>Ga0181536_10001497_pt1 | contig 27374 bp, 24 predicted proteins | sample PEATcosm2014_Bin_41_FD_121105 | JGI IMG/M metagenome (GOLD analysis project Ga0181536, IMG submission 121105) | Peatland microbial communities from MTU Mesocosm Facility, Houghton, MI, USA - PEATcosm2014_Bin17_60_metaG | ecosystem: Environmental > Terrestrial > Soil > Wetlands > Peat | place...
CCCTGCGAGAGAAAGAATGAATCGAATGAAAAAATCGAAAATGTAGTGCCAAGAGGTTTTGCCATCGTTGTAAGTCGTTGGTTATCAATGGTTCAGTTTTCCCGACTGTAGAAGATGGGTTTGGGATTAAGACAAAGCAATTGAATTATTTAACAAGCCTGCGATTGTTTAAGAGGTTTCGATTTTCTTACATTTTCTTACATCGGCACAAGTATCACTTTTCATTTTTTAAACTGCTTGACAGGGGCCGGGATTCTGGCAGAGTGAGTTCAGGCGACCGTAGCAGGGGCCAGCGATTCAAAACCACTCATTTTTGGAAGGATTTCGGACCACCGATTTCACCGATTTCATGGATGGGAAATCCGTCGGATCTTATCCGTGCTATCCGTACCACTATATGAAAAAATCTCGCATTTCCGACAAGATTTTCCTGACTGTCGTTGCCTCTTCCTTTCCTTCGTTTCCTTCCGTTCAAAATAGATCCGTGAAATCCGTGATTTCCGGGGAGCGCGGTCAGCCCGCATCGCTGCGGGCCAACCTTCTGTTGTTCCATCTGGCCATAAAGAAGTCAGTTAATGGTATTGTCATATAAGGCTTGACAGCGATGCCCCGCCTTGGCATTCTGTCGGTTGTGGCGCGCAAACTCAGAATCCAGTATCCCGGCGCGGTTTATCATGCGATGAATCGCGGCGACCGGCGCGACGGCGGGAGGTTGTGGTTTCATTGGCCCCCCGCATTTGTGGTCCCGCGCTTGCTCAATTCCGCCCGCCGGTGTATGTTTGGAATATGAAAGCAACCATGCCGGAACCCGAAATCGTAACGCGCAAAGGGAAACCCGTTTCGGTGATTATCCCCATTAAGAAATATGAAGAGCTCTTGGAGCGGGTGGAGGACTCCGGGGATATGGCCTGGCTCAAACGCGCCCGTCGCAAGCCGCTCCATTACCGTCCGCTGGAAGAATACCTGGCCGAGCGCAACGGCAGGTGACAATGTATCGCGTCCTGCTTGAACGCACGGTGGAGAAAGACCTGTCGCGGCTTGCCTCGCAGATATTGTCCCGAATCTGTGGGTGTATTTGTATATGGTCCCTTTCCTTATCATTCGCAACGTATTGATTTTCAGCGGTTTGTGGATTTTCTGCGGAGAGTTGGAATCTCTTCGCCCGCACCATTTGTCCACCCACGCCATTGTGCGCCAAAACGTGACAAACCCCTTTATTTGCAAGGGACAAGACGGAACCACTTGAAACGCTGACCCGATAGGATATGTTCCTGACATGTTCAAAGCCGAAGAAATCAGGGAATTATTAACGGCCAAAGAGTTCAAGCCGTTCGTCATCCACGTGAGCGATGGGGCGCATTACGAGATTACCAATCACGACATGGTTCTGGTGGGGCGCAACACCATTCACATCGGCATTGGCCTGGACCAGGTTGGCATCGCGGAACGCTTTGTGCGATGCGCCATCATTCACATTACGCGCATCGAAGACCTTGAAGCGGCGTAACTAATCTCTTCAAGCACAATCGCCTCAAAAGCTGTTCAGGACGTCAATCAATTGCCGCAGGCGCCCGTATTGGCGGCGGTCGAAGCCAAAGGCGATCCGCCCCAGTTCCAGGCAGTCATTGTCCTCCCGCTCCTCCGGAGTAGGTTCGATGGCGTGGAATGGCTCGCCGCTGAGGATGTCGCCGAAATCATCATTCAGGCCCGCCATGGCCGAGGCCGGCGGCACATTCTTGACACGGATCACGAGCAAATCGTTGACGAAGCGGCTGGAATGGTAGTTGCGGTAAAAGCGGGTGATGATGCGCACGGCGTGGCCGGCTGACCGGGCAATCTGGTAAAGATGCAGGTCATCAGCCGAAATGAGATCGGCGCGCAAGAGATGTTCCCGCACGTTCTTGTCCCACGCCTTCCAATACGTTCCCCCGGCCCGGTCCAGCAGGACCAGGGGCACCAGCCGCGCCTTGCCGGTCTGCATGAGGGTCAGCGCCTCGTAACACTCGTCCAGCGTGCCGAATCCGCCCGGGAAGAGCACGATGGCGTCCGACTGCCGGACGAAGGTGAGCTTGCGGGTGAAGAAATACTTGAAGGAAATCAGCTTGGCGTCCTTGTCAATAATCGGATTTGGGGACTGCTCCCACGGCAGGCGGATGTTGGCCCCGAAGCTCATTTCCGGCCCGGCCCCCTCGTGCCCGGCCTGCATGATGCCCGGCCCGGCCCCGGTGATGACCATGAACCCCGCCCCGGCGATCTGCCGCGCGAACTCGACGGCCTCGCGGTATTCCTGCTTCGCGGCCTCGGTGCGAGCCGAGCCGAAGATGGTCACCTTGCGCGTCTGCTGGTACGGGGCGAAGAGGCGGAAGGCGTAGCGCAACTCGCCCACGGCCGTGCGGATGACCCGCGCGTCGCCGCGGTCCTTGACATCGGTCAACAACTTGAGCGCGTTGACGATGATGTCCTCCACCAGGTCGGGGTTGGCCCCGGTCTTGCCGCCCTGGAGGGTGATGAGTTCCTCAATGCGTTTGCGCAGCGCCGGGTCCACCCGGCTTTTCTCGTTGCTTTCCACAAAAGCAGCCTATCCGCCGCCGCGCCAAAAGCAATCCCGCGGGTGGGAGTGTCTTAATTTGATAGCGGCGCTGGCGCGCGCACACTCCAGGACCTGTCGGCATCTCGGACGCGCCGTGTGAAGGCGAAGCGCCGTGGATAATGTTTTCCTCACCTTATTAGCAGCCGGAGGAACACGGCCGCGGCGCCGATGCCGATGCGCCAGAGATCATAATTGGGTCCCGACGAGAAACCCGGCCCCAAACCGGCCCCCAAACCGGTCCCTGCCGCCGACTGCCAGGCCACCCTGCGCCGTTCGTCTTCCAGGTCCGCCATCTCCCTGGCCCGCGCCTCGGTCAATCCGCCCGCCTGGATGAACTCGACGATGTGGCGCAGATCGTCGCGGTCGAACCAGGTGCCGTGCCGGTTGCACACATCCACCACCACATGGGAACAGTTGGCGAAATTGACGCGGTTCATCAACTCCTTGCAGACCGGGCAGGGCAGGTATTGGATTTTCCCCATCTCCACCGGCTCGGCCGGCAAATGGGACGCCATCCCCAGCACGGCCGCCTGCTCTTCGTGGTCCTCGCAAATCTGATGCAGGGAATCCGGGTCCACCCAGATTCCTTCGCAATGGGGACATTCCCGCACCTGGTTTTTGCCGATCATCACCGCCTCCATGTCCACCTTGCAGCGCGGGCACAACTGGCCGGTCGCCTCGCTGACTTCTGTCCGGTCGGCTTTTGCCCCGCAGTGGGAACAAAACTTCTCGCCGACGAACATCATCCCAAAGCAGGACGGGCAGGCGACCGTCGCCAGGCGCGCCCCGCAATGGTCGCAGCGCGTGGCGTCTGTGGAGGCCGGCGCGCCGCACATGGGGCATTTGAGAGTTTCCGCGGGCATAAATGGCATTTGCGACCGTATTTCAAAATCCCCGGCGCGTCCATTACAAATTCGGTCCGAGATTATACTTTCCAGATTTGCCCCGAACGGGGATGATGGAGCACAGACGAAAGGCTTGGCGCGGCTGACGCGGCAACCAAAGCGCTGGGTCTGAATTGAAAATTTGTCATTGAGAATTTGTCATTTGTCATTCAGCAAGACGATTCGGAAAACTTTGCCGAGAATGCGCAATTCTCGTGGATGGCACTGCAAAGACAGAAAGGCGCAAAATGAGCTTGATTGATTATCTGAAAACACAGTTCCTGGAAATCATCCAATGGCAGGACGACTCGCGCGACACGATCTCCTTCCTCTACCCGGACATGCAGAAGGAAATCAAGCGCGGCGCGCAACTGATCGTGCGGGAGTCCCAGGTGGCGCAATTCGTCTATCAAGGCCAGTTCGGCGACACCTTCGGGCCGGGCACGCACACGCTGGTGACCGACAACATCCCGATCCTCTCGACCCTCAAAGGCTGGAAATACGGGCTGGAATCGCCCTTCAAGGCGGACGTTTATTTCGTGAACACCCGGCTGTTCACGGGCAACAAATGGGGCACCGCCAACCCCATCATGCTGCGCGACGCCGATTTCGGGATGGTGCGCGTGCGCGCCTACGGGACCTACGACTTTCACGTGGTAGATGTCAAACTATTTCTCAAGGAAGTGGCGGGCACGGACGGGCATTTCCGGCTGGACGAATTCGGGGACACGATGCGTTCGCGCATCGTCAGCGTCTTCACGGAGGCCGTGGCGCTGGCCAAACTGCCGGTGCTGGACGTGGCCGCCCGCTGCCAGGAACTGGGGGAGGCCCTGCTGCCCATCATCAACCCGGCGGTCACGAGCAAGTACGGCCTGGAAATCCCCAGCTTCATCGTGGAAAATGTTTCCCTGCCGCCCGAAGTCGAGCAAGCCATAGACAAGCGTTCCAGCATGGCCGCGGTGGGCAACCTCAACGACTACATCAAATACCAGATGGCCGAGGGGATGACCAAAGGCGAAGGAGGCGGGGGCATGGCCGGCACCGCCGCCCAACTGGGCGCGGGCCTGGCGATGGGCCAGCAAATCGCCCAGGCGATGGGCGCCTCCCAACCCGCCCCGCCGGTCGCGCCCAAGCCCGGCGAAGGGGCGTCCGCCCCGGCCAATGTCCATCCGGCCCTCATGCCGGCCACGGCCGGCCCGGCGGACCTGCTGACGCCCGCCAGCGCCGCGCTTGCGCTCAACGTGAGCGAGGCCGACGTTCTCAGCGCCTTGGCGGACGGTTCCCTCAAAGGCAAAAAGATCGGCGCGTCCTGGCGCATCCCCCGCTCCGCCTTGGACGAATTCCTGAGAAGCTGACGCCAATCAGCGTGAGAACAATCGAGGCATAAAGTGGCGGCACTCTGACGATCCATAAGCGCAATTCTCAATTCCACTGACAATGATCCTGACTTGATTTATTCCCATGCCTGACGCCACCGCCCAAAAAAAATTCTCCTGCCCGTCGTGCGGCGGGGAAGCCCAATGGAACCCGGCCAAAAAGGCGCTCATCTGCCCGTTCTGCGGCACCGTATCCCCGGCCCAGGCGGAACTCGACGCCGCCGGCGCGGAAGTGATCGTGGAGCACGATCTGGTCGCCGCCCTGCGAGGCATCCCTGACGAGCAGCGCGGCTGGCAAGCGGAGAAAACCTCGGTCAAATGCCAGAGTTGCCAGGCCATTTCTGTATTTGACTCGAGCCGGGTCGGGCAGCGCTGCGATTTCTGCGGCTCCTCCGCGCTGGTTCCCTACGAGGAAATCAAGGCCGCCTTCCGCCCCGAGAGCCTGCTGCCCATGAAGCTCGGCGAGGACAAGGTGCGCGACTCGATCCGGCAGTGGTATGGCACGCGCTGGTTTGCTCCCAACCTCCTCAAGCGGGCCGCGCTCACGGACACGGCCAAAGGCCTCTACATTCCATACTGGACCTTCGACGCCCAGGTCCACGCCGACTGGACCGCCGAAAGCGGCTACTACTACTACGAGACGGAAACCTTTCGCGACGCCAACGGCCGAACGGAGACCCGCCAGGTCCAGAAAGTCCGCTGGGTGCCCAGCAGCGGCTCGCTCGATCATTTTTTCGACGACGAACTGGAGCCCGCCTCGCGCGGGGTTCATCCCGAAATGCTGCGCGGCGTGGAGCCATTTCCGACGAAGGAACTGACACCCTACAACGCCGGCTACCTTTCCGGCTGGGTGGTCGAACGCTATCAAATAGACCTCGTCACCGCCGCCCAGGAAGCCCGCGAGGACATGGACGCCAAGATCGAAAACCTCTGCGCCGCCCAGGTCCCTGGCGACACGCATCGCAACCTGCAAGTGGAAACCGACTACAGTGGCCAGACCTTCAAGCACATCCTGGTTCCGATCTGGCTTGTCGCCTACAATTACCGCGCGAGCACGTATCAAGTCGTCATGAACGGCTACACCGGCGCCATTGCCGGCAAGTACCCCAAGAGCTGGGTCAAAATCACCCTGGCGGTATTAGGCGGCCTCGCCCTGGCGGGCCTTCTTCTCCTGCTCGCCCACCACTGAGCCTGGCGTCTGCTCCTGGTCCTGGTCCTGATCCTGATCCCCATTGCTGATTCCGTTTCCTGGCGGATTCATTTCGCGATAGCCGGCGCGAAATTCTGCTCCCGGAGCCAGGATAAGCACTCCGCCGCCCATGGAAGGGGATGGGCGAAGGGCGGCTTGTCGCCCAGGCCCACGCCATGATTCCCTTTTTGATAGACGTGCAGCGCAAAGGGGACGCCGTTGCTCCGCAAGGCGGAGGCGAAGAGCATGCTGTTTTCCATGGGCACGGCTTTGTCCTCGTCGGTCGTCCAGATGAAGCAAGGCGGTGTGTTGGAGGTGACCTGGAGTTCGGCGGAGAGCAGTTGCACCAGTGCGGGGGGTGGATTTGTGCCGAGGAGATTGTCTTTCGAGCCTTGATGGGCGTATTGGCCCATGGTGATGACCGGATAGCAGAGAACGCCGAGGTCGGGGCGGGAACTTTGCCGTTCAATCGGGTCTTGCGAGTTGGGATCGCCGGGATCGAAATGGGTGAGCAAGGTGGCCGCCACATGGCCGCCGGCGGACGAACCCATGATGCCAACCTTCTTGGCGTCTATATAGAATTGATCCGCCTTGGCGCGAACCAAGCGCACCGCGCGGGCGGCGTCCTGCAACATGGCGGGATGGCGGTAGCCACTGGAGCCAAGGCGGTATTGGAGCACGAAACAGTTGATGTCATGATCGTTGAGCCAGAGGGCGTAATCATTTCCTTCATGCGGCGCGAGATGGTTGTAGCCCCCGCCGGGACAGATCACCATTGCGGGCGCGTGGGCAAGAAACAAATCTCCCGAACCCACCAGGTAAGGGGTCAAGGTGGGAATGTCGTTGCTGGAGGCGCCCAAGGCGCCCGGCGCGCCGTCCGGCCAAAGCGGCAGTGGGGCCAACTTTTTTGATTCGGTTATCACTTGTGCGTGGCCCATGAGAAGGGAAGAAAGGAGAATCATCGATGGAATAAGCAATTTCATGTTTTCACCCTCCCTATGGTCTTCGCGGGGCCGGCGTTGTGCCGTCGTTTAAGTCGGGATCGAAGGGGCGGGCCGGCGCGGAGGCGGCACCGGCGGCGGTTCCCGAGGACCAGAGAGCGGCCGCTTGCTCCGGGGTGAGGGTGGCGGCGGGTTTGAACCGGTCGCCTGCCATATAGTCGAGCAGGGAGCGGCGGAGCTGCATCCCTTCGGGGCCGGCATCCACGCCGCCTACGTTGATGGTGGACACTAAAAGGCGGCCAGGGCCGACGTTGCACTCGAAGATGACGCCGAGCCGCCAGTTGCGGTTCCAGTCGTCAATAGCCGCCACAATCGGCCGCAGCGAGCGCGGGGCGGCGGAGAGGTTGACGGAGCGGACGCCATTGATGATTTGAGTCCACTGCCAATCGCAATTGATGTCCGTGGGGAATTCGGCCAGGGCGGGGCTGTTGGTATCGCAGAGCAAGCCGAGCATGGCGTCAAATTTGGGCCGCGGGGTTTGCGGCGGGCGCACGGTCATCTGGATATTCCAGAAAACGGGGACTCTTTGCAGGGCCGGACTTTTCGCGGGATCCAGATCGCCGGCGCCGGGGATGAAAAGGACCTTGCCGCCGGCGGCCAAGCGTTGGGCGGCTTCGGCCCACTTGGTGACAATCACGTCGCCTGACGGACTGCCTGCGGGCGATGGATAGACCCAAAAATTCCAGTCGTTCTCGATGGCTGTGCCGCGCACACCGACCACCAGTTTGTAGGCGGCCGGGGCGGGAAGCTTGGAAAGGCCGGCGGCAACCTTGCCCAGCGGGATGTTCTTGCCGATGGGAATGTCGCACGGCTCCCAGTGTCCGCTGACGACGGCCCGGCCCGAGGTGTCAACAATTTTCCAGACCGGCGTCGCGCCGACCAGCGGTGGCGCGCCGAAATGATAGATTTCCACGTCGGATTCAAGGGTCTGGTCGCCGGTGAATACGCGATTGGCCAGCCGCGCCAGCGGCACGGTGGCGCCGGCGAAACGGCGGAATTGGGCGGCGGTGACGTAGCTCTTGGGCTGCCAGAAGGCATCGACCAGGCCGATCAGCGCGGTGCCCTGGCCCAGGTAATCGTGCAAATCGAGCAGTTGGAATCCGGACATGCCGGGGGTGCGCAGGTTGGCCTCGATTTCCTCCTTGTAGGCGGCGACTTGAAAACGGCCCGACGCCAGCGCCAAGGCGTGGTTTTGGTCCAGCACGCCTTCTTGTTCCGCGATGTATTTGAAAATATCGTAATTGCCGGGGCGCAGAAAGCCGGTGAATTCCCGGATCACATCAAAGTCGGGATAGGCGCACCACTGGCCCACTTCGTGGCCGAGCACGGGGATGTGAACATTCTCCAGCCCGCGGCGATAGTCGCCTCCAAACCAGCCGCCGGTATTGCGCAACTGGGCGCCGCCGAAGGAGACCAGGGTGGCGTATTGCGCATTGGACACCTGGGCGGGATCGCCCCAACCGGTGCCGGCGGAGTAAAGGCGGCGGTTGTCCTTCTGATACTCCGCCGCGGCCCATTGCGGCGTCACGCGCGTGTAGTTGCGCGGCTCGTTGCTGGGTGAAAACAGAATAAAGGAAGGGTGGTTGCCGAAGGCCTGCAACACACGGTCTGTTTCGTCGTAGAGCCTCTCCCTCATGGCCTGGGCTCCAAAATCATTCCACATGCCGCACTCCGGCTGGAGGTAAAAACCCATCTCGTCGGCGGCCGCGAACGCCGCCTCGGGCGGGAACCACGAATGAAACCGGATGCCGTTCAGTCCATAGTCTTTACAGACTTGAATGATCTTTTTCCACGAGGGCACATCCATTGCCGGCGCGCCGGTGAGGGGGAAATCGCCGCCGAAATGGGTGAGGCGCAGATTGGCGGGAGTGCCATTGATGAGGAGAGTCTTGTCGTCGTGGCTGATCTCGCGCAGGCCGAAAGTCAGCCAGGCAGAATCCTCGGCGCCGCCGCCCTGGAGATGGAGCAGGAGACGCTGGAGGTTGGGATGATATTCGTCCCACGTTTTTGCGTCGTCGCCGAGGGGAATTTCGATTTCCACCTGGCCGCCGGTCGCATCCCACGTCGCGGCGGCGGAATGGGTTGTCGGCACGGGATGGCCCGCGCCAGGCTGCTCGTTGTCGTTGCCAACTGCGAGATGTCCCGCGCCGGCCTGCCCGGTGGCATTGCCGATTTTGACTTTGATCAGCGCCGATTTATTGGTGACATTCGGAAACGCTTGCGCGTCCTCGATCCACACCGGCGAGGTGGCGATCAACTCGATGCGTCCGACGATGCCGTTCCACGTCGCGCCCAGCGCGTCGGAGACACTGTGGCCGTCCACCAGATGGCCTGCGGCGGGGAACTGGGTGCGGTTGTCCACGCGGATGCTCAGGCGGTGCGGGCCGGGCGCGAGCAGGCCGAGGTCGGTGATGTGCGGGGCGACCAGGCTGTCATTGGGCGGATAGGCCTTGTCGTCCACCCACACCGTCGTCTGCCAATGGGCGCGCTCCAGGAAAAGCTTGAGATGGCGGCCCTGCCATTGCGCTGGGATGGTGATGTCGCGCTGATACCACGCCACGCCGAGGTAATGTTTGGGCGGCTGGGAGAGGAAGGGCACTTCCACATGGCCCGGTTGGGAAAAATGGTCGCGCAGGGCGGCGGGCTGCAGCTTCCACCAGGCGTCGCCCAGCGTGAGCACCCAGGGAGTGTCAACACTAATGTCGTCGCCGTAGCCCTGCATTTGCAGGAAGCCGGGCAACTGGATGCGGTCGGTCAGCGTCCGGTTGAACCATTGTTGCGCGATGCCATCGCCCGGCGGAAGATTGGTCGCGAAGTCGCCGCGGGCGCCATCCCCGGGCTGGCGCTGCGCGGAGGCGCGGTCCAGGGCGAAGCGCCATTCGCCGTGAAGGAGGATCCCGCCGATGCGGAGGTTCTCCCCCAAGTCGGAGCCGCCGGAATCCGCCGCGCCGGCGCGGGGGAGAGGCCCCCAGGCAAAACCGAGCGCCAGAACGACCAGGGCAAGAGTTTTGGAGTTTGAGTTCACGGCATGAATTGTGAGGCGGCGGAAGCACCGCGTCAATTTCCCTCCGGGGTCGGCGCGTTCCGCCCGGGATTTTTCGGCAGGGTGAACGCATCAATCGGGTCAGGATGCGAGGGATCAAAACCGGTGAAGTCGTCCACGATGGCGCGGGCGAGGTCCAGTTTGTTTTGCTGGATGCCCAAGAGCACACATTTGACGACCTGGTAGCTGCCGTAGTCGTTGTGATGGGTGGCTTCGGTCATGCTGGCGAAGGCTCGATGGGAGACGGCGTCTCCCAACGCTTCGTAAAAGGCCGCCGTCATTTGTTGAAGATCAATCAGCGGGACGTTTTTCTCTCTGGCGACACTGCGGGCGGCGTCGGGATAGCCGTTGAAAGAATTGGTGACCTTGCCGTCGGCTCCGAAGGTGTGGCGGCTGACGGGGGTGCAGATCACGGGAAAGCCGCCCAGGCTGCGCGCTTTGTCCACGACCGCGCCCAAATCGTCATGGTAATTTTGCAGGGCGTTTGCGGCTCTGATTTTCATGTCATTGTGCCCGAATTGAATGAACAGATAGTCTCCTTTTTTCATCAGGCTCCAGATTTTGTCGAAGCGCCGCTCGCCCAGGCTGGCGGAAACGGATTCGCCGGACTCGGCATGGTTGGCCACGGCCACGACGGGCTTGAGGAAGCGGGGGAGCATCTGGCCCCAACTGTTGAACGGCTCGCCGGGCTGATCGCAGACGGTGGAGTCGCCGATGACGAAGACGGTGGGAACATCCACCGGCGCGATTTCGACCTGGGCCACGGAGGGGTTGGCGCCGAGGAATTCCAGGGTCAGCTTGTCGTCCCAGGCCCAGGCTTCGGCGGCTTTTTCCCGGTCCTTGAGCCTGACCTGGCCGCCGGTGGAGATGGCGGCCTGGCGGAGATTGACAATGAACGAACGGGTCTGAAACTGGCCGGCCTGGGTGTGGATTTGCTGGAACATGAGCCGCCGCAACTCGGCATTGACGGTGGTTTCGGCGGCGGCGGAGGGATTGCCCAGGGTGACGGTGACCTTGTAATTGCCTTCCGGCTCCGCGACGGAGAAATAGAACAATTTGTCGCTGGAAATGGCATGGGTCGCGTTGGCCTCGGTGTTGCCGCCCAAGACCACCTTGACGCTCGCGCCAGGTTCAAATCCGAATCCGGGATTTTTGGCGTAGGTCATGTCGGGCATGACTAGGGTGTAGCCGGGGGCGGGCAAGCCGAAGGTGAACTTGAGAGGGGGCGGGTTGGTTTGGGCCTGCGCCGCCAGCGCCGCCAGCGCCAGGCCCAGCGCCGTGAACCGGGAGACCGCCCGGCCGGAGATTACCGCTTTCAACCAATGATCTTTTTGCATAGTTTTTTGTTTTGAAGCGTGTTCTTAACACACGCTCCTGGAATTTTTTGCGAGCCAGAAGGTTAAGCGACCCGACCGGGATTGCAATTTGAAACTGGAACATTTCCACGCGCGTTTCGTGTTGGCGGAAACTTCGCGGACGCGGTAAGCTTTGCTGTCGGACGCTGCCATCATGCAAACAGCGCCGGAGAACTGAAATCATGAAAACGGCTCCATTGTTATGTGCGTTCGCCTGCTGCGCGTTCTGCGGTGCGGGGCGGGCGGAGAATTGGCCGCAGTGGCGCGGGCCTTCCTACAACGGCTCGTCGCCGGAAAAAGGACTCCCGGCAAATTGGTCCAAGGGATCGGCCCTCTGGCAGGCCGACTTGCCGGGGCCGGCGGCCGCCACGCCCGTCATCTGGGGGGACAAGGTCTTTGTCTCCACGGTGGATGCGACGGCCAGTACGCTCAACGCCATCTGCCTGGACCGGCTTTCCGGCAAGGTGCTCTGGAACAAGACGGTGATGGAAGGGGCCATCCGGCAGGATGATAAGAGCAACTTTGCCACCCCGTCGCCTATCGCCGACGCGGCGCATTGCTTTTTCCTTTATGGCAACGGGATGATGGCGGCGTACGACCATGGGGGGAACAAGCTTTGGTCGCGCAACGTTTTCAAGGAGTACGTCACCCCGGCGTCCACCCTGGCGTTCAACTGGACCTATTCCTCCAGCCCGGCGCTCTACGGCGACCGTCTCTTCCTGCAAGTCTTGCAGCGCAATGTGCCGACCCGGGGCCATGGCCGGAGCGAAGGCTCGCTGGACTCTTTTCTGCTCGTGCTCGACCCGGCCAGCGGAGCGCAGCTTGCCCAGGTGCTTCGCCCGACCGACGCCGTGGAGGAATCGCGCGAGGCCTACACCACGCCGGTTCCTTTGGAGTTTGAGGGAAAAACCACCATCATGGTCTGCGGGGGCGATTACCTCACCGGCCACGATCCGAAAACGGGGCAGGAGTTGTGGCGCTCGCCTACTTTCAACCCCGGCAAAAAAGACAGTTGGCGGGTGGTGGCCTCGCCGGTGGCCAGCGGCGGCGTCATCCTGGTTTGCGCGCCGCAGCCCGCCAACCCCATCTGCGGCATGCAGTTGGCCCCCGGCGGCCCGCCGCCTGGCCCGACCATCAAGTGGACCGACGACAACCACCGCGAAGTTTCCGCGGACACGCCCACGCCGGCCGTTTTGGACGGGGACTTTTTTGTGCTGGGCGACATCAAGAGGAATCTGTCGCGGGTCGAACCGGCCACCGGGAAAATAAAGTGGACGGTCGCCACCCCCGGCCCGGCCAAGTATGAAGCCCCGCCCACGGCGGGGGACGGGAAGATTTATCTGATGAATCACGCGGGGACCGTGGTGGTGGTCAACGCCGCCGACGGAGCGATCCTTGACAGCATCGCGATGGGGGAGCGAGGCGATGAGTTGACGCGCTCCTGCATCGCCATTTCCAGCGGCGAACTTTTCATCCGCACGAACCACAGGCTATATTGCGTGGGCGGCAAATAGGCGGCGTCCGACTTCGCCAAGGGTCCGCCCCCTGTGGAAGAAGCAGGATGGAGCGATCTTGAGAGGGTTTTTGACACTCGACAGCCTTGATTTGTCGCGAGGCACAGTTTATGATAAACGCGCCGTGAAACAACCGATCATCAACGTGGAGGAAAAGATTGACCGCCAGGTTGGCCGGCGGACCAAAACGCCGGAAGCCCTTTCCACGGCGGCCAGCAACAAGGCCGAGTCCATCGCCTGGCGCAAGGCTCTGGGCGGTGTGCGTGTGCCGCGCGGGGTGCATCGTTTCAAAACTCACGAGGAAGCGGACCAATGGCTATGGCGGATGATCGCCCGTCCCCCGAACTAGAACCGCGCGAACCGACGGTTGAAGCATGCGCACGGCGGGTGGAATTGATTATGACGAGGCCGCCAAAAATGTGGTCGTGCGCGAAGTGGACGGGGTGCCCATCCCGTTCGCCTCGCCGCGTTTGCTGTGGCGGATGAAAGCGGTCACGCATCGAGAAAAAGACGCGGGCGACCTGGTTTTTCTCCGTCAGTGGTTTGCCGAACGCGGCGAAGAGCCGCCGCGCGTCTGAGCGACGCCCGGCGCCAGTTTGGCGCATTTTGAGCTTTTGCCCGCCGGATTTCCGGCCCATTGTACCGGGGATGACGCCGATCATTGCATTGGCGGCGCTGATGGCTTTTTTCGCCGCGAGCTTCTTTTTCGCCCTGGCGGAAACGTCCCTCTTTTCCCTGGGGAAATGGCAGGTGCGGCAGTTGGAGGAAAGTTCGCCCCGCGTCGGCAAGATCATCAGCCGGCTTCTCTCCGCCCCGCAGGATTTGCTGGCCACCCTGGTGCTGGGCAACAGCTTCGCCAACGCCGGCATCGTCGCCGTCATGCTCTGGGTGGTCCTCCACCGCGGATGGCCGATGGGGTGGGTGATGTTCGGACTGCTCTGGGTGGTGCTCTTTGGGGGCGAGGTGGCTCCGAAAACACTCGCGGTGCGGGCGCCGGAACTTTGGTCGCGGCGGGTGGCCCGGCCGATGATGTTCCTGCAAGATCGCAGCCGCCCGCTGCGCCGCGTCGCTCAAGACCTGACCAACGCCCTGCTCGGCGCGCTGGTCCCCGCCTCGCTGGCGTCCCCGGCGGGAATGTCCGACGCCGAGTATCAGGAATTGCTGGAGATGGCCTGCCAGCAGGGCGCCCTGGCGGCGGGCGAGAAGGAAATCATCTTGCAAATCATCAGCCTGGACCGCCGCCAGGCGCGCGATGTGATGCGGGGCCGCTCGCAGATGGTCTGCATTCCGGACGACCTGCCCGTGGAGGAAATGGTCGCCGCCGCGCGGCGCGCCAAGCACCGGCGCCTGCCCCTGTACGATGAAACGCCGGACACGATTGTGGGCGTGCTCGACACCCGGGCGCTGCTGCTGGCACCGGACCAGGACATGGTCAACGTCTTTGAGTTTCCCTCCTTTGTGCCGGAAAGCATGAATCTGCTGCGCCTGTTGAAGAGCTTGCAGCGCCAGGGCCGCGGGCTGGCGATTGTGCTGGATGAATTTGGCGGGACGGCGGGCATCGTCACCATCGAGGACATTTTGGCGGAAGTGCTGGGCGGGTTGCGCCGGGAGCATGAGCCGGAGCGGGCGGTGCTGGAAAGCGCCGGCCCCGGCAGCTGGCGGGTGGGCGGGGCGGTGCGCGTGGAGCATTTCCGCCGCGAATATCCGCCTCTGGCCGAAGTGCCGGGAGTGGAAACGATGGCCGGCCTGGCGCTGCACCAATTTCAAGTGGTGCCGCTGCCCGGCGAGTCCGTCACCCTGGGCGGGTTGCGCCTGACGGTGCGGGCGGCGGACGAGCGGCGCATCCGCGAGCTGCTGGTCGAAGTAGTCAAGAAGAAATAGCATGAAGCCCCCCCGCCATGAGTGACCGCAATTTATTGATCGGCCTGGTGCTGCTGTTCTGCATCGCCCTTTCGTTCCTTTTTTCGGGGATGGAATCGGGGGTGCTGGCGCTGAACCATTTTCGCATCCGCCAATTGATGGGCGCCGGGGACAAGCGCGCGGGCGCCCTGCGCGGCTTCCTGGAAAATCCGGAGAATTTTCTCTGGACCATCCTGGTGGGCAACACGGTCGTCAACTTCGTCATCTTCAGCGTCGGCCTGGTCAAATTGCGCGACTGGCTGCATGGCCACCCGGCGCTGTGGCTGATGGTCTTTGCGGCGGCGGTGTTTGTGTTTTACATTTTCTGCGAATTGGTTCCCAAGACGCTGTTCCAACGCCATCCCAACCGGCTGACCCTGGGGTTGGCGCGGCCGTTCCGGCTGATACATCATCTGCTCGCCCCGCTGGTGGCGCTGGCGGCCTGGTTTTCGCGCGGGTTGCTGCGCTGGACCGGCGGCAAGACCTTCACCGGCCGGCTTTTCGGCAGCCGCGACGAATTGCGCTTTGTGATGCAGGAATCCGCCCCCGACCTGACGAGCGAGGAGAAGGCGATGATCAACCGGGTGCTGGACTTGCAAAACCTGCGCGTGCGCCACGTGACCATCCCCATGGCCGCCGGGGCCCGCGTCGCCACCTCGGCGCCGATGTCCGAGGTGCTGACCCTGTGCCGCGAAGGGAATTACGACCGAATTCCAGTGCTGGACACAAAAACGGGCCGGGTGGCGGGCATCATCAACGTGGGTTGGTTGCTCTATTCCGGCGAAGTGGACCGCGGCAAACCGGCGCGCGATTACATGGAGCCGCCGTTTTTTCTGCCCGAGGAACTCCGTCTGGAGGAGGCGCTGCGCCGGATGCAGGAGACGGGACGCAGGCTGGCGGTGGTTTTCAGCCCGGAGCACGGGGAGACGGGGCTGATCAGCCTGCAAGACATTCTGCGGGTCATTTTCGGGGAGGTGAATTTGTAAATGGAAAGCCACGCCATCGTCACGCAGGGGCTGAGAATTTTGGGCGTTCTGGCCATTGTGCTGGCCAACGGATTTTTCGTGGCCGCCGAATTCGCGTTTGTCAAATTGCGCGACACGCAATTGGAAGGGCTGATCGTCGGCGGCCATCGGCGGGCGCGGCTGGCGCGGCATATCCTGCAAAACCTCACCTCCTACCTGAGCGCGACGCAATTGGGCATCACCATCGCCAGCCTGGGGCTGGGCTGGCTTTCCGAGCCGGTGTTCACGGCGCTGCTCCAGCCGCTGCTGGAGCTGTGCGGAGTGCGTTCCCCCCGGGCGCAGGACTCCATCGCCTTTGCGGTGGGGTTTTCGGTGGTGACATTCCTGCAAATCCTGCTGGGGGAACTGGGGCCGAAATGGTTTGCCATTCAGCGGGCGCTGCCGGTCTCGTTGTGGGTCGCCGCGCCCTTGCACTGGTTTTACCGGGTATCTTATCCGGCCAACTGGCTGTTGAATCGCTGCGCCCAAGAGTTGCTGAGCCGGGTGGGCATCCAGGCCGGCACCGCCGCCTCGGTGCAATCGGAGGATGAATTGCGGCTGATGGTGGGCCAGCGGCGCGCCGGCGAGAGCCGCCTGGGCCACGACGTGATTCTCAACGCCCTGGATTTGAGCCGTCGCACCGTGCGCGAGGTCATGCGTCCGCGCATGGAAATTGTGGGGCTGAACACCGAGTCCAGCCTGGCCGAATGCCTGGAGTTGGCCGAAAGGACCCGGTATTCCCGTCTGCCGCTTTGCGAAGGGGGAGATTTGGACAAGACCCTGGGCGTGGTGCATTTCAAGGATCTATTTGCCGTGCGTTCCAAGGGCGGCGGGCGGGGGGCGGATTTGCGCGGCGTGGCGCGGAAATTGATCTACGTGCCGGAAACCACTCCGCTGGAAAAGCTGCTGCAACTGTTCCTGGAACGGAAACTGCATCTGGCCATCGTGGTGGACGAGTGGGGCGGGACCGTCGGGATGGTGACGCTGGAAAACATCCTCGAAGAACTGGTCGGCCAGATCCAGGATGAATTTGACCAGGAGAAACCGCTCTGGTCGCGCCGGGACGAGAACACGTGGGAGATTGACGGGGCGCTGCCGCTGCATGAGCTGGGCGAATTGGTGGGCCAGGATTTGTCCAGTGAGGGCGTGGCCACCACCAGCGGGTGGGCCACCCAGCGGCTGGGCGGCTTTCCCAAAGAGGGCGAGGCGCTGACCCTGGGGGGCTTTGAATTAAGGGTGGAGGAAATGGACAGCCGCCGCGTGGCCCGCTTGAAATTGACCCGTCTTGGCGCCCGGCCAGGCGGGTAGGCCGCTTCACTTCGCATTTTTAGGCGCGGTGGCTGGAGCGGACGGCGGGGCGCCGGGTTCCTCCGGGGGCAGAAACCCTTTCAAGGTGTGGAAAGGATGCAGAATCTCGGTGAGGATTTTCGGCATGTAAAGAGGCTTGTAAGTGGGCGCGTTGAGGGTGCCGCCGATCTTGTATTCGAACAACTTGCCCACCAGCGCGAAGGGCCATCGGAACAACTCGCCAATGAAGGGCGTGTTGCGCAGCAGCAGCGCCTCCGCGCGGGCGTTGAGCTGCTTGTCCGTGTTCAAGGTGCCGTGATAAACCAGGCGGAAGCCCGTGGAGCGGATTTCCAGGTTGTCGGTGTTTAGCACGGCGTTGGTCACGACAAAATCCGCGCTGGCCTGGTAAGCGCGCGTGTTGCCGGAACCGGGCACGATGGCGTTGAGAATCGGCGAGAACACGCCGAAAATCTTGATGTCCCACAGCCGGGCTTGGGAGACAAATACGTGGCCGGTGGCGCGCCAGCTTCTCAGGTCCTCGGAATTGCCGCCGAGGATCGAGACCCCGGCGTCCAGAGAGCCTTCCAAGTGGTTGGATTTGGTGCCGAAGGCCCGCGCCAGCAGCGGCAACTGGATCTTGGAGAGCGAAATTCTTCCGCGAACATCGGTCCCCACTTTCGGCGCGTAATCGAACAGGCCCCAGCCCGACATGCTTCCCTCATACAAATGGGCCGACAGATTGGTTACGGCGATGGATCTGGCGGCCCAATGGACCTCGCCGGAGATCTGGCCGGCGGCCAGGTTGTCGTGGTGGAAATTCCGGCCGGACACGGCAAAATGCAGATCGGTCGCCAGCGCATCGTCGGGGGCAAAAGACCCCTGCACTTTTACGGTCGGCGGGGTGTCGAAGACAAGGGTTTTCAGCCAGCCGGGAGCCAGCGTTCCGAGCGCGCGCAAGACGGCCGCCGGATCCAGCGTGCTGACCGCGTTGCTGAGGGAAATTCTTTTGGCGGCGAAATCCGCCGCCACGCATTCGGCCGCCAACTGCCCCGCGCCGGTCACAAGCCGGCCGTCGGTGAACCGCGCCAGCAAGTTGGTAAAATCCACGGCGGCGGCCAGGGAGTCTATTTTTTCGCCGCGGACCGTCAAGTTGGTGGCGGTGAAACGGGCGGTGAAGGCGGTTTTGCCGGGCTGCCCCCAGCAGCCGCGGACTTCCGCGTGAATTTGCGGCGGCGCAGAAAAACTCACCTCATCCAACAGCGGCTGCCGCCGCGGCGGCAGCAGCGGGCGGGCGATCTTTGGGTCCATGCCTGAGTCCGCCACAAGGAGAAAGTCGCCGGTCTCATCGCTGCCGGTGTAATCCAGGAGGAGGTCTCCTTCGGGCCGCGTGGCGCGCAAGCGCGGCAGGCTCCAGGCTTGGTTGGAATAGGTGAAACTGGACTCAGCCGAGCTGACTTGCAGAGCGCGGTAGGAGGCCGGGCCGACGGAAAAATTGCCCGCAATTTGCAGCGACGGCAGAACTTCGTTCCACCAATCCGGCCCGGGTTTGGTCCAATCCGGCAGCACCAGCGTGGCCCGGGCGGCGATCCGGGGCGGCTGGTCCCATTGGAGTTGGGCCATCCAAAGTTGGGTGGAGGGAGTGAGGAGATGGGAAATCTGGCGCGGGTCAAAATCCAGGCTTGCGTCCGCGCCCAGTTCGCGGGAACTGACATCCAGCCGGATGCCGCCGGCGAACCGTCCGCCGTAGAGGGCGGCGTCCAGATTTGTCAACACCAGTTCCGGGGCGCGCCAGCGGCCGGCGCATTGGATTCGCCCGAAGTTGATTTTGGGACCCGTCACCTGGTTCACGTCGGCCTGCCAGTCCAAGGCCCAGCGGTTAAAGTTGGCCCACAGGCCCCAACTGGCGTCCGCGGCGGGGGAACCCTCGGTGGCCGAGGCGGCGCAGGTGACATGGGCGGACTGCGCCGACCCCCAGCGGGTGGCCACCTGTTCGCCCCGCAACGTTCCTGTCGCGGCCACGAACGTGAGCGGAGTCGGGCGCAAGGTGGCGCTTCCATTCCAATCGAGGTGCGCGGCCTCAAAGTCATTGGTTGGCGCGGCCGCGAGCCAGCGGCCCTGGCAGTCGTCGGCGGCCCAGTTGACCACCGCCGTGAGATTCGTTCCGTCGGCGCGCGAAACATTAGCCGTCAATTCCATGTTCCGGGCCTTGGCCTGGGGCGCGGTCAAATCGCTGGCGGTCAGGCGCACTTTCAGGAACGGGCTGGGGCCGGGGTTCATGGGGTGGACGCAGGAAGCGGTCAGCCGGACGCCGGTGGCTTCGCCCCAGGGAGTTTGCGTGCCGCCGGCGCGCAGGGAGAGGGAAGTCCACAGCGAGTCGGGATCATGCCCGTCGGCCCCCAGGAAGACCGACAGATGCGGCGGGGAAAGAAAATGAATTTTGCCCAGGACCTCCGCGAATTGCCGCAGGGCGCTATACGGGTCCGGCGGCGGGTTGGCGGCCGGGGGGCGGTTGGCGGGAGCCGCCGCGGCCCGCGGGTTCCAATCGCGCGCGGCCATGAAATTGGTGACGGTTCCCTGGATGTCAATCTGCATCCCGTGGAAGCTGGCGTGGGCCACCTGGAGGCGGATGGCGTCGTTGGGGAGCAGGGCCAGGTCCATGGAAACATTATTGACAGAAAGAAAGTCGCCTTTGGCCGCGGACAGGGGCAGTTGGAGGCTGCCTTGGGAGATGCGCAGCAGAGCCAGTTTCACCCGGCGATGCAGGAGGCCGGCGAGGTCGAAACGCGCCACGCATCGTTCCCCCGAAAACCGCGGCACGAGCGGCTGGCCGGGGCAGTCAAACGCCGCGTTGTCAATCACCACCTCCGGCCCCCAGCCCAGCCGGGCGTTGCTGAATTGGGCCTCAAATCCCCGCTCGCGCAGGCGGCCCAACAGCGGGCGCTTGAGAAAATCGGGCAGGCCGATCAGATGCAGATAAGCCCCGGCCGCCGCCACCAGAAACAGGCAGAACAAAGCCGTGATCCGCGCCCATCGAAGCGCCGCGCGCAGGCGGCGGGTCAGGCGGCTTTTGGGTGGGGCGTCCATGGAGTCAAAGGGTTTGGCGGGAGCCGGGCGGCAGGCCCAGATAAGTGTTCACCAGATCATACAAATCCAGGGGGAACTCGAAGACCAGGCGCCGCCCGTCCCGCTCGACCGAGGCGTAGGGGTGGAGGTGCGGGGAGGCCCGTCCGAATTGGATGGTGTTGGTTTGCATCTGGCCGCCCCGGTTGATCTGGAAGGAAATCCGGCAGTCCGTTTCGTCAAACCCGAACCGCTCGAGATGGTCCTCGCCGACCCCGCTCCAATAGATCGCCCGCAAACGGCCCATGCGATAGACCGTTTCCTCGATCGCCGCCGGGATGACCAGGAGGCCGTCGGGACCGCGCGCCAGGCGCCATTGCTGTTGCGCGTCCCGTCTGAATTTGAGTTCCGTCCCCCGTTGATGAACATCAATGCCCGCCACCTGGTTGGTCTCAAAATTCCAGATGGAGCGGTCGCGCAATTCCCAGTAAGCCCCGGGCAGCCGGCTGAACTGTTCGCTGGAAATGGTGTTGACTGATTGCTCATCGGGCCGCCGCTCGAAAAAAATTCCCGGTTGATTGGTGCCCACGCCAAAGAGCAACTGGGTGACCGTCGGGTTGGTCTGGCCAGCGGCGGGGGCGTAGGTCAGCTTGTATTGCAGGATCGGCGTGTCCAGGCCGTGGCTGGCCAGGTCCGCTTCCACCAGATAGGGGATGGCCACCTCGATGTTGGTCAGGGCGGAAAGCCATCCCTGCATCAATAAGGCATCGGCCGGGAAGGTTTCCGCGCCCGCGACGACCCAGGAGCCGTTGGCGGTTTTTTGGACGGTGAATTTTTCGCCGGCGGCGACTTGGATCGAATCAATCAGCGCCGGAGAAAGGCTGGTCAGATGATAATCCAGAAAATTGGTATAGCTGCCTTCCCAGGGCAGAAGAGGGTCCCGGGCGATCTCGATGACGTTGGCCGGAGAGAGCCGGCGGGCGTAGGCCAGCTTGGGGTTGTTAGTGGGGCTGGCGCCCATCTTCAAATCCAGCGCGATATTGGTCTTGCTGTCGTCGCGCAGAAAGGTCAACTCGAGCACGGGAGAGGGCGTCGGCCCTTGCAGCAGGGAGGCGTCCAATTCCGGGGCGCCGTCGGGCACGAAATTGCTCACCGTCAACTCCTGGAGGCGGGCGAGCAAGGCGTCAATCTTTGGCGTGTCGGCGCGGTGCTGGAGCGGCGATGTCATCTCCCATAAATGGCTGGCCGGGTCCCGCTTCAAATCAAAATGAGAACTGGCATTGGTCACTTCCACCCTTTGGTACGGGGCGCCGGCCAAATCCAGCACGGTCAAATCGCGCCACAAGTCCGGGGCGGCGGGCGTATGATTGAGCAAGTCGGCGCTGGCGATGTAGATCAAGGTGCTGCCGCTGAAATTCAAATAAACCTGGTCGCCGACCGGGGAAATGTGGCCGACATTCAACACCCGTTCCCGCTCCTTGTCCCGCAGCAGGAGCGTCACCTGCGGTGGATCGAAACCGAATTCCCCCATGGCGTTGGGGCGGTTGGTCAGCTCGTCGGGGCCGAGGCAGGATTGCCATTCCCATTGGGCAAGTCCCTGCAGGAATTGACCCACCACCGCGGCGCTGGCCGGATACGCCAACGGCTGGGTCAACTGCCAGGAGTGATTGGTCTGTTCGACGCGGAGGATTCGTCCCCCGGCCTGGATTTCCACCGCGGTGATGGCGGCGGGGTCCAAATCCGGGAAGATTTTCCGGCTGGGCGGGATGAGCGCCGCCTGGCGCATCGGCCATTCCACAAAATAAATAAACGCCCACAGCGCCGCGGCGGTGGCCAGAAGAAGCGCTGTGGATTTTGTCCTCACCCTCCACCTCAACTCCGCCGGCGCAGCCACACCAGGCCGCCCAGGAACAGCACCGCCCCGGGCATGACCGCCAGAAACAGCCAGCGCGCCTGGAGCATTTGCGACCGGGTGACAGAAACCATGTATTCGATGATCGGGCGCGGCCCCAGTCCGTCGAGTACCAGGTTCGGCCGCTGCAAAAGCCATTTCAACGCCTGGCCGGCAAAAAAATGATTGGCTCCCGGCGGTTGGTCAATGAATTGGTCATCCAAAAAATCCGCGTCCCCGGCCACCACGATGCGCGTCCCATCGCGGTCATTGATCACGCCGCGCTGGATGGAGGCGATCAGAGGAAAAGTCCCTTTCCTGGCCCCATCCGTGCCGTTGGGGCTGGTGCCCGCCAGATAATCAATTTGGGAGGCGTCCGGGCGGGCGTTGACGGAGGTGTTGGTGTTGAACACCGGGTGGGGCGAGTACATGTGCAAGGTCAATCCCTGCGCCAGAAGAGGGGCGACAATCGGGTTGGGCACGTCATGAAAGAGCGCCTCAAAAGCGCCCGGGCCAATGCGATAATTGGGATCCAACTCCTCCACCACGTTGGTGTCCAAAGTGACGCCCCAGTTTTTTTTCAGAAGCGGATTCAGCCCCATATCCACATTGAGCAGCGCCAAAAGACGCCCGTTGTTATGGAGCAGATATTCCTGGATTTGGGCGATTTCATTGGACGAGTAGTTTTGCCTCAGCTTCTCCGGGCTGGCGATGATCAGGAGTTTGCAGTCGGCGGGGATCGTGTTGGTTCCTTGCAAGGAAAGCACGCCCCAGTCGCATCCCGCTTCGACCTTCAGAATGGCCGCCAGCGTGGCCACCCCGTCCTTGCCGGGGCTGGGTTTCTGCCCGGAGGGATCCCCGGGGTCGCGCTCCCCGTGGCCGGTGAGAAAATAGGCCCTTTTGGCTTCGGGATAGATGACGTTAAAAATATAGGAAGTGAAAAAAATCTCGCCGTTAAACGCGTCCCGCCGGATGTGGGCCATGTCGCTGGCGTTCAGGTGGGCCAGCTCCATCTCGGTGTAGATGGCGGGGCTTTGCCCCGGGCTCTCGAAGGCCACGAAATTCCTTTTGTTGCTCCCGGTCAGATGCAGCCTCTCCAGCAGCGCCTTGGCTTCCCCGAAATCCCGCTCCTCCTCCACCTTGACCACATGGATATGCCGCGGATTGGCGTTCTGGTACTCCGTGAGCATCCCGCAGGCCATGGTGTAAACGTCGCCCTGGTTGGCCTGATTGAAAAAAAGGCTGATCGTCACGTCGTTGGTCAGCGAGCGCGCCACCCGCAGCGTCAGCGGGGAAAGTTTGAAACTGGCGAGGTTGTTCCAGTGAAAGCGTTTAAAGTGTCCGGCCGCCAGATAGTTCACCATCACCAGCGCCGCCGTCACCGCCAGCGTTCCCGCCAGCAAGTTGGCCATCGTCAGCCAGCGCTGGCCGCGGGTGAAACCGGGTCGGGAAGTTTCAAGTTCGGGCATGTTATCTCCAGCGGCGGCTTTGCACCACGCGGTGGGTCAGGAACAAAAAGAACCCGCTCGCCGTCAAATAGAAAACCAGGCTGCGGGTGTCCACCACCCCTTGCGAAAAATCCTGCATGTGCGTCCGCAGGCTGATGTAGTTGAGCGTGGCCGCGCCCCAGCCCGGGTGCGGCGCAAATGGCTCGGCCAGGAAACTGAGCAGAAACAATCCCAGGCCCAGCGCAAAGGTCGTCATGGCCGCCACGATTTGGCTGCGCGTCAGCGACGAGGCAAAACAGCCGATGCTCATGTAAAGCGCCCCCAGCAAAAAAACTCCCAAAAACGTCCCCGCCAGCGTCCCGGCGTCCAGAAAGCTGGTGTCCTGCGTCAGATAGCGCAGCACCAGGACAAACCCCAGCAGCGGCAGCCACATGATCGAGTACAAAATCAGCGCCGCGCTGAATTTGGCCAGCACCACCGCCAGGTCGCTCACCGGCGTGGTCATCAGCGTCTCAAATGTCCCGGAGTACTTCTCCATCGCGAAGAGCCGCATCGTGATCACCGGCGCCGAGAAAAGCAGGATCAGCCAGAGATATTCCGAACGCACGAATATCTCCCGCAACGGCATCAGCGTCGCCTCCCCCTGCAGCGACTTCATCAGTCCCACGAAACTCTCCCCCATCAGAAACACCGCCCCGGCCACCACCACATAGGCGATCCACGAATAGAAGAAACTGCCCAGCTCCCGCCGCGTCAAAGTCACATACGCCCGCATCAGGGATTCTCCTCCTCGCTCTCCGGCCGCGTCAGCCGGATGTACGCGTCCTCCAACGAGCAGCGCCGCCGGGAAAGTTCCCTCAACTTCCACCCCCGTTGGGCCACCAGGGCGAAGATGCGCGGCCGCAAATCCCCCCCGTTGCCCGCCGTCAGCGCGCAACGATGATACTCCCCTTCCGCCGGCGAAATGTCGTAGTCAGCCACCTCTCCCATCTGTTCCCAGCACTCTTTGAGTTCGGCCAGGGGCGCGGCAATTTCGGCGATGATCTGCCCGTGGCTGCTCATGTTCTCCCGCAAATTCTCAGGCGTGTCGGCCGCCAGGATTCTCCCTTCCCGCATGATCAACACCCGGTTGCACGTCATTTCCACCTCCGGCAATATGTGGCTGGAAATCAGCACCGTGTGCCGCCGGCCCAGGTCCTTGATCAACTGCCGCGCCGCCCGCACCTGGCTGGGGTCCAGGCCGATCGTCGGCTCGTCCAGGATCACCAGCTCCGGTTCATGCACCAAAGCGTCGGCCAGGCCGACCCGTTGCCGGAAGCCCTTGGAAAGCTGGCCGATGATCCGGCGGGCGGCTTCGGTCAGCCCGCATTGGGCCATCACACTCTCCACCCGCTCCCGCGCGCGGCTGTGGCTCAATCCTTTGAGCCGCGCCCGGAACTTCAGATACTCCCGCACCCTCATGTCCAGATGCAGCGGATTGTTTTCCGGCATATAACCGATCCGGCGCCGCACCTCATCCGCCTGGTGGGCCACATCCAGCCCCGCCACCCGCGCCACCCCGGAAGTGGCCGGCATGAAACAGGACAAAATGCGCATCGTCGTGCTCTTGCCCGCCCCGTTTGGCCCGAGCAGCCCCACAATTTCCCCCCGCGCCACATTGAAGGACACATCCGCCACCGCCATGTTCCCCGCGTAGCGTTTGGTCAAATGCTCCACCTCAATCATGTTGCCGTCGGTCATGGGACATCCATTTTGCCAAGCACACCTAAAAATGCAAGGCGGCAGCCTTAAAATCCGCCTTGACTTTGCCGCGCCCCGGCCAGACAAACCTTGGGCGTGTCCGCACCCGGCTCCAATTTCTACGCCCAATGGCGCTCGCAAAACCAAGCCCGCCTCCTCCTGGCCGAGAGCCAGGCCGCCCATCCGCCCGAACGCCTCCTCCAAAGCATCTGGCTCCATCAGCGCCTGCGCCGCGACCAGCTCCAAACGGCCGACGGCCAGCCTTTGCGCGTCCTCCATCCCGGCTTCTGGAACCACGAGGCCGGCCCCGATTTCCACGGCGCCGTGCTCCAATTCGGCAGCCAGCCTGCTGTTTCCGGCGACGTTGAAATTGACCTCCTCCCCCGCAACTGGCAGGCCCACGGCCACCAGGGCAACCCCGCCTTTGCCGGTGTCATTCTCCACGTCGTCTGGGATGCCGCCCAACCCGCCTCCCGCCACGCCCCCGTCCTTGCCCTGGAAAAACTCCTCGACACTCCCCTGGCCGAAATCCAGGAATGGGCCGCAACCCCCGCCTCGCAAAAATGGCCGGCCGCCTTGCAAGGCGCCTGCTCCGCCCCTCTTGCCGGACTGCCGCCCGCGCAAACCGCCGAACTGCTCCGCCAGGCCGCGCTCATCCGCTTCGAGCGCAAAGCCCGCGAAATCGAGGCCCGCGCGCGCCAGGCCGGATGGGAACAGGCCCTTTGGGAGAGCCTGTTTCGCGCCCTGGGCTACAAACAAAACACCTGGCCCCTCCAACGCATTGCCGAACTTCTGCCGCGCCTCCAGAGCCTCCCCGGCTCCGTCCTGGCCTGGCAGGCGCGCTTATTGGGCGTCGCGGGCTTGCTCCCGTCGGACATTTCCCGCGCCGGCTCGGACCAATACCTGCGCGGCTTTTGGGACCACTGGTGGCGCGAACGCGAGAATTTCGGCGACGTCATTTTGCCGCGCGCCCTCTGGCGCTTCCACGGCCTGCGTCCGGCCAACCAGCCCCAGCGGCGCTTGGCGCTGGCCGCCCATTGGCTCGCCTGGCGGGATTTCCCGGCCCGCCTGGAACACTGGTTCACCGCCGAAAAACCCGAGGCCTCCCCCTCCCTCCTCGCCTGCCTCCAGGCGCCGGAGGATGATTTCTGGTCCTGGCACTGGGGCTTGCGCACGCCCGGGCTGGCCCGGCCACAGCCCCTTCTGGGCGACGCCCGCGCCACAGACCTTGCTGTCAATGTGATTTTGCCCTGGTTTTGGATCCGGGCGCGGGCCGGCCGCAACGAGGCCATGCGGCAAACCGCCCAGGCCCGTTACCTGGCCTGGCCCGCCGCGCAGGACAACGCCCTGCTCCGTCTGGCGCGCCGGCGTTTGCTGGGGCGCGGGTCATCGGCGGGGATTCAGTCCGCCGCCGCCCAGCAGGGGCTTCTGCAAATCGTCCGCGATTTCTGCGATCACTCCAACGCCCTCTGCGCCGACTGTTCCTTCCCCGCCCTGGTGCGGGGATTGTTCAGTGCTATTAATGTCGCCTAAATCTAATAAACTCGACAACGAAAGTGTGTGATGGGAATTCAGTTTTGAACTGGGGAATTTCAGTTTTGAACTGGAAAAAACTTGGAACGAGTCTTCCCCCGGGCCGATGGCTTAGAGGAACGAACCGCGACGTGCAGCAGCCAATACCTGGCAGGGGATTCATCAATTTGAGACTATTTCTATGCGAGACGCGGACGGGGTGCTAGGCTATCCTCCGCGGAGGTCTCGGTGAAGAACATCCTCGGCGACGCGATGAGCATTAACTTGGGCATCGTCCAGAGGTAACCAGCCAAAATCGGAATTCACGCAAAGATAGGATTGAACAGGACAACTCCCTATTTGTTTTCGCCGGGCGCTTGGTTGAGTTTTATCCTGAAAGCGCGCGCGCCATCGTCGGGAGGAACATACCAGCCAGTGTACAGGATATTGGTTCCTGTAACCGCACCGAGCCGCCGGAAGTCATCGCCGCCGCTTACAAGCAACTGTGGATGGTGGAAGAATCCTTCCGCACGATGAAGTCGATTTTGGAGACCCGCCCGATCTATCACAAGCTGGACGAG
>Ga0181536_10001500_pt1 | contig 27361 bp, 22 predicted proteins | sample PEATcosm2014_Bin_41_FD_121105 | JGI IMG/M metagenome (GOLD analysis project Ga0181536, IMG submission 121105) | Peatland microbial communities from MTU Mesocosm Facility, Houghton, MI, USA - PEATcosm2014_Bin17_60_metaG | ecosystem: Environmental > Terrestrial > Soil > Wetlands > Peat | place...
CCCGTAGGAGTCTGGACCGTGTTTCAGTTCCAGTGTGTCCGTGCGCCCTCTCAGGCCGGATACCGATCTTCGCCTTGGTGGGCCGTTACCCCGCCAACTAGCTAATCAGCCGCGACCCCCTCCTCCGGCGCATTGCTGCTTTGATCTTCAGAGCTTTCGATCCGAAGATGTTATGCGGTATTAGCCCCGGTTTCCCGGAGTTATTCCCCGCCGTAGGGTAGGTTAGTCACGTGTTACTCACCCGGTCGCCACTGTACTCAGGGATTGCTCCCCTTTCTCGTACGACTTGCATGTGTTAGGCACGCCGCCAGCGTTGATTCTGAGCCAGGATCAAACTCTCGTTTGAAACCTGATGCCTACCGACGGGTAGAAGGTAGGCTGACCGCAGCTTCTAGCTTTTAGCTCCTAGCTTTCAGCTAAACCAAAAGCGGAACTGCAAACCCAAAGCCGGGTCGCCACCGTTCAGCTTCTCACCACTCCGAAGAGGGGATTGAAGACCACGGTGGTCTATCTTGTGAGATCGCTTCGGACTTATGCCCGAAACCGCTCTCTCACGACTGGCACGTTCAACCTAGTTGTCAAAGACCGAATCGCGGTCCGCCTGAGCGGCACGAATTCAGTCCAGGCGGAGACACACAAGTGCGACTCCGACCGTCCTCGAAACCCTACAAACATACTGTGCGGCGCAAAACCCTGTCAATGACCGCATCCCACAGAATTTCCACCTGTTTTCCACAATGGAAAAAGCGACAGGAGAGCAAAAGCAACCAGAAGCAGGTTCCTCACCGGGCTTTCAGCCCGATTCGGAATGACACAGCCTTTGGTGCGGCTCGAAACAGCGCGCAACAGTATGGCCTTCCGCTTCGCGAGGCGCTCGTTTCGGCGCAGGGCTTTTTGGGCCGTGCGAAGGCGGAAGACAGAAAATTGAGAAAAGAACTTGCTTTGGAGGTTCCTTGCTTTGAAGGTACCCTTCAGAAACCTACATGTGTTTCTGAATCAAGTCCCGTGGCCGGGACGAATTGAAGGCCTAAAACCTTCTCACATCTTTAGATGCCGGACGCGCGACGAGAGTTGCAGACAATACGCCCAGCTAGCCACACTACTGCTCTCGGTGCATTGTTTATACCAGAGCAGGGGGTCGGAGCGCAAGGGGGAATTTGCAGGGGGCGGAAGTTTACCAGTTTGGTTCCTGGGCGAGCACCCGCTGTCCTCCGGCTGAGCACAAGACAGAAGAAACAAAATCCGCAGTCCCCGCACGAGCACGCTAGGGGAGCTCCAGGGTCACGAACTTTGCGGGCTGTTTGCCGGTGTTGATGAGGGCGTGGAGAGCGCCTGCGGGGAACCAGTAGGAGTAGCCGGGCTTTTGATAGACATCCTCCCAGGCATTGCGGGGAGCGTTTCTCGGCAGGTTGGCTCCGTGCAGGCGGAGGTCGCTGACCGCGACGAGGAGGAACGCGCCTGCGGGCATGGGGGCTGTGCCTCCGGGCTGGAGCTCGAATTCGGAGGCGCGCACGCCGTCTTTGACGAAGAGGATTTCCTCGGTGCCTCCGGGAAGGATTTCGAGACCGCGGTCTTCTTTCCAGTGGGGAGTGGAGTGGCGGATTTTGTCGTCCTGAAGAAGCTCGACGGTGACGTTGCGGAAGGGCTGCTCGGCAAGATCGCGCACGAGATGGGCGAAGGGGCCGGGAGAAAAGCGGGTCTCGCCGTCGGCCAACTTCAGTTCGGTGGCGGGTTGGCCGGAGACTTCGTTGGAAATGTCAGCAGCGCCGAGAGTGACGTAGATGTAGTCGTGGAGATGGCGGTGCATCAGGGTTGCGGTGTGCGGGGGGACTTCGACGGAGAAGACGCGGACCTGAGCGTTGGCGAAGACGAGGTGGTGGTGAGGTTCGGCGGTGATGTCGACGTCGGGAGTCGTCTGCGCGAATAGGAGTGCGGGGAGCACTAAGAGCAGGAGGGAAAGTTTCATGGCGGGATTCTAGCATTGAGAGAGAAGGGATAAGGCACAAGGAAAATCCCCACTCCTCGCGCAAGGACACCCGAGAAATGGGGCACCCAACTCGATCGGACATCCGATGGCGGCTGTCCCCACATGACAACTTTTCAAATCAAGACAACTCGTTGCAGAACGCTACAACGCGAAGTAGGTTTTCCGGTGCAGCCAGCTGTTTTCGTCGCCGATGACGACATGGTCGGGCCAGGCGGGGGCGGTGTTCAGCAGGAGGCGCAAGCCGGTCGAGTCTTTGGGAACGTCGAATTCGAGTTGCGTGGTGTAGGAGTCGCCGGGCTTGAGCGGCGTGAGCAGAGGCGTGCCCTGGATGGAAGCGGGAGTGTAGATGCGGCCAGCGGCGTCGAGGAGGCGCACGTCGCGCGGGGAAGGCGTGAGTGGAGCGTCTTTGGGACGGCTGGGAGAGATGGTGGCTTCGTCGAAGCGGGTGCGCAGAGTAATGACGGAGCGGCCGCTGGCGTCGATTCTCACATCAACGACGGAGTAGGCGAGGTGGCAGTCAATCTCGCAGAAATATTTTTCCTGGCCGCGGGCCAGCACAGTGGTGCGGCTGGCGGCGGAGAATCCGAAAAGCAGCGCGAAGTAGATGACCGCTCCGGCGGCGGTGACGAGAAGGGCGAGGCGGGCGAATTTGGGCTTGCGGGCAAACCAGAAGATGAGGGCCGAGCCCAGGACGAAGAAGAAACCGGCGCAGGCGGCGAGGAATCCGATGGCGGCAAGGGGAGCGGGAAAGTTCATGTTGGTGGCGAGGTGAGCGGCGGACATGTGGTTCGCTCCTTGAATGATCGCGGGCGGGGGTTGGGTGGAGTAATTGTAAATCTCGTCGGCGATCCAGTAGTTTTCGAGCAGAATGGCGAAGAGCATTCCCACGACCCAAAGTAGCTGGCGCAAACGGTGCCAATGCTGGCTCGGGAGCAGACCTTGCATGAAAAAGTCCGCGAGATATCCGGCGCTGTAACAGAGATTGGCGGCCAGCGCGAGGACGATGAAGGCTTCCAGAGGTCCGGGCGTCAAGGCTGCGCGGAAATGCGGCCAGGTCAGCACGAGCCAGAGCAGGACGATCAGGGTGAGGATGGCGTTGTAGAGGATGCGACCCCGCTCCCAGAAGCGGACGGCGTTGGAAAGCAGCGGAGCATCTCCGGCGCTGCTGCTGGAGTCATTCATAACTCACGGCTCCCTGAATAATGTACTTTACGGTGCAAAGTAAACAAAGCCAAAAAAAAGCCCACTACTCTTCCCGGGTAACGCGGATCCATTCTTCCATCTGATCGAGATATTCGGCGAGGGCGCGGCGGCCGGCTGCGGTAAGGCGGTATTCGGTGCGGGGGACGCGTCCTTCAAAAAACTTCACGCAGGAAATATATTGCGCCTCCTCGAGCTTGCGGGCGTGGACGCTGAGATTGCCGTCGGTGGTCTTGAGCACGCGCTTCAAGTCGTTGAAGCTGAGCGATTCGTTGGTGGCCAGAGCGCTGACGATGCCCAGCCGTATGCGCTCGTGAATCAGGCGGTCGAGTTCGGGGAGTTCGGGAGCGCGTGCAGGGAGGTGCCGTTCACGAAGCTTCTCACGCAATCCGGCCTTGGACTTCTCGTGCTTGTGGCGGGCGGGAAGAGCTTTAGCCACCGTGCCTCCTGGCGATGAGCAATCCGAAAACGATGTGCAGGCCGCCGAAACCGCCGGCGAGAAACCAGTTGCCCCAGACCGTGGGCGCGAGAACGGCGAGCCCGCCGAGGAGCATGAAACAAAGGCCCATCACGGGAAGGATAGCGACGGAGAAGGCGCCTCCGGTCATGATGCCGGCGCCGTAAAGCAGCAGCCAGGTTGCGGGCAGGGCCGATTGCAGGCCGGCACGGAACAGCAGAAAAGTCAGGAAGGCGCCTGCCACCAAAGGCGGAGACAGTCCGAGAACGACCTTGCGGGCTGGACCGGAAAACAGGGGCAGGCCGCGGCGATTCGCTTTCCAGGTGCAGGAAAGCAATCCGATGGCGACGGCGACGAGGCCTTCGGCCAGCCAGACACGCAGCCAGGCGAAGGAGGAGATCTGGCGGGCGGCGAGCCAGGCAGCGGCGAGAGCGGTGAAGCCGAGAAAGATGTAACCCCAGCCGGAGACAGCGGTGAAAGCGGCGGAACGCTCCATGGTGTCGCGAATGAAGCGCAGGTCGTCGGCGAGGTTGGGTGCGTCGCGGTCGGGCAAGGGCCGGGCGGAACGATTGATGCGCCGAATGCGATGCGGCCGACGGTCGAACATGGTAACAGGGTAGCGCGGGCGCTGATCGGTGTCAAGTACTTTTCACTACAAAGCTGACTCGTTCGAGGTTGGGAGAACTTACCACCGAGGACACGGAGTGCCCCGGAGGAAGTCAAAGTCCCAGCGACATTCCGGAGGTCGGGAAGGAATCAACCACAGAGGACACAGAGTGCACGGAGGAAAGTCAAAGTCCCAGCCCTCCCGCAAAGAATGCGGAAGGTGGGGCACCCGGCGGACAAAAGTGTCCGCCCCACATTACTTGAGGAGGCCGAAGACGCCGACACTGTTCGTGCTGCCGACGTAGACTTTGCCGTTGGCGATGGTCGGAGTGATGAATTTGTTTCCGTTGCCAAACTGATCGCGGCCGCCGGCAGCTTGATTGGAATTGTATAACTCCTGCAGCGTCAGGGCATTGTAGGCGTGAAGCACAGCCGGACTGGTGTTTTCCGCGGCCCACAGGATGCCGTTCTGGTTTCCGTTGGCTGAGATGCTGGGAGTCGCTCCCGGATAGCCGAAAGCATTAGCGGTTCGCGCTACCGGACTGGCGAGGAGTTTGGCGTTGCTGAAGCGGAAGGCGAGAATGTTCGAATTTACTGGTCCGTAGTAGATCCTGCCATTAAAGAAAGCGGGCATGGACCAGATTCCGCCGGGCAGAGCGCCAGCGAGTTCCTGATAAATCCTGTTGCCGCCGGGATGGAACTTGCCCATGTTGGTGCGGTCCACAACGTAGAGGTTGCCGTCTTTACCAGCTCCGACGGCAAGCTCCCAAAGCTTGCCGGAAGCGTCTCTCTGGTTGACGAGCAGTGTTCCGCCGGACCCGAGGTCGACGTCAGCGCCGTTTTCCTGCGCCTGGTTGTCCATTTCGAAGTAGTCGGCAACGGCGAGGACGCCGGCGCTGGAGACGCGAAGAAAAGCATTGCCATAATCGCCGTCGGAGGGAAATTCGGAGGAGGTCAGGGTAGAGTCGAAGAAGCCGTTGCCATCGAGCAGAAAAATGTTGCCCGAACTGTCACCGGCCATGCCGGCGCCGGCGCCCCAGATGGCGCCTTCGTTGCCGTTGGGAGTCAGGTTGATCCTGCTGGTCTGCAACAGGGTGTTGCCGTTATAGCCCATGATCCATCCCGTGTAGGGGCGGTTGTCGCAGTGCGAAGCCCAGGCAAGATAGACCGTAGGGTTGATCCAGAGCAGACCCGCGCGTTCCTTATATTGGGCGGGATCGAAGATGACATTGCCGCCGGAACTATTGTCGCCCGTGCCCGGATACTTGGCCTGAATGTCAACGGGCCCGTTGTGAAGTTCCTTGCCGTCGGTGGCGTCGAGAGCGTGCAGACGCTGATGGTAATTGCCCGAGCTGTCTTTCGACATGGCCACGACATAGACGACAGGATTGGATCCTTTGGGACGAGTGATGACGGGAGTGGAAGTGATTCCAATCTCGGGCGAGACTTGGCCGCAGCCGCGATCGTCGGAGGTAATCTCGCCCGTCTTGAGAGTGCTGATATGCCAGAGTTGCGCTCCCGTGTCGGCGTCGAAGACATAGACGCTATCATGTTCGGTGACAACGATCAGCAGGTTGTGGGTGATACCGGCAACGGTCACGGCGGACAGGTACAGGGGCTGGGCGTCCACGAGACCATCCACCTTGATGGTGAACAGCCTGCCGAACATGGCCGCGTTGACGTTGGCCAATGTGAGCGTGGTCTCGCTGGAGTCAAGTCCAATCCGGGCGTTGTTGTTGTGGTAGGTGAGAACATCCTGGGAATGGGCTGGTAGAGCCGAGCCGCAGAGCATGGCGAGCGACAGAAAAATTGCCAGAGTCTGGAAACGGGAACGAAGGATCGCTGGCTGGCAGAACGGCATGGGACGGCACCTCTCAGTGAATTGACGGTGGCGAAACTCTGGCCATGCAGTTAGCGGGAGAACTCGCGCCATCTCATAAACGGACCTGAGAGTACCCACGTCCCTCAGGGGCTAAAGCCGGCGTATTTCGCGGACCATATCGGCACGGCTGAAGCCGTGCCCTACCCGGGGCCATTTATGATGGCTTCCAGCGTTGCGGTCGCTTGTCCGACAGTGTCCCAGAATCTGAGACTGCTCTCAAACTCGTTAGTACGCGGGGCGGGAGTTGGGGGACATCAAGACCGTGCCCGTCCCAAGCGATCTAACGGAGCATAATTGTATATGAACCGGCTGGATGTCCTATGACAGAGTTGGGAAAGATCCTGATCGTGTTCGGCGTGGTGCTCCTGGTGGCAGGAGCAGTACTGGTGGTGATGGGGCGAACCAATTTGCCGCTGGGGCGGTTGCCGGGAGACATTGTCTACCGCGGGAAGAACACGACATTCTATTTTCCCCTGGCGACTTCGCTGCTGCTGAGCGTGGCGCTATCCATCGTGTTGTATGTGGTGGGGAGATGGAGGAGATAGGGGGGCGCGCAGTTTCAGGCGTCCTTACAGCACGCCGGTTTTTTTGGCATCGCTTGACCCGCCAGTAAAACTGCGGGCTATTATCGCGAGTCCCTAACGGGGCAGGCTTCCGACGCAAACGTTTGACTTCCACACGCTCGTGTCGTTAGAGTCGTGGCACAGTTGTATCTGCTCTTTGTGAAATCGTTCGGAGCGCGCGTCTTTGCCGCAGGGCGAAGACTGGGAAGCGGGTGCAAATCCCGCGCTGCCGCGCAACTGTAAGCGAGGAACTGCGTCCGGCCACTGGGGAGTCCCGGGAAGGCCGGAAGCGTTGCTGGATGGTGGTCGTCATCCTCACTCGCCAAGCCAGGAGACCGGCGCACTCCGTCACCGTCAACCTCTTTCGCGTGCAAAGGAGGGTGGTATGCGCATCGTGAGCGCGGTTTTTCTGGCGTTGGTTTTCTCCCTGGCCGCTGGCGCGGCCGATCTCAAAGTCAAGATAGTTGATCCGCAATCCGCGGCCGTGGGCGGAGCGCAGGTTTCGCTGGTGCGTCCGCACGAGAGCAAAGTTCTGGCTACGCAGACGAGTTCCGCCGAGGGGATCGCAGTGTTTCACATTCCAGCCGCGGGGTCGTACCAGATTGAGGTGCTGGCACCGGGGTTCGCGGTGGAGACGAGCGAGGTTCCGGCAGGGACCGAGACGTTGACCGTGACGCTGCGCCTGGCACCTGCCTCGGAAACCGTGGTGGTGAGCGCGACCCGGACTCCGGTGCCGGGGGAAGCTGCGGGCGCGGACGTTGAAGTGCTCAGCAGCGGGCAATTGACGACCATGCAGCCGACGGGGGCGAATGACGCGGTACGATTTCTGCCCGGCGCAGTCATCAATACTGCCGGACAGCACGGAGGGTTGTCGTCGCTGTTCGTGCGGGGCGGCGAGTCAAACTACAACAAAGTGATCGTGGACGGGGTCACGATCAACGAACCCGGCGGCACGTTTGATTTTGGGACTCTCTCGCTGGCACAGGGCGATCGGATGGAATTCGTGCGCGGGGCACAGAGCACACTGTATGGATCGGACGCGATGACCAGCGTGGTGCAGGTGTGGACGCGCACAGGCAGCACGCTGGTTCCCGAACTGCGCTTGGGAGCGGATGCGGGAAATCTGGGAACGGAGAGCGGCCAGTTGGCGCTGGCCGGAGCTCGCGGGCGTTTCGACTACAACCTTTTCGGCGATCAGTTGAACACAAACGGCGCGGGGGTGAACGACGCTTACTCCGATTCTTTGCAGGGAGCGAACGCGGGCGCGACGCTGAGCGATTCGGTTTCTTTGCGCGCCCGATTCCGCCATTCCAACAGCCACACCGGCGTGCCGGGGGAATGGGACTTCAACGGCTATGTGCCTCTGGTCCCTGCGAATGGCGCGTCTGAGCCGCTGGTGTCGCTGCAACCGAACCCTAGCGAGTGGTCGCAGTTGAATAGTCTGCTGGGCAGCGTGGAGTTGACCGTGGCAGGGCCCTCCGGATGGCAGCACCGCTTCACTGGATTCGACTATCTCTATCGCTACAACGAACAGAACCCCGGCGATCTGGCGCGAGTGAACACCGCTGGCGCGCTGATCGATTACCCTTCGCAGGAAGCCGACCACATCAACCGTGGCGGGTTTGAATATCAGGGGGACTACTCCGAACGGTCCTGGGCGCACACCACGTTTGGATATCGCGTGGAGAATGAGAACGGATTTGTGGGCGATCTGGATTACGGCGCGCAGAACCATGGACAGAGGCTGAATCAGGACACATATGTGCAGCAGGAGTTGACGCTGGGCCGGCTGGGCGTGATCGCGGGAGGACGATTTGTGCACGACAGCGCGTTTGGCAATACAGGAATCCCCAGGATAGCGCTGACGTTTCAGGCCATGCGCGGGAATGAAGTGTTTTCCGGGACGCGCTTTCGTTTCTCCTATTCGACGGGATTCAAAGAGCCGCGGCTGGAAGAGACTTTCAATGGAATTCCCGGTGATCCGTACGACATTCCCAACCCAGGGCTGAAGCCGGAGCGAGTGCGTGCGTTTGAGGCAGGATTTCAGCAGGGTTTGTTCAACAACAAGTACGAGTTCAACGCAACTTACTTCAACAATCTTTTTCGCGACCAGATCAATTATGTGACGATGAACGAGCCACCTAACTATCCGGGTGAGTACGTCAATGTGAACGAGGGTTTCGCCCAGGGGGCGGAGGTTGCGCTGCGCGCGAAACTTCGGTCGAGACTTCTCGCGAGTACAGCCTACACGTACACTTCGTCGCAGTATCTGGACAATCCAGCGCCGTATGATCCGATTTATAACCCGGGGCAGCCACTGTTGCGGCGACCGAAACATTCGGCTACGGAGCTGTTGTCGTACTTGGGGACGCGGTGGGGGGCAAACCTGAGCGGGAGTTTCGTGGGACGGCGGGCGGATTCGGATTTCTACGGCTTTGGCATCGATCACGCCGCGGGATACGTGCGCGCGGATTTGGGGGGATGGTACGCGGTGCGGCCGCGGGTCGCGGTTTACCTGAATGTCGAGAACGCGTTGGACCGGAGGTATAACGAGGTGGTGGGGTATCCGGCGCTGCCGGTCAACTTCCGGGCGGGAGTGAAATTCCGGGTGGGTGGGGAATAGGAATCGGCAGTTCCGCCATGCATGCGAGGAAAAGCTTGAACCGCGGACGAGTGCGGAGGGCTAGCTGACTTCCTGGGGTGTCTGGGGCTGGGGCATGGAGGCGGCGATTTTCGCTCCGAAATACTTGGTGCGGGCGAGGAGCAGTTTCTCGATTTCGACTGCTTGCAGGGGCTGCTGGCGTCCGAGCAGGTGCGTGACCAGAGCGATCTGGGCAAAGTGCTCGACCGTTTCCATCTTCATGTAGGCGTGTTCGAGGGTATCGCCGTAGGTCACAACGCCGTGGTTGGACATGAGGATGGCGTCGTACTCTGGGACATAGGGTTCGAGCGTCTGGGTCAGTTCTGAAGTTCCAGGTGTGCCATAGCGGGCGAGAGGAATGCATCCCAGGCCCATGACGACTTCGCAAACCAGAGGCTCCGTCAGGGCTACGCCGGCGGCGGCGAATCCGGTCGCAGTAGGAGGATGGGCGTGCACAATGGCCTGGACATCGGGGCGCAGGCGATAAATCAGCAGGTGCATGCCGATCTCGCTGGTCACATTGCGGCGGCCGGAGACGCGGCGGCCTTCAGGATCAACGACGACCATGTCACCGGGCCGCATCGCGCCTTTGCTGAGGCAGGTGGGAGTCACCAGGATGCGGTCATTTTTCAGGCGAACCGAAAGATTCCCGTCCATGGCCGCGACAAAGCAGCGCTCGTGCAGCATACGGCCGTAGCGGACGATTTCCTGCCTGTATTTGCGTTCCGTAGGCACGCTTACCCTTCGGGGGAGATGATAAAAAGGCTGAACTTCAGCACTTGATAGTACCAGCACTCACAGCGCAGAAACAACCGGATTTTGCAGGGATTTGGAGGGAATTCGCATGAAGCGAGCGCCGGATTGGCGCTCTGCTCCCTATAATCGGAACCGTGCTGGTTTCCGACTTCCATTACGACCTGCCCGAGGAATTGATTGCCCAGGAACCGCTGGCAGACCGGGCAGGCTCACGTCTGCTGCACCTGGAAGCGGCCACGGGACGGTATGAAGACCGGCAGTTTCGGGAGTTTCCGGAATTGCTGCGGGTGGGAGATCTGGTGGTCTTTAACAATACGCGGGTGTTTCCGGCGCGGCTGTATGGACGGCGAGGCGGGTTGAAGGCGCAGACGGTGAGCCGGCGCAATCCGGCGGCGCGGGAATTCCTGCAGGGGCGGATCGAGGTTCTGCTGACGCGGCAACTGCACGAGGAGCCGAACGAATGGGAATGCCTGGTGCGGCCGGGACGGAAGATCGGGGTGGGGGAACATCTGTTCTTCGGGGAGCGGGACGAACTGCGAGCTGAGGTGATCGAGCGAGGAGGTTTTGGCGAACGGCAGATTCGGTTCGAGCCGGGACTGCCGGGCGTAGTCCGGCCGGACCCTTCGGCTTCGCTGAGGGCAGGCAGCCGAGAGCGGCTGTCTCCACATGAGCCCGCTCTGGCGGATGATTTCTTTGCAGTCGTGGAGAAAATCGGGCACGTGCCGCTGCCGCCGTACATCGGGCGGGCGGATTCCTCGAGCGATCGCGAGCGTTACCAGACGGTGTATGCGCGGGAGCGAGGGTCCGTGGCGGCGCCGACGGCGGGGCTGCATTTTACGCCGGAGATCCTGGGCCAGATAAAGGAACGTGGAATCGAGACCACCGAGATCACACTGCATGTCGGTCTGGGAACATTTCAGCCGGTGCGGGTGGAGCGGGTCGAGGAGCATGCGCTGCATGCGGAGGCGTATTCGATCGCGGCCGAGGCGGCGGAGAAGGTGGGGCGGGCGCGGCGCGAGGGGCGGCGCGTGGTGGCGGTGGGAACCACGACGGTGCGGACACTGGAGCATGCGGCGCAGCAGGGCGCGGGAGAAGTACGGGCGGGGCGAGGCGAGGCGAGTCTGTTTATCTATCCCGGATACAGATTTCAGGTGGTGGGGGCGATGCTGACGAATTTTCATTTGCCGCAATCTTCGCTGCTGATGCTGGTGTGCGCGCTGGGCGGGAGAGAAAACGTGCTGTGCGCGTATCAGCATGCGGTGAAGCAGCGGTACCGGTTCTATTCGTACGGGGATTGCATGCTGGTGGAGTAGGGGGCGAGAGTGGCGGCTTGTTCTCGACGCCTGGCGCCCTTTTGGATGACCTCTTAGTTTCGATGACGCCTTATTGCAACCGATTGATACGTAACCACTTGGCAGATGACCTACAGTTTATCGGTCGTGCATTGCAAGGCGCTCTAAGAAATCCAATAATGCGATCGGAGGACTTCACTACACCGCCGTGAGGAGTATCGCTGTATGACGACCTATTCCGCCAGGCCAGCCAACGGAACGGGGGCGCTCCTTTACATTTACACTCTTCGCCCAAAAGCACAGCGGGCATCCTTGCGGATGCCCGGTGCAGAACACTAGCCAGAATTCTTGCGGCGCAAGGTTTCTTCCAGCGCAGGAACTTAGGCGCGGGCGCCGGCCGCGGCGGCTGGTTCGGAGGCTGGTCGCTCTTCCCCGTTGGCCTTCTGCGGTTGCGGCTGGCCGCCCTTGCGGATGTCAATGCCGCCCTTGAAGAAGGCGCCGTCCTCGATGGAGATGCGGGCGGCGATGACATCTCCGGTGAGGGAGCCGTCACTGCGAATGTCGACGCGGTCGCTGGCGGTGAGGTTGCCGCGGACTTTGCCCAGCACGACGATCTCGCGGGCATTGATGTTGGCGGCGACGACACCATTGCGGCCGATGGTGACCCGGTTGCCGGAGAGATTGATGGAGCCCTCCACCCGGCCGTCAATGTAGAGCGACTCGGAGCCGCTCACTTCCCCTTTGATCACGAGCGACTTGCCGATGGTGGCCTGATCGGCGGTGGTGGTGGTTACGGGCCGCGGCGCGGACGGCTCGGGAGCGGCCATGGTCGGGGCGCTGGGCATCGAAGTGGTCGGGCGCTCCGGCCCGGCGGGGGGGGCAGGGGTCTGAGGCTGATTGGTCGGCTTCCACATGGGATAAAGAGTCCTTTCCTTAGGGATTAGGGTTCACGAGCCGCACGTCCGTGACCAAAGCGAATTGTACTCCCGCGTCTCAAAGTGAGCCCTGTGGAAAATCCTTTATTTTCAAATCGGTAGTTCCTTTGGTGATGCCGGAGGAGGAGCACAAGGAAGCCCCGGCGGAGGGGAAGCAGGCCGGGTCGTTTCTGCCCGGAGGCAGGTAAGGATTCCCGGAAAAAATGGCCGAACCGTATCCTTCCATAGGCTCCGGGCGTTATGCTCTCAGGGTCGAAGATTTATCGAAAACGGAATCTGAGGTTGGGAGTCTAATCGAGGAGCGTCTGGCCTGGGGAATTCCATTCGAGACTGGAGTAAAGCATGTCAGAACCTGCCGTTGTAACGCCTGCCGCATTGAGCATAGACCGGCCTGAGCCGGGGGAATATGCGCCTTACTATGAGCGGTACATCTCGCTGGTCACGGGATCGGATATTTTGGGGACGCTGGATGGGCAGCGGCGCCAGATGCTGCTGCTGTTGTCGGGCCGCGATGAGAGCGATGGAGGCATTCGTTACGCTGCCGACAAATGGAGCGCGAAAGAAGTGCTGGGGCACGTCTGCGACACGGAACGCATTCTCGCTTATCGCGCGCTGCGGATTTCGCGCGACGACGGGACTCCCATCGAGGGCTTTGAACAGGATGACTACGTGAAGAACGGACCGTTTGCGCGGGCTCCGCTGGCGGAGATCATTGAAGACTACATCGCGGTGCGGAGAGCGACGCTGACGCTGCTGCGGAATCTGGAAGAAGCGGCGTGGGCGCGGCGGGGCGTGGCCAACAAGAATGAAGTTACGGTGCGGGCGCTGGCTTACATCATTGCTGGGCATGAACTGCATCACCGGAGGATTCTGGAGGAGAAATATTTTGCGGGGTAAGAACTTCTTTGCCGCGGATTCACGCGGATGAACGCGGATGGCTTTCATTCTGAGCGAAGCGAAGATGCAATGTATCCAGGGGGCGAGGAAGGCTGCATCGGTTCTTCGCGGCAAAGAACGCCGCTCAGGATTACAGAACGGTTATGTCGCAACGCGCGCTGACGGAACTGCTTCGCGGCAAGGGTGCACACGCTGATCCGGTGGCGTGCGTGGAGGATATTTCCGCGGAGCTGGCGGCGCGGCAGGTGGCGGGATTTCCCCACACGATTGGGCAGATCGTCTTTCACATGAACTATTGGATGAGCTACGAACTGCAGCGCATTCGCGGGGAGAAGCCGGATTATCCGAAACATGCGTCGGAGAGCTGGCCGACGGCGCCATCACCGGCCGATGCGCAGGCATGGGACCGGCTGAGGAGAGACCTGGCGTGGTTCCTGGCTGAGTACGCGGAGCTGGCGAAGGGGTCTGCGTGCGAGATGCAGCGCGAGGTGGAGAGCGCGCATGAGGGCGACAAGAAGGTGGCGGGCACGGTCGAGGCGGTGCTCTGGCAAATGGTGGCGCACAACAGCTATCACGTGGGGCAGATTGCGATGGTCAGGCGGGCGATGGGGGAGTGGCCACCGCGCGCGGGCGGGGATAGCTGGTAGGGGAAAGCGGTCTTAGGTCTTGGCGGCGCCTTTTCATTTCCTGCCCTTGCGCCTGGTGCGAGAGATCAAAAGCCCCACTTCTCGCAAAACCGGCGAGAAATGGGGCACCCGGACTGGGTTATGCTGAAAGCTGACGGCTGATAGCTGACAGCTCTCCATGCTCTCCGACTCCATCATTCTCAAACACATTGCGAAGCAGGCGAAGCGCGCGGCGGGATTCAAGCAGCTGGTGCGCGAGCTTGGGCTGCATGGGGACGAACGCGGCGAACTGGATGACCGGCTGCGCAAGCTGGTTGCGGGTGGAGTGCTGATTTCTGTTGGCTCCGACCGGTATGCGCTGCCGCAGGCGGCGGCTGACAAGAATCTTGTGGCGGGGCGGCTGACCATGCACCGCGACGGATTTGGCTTCGTGATTCCGGACGCGAGTTCCCTGCCCGCGTCGCTCAAGGCGCGGCTGGCGGGCGACATCTTCATTGCGCCTCATCTCATCGGGCATGCCATGCATGGAGACCGGGTGCTGGTCGAGATCAGCAGCGTGCGCCCCGATGGACGCGCGGAAGGCCGCATCGTGCGACCGGTCGAGCGGGCGCATCCTACGGTGGTGGGAATTTTTCACTATGGCGGGCGGCGGAATTACGTCACGCCGATGGATGCGAAGATCACGCAGGAAATCGTGATTCCGGCCGGGATGGAGTATCCGGAGCGTGGTGCAACAGCAGAGGAGGACAGTGACGCTGCACGCGAGATCCCTCGCCCGGCTCGCTCCGCGAGCCCCCGGCTGAAGCCGGGGGTCTACCAAGAAGGCGCCGGGCTTCGGGATGATGCCGAAAGAAGAGCGGGCCACCACGCGGGTGCGAGGAAGCGGTCAGTGGATCGCGTGCTCGGGGACGAGGCGGCGCGGCACACGGAATGGGATGATTTGGAAGGCGTGGCGGTGGATGTGGAGATCACGGACTGGCCTTCGCCGACGCAGAATCCAAGAGGGCGAGTGATCGAGATTCTGGGGCGGGAAGATGATTTTGGCGTGGACGTGGAAATCACGATTCGCAAGTTTCATCTGCCGCACCGGTTTCCGGTGGCAGCGATCGAGGAAGCCGAGGTGACGCCGGGGACGATTTCGGCGCAGGAACTGCAGGGGCGGCGCGATTTCCGGGTGTTGCCGATTGTGACGATTGACGGCGAGACGGCGCGCGATTTCGACGACGCGGTGTTCGTGCGCAGGCTGGAGAACGGCAATTTCGAATTGCAGGTGCACATTGCCGACGTGGCGCATTATGTCACGCCGGGATCGGCGCTCGATCAGGAAGCGCGGCTGCGCGGCACCAGCGTTTATTTTCCGGACCGCGCCGTGCCTATGCTGCCGCTGCGGCTTTCGACCGATATTTGCAGCCTGCGCCCGCAAGTGGACCGGCTAGTGATCTCGTGCGTGATGGAGATGGACCATCGCGGCGAGATCGTGGGCTACGAGTTGTGCGACGGCGTCATCCGGTCAGCGGAGCGCATGACGTACACCGCAGTGAATGCGTTGCTGGAGGACGATGCCGCTATGCGCGAGCGTTACGCGCGGCTGGTGCCGGGGTTTGAATTGATGCGCGATCTGGCGCTGATCCTGAACCGCAAGCGGGAGCGGCGGGGCTCGATTGACTTCGATCTGCCGGAGCCGGTCATCGAGTTCGATGAATTCGGGCTGATGCGGAGCATTGCGCGTTCGGAGCGGAACGTGGCGCACCGGCTGATCGAGGAATTCATGCTGTCGGCGAACGAGTGCGTGGCGCAGCACCTGGAGTCGAGGCGGATTGCGTCGCTGTACCGCATCCACGAAAAGCCGGACGCAAAGCGGGTTTACGACTTTGAAGTGATCGCGGCGACGTTTGGATATTCGCTGGGTGTGGGCGCGCTGCCGATTCATCGGGTGCAGATGAAGGCGGACCGGCGCGCGGCTTATGGCACGGGGAAGCGTGTGCGCGAGGTCGAAGTGCCGCAGGAAGTACACATCACGCCGCGGATGTACCAGAAATTGACGGAGAAGATCGCGGGGAAGGCGGAAGAGCGGATTCTGAGTTATCTGATGCTGCGCTCGCTGAAGCAGGCGCGGTATTCGGAGGAGAATCTGGGACATTTCGCGCTGGCGGCGGCGAGCTATACCCATTTCACGTCGCCGATCCGGAGGTATCCGGATTTGATTGTGCACAGGATACTCAAGGACGTGTTGAGTCAAAACCCCCGCCCGGTCCCGCTAAAGAACGGCGAGACAAGGACGGGGCACCCGCAACCCACGTTTGATGAGAAGCCTTCGCCGTGGTCGAGGCGGGCGCGGGCAGGAGTGCCCGCGCCACACGGGCCCACGCCACACGAACTGGGCGGGCCGATTGCGGTGGAAGAGCTGCATGACATTGCGGAGGAGTCGAGCCGGTCGGAGCGGAGAGCGGATGACGCTGAGCGCGAGCTGATGGAGTGGAAGAAAGTGAAGTTCATGCAGGACCGGGTGGGCGAAGACTTCGATGGACTCATCATCAGCGTCACCAAGTTTGGGTTCTTCGTGGAGCTCACCGATCTGTTCGTCGAGGGGTTGGTGCCGCTGAACACGCTGACCGACGACCGTTACACGTATCACGAGAACACGCGGGAGATTATCGGGCAGCGGTTGCGGAAAACGTACCGGCTGGGGCAGAAGATTCGGGTGCTGGTGGACCGGATTGATCCGGTGGAGAAGAAGATTCAGTTTGCGGTGGTGGAGGAAGCGCCGGAGCGCGCTGCGGGACGACGGAAGCGGAGGTAGCTGGACTCCAGAAAAGCCCCACTTCTCGCAGAAGGCGCGAGAAATGGGGCACCCGCGGCTGTCCCTCATGAACCTTTGGTTATTTCCTTACACGCCCAGCGCTTTCTGAATTTCCTCGGCAATGGCGGCCGTTACTGCCTGCATCTTCTCTTCTGATTCGGCCTCGACCATGACGCGGGCGAGGGCCTCGGTGCCGGAGTAGCGCACGACTACGCGGCCGTTGCCATCGAGTTCGCGCTCGGCGGCGGTGATCGCTGCCTGCACGGCGGGTACCTGGGCAAAGGGAATCTTCTCGCGCACGCGTACATTCTCAATCTTCTGCGGGAAAACTTTGAGATCGCTGACCAACTCCGCCAGGGACTTGCCGGTGCGGGCAATGATATCCATCAGGCGCAGGGCGGTGAGCAGACCGTCGCCGGTAGTCGAGTCGCCGTCACGAAAAATGACGTGGCCGGACTGCTCTCCGCCGAGAGTGGCGCCGGTCTCGAGCATCTCTTCGAGAACGTATTTGTCGCCGACGTTGGCGCGCAGCATGCGGATGCCGGAATTCCGCAGCGCAATTTCCAGGCCCATGTTCGACATGGTGGTGGCGACGATGGTATTTCCCTGCAATCTTCCCCGCGTATGCAGGTCGCGCGCGGCAACGAGCAGCACGGCGTCACCGTTGACCACGCGGCCGGTGGCGTCGCAGAAAAGAGCGCGGTCGGCGTCGCCGTCGAAAGTCACGCCCAGATCGTAGTGCCGCGTGGATTCGGCGATCGTCTGTCCCAGAGTCTCGGGGTGGAGGGCGCCGCAACCCTGGTTGATGTTGCGGCCATCAGGAGAAATGTGAATGAACGTCGCGGCAATCCCCAAGTCGCGAAACAGTTCCGGAGCTTCCGCGGTAGCGGCGCCGTTGGCGCAATCCACCAGCAGGTGAAGGTGGCGAAGATCGGACGCCACGCTTTCGGCCAGCGACTTGATATAAGCGCGGCGCAGGGCGGCTTCTCCCGGCAAGGAGGGCCCCGGGATTTTGAGCGCGGTATCGTCGGCGGCGGCCGGGTTCTGCAGCAAGGCAAAGATTTCCTTTTCAATGGCCAGTTCGCGCTCGTCGGTCAGCTTGAAGCCGTCGCCGGAGAAGACTTTGATTCCGTTGTCGATCCAGGGATTGTGCGACGCGGAAATCACCACACCCGCGGCCATGCCCCGCGAGCGGGCGAGGTAGGCGACGCCGGGGGTGGTAATGACTCCGGCGCTGTGGACGTCCACGCCCACGGCGGCGAGACCGTCGGCGACGCGGTCAGCAATCCAGCGGCTGGACTCGCGCGTGTCCTGGCCGATGACGGCCTGGGCCTTGCGTGTGGCGCGCATCAGGTCGTGGCCGAGGGCGCGGCCAATGAGATAGGTGCTCTGTCTGGTCAGCGGGAATTCTCCCGCGACTCCCCGAATGCCGTCGGTTCCGAACAATTGGCGGGTTGGCTGGGTCATAGGAGACGTTCCGGGGAATCCGTAAAGATGAACATAAGAGATGATAAATGAGCTGCCGGGCTCCGCACGGCCGTCCCCACATGGGTCTCTTCTCGCGAGCTCCTCATCAATGCCTGGAACTACTTCCCAGTTTTTGTACGGTTACGGTCACGCGGATCGAGGCCGGTTGAACCACCTGCACCAGGGGGTCGGGCACGTACGCATTGATGGTGAAGACGGCGCTGCCGCGTGTGCCGGTTGCGTCCACGGGATCGGTGGTGGCCGCGTCCACTTTCTCGACGTGATGCCGGGGACCGGTGATGGTGATGCGGGGCGGATCGGCGTCAACTTTGGTGATCTGCTCGCCATCGGCAAAGGTCCCGGTGACGCGGGGATGAATTTCGACCTCTCGTGTCAGCCGCGTGTCGAAGGCCAGATGCAGTTGGCTGGGTACGATCTGCACAACCGTCACATCGAGCGGGTGGCGAACCTGCTGCGAAGTCAGATCAAAGGTGCGCTCGCCCGGTTTTGCATCCGCCAGGTTGATCTCGGCGTGGACCTCGCTGGCCTGCAGTTGCCGGATGGCCCGTTCGGGCCCGCGGACGCGGATCTGGGCCTCGGGAATGGATTCGGAGCTGATCTCGAGATGCTGAGGAACATTCTGAAACAGGATAGGGGAGCGCAAAGCCACTTCCGCCGGCTCTTCGTGGGAAAGCAGAAACCAGAGTCCTGCCGCCAGCAACAAGGAGAGCACCTTCAATCCAAAGTTGTGCAGGACATAGCGCTTGAAGAATGCGATCATGGCCGCGGCTCCGAATCCGAGCCCGGTTCCAAGCCCCGTTGCGGGGAAGGCTCTGACAGAGGCGAATCCATGGCTGCGTCCGATTCATCTCCGTTGCGCGCGATCGCGGTGGGCAGAGTCACGGGAGCCATGTAGCGGCGCAACTCGCTGCCCAGACGCTCGCGCAACTGGTCCACCGTGAGTTCGCGCTCGATCTGACCGGCAATGGCGAGGCTGATGGCACCAGTTTCTTCGGAAACAACGACGGCGATGGCGTCGGTTTCTTCCGTGATGCCGATGGCGGCACGGTGGCGCGTGCCCAGCTGAGTGGAAAGCAGGGGATTCATCGAGAGGGGCAGAAAACAAGCGGCGGCGGCGATGCGGTCCTTTTGTACGATCACGGCGCCGTCATGCAGGGGAGCGCTGGGGCGGAAAATCGTGGCCAGCAGATCGTAGGAAAGGCGGGCGTCGAGCGGGACACCGCTTTCAATGTGAGTGCGCAATCCAATGTCGCGCTCAATCACGATGAGAGCGCCGGTCTGATGCTGGGAAAACAGATTTGCGGCGAGCACGATGTCGTCGTAGGAATCGCTCTCGGCGGAGGAGCCGCGCAAAAAGCTCAGCCGGCGGCCGAGATCTGCAAGGACGTGACGGATCTCGGACTGGAACACTACGATGGCCGCAAACACGATGTAGGGGAGCACGCGGCTGACCACCCAGTTCAAGGTGGTGAGTTCGCCCATGCGCGCGAGGTAGAAGGTTACGGCAACGACGGCCAGGCCCGCGAGCATGGGAGCGGCGCGGGTTCCGCGGATCATGACCAGGACCTGATAGATGAGCAAGGCCACCAGCAGGATGTCGAGCGCTGCCCATGCCGCTTGCGACCATGACGTGAAGACCGGCGTCACTCGAATGTTTCTCCTAACTAGATCGGGGTGCTGAGAATTTCATTGTAATGCAGAGGATTTCGGGGTTGCTTGGTGGCAACGATGCTTCCCCCCGCGAGCGCCGCGGAGCTACGCTCCGCCGGACAGCCGAGGCGGCTGTCCCCACATGTTCATCGCTGCTTCTTCGTGACTGCGGCATGAATCCCGCCGTGGGCCAGGCGGGCGGAGATTTCATCGCCGACCTTGACCTGGCGCGCGTCTTTCAGCAACTTGCCTTCGGAATCAAACACCAGGGCATAGCCGCGCTCGAGAATCGCGAGAGGAGACAGGGATTCGAGAGCGGTGTGCAAACGCTCGCTGCGCACTTTGTGCTGCAGAAGCTGGTTGCGCATCGCGGCCGCCAGGGCCGCGGTGCCGCTTGCGAGCTCTTTGCGCATGCCGGAGATCACCAGGCGCAAATCGTAGTGGCGCACGGCGGCGGAAAATGTTTCCCATCGCTGCCGCATCCGTGCGAGCACTTGCCGATCGGCCAACTCCAAGCGGTGTGCGAGGTCGTCGAGGCGCTGCTGCCGCTGGCGGATAAGTCCTATCATGCGGGCAAAGGCTCCGTGCTGGGCCAGTTCGGTCAGGGCCTGGCGTCCGATCAGCAGGCGGTAGGCCATTGCCCGGGACAGGCGCTGGTGCAGAGCCGCGGCCTGCTCCTCGATTTCCTGACGCGAGCGGATGACCAGCTCGGCAGCGGCGGAAGGCGTGGGCGCGCGCAGATCGGCGACGAAATCCACGATGGTGAAGTCCGTTTCGTGTCCGACGGCGGAAATCACAGGGAGGGTGGAAGCTGCGACGGCGCGGGCCAGGTCCTCGTCATTGAACGATGCCAGGTCTTCGACCGACCCGCCGCCGCGAGCGACGATGATGACTTCGACGTTGTTGTGGTGGTTGAAATAGCGCACGCCCGCGGCTACCTCGTGTGGGGCGGCGGCGCCCTGCACCTGCGCGGGATAGATCAGGACATGCACGGAACGATGGCGGCGCTCGAGAATATTCAGGATGTCGCGCAGCGCCGCCCCTTGCGCGGAAGTCACAACGCCGATGCGCGCGGGCAGCGGCGGGATGGGTTTCTTGCGCTCGGCGGCGAACAGTCCTTCCGCCTCCAGCCTGGCCTTAAGCTGCTCGAAGGCCAACTGCAGCGAGCCGGCGCCCTTGGGCTCGATGTACTCGGCGGAAATCTGCAACTCGCCGCGGTCTTCATAGACGGTGACGCGGCCGCGCACGACGACCTGCAGGCCGTCGGCCGGACGGAAGCGCAACAGGCGGGCCGAGGAGCGGAACATCACGACACGAATCTGGGCGTTGCCGTCTTTCAGGGTGAAATAGAGGTGGCCGGAGTCGGGGGCGCGGAAATTCGAGATTTCGCCTTCGACCCAGGCGTCGGAATACTCGCGTTCGATGTGAGAACGCACGGCGGCGACCAAGTCACGGACCTTCCAAACGCGCCGTTCGGGCGCGCGGAAGTTAAACCCCATTTGGTCGGCGAGAGAAGACATTGAGGGCAGTGTAACTCAGGGAAGCGTGAGATTCTGAGGTAAGTCAAAATCCCCACCCTGTCGCAAAAAGCGCGACAAGGGTGGGGCACCCAGAATCATCCATCTCACACCGGACTTCCGCCTATAATCCTTGCCCATGGACCTCGAACAAAAGGTCGCTGAACTCAAGAAACGCAACCAGCTAGCCGAAGACGGCGGCGGCGCCAAGCGGCGCGAGCGGCAGCACAAAGAGGGCAAGATGTCGGCGCGGGAGCGCATCGAATTCCTGCTCGATGAAGGCACGTTCGAGGAAACCGACAAGCTGGTCACGCACCGCTGCAGCGACTTCGGCATGGTCGAACAGAAAATCTATGGCGACGGATTCGTCACCGGTTACGGGCGCATCGAAGGGCGGCTGGTCTACGTTTTTGCGCAGGATTTCACCGTGTTCGGCGGGTCGCTGTCGGAAGCGAACGCGGGGAAGATCGTCAAGATCATGGACCTGGCGGCCAAGATGGGCGCGCCGGTGATTGGGCTGAATGATTCGGGCGGAGCGCGCATTCAGGAAGGAGTGATGTCGCTGGCGGGATACGCCGACATTTTTCTGCGCAACACGCTGTACAGCGGAGTGGTGCCGCAGATTTCCGCCATCATGGGACCGTGCGCCGGGGGCGCGGTTTACTCGCCCGCGATCACCGATTTCGTGCTCATGGTGGATAAGACTTCGTACATGTTTATCACCGGGCCGGACGTCATTAAGACGGTGACGCTGGAAGAAGTCACGAAAGACCAGCTGGGCGGGGCGATGACGCACAACGAAACCTCAGGCGTGGCACATTTTGTGGCGCATGACGATGCCGAGTGTCTCTCCATGGTGCGCGAGCTGCTGAGCTTTGTGCCGTCGAATAATCTGGACGATCCGCCGCGCAAGGCCTCGACCGATCCGGCGGATCGAGCGGATGCGGCGCTGGACAAGATTGTCCCGGCGCAATCGAACCAGCCTTACGACATCAAGGACGTGATCCACTCCGTCGTCGACGACGGATATTTCTTCGAAGTGCAGGAGCACTACGCCAAAAATATTGTCGTGGGGTTCGGGCGGCTGGATGGGCGAAGCGTGGGTGTTGTGGCCAACCAGCCGGCGGTGCTGGCGGGCACGCTCGACATCAACGCGTCGGTGAAGGGCGCGCGGTTTGTGCGCTTCTGCGACTGCTTCAACATCCCGCTGGTCACGTTTGAAGACGTGCCCGGGTTTCTGCCGGGGACGGCGCAGGAGTACGGCGGGATCATCAAGCACGGGGCCAAGCTGCTCTACGCCTTCGCCGAAGCCACGGTTCCCAAGGTTACGGTGATCACGCGCAAGGCCTATGGCGGGGCGTACTGCGTGATGGCGTCGAAGCATATCCGCACGGATGTGAACTACGCGTGGCCGACGGCGGAGATTGCGGTGATGGGGCCGGAGGGCGCGGTGGACATCGTCTACAAGCGCGAACTGGACGCCGCCGCCAACCGCGAACAAGTGCGGCAGCAGAAGATTGAGGAATTCCGCGACTGCTTCGCCAACCCGTACGTGGTCTCCGACCGCGGCTTCGTGGATGCAGTGATCCAGCCGAGGGAAACGCGCAAGAAGCTGATCCAGGCGCTGGCCATGCTGGAAACGAAGCGGGACAAAAACCCGGCGAAGAAACACGGGAACATTCCGCTGTAGGCAGTACCATTTCGGGTTACCTTCTTACTTTTGTGAAGCGACAGTTTTCAGAGCCTTGACGTATTGCGCATAGAATTCCTGATGTGAGTGTTCCGGAGTACAGCGCACCTCGTGTCGAGGCCGATGGCCGGCCCTACAATGACGTCGGCCCCTGGACGGAAGAGAAGCATAGGCTCGTAGCCTACTATGCCGCGCAGTTCTCCGGTGCAATGAAGGAGAAGTTTCGGCGGCGAGTTTATATCGAGCTCTACGCCGGAGCCGGCTACAGTCGAATTCGCGACACCGGTCGGGTCATTCCGGGCTCGCCAATTAACGCACTGAATCTCAAAGATCCCTTTGACAAGTACATTTTTTGTGAAGCGGACGCCGAGAAACGGGAGGCTCTACAAGTACGCGTTCAACGGCACGCGCCGAACGCCGACGTGAAGTTCGTTCCGGGCGACTGCGACGCGAATGTCGCTGCGATCGCCGGCGCCATTCCTAGGCATTCCGGGACCAACAAGGTTCTAAGTCTCTGCTTTGTGGACCCCAATGACATCGGCATTAAGTTTGCGACTCTCCGAGCTCTCGCGAGAAGCGGATGGTTGATTTTGTGGTATTGCTGGCCCTCTATATGGACGCCCTTCGCGCCGAACGGCAATACGTCAGAAATCCCTCGAAGATCAGTCAACTTCTGGACACGGAGTCATGGCAAAACCGGTGGCGCGATTCAAAGCAAAAGGGAGTTGACTTCCCCCACTTCCTCGCTGAGGAATTTGCGGCGAGCATGAAAGGTATGGGCTACATTCCACCGCCCTTCTACTCGATGCGGAAGATCTTCTACTACCCAAAGAATTACCCGCTGTATGCCCTTGGTTTGTTTTCGCGTCACCCGCTTGCGTACAAGCTGTGGGATGATGCGCTAAAGTATACGGACGACCAGCTCAATTTATTCTAGATACGATGTCGCTCAACTCCCACATCGAATGGACAGACGCGACCTGGAACCCGGTGCGCGGCTGCACGAAGATCAGTCCGGGCTGCAAGCACTGCTACGCCGCGACGTTTGCGGAGCGGTTTCGCGGGGTTAAGGGACATCCTTACGAACAAGGCTTCGACCTGCGCCTGGTTCCCGAGAAGCTGACCGAGCCTTTCCTATGGCGCTCACCGAAGCTCGTCTTCGTGAATTCGATGAGCGACCTGTTCCACGAAGGCGTTCCCGACGACTACATCGAAATGGTTTGCCGAGTCATGGCTACGGCGAACTGGCACACATTCCAAGTGCTCACGAAGCGATCAGCCCGTATGAGAGACCTGCTATGCGGTCGCTTGAGCTTCGCTGCCGGCAAAGAGCACATTTGGTGGGGAGTCAGCGTCGAGGACAGGAAACACGGCCTGCCGAGGATCGGGCACCTACAAGCGATTCCTGCACGCGTCCGCTTTCTCTCGATCGAGCCTCTGCTCGAAGACCTTGGCCAATTCGATCTTTCCGGCATCAGTTGGACGATCGTGGGCGGCGAGAGCGGGCCGGGCGCACGCCCGATGCGCAAAGAGTGGGTCGTTTCCGTCCGCGATTTATGTCGCGATTATCACGTTCCGTTTTTCTTCAAGCAATGGGGCGGAGTCAGAAAAGCCAAGAACGGCAGGCTGCTCGACGATCGCACCTACGATGAATACCCGGAGCGCGTCACCTCGCCAGTTCCTGAACGAGCAAGCTGCTCCGCATACGCGGATGCGATTCGTGAGTCATTCCGCAACGTCTTTTCAAGATCACTCGTAAGGGTTGATAATTTCGCAGGAGATTCCCCATGAACAGATTATTCGCACTTCTTACTCTCTGCTTGCTGGCATTCCCGCTTTTCGCCCAGGATCCTTCCACTTGGCTTGCCACGCTGCCCCAGGCAAAGGACTACGTGCAACACCGGGCTTCCAGCTATGACCGCACGGGCGGGAATGCGGATTTTCGCACCATCGGCGCTGGGGAGACGCTCACGCTGCTGGACGAAGCCGGGCCCGGGCTTATCAGCCACATCTGGGTCACCATTGCCAGCGATGATCCACATCATCTGAAAGCGCTGGTCCTGCGCATGTTCTGGGACGGCGAGGCCAGCGCTAGCGTGGAGACTCCCATCGGCGACTTTTTCGGGCTTGGACTGGGAGATTATTACCTCTATCAATCTTTGCCGCTGGCGGTCGGCTCCGATAAAGCGTTGAACAGTTTTTTCCCCATGCCGTTCCAGAAGCACGCCCGCATCACGGTGACGAATGAAGGCGGGCGCCAAGTGGACGCGTTCTACTTCAATATTGACTACCGCGCGTACGCCAAGCCGCTGGCTGGGGATCAACTTTATTTCCACGCGCAATATCGCCAGGCCGCGCCCAACCACGGCTGGACGAATCAATGGCAGTCGAACGGCGATCCGCTGGTGAATGATAAAAAGAATCTGAACGGCGAAGGCAACTACGTCTGGATGGAGGCCACGGGGCGCGGCCACTTCGTGGGCGTGACCATGTCGGTGCTGCAGAATCAGGATGGGTGGTTTGGCGAAGGCGACGACATGTTCTTCGTAGACGGCGAGATTATGCCGTCCATCAACGGGACAGGGTCGGAAGATTATTTTCTCGGGGCTTGGGATTTTGGGGACCGGCCATTCGCCTATGGATTATTCGGGGCGCCGGTGAAGGGAGTGGAAGTCGCGGGCGGGCGGGTGTCGGTCTACCGGTTTCACCTGGATTCGCCGATCCCGTTTACCAAGTCGCTGCGGGCGACGATTGAGCACGGACACGCGAATCACCGCTCGGACAATTACTATTCGGTCGCGTATTGGTATCAGACCGAACCGCACGCCGCGTTTCCGGCGCTGCCGCCGTTAGAGCAGCGCATTCCGAAAATCTCCGCAGTGGGAGGACCGGGGAATGCGGGGAAGTGAGTGGGCCGCGGCGGCGAGCCACGGTCTTTGAAGTTCACCCCGAGAGCCTAAAGAGCGAGCGCCGGTGCCGTCCCTACGGGACTGGCGTGTTCTTCTCACTCTGACCCGGCACTTCCGTGCCGGGCTTTCACCTGCCGCCGCTTCGCGGCTGGATCCCAAGGAAGTTTTGCACCACCGCACTCCCAGAAATCTGGCCCGTACGCACACACTCAAGGTCATATTCTGTTGGCCTTTCAGCTGGCTGTCTTTTTTATGGCCAGGAGTTCCTCGTTGTAGCCCCAGAGTTGATCACGAATATAAGGCGGAAGGCTGGGGTCGATTCTCTCGCGGATTTCGATCCCATTCTGCTGGAAGAACCGTCTGACTTGGTTCTTGGTTCTCAGGGTGTCGTCTCCGGTAACGCCGGCAAGAGAATCGTGACACGAGACGCAGAGAACCTCGGTCTGCTTTAGAGTCTCGCTCATCCCTCGAATGGCGAGTCGTTCCGCCCCCTCGATATTCATCTTGAGGAAGTGAACCCGGCCCAGGCCGAGCTTCTGGTGAATTGCGTCGATGGTGGTGGCTGGGACTGGAATTCCCTTTGCCGGGTTCAAGCGATTGGCCAAGTAAGAACCAGAGTCTTCGATGATGACTATTCCGGAGGGGGTCTCAGTCACGGAGCGATGAATGGGGATGACATTCGCCAGGCGGTTGTAGCGGACCAGCTTTTCCAGGCAGCGGTAGGTCCGGGGATGAGCTTCAATGCAGACCAGTTTGCCTGCCGGGCCCAGGGCGCGAGAGAAGGTCAGCACTTCCTCGCCAACTCCGGCTCCTACGTCGATGACGAGGTGTTCCGGCTGGGGCTGGTAGCCCCAGAAAAAGTTCATCCGCGCCAATTCGTCCAGCCGCGCCATGTCCAAGCCGATGAAAGGCTGATGATAAGCAAAGTAGCCGCGGGTGGTTTCGTGAATCCAAATTCCGTCATCGCAGAAGATCCTCCGGACTCCCTTCTTCTGCGCCCGAGCGAGGGAGCTTGCCAGGGGAATCAGAAATGTCCTGAGTGCCGGTCGATCCAGCAACGCCTTGGCGTGATCCAGTAATGGCATGGGACGACTCCGAGGCAGCCTTAGCTCTCGGGCTGCGGAGAACTACCGCTTAGGATGCGACAGATGTACGGGGGCAGTCAGTGACGAATGAACATTTGCACGCGGGTCTTTACTGGAACGGGAAGGTGGCCTAGAGGTAGAGTTAAGCGAACGGGTACGGGAATGCCGGAAAGTGAGAGCAGGAAGCGATGGAGCAGCTGCCGGGCATTCATCCGGCCGGACAGCCGAGGGCGGCTGTCCCCACATGAGCACCACCCAAAAATAAGAGAGTTCCGAGGTGATGTAAGATCCATTCGTCTCGGCCAGTAGCTCGCGTTTGACCCTTGCTCGACCTGCATCGCTGCTTCCCTTGCGGGGTGCCGCGCGCGATCTTCGCTCGG
>Ga0181536_10001502_pt1 | contig 27356 bp, 26 predicted proteins | sample PEATcosm2014_Bin_41_FD_121105 | JGI IMG/M metagenome (GOLD analysis project Ga0181536, IMG submission 121105) | Peatland microbial communities from MTU Mesocosm Facility, Houghton, MI, USA - PEATcosm2014_Bin17_60_metaG | ecosystem: Environmental > Terrestrial > Soil > Wetlands > Peat | place...
AGACTGGAATGGTCGATGCGCTCGGAAAACGACGGCCGGCCTCCGGGGGAGCGGGGAGCCTCGCTACGTTTTTGCAAGGCAGTCGTATTGCTCCGTTCGTGTCCGCCGAACTCATGCAAATGATCGAACTGCCTCTGAGATTCCGTCCCCCGCACGGCGGCAATCTTGCTCTGGGATACCCCGCCGCGATCTTGCCCGAAATTTGCGAGGCCATCTTGGCGGCGAGGGCCGCCAAGAAGCTTCAGCCACAGCAAGAACATATCGCTGAGCGTTGCGAGATTCTTGTTCGCGGATTCGCCCGCGTCGGCATCATCGCGCTCGTTGACGAGGCGACGGGATATGAGAAGGATCGCGCCGCTAACTCGCTCGCAAAGATTCTTGAAGCGTTTATCGCCAAGGAATTACAGCCGTACATCCCGACTTTTCCGGCTGAATTTTACGCTGAACTATTTAGGCTTCGCGGGTTGGACTTTCCCGACGGGACTGTTCAGCGACCCTGGTATTTTGGCTGCCTCACAAATGACATTGTGTATCGGCGGTTGGCTCCAGGCGTTCTCGAAGAATTGAAGCGCGTGAAAGCTGAATCTGGTAAGCCTAGAGACAAACTTTTTCAGCGGTTGACTTCAAACCTCGGCTATCCGAAGTTACGTGAGCACTTGGGCGCGGTCGTCGCAATCATGCAACTAAGCCGCGACTACCACGACTTTAAGGAAAAATTGGATCGCCTTCGCCCTGTCTTTGGCGCGACGCTACCATTGCCGTTCCCGATGGAATCCGACGTGATCGACAATGGTAACGGCTTCTAGGTATTCGCGAACGCCCGTGCGGTCATAGTGAGGCACCACGCACCATTTACCGTCCTCAGGGGAGTGCGCGATCCGTCGCTGGTACGTAGCTAGTGTCGTGGTGCGCGCTACTGCGTTCTTAATGGTAGGGCTTTTTGTGATGGGTGGCGCCCGAGCCGAGGCGACGTCACCATGGCAGAGCCTCGCCAATCCGATCTTCGTGCGTGCTGACACGAGCACGCTACCCGAAGCAGCCGTCATGGCGCTAGCGCAGGATAGCGCGGGCTTCCTGTGGATTGGCACGCAGGGCGGACTGGCCCGCTACGACGGCTACCATACGCGGAATTTTCTTTCCAACGCGAGCGATCCGACGGCGTTGCCCGACGGCTACGTCCGTACCATCTTGCCCGACGCGACGGGCGGCCTCTGGATTGGATCGAGTTCGAACGGGCTCGTGCACTTCGATGCGGCGACGGAAACGTTTCACACCTGGCGTCCCGATCCGGCCGGCCGCACCGGTCCACGCAGTGCCGCCGTCGATGCGCTGGCCGTGGCGGCCGGCAGCCGTTTGTGGGTCGGGGGTGACGGCGGCCTCGGCCTGTTCGATCCGGTAGCGAGCAGGTTCGCGCCGGTCGCGCTCGCCGCGCGCGGCCCACAGCCCGTGGTGTGGAGCCTGCTCGTCGATCGCGCCGGGACGGTCTGGGCCGGATCGCAGGACGGGTTGTACTATCGCAGCCCGCACGCCGCGACGTTTCATGCGTTCCCGTTGAGCGCGTCGGCGCGGCTCAGCACGCCGGTCATCTACAGTCTCTACGAAGACCACTCCGGGCGCGTGTGGGCCGGCTCGGTGAACGCCGTGTTCGTGATCGACGCGGCGCGGCACACCGCGCGCGTGCTCGAGTCGTCGACGGTCGACACCGGCACTTTGGCGCCGGGCCAGCAGTGGTCCGTCATCGAGATGACGCCCGGCGTCATGTGGGTGGGAACCGATGCGGCAATCTCGATCGTCGACGCGCGGACATTGGCAGTGCGCCGCGTCGAAGCGGATCCCAAGAATCCGGGCGGTCTCAGCGCCGGGCGCGTGTTGCAATTTTTGCGCGATCGCTCGGGCCTCGTGTGGCTGGCCAACCACGTCGGCGGACTCGAGGCCTACAATCCCGGCAGCCGCGGACTGTATGAGTTGTCGAACACACGGCCGGAGATCGGCTTCGGCGAGCAAGGCGCGCCGGCGCTGCTCGCGCAGAGCGGCGACCGGCTGTGGGCCGGGGGGTTCAACGGCCGCCTCGCGGAGTTCCACGCGCCCTCCGTGTCGTCGACGGTCATGCAACTGCCGAACGGCGCGGCAGTGCAAACGCTGGCGGCCGGCACCGGCGGAACGCTGTGGATCGGCAGCACCGGCGGGCTCTGCCGGCTCGATCCGGGCGCGAGCGCGGTGCGCTGTCCGCAAACACCGAGCCAACTCGCCGGCGCGAGCATCTACGCGATCCTCGAGGACGGCGGACGCTTATGGATCGGCGGGAGCAGCGGGCTCTTGGTCGAGGATCTCGCGACGTCGCGCGTGACGCCGTTTCCACCGCCCGGTTCCGGAGCGCACCTCTCGAACAGCCAAGTGCGCGCGCTCTACCTCGACCGCCGGCGGCGGCTGTGGGTCGGCACCGAGAACGGTCTGGATCGCCTCGATCCGGGCGGGCGCATCGTGCACTTCGCGTTTTCGCCCGGCGATCCGAACTCGCTCGGCCCCGGCGGCATCACGTCGTTGTTCGAGGACCGGCGCGGCCGCATGTGGGCCGGCGCCGTCGGCGGCCCGCTCGACGTGTTGCAAGACGGGCCCGGCGGTACGACGCGCATCCGGCATATCACGGTCGCCGAGGGGCTGCCGCACGAGAACGTCGACGGCTTGGCCGAAGACGCGGGCGGCCAAGTTTGGGCCAGCACCGACCGCGGCATCGCCCGGATCGATCCCGACACGTTGCGCGCGCAGGCCTTGGGCCAAGCCGACGGCGTATCCGAAGGCGCGCATTGGGCCGGTGCGGTGAGCCGCGCCGACGACGGAACGATTTTCTTCGGCGGCCTCGAGGCCATTTCGATCGTCGCGCCCGGCGCATCGTCGGACTGGGCCTACGCCCCGCCGATCGTCGTGTCGGCGCTCAAGTTGGGGCGCCGCGACGTGCCCGCGTGGGGCGTGAACCACGGCGACGCCACGGTCGCGTTGCCGGCCGATGCGCGTGACATCCAGGTCGAGTTCTCGGCGCTGGATTACGCTGGGCCGCTGAACCTGCGGTACGAATACAAACTCGACGGCTACGACCGCGAGTGGATCGATGCCGATGCGCAGCATCGCGTGGCGACGTACACCCATCTCTCTCCCGGCGACTACACGCTCGAGGTGCGCGGAACGAACCGGCTCGGCATCTGGAGCCGGCACGTGTTTCGGCTGGGCGTTCGCGCTCTGCCGGCTTGGAACGAAACGTGGTGGTTCCGCGTGCTGGCCGCGGCGCTGCTCGTGCTCGCGGCGTACGGCGCGCATCGCGTGCGCACCACGGTGCTGCGGCGCCGTCAGCGCGAGCTCGAAGCGACCGTCGAGGCGCGGACGCACGAGTTGGTCGAGGCCAACCTCAAGCTGCAGGAGCTGAGCCTCAGCGATCCGCTGACGGGTTTGCGAAATCGCCGCTTTCTCACGCAGCATCTGGAAGGCGACATCGCGATGACCTTGCGGCGCTACGTGGATTGGCTGGCCGATCCGGCGAGCGGCGTTCCTGAAGATGCCGACGTGCTGTTCTTCTTGGTCGACCTCGACCATTTCAAAGTCGTGAACGACCGCTACGGTCATCACGCCGGCGACCTGATGCTGATGCAGATGCGCGAGCGTCTGCAAGAGGTCTTCCGCGAATCGGATTTCGTCGTGCGCTGGGGCGGTGACGAATTTCTCACCGTGGTGCGCGCCGGGCGCCGCAACGAGGCCGGCGTGATTGCGGAGCGCATTCGCGAAGCGGTCGCGAGCCGTCCGTTCTCGCTCGGCGGCGACCAAACGATGGAGGCCAGCGTCTCGGTCGGCTTTGCCGCTTTCCCGTTCGTGCCGTCGGCACCCGATGCCGTCACCTGGCTGCAAGTCGTGGGGTTGGCCGATCATGCCCTCTACATGGCGAAACAAGCCGGGCGCAACACCTGGTACGGGGTGGCCGCGACGGGCCGCACCAACCCCGCACTCTTGGTGCGCCTCGAGAACGGCATCGAGGAGTTGTTGCGCAGCGGCGCGCTGGAAGTGGTTTCGCGCGGCACGATGGCCGGCGCGTAACGCAACCTACGCGGTTACGCTGGGATGGACTGCGGGCACGTAACCGGCGCGAAAGATCGCCACGATCGAAGGGGGCGTAAGCACCTCGGCCGGGCCGCGAGCGCCGGCTATGGTACCCCGTGTCCGACCACGCCCACAGGGCGTCACCGCGTACGAGCCAGGCGGCCCCGTCGAGGGCGATGTACGTGCCGTCGGGAAGCATGGTGCACGGCGTCAGCGAAGCGGACCGCATGAGCGAAAACGTGAGCGCGGCTGTGGCGGTTCGAACCGCGCCGCAGACGGAATCCCTGGCGCGGCAGGTGACCTGGTGGGCGCTCCTTTTTCCGGCCGTCATGATCGTGGCGTTGGCACTGCACAGCGTGCGGCTGCTGAACTGGATTCACGTGCTTTCCGGCGTGCTCTGGACCGGCGCGGATATTTTCATGGGCTTCATCCTCGGTCCGGTGATCCGGCGGCTCGAACCGCAGCAACGGACGGCGCTGATCGCCTACCTGGTGCCGAAGACGCTGCTCTACTTTCCGGCCGTCTCGCTGACGACCGGCACCGCCGGCTGGTATCTGGCCGCCTGGCTCGGACTGACCTCGCCGGCCAACGCGCAGTACGCCTGGACCGTAGCGGCGCTGGTGTTGATCACGCTGATGACGATCTTGGGCTTGGCGATCATCCTGCCCAACACGCTGCGCATCTGGTTTGAAATCCAGAAGCCCGAGCCGAATCGCGAGCTGATCATCCGGCTCAACCGCAACAACATCCTCAACGCCGCAATCCAAGGGACGATGCAGATCCTGATCATCGTCGTCATGGCGCACCTGGTCATGGGCTGACCGGCCGGCGGCCGGGCAAGCAGCCGCGGCAGCCGGAAAAGGAAACCCGGCCTCGGCAGCGATTCTGACGAGGAGATGGATTTTTCGACGATGGTCTTGACCATGTACATCGCGGCCGAGGACGGCCCCGAGACGGACGAGCGCGTCCTGGGCATCGCGATCGAGGAATCGCTGCTGGCCGCCGAGCTCGGTTACAACCCCTGGTTCACCGAGCACCACTTCCGCGGTTCGTGGCACAGCAACCCGTTGCAATTCGCGGCCTACATCGCACCGCAGATTCCGCCGGACCGTTATCTCGGGTTCGGCGTGCTCTCGACGCCGTACTACCATCCGGTACGGCTCGTCGAGCAGATGAATTTGCTCGATCAGTTGATGCGGGGCCGCACGCTCTTCGGGCTCGGCAGCGGCTTCGCCGGCACCGAACCGGCCGGCATGGGCGTCCCGGCGGACTATCACGGCTCGGGCCAAGCGGCGCGCGATACGCTCGACGTGATGGAACGGCTGTGGGATTTTCGCACCGGCGATCCGGAGTATCACTTCGACCTTCCGACCCACGAAGGCACGATCCGCCGGCGCGTCGTTCCGGCACCGTACCGCAAGCGTCATCCGACGATCATTCGGACGGCGCGGCCCGATGCGGCCGTGATTGCGGCGGCGCAGCACGGCTGGCCAGCCTTTCTCGGCACGAACTTCGGCGGCGAGTCGCCATTGGTCGACCAGGTGCGCATCTATCGCAAGGCGCTGGCCGAATCGAATCACAGCCAGGACATCATCGACGAGTGTCTGCGCTGGTGCACCTGCGACTGGTTGAGCGTCGTCGTGGCGCCGACCGACGCCGAGGCGCAAGCGAACGCCGCGCGCGCGAAAGAAGAACACCTGTCGATTCGCCGGCGCTTCGTCGAGCAGCATGGTGCGTTCGAGGGTCCGGTAACGCAACGCAAAGCCGGTCAGTCGCAAGCCGATGCTTACGCGGCAGGCGGTGACATGCACGGCATCATCGCCGGCAGCCCGGACACGGTTGCGGCCCGGGTTCAGCAGATGGCCGACCTCGGCATCAACCACTTGCTGGTGCGCTTCCTCGGCGAATGGACCGGCGAGACGCGCGCGATTTCGGAGACGTCGATGCGGTTGTTCGCGCGCGAGGTCATCCCGCGTTTCCGCGACATCCCGCCGTTGCGGGATCCGCTCGCACTCACCCTGAGCACGGCGTCGTAACGTGGCTAGCGAAAAATGGTCCGAGGCTTGGAGCAACGCGGTGTTCTCGCTGGCCGAACGCGACGCGCGTTGGGCCAAAGTGCGCGCGTTGATGCGCGCCGACGGGATCGACCTGATCGTCTGCTTGCCGTGCACGAACAGCCACAACCGGGGTGCGGCCGACCATCGCTATCTCACGCAACTCGGTGAAAACAGCGACGAGTGCATCGTCGCGTTTCCGGTCGAGGGAGCGGTGACGGCGTGGCATTCGCGCGGCGGGGTCTGGCCGTCGTCGAACTGGTTCGACGACATTCGCGCGGCGGGTCGCGGCACGGGCGGCGCGACGCTGATCGGTTGGATTCGCGAGCGCGGCGGTTTCGAGGCGTCACGCATCGGCGTCGCGGGGCTCGTGGCCTCCGACATCGCGCACGTTCGCAGCGCCGAGGGCGAGGTGAACTGGACCTCGGTCGAGATGCTCAAAGCCGCGTTTCCGAAAGCCGACGTCGTCGACGCGACGCCGATCCTCGGGCGCGCGCGCTGGACCAAGTCCGATGAGGAGATCGCGTTCTTGCGCAAAGGAACGTGGATCGCGGAACGGACGCTCGAAGCGGTCGTCGCCACCGCGCGGCCGGGCGTTCGCGAGCGCCACGTCTTCGCGAAGATGATGTATGAAAATGCCGATTGCGGCGGCAGCTTCACGCCCATGTTCGGCTGGGTGAGCGGACCGCGAACCGCGCCCTATCATCGCGTCGAGCAGCCGTCGTTCCGCACGTTCGAGGTCGACGACGTCCTCTCGCTCGAAATCGAGGGGCGTTGGGGCGGCTACATCGCGCAGATCGACCAGACGTCGACGCTGGGCACGGCCCATCCCGAGACGGTCGAAGCGAACAAGCGCACGATCGAAGCGTTCGAGCGCGTCATGGCGATCCTCAAACCGGGCGTCACCGTGCGCGAACTGCTGGCCGCCGGTGACTGGAAGAAGCCCGGCTCCAATGTCTGGTCCGGCCTCGGCGGGCACGGGCGAGGCACCGGTGACGACGGTCCGTTGCTGGTGGCCGGCCGTCCCGAGCCCGATCACATCTTGGACCTCGTGATCGAGGCCGGCTGCTCGTTCGCGATCAAGCCGTCGACCTCCGACGGCACGCGCGAGCTCGCGCGCTGGGGCGACAGCGTCGTGGTCACGCCCACCGGCGCGGAACGGCTCGGCGTGCGCGTGCCGACGCTATACGAGTTGGTGTAGCTGACGGATCAGAAGAACGACGCCGGTTGCGGTGGAAACGCGATCGGCTGGTTCGCGTCGAACGCCGGGCGCGAGTGCGAGAGCACGAACGCGGTGACGTCGACGGTCTCTTGGGCCGTCAACGTGTTCGGCGGGGAACCGAACGGCATGTTGTAACGCACGAACGCGGCCATCGTTTCCGGCCGGTGCATCCCGGCCCCGGCGTTGAACGATTTCGGCCCCCAGAGCGGCGGGAAGTTGCCGCCGCCGGAACCGTCGGCCGCGTGACACGCCGCGCACTTCGCATCGTACGTTGCCTGCCCGCGCGCGACGTTCGCCGGAGCGGGCGCGGTCACCGGAACGAGTCCTTGATCCGGCGCACCGACGCCGACGACGGTGCCGCGCGAGAGATAGGCGATGTACGCGGTCAACGCGATCATCTCGCGGCTGTCGAATGCCGGCGGCCGGCCGTTCATGCTGTAGAGGAAGCACTCGGCCAAGCGGTCTTGCAGGGTGATGAACCGCTGGGCCCGTGCGTTCCACTGTGGAAATTTCGCGTAGATCCCGACGAACGAACCGCCGTGCGGTTTGGCGCCGGCGTCGACGTGGCAAGCCTCGCACGACATTCCCGCCGTGATTTGGTAGGCACCCGCGTGCTGCGCCGTTTGCTCGATGATCTGCTTGCCGTAGGTGATGAGCTCGCCTTCGGGCCCGGCCGGCAACGGCGCCGGAGTGACGTCGGCACGCGCGCCGGCCACGCACAGGAGCGCGATGAGGACGGCGCCGGGGATGATCCGCATGGGTGTCTTCCTCTCGGGTGAAGGGACTGTACCGAAGGTCATGAAGCGAGGCCGCATGCGCGCTCGCTCGTTGTCCTCGTTCCCTACGCGAAGCCGGATGATCGCCGGCGGAGCGGCGTTCGTTACGGCGCTCGCGGCCTCGCCTGCTTCGGTGCGCGCGCAATCGATGCCCTTGCGGCTGAACATTTTCGGCGGCCTGGACGCGTGGCCGATCTACGTGCTCAACGACAAGAAGTTGATGAGCGGGGGGTACGATCTCACGTTGACCACGACGCCCGGCTCGGTGCCGCAATTCCAGCACATGCTGGCCGGAGATGCGGACCTCGGGCTGACCGCGATGGACAACGTCGTGGCGTACGACAGCGGCCAAGGCGACCCGTCGGTCACCGGGGATCTCGATTTCGTCGCGTTCCTCGGCATCGGGCCCGGTTCGCTGAAGCTGGTCGTGCGGCCGGAGATCACGAGTTACGAACAGCTCCGCGGGAAAGCGTTTGCCGTCGACGCGCCGGCGACGGGGTTCTCGTTCGTGCTGCGCCGGATGCTGGAGAAGAACGGGCTCATGCCCGGCGACTACACGTTCGTTTCGCTGGGCAGCACGCAGAAGCGTTTCGACGGCATGGTCTCGGGTCAGTGCGTCGGCGGCGTTGTCAGCGCGCCGTTCGATCTGATGGGCGCACAGCAATACGGCTTCCACATCTTGGGCAGTGCGGTCGAAACGCTCGGCCACTACCAGGCGACGGTGATGATGGCACGCCGCTCGTGGCTGGCCGCGCACCGTCCGGTAGCCGTGGCCTTCGTGCGCGCGTATCGTGCGGCGCGCGCGTGGCTCTACGCTCCGGCCAACCGGGCCGAAGCGATCGCGATCCTCGCGCGCAACGGCGGCATCACGCCGGAGATCGCGGCGCAGATCGCGCCGGCCGTGCTCGCCTCCCAGGCGAGCTATAGTCCCGACGGGGCGTTCGACGTCGCCGGCGTGCAGACGGTGATGGACCTGCGCGCGGTCTACGCGACGCCCAAGAAGACGATCGCCTCGGCGCAGGCGTTCATCGACCCGGAGTTTCTCTAGCTCAGTTTGGTGCCGCGCACGACCGGATGACCGATGCCGAGCGGCTGCGCGTCGATCAGCACGAAGGCGACCCGCGCCGTTTCGGTTCCCCGGTTGACCCAGGCGTGATTGGTTCCGCGCTGGATCAGCACGTCGCCCGCGCTCAGCTTGACCGTCGAGTCGTCGAGGTCCATCTCGACCTCGCCGGAAAGAACGATCACGTAGTCCAGCGATTCGGTCCGGTGCATCGTCGCGGCGGCGCCGGGCACGATCTCGTTGACCGTGAAGCGCGTTCCGTTTGCGGGCGGCGGCGTGCCGAGCACGCGCGCGCCCATGTCTTCGACGTCGCGGCCGAGTCCGATCCCGGCCGGCGTCGCGTCGGTGCACCACATCAGCGTCGAGGCGTTCCCCGACGGCGAAGGCCGGCGGTTCGCCGCCTCGCCGTCGATCAGGACGATGGCCTTGCCGTGCTCGTCGTGACCGGTGACCACGCGTCTCATGACGAGCGGCATTCGCGCACAGGAAAGCTCTTGCATTCCTAACAACCTCACCGGGAATTGCTTTCCGGAGACGTTTTCATGACGAGCATTCCGCGTTCTACCGTGCTGAAGGGGCTGGCCGGCGGGATCGCCGCGTCGGCCGTTCCGGCTATCGCTCGCGCGCAGTCGGCGAACACCGTCCGCATCGCAGGCGTTTTCAGCGATCTCTTTGCCGAGCCGTTCTACGCCAAGGATGCCGGCGCGTTCACCAAGGCCGGCTTCGACGTCAGCGCGATCAGTTTGAACAACGCCGGTGCGGTTGCGGCGGCGATCGGCGGCGGAAGCCTCGAGCTGGGAACGGGCGACCTGATCTCCGGCGTCAACGCGATCAACGCCGGCGTGCCGATCGTGCTGGTCGCCGGCGGCGGCTTGTACAGCGAACGCACCGACGGCGGTTCGACGATTCTGGCCGTGGCGGCCGATTCGCCGATCAAGACGCCCAAGGACCTCGTCGGGAAGTCGATCGGCGTGCCGACGCTGGTCGGGTTGACGACGGCGTGCCTGCGCGCATGGCTGCCGGCGCACGGCATCGCCGTCGACTCGGTGAAGCTGATCGAGATCCCGCAGTCGGCGGCACTGCCCGCGTTGCAACACGGAACGATGGACGCGGGTCTGCTGAGCGAACCGTTCGTCACGTTCGCAAAAAACTCGGTCCGTTCGGTCGGCTCGCCGTTCGACGCCGCCGCCGATCTCACCGCGAACAAAGTCTTCTGCGTTTCGGTGTGGTATGCGGCGAAGTCGTGGTTCGAGGCCGACCCGGCGCGCTCGCGCCGCGTCGTGCAGGCGATCTACGATACCGCGCGCTGGGCCAACAGCCATCGCGACGATACGTTCAACATCCTCGTGCGCGACGGCAAGCTCGACGCCGATCAAGCCCGCGGCATGCAGCGTACCACCTACGCGACGACGCTGGTGCCGGACCTCATCCAACCCGTCATCACGATCGGAACGAACAACAAGATGTTCCAGAAGCCGGTGGACGTCGCATCGCTGATCACCAAGGCTTAAGGCGTGCGTACCCGCACCGGCCGCTCCGCCGCCGGTCTGGGCGAACCCGGCGCTTGAAAAGCCACCGAACGCACGCGCATGGCTGAGACCGAACGCACGCGGTTGCGAGAGCGCGAACCGCCGGCGCAAACCTCGTACGAGCTGACCATCCAGAACGACCGGGCGTTCGCCGAGTTGCAGCGCACCGGGCGCGTCGTCTTGCGCCTGGAGGAATGCCCGCAGACGCAAACCCGGCAGGGCTTGCTGCGCACGTACCTCAGCCCGTTCACGGTCGACGATTCGGTGCTCAAACACTGGGCCGTGTTCACCCACGAGGTGCGCACGAAATCCGGCAAGCACCGCCATCAAGGCGGCTTGGTGATCTACGTCATCGACGGCAAGGGCTATTCGGTCGTCGACGGCGAGCGCATCGACTGGGAGAAGGGCGACCTGGTGCTGCTGCCGCTGCGGACCGACGGCGTCGAGCACCAGCACTTCAACAGCGACCCCACGAAGCCGGCGCTGTGGATCGCCTTTATCCACTTTCCGTTGCGGTACTACGTCGCATCGGAGATGACGCAGATCGAGGAGGCGGCGGAGTACCGGCCATGACGACGACGTTCACGCGGAGATCGAGCCTGGCGGCGTTGGGCGCAGCGCTCTGCGCCGGCGTTCGCACACCGGCGCTGGCCGATCCGGTTCCGATGCGCGTCGGCATCATCCCGATCTCGGGCAATGCCGCGTACTATGCAGCCGACAAGTTCGGCTACTTCAGCGCCGAGAATCTAGCGGTCAGCTCGCAAACGATCCGCGGCGGTGCGGCGGCGATTCCGGCGATGGTCGGGGGCTCGCTCGACATCACCTATTCGAACGGCACCAGCATCGTGCAGGCGATCGAACGCGGGATCGACCTGCGGATCGTCATCGAAGGCACGATCATGACCAGCGCGCCGCCGGATCCCGGCGCGCTGCTCAAACGCAAAGGCGATCCGATTCGCACCGGCAAGGACGTCGAAGGCAAGATCATCGCGGTCAACGCGCTGCGCGACGTGCAGTGGATGTTCGTGAAAGCGTGGGTGAGCGCGACCGGCGGCGACCCCGACAAGGTGCAGATCGTCGAGTTCGCGCTGCCTGCGATGGTCGATGCGATCAAACAGAAACGCGTCGACGCCGCGCTGATCATCGATCCCTACATGACCGTCGCGCTCGACGACCCGGCGATCGAATTGCTCGATTGGCCGATGAGCAAAGTCTTTCCGGGCGGTCCGGTGGCGTTCTTCACGGTCACGCCCGAACTGACGCAGACGCGTCCGAACGACGTGCGGGCCTTCGTGCGCGCGTACAAACGCGGCGCGGCCTGGGTGAACGCCAATCAAGGAAAACAGCCGTTCGTCGACCTCGTCGCCGGGTTCACGGGCCTCAACCCCGACCTCGTGCGGCGCATGAAGCCGGTCCCCGTTCCGGCCGACATCAATCCCGTCACGCTACCGCGTTTGACGGCGCTGATGCGTCAAACGGGTCTATTGAGCTCCAACGTCGACTTGCGCTCGAAGATCTTCAGCTAGGCAGCAGTACCGCGGCGCTTCGCAATTCGGCGCGGAGCGCTTTCGGCCCGGACGCGCTGCACGTTGGCGTAGATCGTCGCGAGGCCGCGGCGCAGTACGGCCAAGTCGCTCGCCGAGAGCCCGTCGAGATAGATCCGGTTGCAGTTGTCGGCGAACGGCATGCTACGCTCGAACAGCGCCGCACCGGCGGCGGTCAGCGAGAGGTTGATGCTGCGTGAATCCTCGGCGCTGCGCCGGCGTTTCAGCAGGCGCGCCTTGGTCATCGCGGCCAGCAGCCGCGAGAGCGTCGGCGGTTCGATGCTGGTGAGCTCGGCCAACTCGCGGAAACGGCATTCCCGGTGCTGCCAAAGCGTCAGCAAGATGCGCCATTGCGGCACGGTCAGGCCGAGTTGCTCGAACTCGAGCGCGGAGTAGTTGAGCATGGCCGTCGCCGCCCGGTTCACCAGATACGGGATGTAGCTCTCGATGTGCAGGCCGTCGGCGTTCAGCGGAGCGGCTCCCCGCCGGCTTTGCTGACGCCGACCCAGGTGTCTTTGTCGGGATTCCAGCGCACCATGATCACGCTGTCGACGCCGATGCCGCGCTGCGGTTCGGCGTGGAAGTCGTAGCGGCCGAACACGCCGGTGCCGTGGTAATCGTTGATGAAGCTGCGTACCTGATCGGGCGTGGCGTTGGGGCCGAGCTTGTTGAGCGCGTCGACCAGCATCAGCACCGGGTCCCACACGAACAGGTGGCCTTGATCTGGCCGCACGCCGATCGCCTTGAACGCATCGAGGTAGGCGTTCACCGCGCGCTTCTCGGGGCCGTTCGGCTACTGTTCCGGCGCGAACGAAGCCGAGCCCGGGAAGTACAGCTCCTTGGGCAAGAAGCCGGCGTACTGTTTCATCTGCGCGTACGTCATGTTGCCGGGCGTCGCAAGCACCGGCAGGTCGACGCCGGCGCTCTGCAGGCCGTTGAAGATCGTGGCCAGCGCGCCACCGACCGTCCAGGCGATCAGCGCCTGCGCGCCGGAGCTCTTGATGCGCGCGATCTGCGCCGCGACGCTGACGTCGGTCGCGTTGAAGTGCTCGTGCGCGACGACCGAGACCGATTTGTTCTCGGGCAGCGCGAGCATCTGCGCGACGTTGTTGTCGAGATCCTGACCGGTGGCGTCGGTCGTGGCGAGCACGGCCAGCTTCGTCCAGCCGCGCGCGCGGAAATAGCGTATCGACGCGTCGATCATGTCGGTCGTCGAGGTGCCGGCCGTGAACATGTAGCTGCCTGCCGGGGGATGCACGCCCGGTGAGAAGCAGTAGATCACCGGCCCGTCTTTGGCCAGCGGCGCTTCGGCGCTGCAGATCGCGGTCAGCGTCGAACCGAGCATCACCGCCGGTTTTTTGACGAGGATGCCGTCGGTCAGCTGCACGGCGGTTTGCGGGCTCGACTGGTCGTCGAGATAGACGAACTTCAGCGGCCGGCCGGCGACGCCGCCGCGCTTGTTGATCAGGTCCTCGAGGATCTTCAACGCGACCATCTGCGCCGTCCCGAGGAAAGCGCCGTTCCCGCTCTGCGGCAGGAGCGCGTCGATTTCATACGCGTCGGCTGCCGGCGCCGTGCGCGGCGCGGCGGTGAGGGTGAGCGAGAGGGCCAGAAGTGCGGAGGCTGCGGCGGCGTGGAGCTTCATGCGCGCGCCGCCTGCTTCAGCGCGGCCATCGGCGGTGCGGCGGCGTAACGTGCGGGCAGGCTCTCCGCGAAGCGCAGCAACGCGGCGTCGTCGTCGGGGTCGCCGGGAAACTCGTCGAGCCGCACGACGAGGTCGTTGGCGAACGTCGGCGGCACGTCGCGTTCGGAGCGATACACGCCCGCCGGTGTCTCACCGCGGGCGACCGCCTCGATGCCGGCCCGGACGTAGCGGCGATACATCGCGATGCCGCGGTCGAGCGAGCCCAGCTGCTCCAGCGCGTGCACGTTGACCGGCCCTTGACTCGCCATCGCTTCGTTGTCACCCGGAATCCATTGCCGATCGCGGTACGGGCGGTCGGCGTTCTGTCCGAAGATCTCGAGCCGGCGGCGTTCTTCGAACGGCAGCGCTTCGTCGTCGGCGACGTGGCTGATGAAGAAGTTGATCGTATGCGTGTCGTCGACCGGCAGCGACCAGAACGAGAGAAACGGCCGGCTTGCGGGCTTGGGTTCGCGGCCGGTCTCGAAGATCGAGTTGATGACGTGGACGCTCGAGCCTTGCACTTCCGACGAGCGCACCCAGACGTTGTCGCCGACGCGGCGGGCGGCGAAGTACGCGATGCCGCCGGGGGTCTCCGACCACGTCATCGCCGGGTAGTTGCCGAACTCGTCGGCAAAGTGACTCATCCCGCGCAGTTGCGGGATCACGTGCAGGAAGTGCGTGTGGTGCGGATCGACCGCGTTCTCTTTGACCTGCAGCCAATTGCAGGCGAAGTCGGAGCGGATGCCCGGCACGAGACGCAGACCCGGGATGTCGTAGCGGTCGCCGACCGGAAAGACCGGCAGCGTTTCGGGCGGTCCCATGTAGGCGAACACGATGCCGGCGAACAGATGCACGGGATAGCCGCCTTGGCTCGCGCGCTTGATGAGCTTGTCCTCGGCCGGGTCGCCCGGAATCTCGAGACAGGTGCCGTCGACGCCGTAGAGCCGGCCGTGATAGCAGCAGCGCAGGCCGCGCTCCTCGATGATCCCGTATTCGAGCGAGGTGTTGCGGTGACCGCAGTGCAGGTGCAGCACGCCGACGCGCCCGCTCCCCTCGCGGAAGCACACCAGATCTTCGCCCAGCGCCCGCACGCGCAGCGGGACCTCGGTCAGCTCGTACTCGTAGGCCACGGGCTGCCAGAAGCGGCGATGCCACTCGCCGCCGGGCGTGCCGCGTCCGACGCCGCACAGGTCCATGTTCGGCTCGGCCGTTGCCCGGCGGTGATAGCCGTTGTAGGCCAGCGAGGGGGCTGCGGCCGGGCTGCTCGTCGTCGTCATGACCGCTAGATCGTTCCAAATGGAACAATCTCCTGCGCGCCCGGAGGGGTGACGACGCGCGCCACGGCATGAGCCTCCCATGAGCCGGTTGCCCGACCCCGATTCCGTCCCGATGACGCCCGAGGAGCGCGCGAGCTTCGATCGCCGCGGCGGTCAGAGCGGCGGGCCAAGCGCGGTCTGGCGCTGGGTGCCGGACATCGCGAAGCCGGCCGGCGCGCTCGTGCTCCAACTGCGCAACGGGACGCTCGACCGGGGTGCCTACCGGGTGATGTGCCTGGTCGTCGCGCGCACGTGGTCGTGCGAGCACCTCTTCGGCGTCCACATGAAAGGGGCGCTCGGGGACGGCGTGCTCCCGGAGGTCATCGAAGCGATTCGAACGCGGCGCGTGCCGCCGTTTGCACGCGCGGAAGAACGGATCGCCTACGAGCTCACGACGGAGCTGCTGGCCACGCATGAGTTGCTGCCGGCGACGTACGAACGGGCGGTCGGCGTGCTGGGGCTCGAGCACACGATCGAGCTCGTTACCGGGATCGGTGTCTACGGCACGATCGGCGGCCTGCTCCGCGCCTTCGACGTTCCGGTGCCCGAAGCGGAGCGTGTGCTCGCGTGAAGCGATCTGCGCTGTTGACGCTCGCCACGGGACTGGCCGTGGGCACGCTGGCCCGCGCCCAAAACGCAGCGCCGCTCGCGACGCTGCACGTCGGCGGCTCGGCCGACATGGACGCGGCGCCGATTCTCTACGGCGTGAACGCCGGCGTCTTTCGGCGTTATGGGCTCGACGTGGTCTTTCAGAAGGCGGCCAGCGGATCGGCGGTCGCCGCGGCCGTTGCCGGCGGCGCGCTCGAGATCGGGAAGTCGAGCGTGGTTCCGCTGATCTCTGCCCACGCGCGCGGGGTGCCGTTGACGATCGTCGCGCCGTCGGTCGTCCATCGCATCGGGATGGCGGATTCAGCGCTGATGGTCGCGGCCGACTCGCCGATCCGCACCGCGCGCGACCTCAACGGGAAGGCCGTTTCGGTGGCCGGGCTGCGCGACATGCAGTGGCTTGCCACCCACGCGTGGCTGGATGCGAACGGCGGTGATTCGAGCAGCGTGCAATTCCTCGAGATTCCGGGCGCGTCGGTGGGCAACGCGCTCGAAGCGGGACGAATCGGCGCGGGGACGCTCTCCGAGCCCTACATCACGCAAGCGCTCGCCTCCGGGAAGGCGCGGATTCTGGCCAAGATGGTCGACGCGCTCGGCAGCGTGATGACGACCGCGTTCTTTACGACCGCGGGCTACGCCGCGCAACACCGCGACCTCGTCGAACGTTTCGACCGTGCCATTGTGGAGGCATCGGCGTACTGCAACACCCACCCGGATGAAATGACCGACGTCATGTCCGCGTTTACCGGCATCGATCGAACGACCCTCACCGCGATGATCCGGCCGGCGTTCGCGCTCGATCTCGATCCGCGGAACATACAACCGATCGTAAACGCGGCCGCCAAATACAACGTGATCGCGCCGGCCTTCAACGCGCAGGAGCTGATCTTTCGATGAAGGGCCCGTCCGAGAGGCAAGAAAAACGCGCTCGCGCTCTGAACCGGTGCTTACCTTTGCCGCGTGGGCACCGGCATGATCGTTCAGCAACCTGCCCGGAGGACATATGAACGTCACGATTGATCTCGCCGCCGATCTGGAACTGCGCCTGGGGCGCGTGCAAACCGCGATGCGCGAGGCGGGGCTCGACGGTCTGGTCATCTACTACGGCGGACAGCACAACATGCTGCGCATGGACCAGATCATGTATCTGACCGACTATCGCAGTCTGGGCCCGGCCGTGCTGGTGGTGCCGCGCAGCGGCGCTCCGGAGCTGATCATGGCGCCGGCGTGGGACGCCGAACGCGCCGGTGAGACGAGCGCCGACGTGCGCATCACCGCCGTCACGCCGGATCAACTATTGCGCACGGCGGCCGGCACGGCCAAGGCTCTGCCGGGCCGGATCGGCTTCGCGGGCCGGCCGGTGATGCCGATCGCGGCCTACGACGAGTTCACGCACGCGTTCGGCGCCGAGCTGCTCGACGGCGAAACGATCGTTACCACCGTCGGCGCGACGCGCACGCCGGCCGAGCTCGACCGCATCGAGCACGCGGCCGCAATCGCCGATCAAGGCTTTGCCGCGCTGTGCGAGACCGTGCGCGTCGGGATGCGCGAGTACGAGCTCGCTGCCGAGGTCGAAGCCGCGATGCATGCGGCCGGCGCGGAAGACAACTTCGGTTTGATCGCCGCGGGCTCGCACAACATCGCGATTCGTCCGCCCACCGACCGGCGGCTCGAGGTGGGCGACGTCATCATCGGCGAGATCACGCCGTGCTATCGCGGCTATCTGGCGCAACTCTGCCGTACGTTCATCCTCGGCGAGCCGACCGACGTGCAACGCTCGACGTACGACATGCTGCTCAACGCGCTCGACGAAGGGATGAAGGTTGCCAAACCCGGCTTGCCCAGCGCCGGCATCGCGCGCGCGATCAACGGCGTCATCGGCGCGGCCGGACTCGAGGAGTATTGCAAGCCGCCGTACATGCGCACGCGCGGGCACGGCTTGGGGCTCGGCGGCGTGGTCCCCTACGACGTCACCGACGGCGATGGCCCGATTCTCGAGCGCAACATGACGATGGTGATTCATCCCAATCAGTACGTTCCGGCGACCGGGTACATGATGTGCGGCGATACGGTCGTCATCGAAGAAACCGGTGCGCGTGCGCTGACCAAGACGCCGCTCAAGCTGTATTGGAAAGAGGCATAGCCGCCGTGCAGACCGTTCATCCCGTGCTCAAGCACGGTGGTCTCTTTTCGGATTGGGATCTGCTGCCCCGGCCGATGTTCGAGGACCGGTACGCCCGCATCCAGGCGGCGATCGCCGCCGCCGGTGACGACGCATGGTTGATCTATGGAGACGCGCAACGCTACGGCGACGTCGCCTACGTCAGTCATTTCGTCCCGCGTCTGCGGTCGGTGCTGGTCCTGGTTCCGAAAAGCGGGAAACCCGATCTGCTCGCCTCGATCGGCTCGCGCGACATCCCGGCCTCGAAGATCCTGACCTGGTTCGAAGAGATGCGGCCCTACACGCGCTTGCCGGGCGAAGCCGTGAAGCTGATCAACGACCGGGGTCTGACCGCCGCGCGTATCGGCCTGATCGGCACGCGAGCGTCGCTGCCGATCGCGGAGTGGAATGCGATCGCCGCCGGGGTTCCGGGCGTCACCTGGATCGAGCGCGATGCGGAGTATGCCGCCCTGCGCGCTACCAAAGATGCTGCCGAAGACGTCGCGCTGCGGCGCGCCGCCGACGCGGTGGCCGCCGCCATGCACGAGGCCGAACATGCGCTCGCGGCCGGCCGAACCGTGCGCGAAGCGACCGCGCAGATCGATCGCGCGATGCGCTTCGCCGCCGCCGAAGACATCCGGATCATGGTCGCGGCGGGTTCCGCGGCCGGCGTGGCGTTGCGCCCGCCGGACGAGCGCATCTTACGCGAAGGTGATACGGTGCTGTTGTACCTGCAGTGCGAGGTGCAGCGCTACTGGTCGCAAGCGTCGCGCACGTTCGTGCTCGGCCGCGCTTCGGATGCCCAAGCGGCGTTGACCGGGCACGCCGAAGCGGCCCTGGCCGCGATGATCGCACACGTTCGCGGGGGCGCACCGGTCGCCGCCGTGGCCGGTGCCGCGAAGGCCGCGCTCGGCGACGAGCTGTTCGCCGTCGCGCAGGAGTACGGCTTGGGTTCGGGGATCGGCCTCGACGCGCACGAGCCGCCGAAGATCGCGCTCGACTCTCCGGAAACGATCCCCGCCGACGGCGCGCTCTCGCTGCACGTCGTGTTACACGAGGACGGCGACGGCGCCATCGCGGGCTGCACCGTGCTCGTCCGCAACGGCGTTGCGACGCGCCTCGGAGCAGCGGCATGATCACACGTCGCGAAATTCTCGCGGCCGGCGCATCCGCCGCGGCGGTAGCCGGGCTCGCGCGTCCGGCGCGCGCGGCGTTTCCGCCGCCCGAGCAACCCGGCATCAAGGTCGGGACGGCCGTGACCGCGATGTCGTTTCTGCCCGTCTACGTGGCCTACGCGCGCACGTGGAAACAGCAAGGGCTCGACGTGCAGCTCGTCCAGTTCGCCGGTGACGCCCAGGTGGCGCAAGCGCTGGTCGGCGGCTCGATCGACGTCAGTTACGGCTCGCTCAACGGCGTGATCAACATGATCTCGAACAACCAGCCGGTGATCGGGTTCTACGGCGGCTTCGGGCAGGCGGACTTCGCCTGGCTCGCGCAGCCCGACATCAAGCACTGGTCGGACCTGAAGGGCAAGACGACCGGCATCTCGACCTACGGCTCGCTCACCGACGCGCTGACGCGCTATGCGCTGGTCCACAATAAGCTCGTCCCGGAGAAGGACGTGCAGATCGTCCAAGTCGGCAATACGTCCAGCACGTATCAAGCGTTGAAGTCCGGCCGGCTCGGGGCCGGCATCCTCTCGCCGCCGTTCAGCTGGCAGGCGCAGGACGAAGGCATGACGCTCCTGGGAACGCAGTCCAAAGACGTTTCACCGCAGTGGCCGAAGCATTTGATCAGCGCCAAGACCTCGTTCATCAACGGCAACCCGCACGCGCTCCAAGCGCTGCTGCGCGGCCACGTGGCGGCGATTCGCCTGGCGCGCAAGGACCACGACGCGGCCGCCGACATCATGGTGGATCAGCTCAAGATCAGCAAGCCCATGGCGCTGCGGGCATGCGACGTGGAGTTGCCCGATTACGACGAGCGCGGCGGCATGCCGGAGCGTTCGATGCCGGTGTTTTGGGAGATCACCAAACAGCTCGGTGACGTGACCAGCCCGTGGGACGAGAACAAGTATCTGGACCATCGTTTCATCAATACGTTCAAAAGCTGGGCACCGTAGGATCTGCGATGGCGCACCTTGAGATCGACGGGGTCAGTCTGGCCTACCCGAACGTGCGCGAGCGCTCCACCTTCCTCGCGCTCGACGGGATCGATCTGGGAGTCGAGCGCGGCGAGTTCGTGACGATCGTCGGGCCGAGCGGTTGCGGCAAGAGCAGCCTGTTGATGCTGATCGCCGCGCTGCTGCACCCGACGGGCGGCAGCGTGCGTTTGAACGGCAAACCCGTCACGGCGCCGGGCCCCGACCGGGCGCTGGTCTTTCAAGATTTCGCGCTGCTGCCGTGGCGTACGGTGCTCAAAAACGTCGAGCTGGGGCTCGAATTGCGGCACGTGCCCGCGGCCGAACGCGCGGCGATCGCGCGTAAGTACATCGCGATGGTCGGCTTGCGCGAGTTCGAGCGCAGCTTTCCGCATCAGCTCTCGGGCGGCATGCGTCAGCGCGTCGGGATCGCGCGCGCGTTGAGCGTCGGGCCCGAAGTGCTGCTGATGGACGAACCGTTCGGCGCGCTCGACGCACAGATCCGTCAGGTCATGGCGGTCGAACTGCTGAAAATCTGGGAGCGCGATCGCAAGACGATCGTGTTCATCACGCACGACATCGACGAGGCGGTTTTCCTAGCCGACCGCGTGATCGTGATGAGCGCCTCGCCGGGCCGAATCATCGAGACGATCCGCGTCGAGCTGCCGCGTCCGCGCCCGCTGACGCTGCGCAGCCATCCGGACTTCGTCGTCTATCGCGAACGCATTTGGAGCCTGCTCGAAGAGCAGGTTCGGTCATCGCTCCATTGGCAAGCCGCGGACGACACCCCGCCGTTGGCGCAGGTGCCGTGACCCTCTCGCGCCGGCTGGTCGTCGGCACGGTCTCGGTCCTGGCCTTCCTCGTGCTGTGGCAATTCGTCGGCCAGCGCGAGATCGTGCGCTCGGACCTGATCTCCTATCCGACCGAAGTCTTCGCCACGTTCGTGCACCTCACGTCGACCGGCGAGCTCGGCAGCAACGCCGCGGTGACGCTGCAAGAATTCATCGAAGGCTTCGTGCCGTCGATCGTCGTCGGTGTCGTTTGCGGCGTCCTGCTCGCGCTGGTGCGGCCGCTGCGTGAATTGCTCGACCCGCTGCTGACCGCGATCTACACCGCACCGGTGATCGCCTTCATTCCGATCCTGGTCGTGTGGTTCGGCGTCGGCACGTACTCGAAGGTCGTCATCGTATTCATCAGCGCGATCTTTCCGATCATGATCAACACGCGCGTCGGCGTTTCGGAAGTCGCCGAGCCGTGGCTGCGCGCGGTGCGCTCGTTCGGAGCGGATCAGCTGCAGATCGTGACCAAGGCGATTTTGCCCGGTTCGATGCCGGCGATCATGGCGGGCATTCGCTTGGGTCTGGGTCGCGCGATCGTCGGCCTCATCGCCGGTGAAATGTACGTCTCGATCGCCGGGATCGGCCGCATGATCCAGACCTACAGCAGCGCCGCGCGTTCGGCGGAGATCATCGTGCTGGTCGTCGTGATCGCCGTGTTCGGCTACGTTTGCGTTGCGCTGCTGCGCAGCGCGGAAAATCGGATGGGGACGTGGCGGTCGGATCTGGAATAGCGCCGCTGCCGGCGCTCGTGCTGCCCAAGGTTCGTTCGAAGAACGAAGCGGTGGCCTTGGGCATCCTCGGCATCGTGTTGTTTCTCGGGCTGTGGGAAGGCGCGGCGCAGATCGGCTGGATCAATCCGGTCGTCCTGAGCAGCCCGAGCCGCATCGCGGTCGCCTTCGCCGGGCAATGGGAGTCGGGTCAGTTCCTGGCCGATCTGGGCGTCAGCCTCTCGGAGCTGGCGATCGGGTTTGCGCTCTCGCTCGCCGTCGGCGTCGCGATCGGCATCGCGATGGGATTGAGCCGCACGACCGAGTACGCGCTCGACCCGTTCGTCTGGTTTCTGTACTCGACGCCGCTGGTCGCGCTCTACCCGCTGATCGTCGTCTGGCTCGGATTCGGGTTTGCGACGGTCCTCGCGATCACGTTCATGCTCACGGTCATCCCGATCGTGGTGAACACGCTGGCCGGCGTACGTTCGGTGGATCCGTCGCTGGTGCGGGCCGTGCGCGTGTTCGGCGGCAGCGGGTACGACGTCGTCATGAAGGCCGTGCTGCCGGCCTCGCTCCCGCTCGTGCTGGCGGGTGTGCGCATCGGCCTCGGCCGCGCCTTGATCGGTGTCGTGCTGGGCGAGATGTTCAGCTCGAACGCCGGGCTCGGATTCCGCATGACGGTCTATGCGGCGCACCTGAAGACGGCCGACGTCTTCGTGCCGTTGGCCGCCTTCGTCATCATCGGGGTGATCACGACCCAGCTCGCCATCCTGCTCGAGAGCCGGCTGCAGAGCTGGAGGACGTGATCGTTTCGGGCTAGCTCGCGGCTACGGGCACCTTCACGCCGAAATCCTCGATGCGTGGCGTGATGCCGGCCTTGCGCATCTCTTCGAGGAAGATGGCATGGATGCGCGGATCCTGATCTTCGTACTCGATCTGGTTGCCGCCCAGCTTGGTGCTCCGCGCCAGCGCCCCTTGGCCGTTCTTGTCGCCGCTGTACCGGCGCTGCTTCTCGGTGAGCGGGTAGCGCGCGTTGCTGCCGCCGATCAGCGCGAGATAGCGCGAGGGCACCGTGCTCGTCGTGAAGTGCTGATGGAACTGGCCCTCGACCGGCGCGAACAGCATGCCGTGCTGCCAATCGACGCGGATGAAATCCTGCTCGCCGACCTTCCATAGGAGCGAGTACCCCTTGCCGGTGACGGTGAAGATGTGCGCGCCGCTCTCGTGGTGGTGGGCCTTCTTGTACGTGCCGGTCGCGATCTCGGAGATGTGGGCGTGCATGTTGCTGTCGGCCAGCAGAAACATCAAGTTCATCGAACCCGGTCCGCGCTCACTCCACGCCGTCAACTCGATGGCGGCCAGGTCGGCGACGAAGTTCGTCTCCCACATGTTCTGACCGGCCTGGATCAGCGTGAGATCGCCGGCGCCGGTGTACCAGTCGTCTTTGCCGAGCCGTTCGCGGAAGTCGAAGTCGTTGTCGAAGACAAAGCGATCGTTGTGGTAGAGCTTGAGCGTCAGCGGCAAATGCGTGACCGTCGCCAGCACCGCGCGCTTGCGGCCATCGCCGTTGTGGAGCCGATAACGAACGTTCAGCGGGATCGCGAACATGCTGTCCGGCTGCCACTCGAAGCTGCGCGTCTTGCCGTCGGAGCCCTCGATTTCCGTGCTGCCGCGGCCTTCGACGACGTAGAAGGTTTCCTCGTAGAGGTGCCGCTGGGGTTCGGTCGAGGCGCCGGGCGCGATGTCGAGCACGAAGCAATTCGCGAAATCACCGCGGCCGGTCAGGTGAACCGCTGCGCCGTTGACGCCGTAGCGCGGCCACGGCTTCGTCTCCAGGTTGTGAAGGTCGACGCCCAAGCCCTCGACGACGTGGATGCCTTCCCGCTTGACCCAGTCCAGGTAGGGGTCGAGCCCCAGGCGCGCGACCTTGCGTTGTTCCTCGATCATCGATGACATAGCGTTCTCTTCCCTTTCAATCGTTAACGCAGGGTATTTAGCGCGCTGCAAAAATTTTTCCCCTGATCGGAGGCCCCATGACCTTCAATGCACTCAGCCGGGCTCGAGCCGCGGCTTTGCTCCTGGGTGGGGCGGCGTTGCCCGTGCTGACGACGTCGCGCGCCTGGGCGCAGACCTTGACGCCCATCCACGTCATCACGCTGCCCATCGACGCCGGGGCCGAAGCGTACTACGGGACGCAACTCGGTTTCTTCGCCAAGGCCGGGCTCGACGTGCAGATCGAACCAGCGTCGAACGGCGGCGCTTCCACGGCCGCCGTCGCCGGCAACGCGGTCGAGATCGGGTACGCCGACATGGTGTCGATCGCAACCGCCCGCGCGAAGGGCGTCCCGTTCGTCGTGGTCGCGCCGGCGGCGCTGCACGTTTCGGCCGCGCCGACCACCGAACTGCTCGTCGCGGCGAATTCGCCGATCAAGACGGCGCGCGACCTCACCGGCAAGGTCGTCGCGGGATCCGGCTTGGGAACGATTTCCGGCTACTCGCCGCGCGCGTGGATCGATCAGAACGGCGGCGACTCGACCAAGGTCAAGTTCGTGGAGCTGGCGTTTCCCGCGATGCAAGCGGCGCTCGACGCCGGCCGCGTCGACGCGATCATGATCGCCGAACCGTTTCTGTCGGCCGCGAAGAAGGTCGACCGGGTGATCGGCAGCCCGTACGACGCGGTGTCCAAGGATTTTCTCGTCAGCGCGTACTTCACGATGGAGCCGTGGGCCAAGGATCATGCCGATGTGCTGAACCGTTTCGTCGGCGCGCTCTACGAGACCGCCGCGTGGGCCAACAAGAACCGGGCCAAAAGCGCCGATTTGCTGATCCAGTACTCAAAAATCGATCCGGCCGCGGTCGGAGCGATGACGCGGGTGCAATACGGCGAGCGTCTGACGGCGGCCATGTTGCAGCCGGTCGTCAACGTCGCCGCGAAATACGGCGACTTCCCGTCCTACTCGGCGCAAACGCTCATCTACACGGCGGCCCGTTAGCGCGCGAATGCCGGCCAAGATCAACCACGTCGCGATCATCAGCGAGAATTACGCCCTATCCGCGCTGTTCTACGAATCGGTGTTCGGCCTGCGGACGGCGCCCGAAGCTCCGACGCGACGCGCCGTGACGGTCGGCGACGGGTACGTCGGCCTCAACATCAATCCGCGCAAGGCCGGCCGGCCCGCGCGGTTCGATCATTTCGGGATCGAGGTCGACGACATCGAGCGGGCGCTCGAAAGGATACACAGCGGCTTTCCTGAGGTCGAATGGCTGGCGCGCCCGCCGAGCCGTCCGTTCGCTTCGACGACGACGCACGATCCGGCCGGCAACGTGTTCGATCTCTCGCAACGCCGCTCGCAGAAGGGCCTCTACGCCCAGGATCACGCGCTGACGCCGCGTCACATCACGCACTTCGGTTTGCGTACGCTGCAAGCGCCGGCAACCGCCCGCTTCTACGCCGACGCCTTCGGCTTCACGCTCGAACAACGGGCGAACGACCCGAATTTCTATGTCTCCGACGGCCACGTCACGATCGTCGTCATGCCGTGGCGCATCGGCGATTACGACGGCACCGGGATCGTCTCGCCGGCGCCGGATCATATCGGCTTCACCGTCGAGAGCGTGGACGCGTTTCGCGCGGACCTCGCAACGGTCGTCGGCGACAACCCGCGGCTGGCGCCGTTTCCCGTCGGTGGGGGCAGTGAAGGCCGGGCACGGCTGGAACTTGCGCGGCGCAGTTGTCCGCTCTGCGAGGAACAGCTCACCGACGTCGACGGCGTGCTGCTGTCGGTTGCGGCGGGCGCCTGATGCTGCGAGCGCTGGCCGCCGGTCTCGCAGCGCTGGCGCTGCTGGCCGCGGGCCCGTCGCCCGGACCGATCGTCATCCACGTGGGCCTGGTGCCCAACGACGATGCGGCGACGCCGCTGCTGTACGCGCAGAGCACCGGCATGTTCGCCAAGGCCGGCATCGACCTGCACCTCGATTTGCAAACCAGCGGCGCCGCGGTTACGGCGGCGGTCATGGCCGGGACCTTCGACATCGGGAAGTCGAGCATCGTGCCGCTGATCAACGCCCACGAGCACGCGCTGCCGGTCGCGATCGTCGCACCGGCATCGATCTGGAACGGCAAGGCGGAGTTCGCTGCGCTGCTCGTGCGCGCCGACTCGCCGATCAAGACCGGCAAGGATCTCGACGGCAAGCTGATCGGCGTCCAGTCGCTCAACGACATGAATCAGGTCGCGACCGACGCGTGGGTCGGGTCGCACGGCGGCGATCCGTCGACGCTGCGGTTCGTCGAGATCCCGATGACCTCGGGCGTAGCCGCCCTGAAGGCGGGGCGCATCGATGCGGCCGCGTTCGTCGAGCCGGTGTTGGCCGACGCGCTGGCAGACGGCCAACTGCGCGCGCTGGCCGGCGCCTACGACGCGATCGCGCCGCAGTACCTGTTCGCGGCGTGGTTCTCGACCAAGGCGTGGGTGCACGACCACCCGGACGTCGCGCGCGAATTCGCGCACATCCTCGCGACGGCGGCGCAGTATACCAACGCGCACCATAGCGAAACGGCCGCGATGGTCGCCCAATTCACCTCGATACCGCTGCCGGAGATCGAGCACATGACGCGCACGCCGTCGGGCACGACGCTCGACCCGTCGCTGCTGCAGCCGATCGTCGACGCCGCGGTGAAGTACAAGGTGCTCACACAAGGTTTTCCGGCCCGGGAGATGCTCGGCCCGTGAATCGCTCGCAGTTCGTCTCCGGCGTACTCGGGGGCACGGCGCTCGGGCTCGCGCGTCCGGCCGGCGCGCAATCGGCGCTGACCGTGACGGTGGGCACCTTGCCGTCGAGCGCCGAGATCTGGTATGCGATCGAGAACGGCTTTTTCGCCCAGCACCATCTCGACGTGCAATACCAGATGCAGAACAGCGGGGCCGCGGGTGCCGCGGCGATGGTCGGCGGTTCGATCGACATCAGCGAATCCGACACGGTGACGATCATCAAGGCGCACGACCACGGGCTGCCGTTCGTCTCGCTCGCACCGGGGTTGCTCGATTCCGTCAAGGCCCCGACCGTAGCCATCGTCGTCCGCGATCCGGCGTTGCGCAGCGGGCGCGATTTCAACGGGAAGACGTTCTCGACCAACTCGCTGCAGAATCTCGGCACGTTGCTCGCCGATGCGTGGATCGACAACAACGGCGGCGATTCGAAGACCGTGAAGTGGGTCGAGCTGCCGTTTCCCGCGCTCTCGCCGGCGCTGCAACGGGGCACGATCGACGCCTACATCGCGCCCGAACCGTTCATTACCACCGGTTTGCGGGACGGCGGGCACGCCGTCGTGATGGACCACAACCCGCTCGCCCCGGTCGTTCTGCAGGGTGCCTTGATCGCGACGCGCGATTGGGTGGCGAGCCATCGCGATGCCGCCCATGCATTCACGGCCGCGATCTTGGACGCCAACGCGTGGGCCAACAAGAACCGCGACGCGGCCGCGACGATCCTCGCGAAATACAGCAAGGTCCCGGTCGCGGCGATCGAGTCCGCCACCTTTCGCGGCGAATTTGCCCTGCGCATGGACCCCGCCACGATTCAGCCGCTGATCGACGGCGCGTTGAAATACGGCCTCATCGGCAAGGATTTC
>Ga0181536_10001503_pt1 | contig 27341 bp, 30 predicted proteins | sample PEATcosm2014_Bin_41_FD_121105 | JGI IMG/M metagenome (GOLD analysis project Ga0181536, IMG submission 121105) | Peatland microbial communities from MTU Mesocosm Facility, Houghton, MI, USA - PEATcosm2014_Bin17_60_metaG | ecosystem: Environmental > Terrestrial > Soil > Wetlands > Peat | place...
CCACGACCCACGGAGCGACGCCGAGCACGCCGTAGATCCACGCCGTCGACATGTCGCCTTCGGCCAACGTCATCAGCACGTCGTAGAACGTGCCGAGTCCGGCCTCCATGCCGCCCCAGCGTTTCGGTTGCAAGGCACGAAAGAGTCCGGCCGCTTGCATCTCCGCGACCGTTTCGGCCGGAATGCAGCGTTCGCGGTCGGTCCGTTCCGCGCGCTCGATGAGACGCGGGACCAGATGCCGCGCAGCATCGACGAGCTCAGCGTTTTGCGTAATCACCCGATTCCTCGAGCTGCGTCATCTCCGAGGCCACGTAATCGCGAATCGGAAAGTGGACGAACGCCATCCACAGCGCCGGGTGCGCCGGATCGTCGTTGAAGTGCTGGTGCTCGACGCCGTCCGGTTGCAGCGGAAGCAGGACGAGATCGCCCTTCTCCCAATCGACGCGCTCGCCGTCGACGACCGAGTGCCCTTTGCCATCGATCACGTAGATGATGATGCCGCCCTGGTGGCGGTGCTTGCCGGATTTGCTGCGCACCTCGTGCGTGAACACCGACCAGTGCTGGAGCGGCGTGTCGTGGATGACGAACGGGCTGAGGTAGAACCGCAAGAGCCCCTGGCGCGTCTGGATCTGCGGGCAATCCTCCAGCCGTAACAAGACGCGCCCTTGCCGCTGGCGTTCGGCGAACTCGCGATCGTGCGCGATGGCCAACTCGTAGGAGTTGAGCGCGGGAGGCTCGCGTTCGCGTTCGCGGGTTCGTTCCGATTCAGGCACTTCTTACCCCTACGTCGAAGCCGTCGCTCTATGGACATTATCGACTTCCATGCGCACTATTTGGTTCAAGATATCCTGGACGAATGCCACCGGCACTCGCCGGCAACCGGCTTCGGCGCGCATCCGGCTTCGCCTGGAATCGTGCGCGTTTTCGAGAACATGCAAGACCCGCGCCGGATCGTCGCCGACATGGATCGCATGGGCATCACGAAGATGGTGCTGTCCTCCTCGACCGTGCTCTCCCCCACGTCGTGGGCCGAGCCCGCAGTCGAGGCCGGCTATGCGCGGCGGCTCAACGACGTGATCGCCGAGTGGGCCGCCCAAACGCCCGAACGCATCGCCGGCAGCTTCGTGCTCCCGCTCCAAGACATGGACCTGGCGCTGGCCGAATTCACCCGCGCCGTCGACGATCTCGGCCTGCGCGTCGTCAACATCTCGTCCAACGTGCGCGGCGTCTACCTGGGCGACCCGGCGTTCGACCCCTTTTGGGAAGCCGTGCAAGACCGCGGCGTGGTCGCGTTCATGCATCCCGAGGGCCCGAAGTGCGAGTGGTTCCAGAAGTACGGTTTCTGGAATTCGCTCGGCGTCTCGTTCGAAGAGGCGAAGTTCTTGGCCTCGATGATCTTCGACGGCATGCTCGAGCGTTTTCCGCAACTGAAGATCGTCGTCACGCACGCCGGCGGATACTTTCCCCACTATATGGGGCGGCTCGACAAGAACGCCAAGAACATGCCCGGCAACATGAAGAACATGACGCGGCTGCCGAGCGAGTATTTGGGCAACTTCATCTACGATACGTGCGTCTACGATCCCAGCGTGCTCAGCTCGGCCGTCAAGGTGCTCGGCTCCGACCACCTGACGCTCGGTTCGGACTACGCCGTCGGCGAAACCGATCCGGTCGGCATGATCAACCGCTGCGCCGAGCTCAACGACGCGGAGAAGCGGATGATTCTGGGCGAGACGGCGGCGCGGCTGCTGCGGCCGTAGCGAGCTCGCGCGTGCGCCGCAGCGTCGCGGCGATCGCGGCGGTGTAGGTCTGCTTCATGTCGCGCTCGTCGGCGGCCTCGACGTTGAGCACGAACGTGAGCAGCAGGCCGTCTTCTCCCTCGCTCAAGACGTTGCCGATCCAGCCGCGCGTCTGGCCGGCGGCGTCGACCCGCTCGAAGAGCACTTGCGCCTGCGGCGTCAGGATGACGCGTTCGATCAGGCGCCGGCCGTTGATGAGGATCTCGCGGTAGAAGCCGCCGTCGAAGCGTTCGGTCACCCGGCATTCGTCCATGCCCGGAACGAACGGCACCGCGTTCTCGGCTTTCATCACCAGGCCGTTCCACACCATCTCGCGCGTCAGCGGCACGGCGGTGCCGGGCGGGTTGACTTGCAGCGTATATGCTAGTGCGTGCACGGGAAAGCTATACCCGAAGGACCGCGCGCGCACCCGCTGAAGGCGCACGCACTATGCGCGCCGTCGTCACCACCCCCGATGCACCCGGACGACTGATCGTCGTCGACGCACCCGCGCCGGCGGCGTCGCCCGGCATGGCCGTGGTACGCGTGCGGGCATCGTCGATCAACCGCGGCGAGACGCGGCTCGTTCCGGCGCGACCGAACGGCTGGGCGCCCGGACAAGACCTGGCCGGCGTCGTGGAGATTCCCGCGCCCGACGGCGGACCGGCCCGCGGATCGCGCGTCGTCGGCCTGGCCGACGGCGGCGCGTGGAGCGAGCTCGTCGCCGTTCCGGTCGAACGGCTGGCGCTGTTGCCGGAGAACGTCACGTTCGAACAAGCCGCGTGTCTGGGTGTCGCGGGGCTCACCCCGTTGCGCGCCCTGCGCGCGCTGGGCGACGTCGTCGGTCGCGAGCTGCTCGTCACCGGCGTCAGCGGCGGGACGGGCAACATCGCGGCGCAGCTCGCGCTCGCCGGCGGTGCGACGGTCACCGGACTCGCGCGCGGAACGTTCGCCCTCGAGGGGGTGCGCGTCGTGACGGCGCTCGATGACCGCCTCTACGACCGCGTGATCGACACGGTCGGCGGCGACGCACTCAACGCGGCGATGGCGCACGTGCGCCCGCACGCGAAGGTCACGTTCTTCTCGGGGCCCGCGCCGGTGACGTTCGCGCGCGGCCCGGTCACGGTCGAAGCGATCTACGTCTACCAGAGCCCCGGCCGGTTCGATGAGGACCTCCGCGATCTCGCCGGCCTCGTCGCGCGCGGCCGGCTCACGCCGCTGATCGACCGCGTCGTCCCGATCGATGCGGTGAACGATGGGCTCGCCGCACTCAACGCGGGCGGCATTCGCGGCAAAATCGTCCTCGTCCGCAACGGTTAGCCGGCTAAGGCACCCTCGTGGCGCTGCTCGCTTTCGGCTAAGCCGTCATCCTTGTGCAAGTGCCAGAAGATGGCGCTCGAGATTACCGTGAAGCCGCCCAGCACCATGAACGCCTTGTGGATGCCGTCGATGAACGTGTCGGGGTTCGAACGTATCTCGGGCGGTACGAACAGTGCGGTCGTGAGGCCCGCGGCCGCGACGCCGAAGCTGAGCGAGAGCTGTTGTAACGTGCTCGCGATCGAGCTGGCGTTGCTTGCCTTCTTGGACGGAATGTCGGCGTATACGAGCGTGTTCATGCTGGTGAGCTGCAGCGACTGAAAGGCGCCGTAACCGAGCGCCAGCAGGACGATCGCCCACACCGGCGTCCCCGGCACGATCGTTCCGAACACGCCGATCAGTATGCCCACGATGACCGTGTTGGAGATCAGCACCGTGCGATAGCCGACGGCCGTGATGATTCGCGGCAGCACGAACTTGGTCGCGAGCGACGCCGCCGCTTGCGGCATGATCAGCAGTCCCGACTGGACCGGCGTGAAGCCGAGCCCGACCTGGTAGAGCAACGGCAAGAGAAACGGCACGCCGCCCATCCCGAGACGGGTGAAGAAACTCCCGTTGACGGCGGTGACGAACGTGCGGATCCGGAACAGCGTCAAATCGAGCAGCGGGAACCGCGTTCGCATCGAGTACAGCACGTACGCGACGATGAGCAACAGGGACACGGCCGTGAGACCGGCGATTTCGGTCGCGCCCAAGGTGTGATCGCCGAAGACTTCGAGCACGTACGAGAGCAGGGCGATGCCGGAACCGAACATGATCAGCCCCACGACGTCGAGCGGGGTGCGCCGCTTCTCGCGGTAATCCGGCAGGTACAAAAAGACGAGCAGCAATCCGGCGATGCCGATCGGCAAATTCAGGAAAAAAATGTAGCGCCAGTCCAGATAGGCGACGATGAGACCGCCCGCAACCGGTCCCAGCATCGGACCGACCAACGCCGGAATCGAAACGAAGCTCATCGCGCCCACCAGTTGCGATTTGGGGAACGTGCGCACGAGCGTGAGCCGCCCCACCGGCACCATCATCGCGCCGCCCATGCCTTGCAGCACCCGGCAGGCGACGAGCAGATGGATGTTGTTGCACAAACCGCACAGGACGGAGCCCAGCGTGAACAATCCGATCGCCCAGCCGAAGACCTGGCGCGTTCCGTAGCGGTCGGCCGTCCAGCCGCTGATCGGGATGAAAAGCGCCAACGCCAGCGCGTAGCTCGCGAGCACCGAGCGCATCTCCAGCGGCGCCACGTCGAGTGACCGCGACACGATCGGCACCGCGGTGTTGAGGATCGTGCTGTCGAGCGCCTGCATGAAAAATGCAACCGCCACCAGCCAAGGCAGAAAGGCCTTGTTGATGGCGGAGGGTTTGATCGGGGTGACGATGATTAGGGGGTCGCTAGTTCTTTCTTTTGGCCTAAGTCGAAACTGCGGTCTTCGAACTCGCGGCTGATGCGGAAGGCCGCCAGCGCGTGATTCTCGCGCGGGATCTCGATCCACGGTTCGTTTTCCGCCGGATCGCGGATCACGCCCATCGGATCTTCTCCGTCCTCGGCTTTCTTGGCGTTCTCGAGCAGCAGCTTGTGATAGAGGATCACGCCGGTGTCGATGGCGGTGAGATGTTCCGTCGGACGATCCGAGATCGAGCCCTGGGCGACCCACGCGATGAAGTCTTGGTTGGGAATCTTGTCACCCGGAACGATGACGTTCGGGTCGTCGAAGAGCCGCTCGACCGTCATCGTGAACGGTTTCGGGGCCGCTCCCGGCTTGCGCTTCACCGTGCGGTAGAACGTCTGGATGGTATGCGTGTCGTCGACGGGCAACCGGAATTGGAACGAGGCCGCACCCTTCGAGCCCTGCGCGAGCATGAGCGGAAAGATCAGCGGGTGGCCGGTGGTCCAGTCGTCGGAGGTCTCCGGATCCTCGCCTTCGAGCAAACGGCGCTTCATGATCCCGTACTTGTAGACGTCGAAGGCGATCTGGAGGTGCTTGGCCGGGAACATCGCGGGCGGCTTGCCCTGTTTCTCGAGCTCGTAGTTCCCGAATTGTCCGTGCAGAAATTCGAAGTGCACCGGATCGACCGAGTTGTCCATGCACTGCAACCAGTTGCACGGCAGCGGAAAGACGTTCGCTTCGCGGTCGAGATCGGGCTCGACCAGCAGATCCCAACGCGGCAGCAACGGCGCCGGAAGCGGCCCGAGATACGCCCAAATCATGCCGCCCAGTTCCTGAACCGGGTAGCCCTTGATCTTGATGCGGTCTTTGTAGCGCGCTTCGGGATTGACGCGATCTTCGTATGGCTGCTCGATGCACTGACCGGTGGCATCGTAGGTCCAGCCGTGGTAGGGGCAACGCAGCCCGCAGTCTTGCGGAATCCCGCGCGACATATCGACGCCGCGATGGAGGCACTTCTGGCCGACCAGCCCGTAGGTGCCGCTGCGGTCGCGATAGAGCGTAAGATCCTCGCCGAGGACACGCACGGCTTTGACCGGGTTCTTGTCCAGCTCGAGGTTCACAGCGATCGGATGCCAGTACCGGCGCAGCAGGTTGCCCATGAACGTGCCGGGGCCGATCTGCGTCAGGCGCTCGTTTTGCTCTTGCGTCGTTGCCATGTGGAGAAATACCTCCCGGGAAGAAACTTCCCTCTCTATAACCGTGCCGCCGGCTCGACCGGTTTCAGTCCCTCAGGCAGCAATATCATTATACGTGCGTCGCTGAATATGAAGCCGGAGTGTCGACCGCCGCGACACGATCTTCATCGCCTCGTCCGAGCGCGGAGCAGGGTCCGATCGCGAGTGCACCCAAGGCGTTACCGGAGGTGCGAATGCGGATACGTGCGTGGATCGCCATGGTCGCCGGGCTGATCTTCCTAGCGGCGCCGATCGCCGTCCCGGCGCAGACGAAGAGCGCGCCGTTCCAAATCCTGGTCAGCAGTGTCGGGCCGGGCGTTCCGGAATGGCCGCTGTACATCGCCGAAGAGGAAGGCTTCTTCGAACGCGCCGGCCTCACGGTCAGCGAAGCGACGGCCGGCAACACGCAAAACTGCGTGAACCAGCTCGTTACCGGGGACGCACCGATCGCGATTCTGGCCTCCGACGTGGTGATCGCCGCCGCGGCGCGCAACTTGCCGATCACCTACATCGCGCCGGTGGTCACGATTCCGACGTATTCGCTGGTCGTCGGGCCGTCGATCAAGACGTGGAACGATCTGCGCGGTAAGGTCGTGCTGGTCACCAACAAAGAAGACATCACCGCGATCACGCTGCGCAAGATGGCCGCCGCGCAGAAACTCGACTGGCTCAAAGACTTCGACATCCTCAACAGCGGAACGTCGCAGCTGCGCACCGTCGCGCTGGTGAGCGGGAACGCTCAGGGTGCGATGCTCACCCAGCCGTTCGACGTCTACGCCGTGCGGCAGGGCATGCACATCCTGGCGCGCGGCGCGGACGTGCTGCACGACTGGATCTCCAACGGCATCGCCGTCAACCCCAGCTGGGCCGCGGCGCATCGCCCGCAGCTCGTCGCGTTCCTGCGCGTCTTCCGGCAAGCGGTCGCGTACGGCTACGCGCATCCCGCCGAAGCTCAGGCGATCATGGCCCGCAAACTGAAGCTCGAACCCGCCGACGCCAAGATCGCCTACGACGCGACGTTCGGCCAGAACGGCCTGAGCCACGATCTGGTGCTCAACCAAAAAGCGCTGCAGAACGTCGAGGACGGCGTCGTCGAGATCGGCACGCTGCCGTCGGCCCCGCCGCTGTCATCGATGATCGACTTGTCGTTCGTCCACGACATGGGGCGTTAGCCCGAGCGCGGTTTCAGCGCGCCGGCGCTGATGAGTTCCGCAGCGGGGAAGCCGCGGTCGATCACGCCGTACTTCACCGCAGCGTCGATGGCCGGTTGAATGTCGCGCGGATCGAGGTACTCGGCGCACGTGACGCGCTTCATGTCACGCGCCGTCGCCGGATCGACGCCGGCGAACGCAGCGATGAGCGGCGCGGTCTGGGCGTGGTGGGTGTTCGCGTAGAGGGTGGCGGCGTGCACGACCGTTGCGAAGCGGCCGATCATGTCGGCGTGTTTGTCGGCGTAATCGGCGGTGGTGAACCACGCGGCGACCAGAAAGTGCTTGGCGATGCCGTCGTGCGGCTTCCCCACCGACCGGAAGTTGCCCGTCGCCATCGCTACTTGCAGCGTCGGGTTCAGCAGCGTGGCCGCATCGATGCGGCGCTGCTGGAGCGCGGCGGGGATCGCCGGTTGAGGCACCTCGACGAACTTCACGGTTGAAGAGTCCACGCCGTTCTGATCGAGGAAGGCCCGCGTTCCTACCCAGTTGATGTCCTTGATCGCCGACACCCCGATCACTTTCCCGGCCAAGTCACGGACCGAACGAAACGGCGAGTCGTTGAGCACGACCAGCAGCGCCGCCGGGTCTTCCGTCTCGTACAACAACGAGGGTGCGATCATCACGAAGGGCACGTTGCGCGCGTGGCCGGTGATTAGGGCCATCATGCTCGCGAGGCCGATCTCGTACGCGCCGCCGGCAACGGCAGCCGCGATCGCCGCACCGGACGAATTCGCTTGAAAGCTCACGTCGAGTCCGGCCTTGGCGAACAAGCCGCTCTGCTGCGCGTAGAGCAGCGGCGTGACGTCGTCGTTCGGAACTTCGGTCGTCCCGATGTGCGTGAGCGCTTGGGCGCTTGCCGCTTGCGGAACCGCCAGCGCCGCCGCCAGCGAAGTCAGGAACAGGGAGCGCGTCGGGGCGCCCTGCCGCCTATGGATCCTCATTTCAGGCGTACACCAGGGCGTACTCATCGCGCATGAGCTTATAGCACTCGCAGCTGGTGGCCTCGAGACCGGCTGTGTCGACGACGTGAATGCTGGATCGCCGGTACTTGATGATGCCTTGGTCTTGAAGTTTACCGGCGATTGCGGTCACGGATGCGCGCCGGACGCCCAGCATTTTCGCAAGAAATTCTTGCGTCAGCGTAAATTCGTCGCTGCCGGCCCGATCTCGGCTCATCAGCAACCAACGAGCCGTTCGCTCCGTCACCGAATGCAGGGCATTGCAGGCAGCGGACTGCGCGAGAACGTTGATCGTTGCCTGGGCGTAACGCAGCAGCAAGCGCTGCAATTCCGGGGCTGTCCCGGACCTGCTCAAATCGCGAAGGACCGAACCATCGAGACGGAGCGCCTCGCCCGCCAATTGGCACAGCGCCTGCCCGCGCAGCGGCTGCGCCCCGAGCGCAACCTGTAGACCGAGCATTCCTTCGCGTCCGATACAACCGTATTCGCATTCATCGCCGTTCGCCATCTCAGCGATCATCGAGATGATGCAGGTCAACGGAAAATATTCTAAGTCGACGGGCTCGTCACCCGAAAACACGAGCTCCCCCTGCCGTAAGCTTACGACTACCGCGCGCGCCTCGAGCGCTTTCCATTCACTCGCAGGAAGATGGGCGAGTAGGTGGTTCAGTAGCGGGTCGGTATTGTGCCGGGCTACGTTCATGGAATCGCCGCCCTTCCGGAGCTCCTTATTTATACGCCTTTGCCTGCTGCAGCATGTTGGCAAACCTCACCTGCAGCACGGTAACGTTGCCTCGAGCGCGTCGGCATCGGAGCCGGCCGGGCGCTAAGGCGAGACGGGCAGCGGGCGGGCGCCGTTCGGAACGGGTGCGTCGAACACGTTGATCACCATCGCGGCGATCGTGTAGAAGCCGATCACGGTGACGAGCTCGATCACCAACTCCGTTCCGAACGCCGCCGTCGCGCGTTCGTACGTCTTTTCGCCGACCGTTCGCGTCTCACACAGCTCTTTGACGAACTCGTAGACGAGCCGGTCGTCACCGCCGGCGAACGGCGGGGTTCGGCCGTGACGGATCGCCTCGATGACGGCGTCGTCGACGCCGACTTTGCGCGCCGCCTCTTCGTGCACGAACCACTCGTACTGTGCCGACCAGTGTCGCGCGATGACCAGCACCGCAAGTTCGAACAAGCGCTTGTCGAGCTTCCCGTCGAGGCGCAATGCGTTGCCGAATTCGTTGGCGCGCGCGGCGATCTCGGGCCGCCGCATCCAGACCGCGAACGGGCCGCCGACCGCACCGCCGCGCGGTCCCGCGATTTCGTCGTACAGCTTCTTCTGGTCGGGGGTCAGGCCGCTCGGGTCGAGGGGAGGCAATCGGCTCACGTCGCGCAATGTTCGCCACCATGACCACGCATACATCGCCCTGGGATTGGATGCAGCCGCACGACGTGGCCCGCATGGGCGCCGTGATCGCCGATCCCGCCGAGCAGCAGCGCTGGTGCCGGGCCGTCATGCTCGGCGGCTTACCGTATATGTGGTGCGTGATGGCCAAAGGCGTGCGCGGCATGCTCTGGGACAAGCTCGAGCTGCGCCCGAACGACAAGGTGCTGATCGTCGGCGAGAGCGTCGAATCGTGCCGGTTCGTCGACGACATTCGCGAGCGGGTGGGCCCCGGCGGCGAGATTCGCGTCATCGACATCACCGAAGAAGCCCGCGACGCGTACTTCCAGGGCCGTCGCGGACGGCACGGCGCTTTGGCGACCTGGACGTGGGACTATACGGCCGCCGTGCCGGACGAGACCTACGACCACGTGGCCGTCCTGCAGGCGATCCAGCACGCCGACGACTGGGGCATCGTCGGCCAGGAACTGTTGCGCACGATGAAACGCGGCAAGGCGTTCGTGCTCACCGAGATCACGATGAGCCCGCGCATGTCGACGCTCGCGAATCTCGACGTCCACCTCTCGTACTGGCTCGAAAAGATCTTCTCCGGCACCGGCGTGAACGTGAGCGAGTTGCCGTACTACAGCCTCGAAGAACTCCACCGCGCGTTCGCGGGAATCGCGATCGATTGCGGGGATTTCGAATGGAAAGGCATCGACGTGTTCTGGGGTCATAAAGCATGAAGGTCCGTTTGCTGCTGTGCGCGCTGCTCGCGCTGGTGCCGATTGCCGGAGCGGCGCAAGCGCCGCCGGCGTTGCGCGTCACGACGACCTACATCGATTCCGGCGCCGAGCCGTTCTACGCGCAAGACCTGGGGATTTTCCAGAAATACGGCTTGAACGTCGAGCTCATTCCGGGCAAGAACGGCGCCGCGATGGTCGCGTCCGTCGCCGGAGGCGCCGCCGACATCGGATACTCCGACGTCGGCGCCCTCTCGACCGCGTATAGCAAGGGCGTCAAGTTCGTGGCGGTCGCGCCGGCCGCGCTGTGGACCGACGCGGCACCGGTCAATCAGCTGATCGTCGAGAAAACCTCGCCGATCCATACGGCGAAAGACCTCAGCGGTAAAGTGCTCGCGGTGCCCGGGCTCAACACCGGCACCGAGTTCGCGTCGCGCGCGTGGATCGACAAGAACGGCGGCGATTCCGGCAGCGTGAAGTTCATCGAGCTCCCGTACGCCGCGATGTCCGCGGCGCTCGATGCGGGCCGCATCGACGCGGCGTTGGTCGCCGAGCCGTTTCTGGCGGCGGCGAAGAAAAACGGCCGCCTTCTCGCCTACCCGGATGATGCGATCGCGAAAGAGGACCTGCGCACCGTGTGGTTCGCCAGCCCCGACTGGGCCACGGCGCATCCGGACGTCGTGAAGCGCTTCGCCGCGGCGATGCGCGACACGGCCATTTGGGCGAACCAGAAAGCGAACCAGGCCAAGAGCGCCGAGATCCTGGTCAAGTACACGAGCGTCGACCCGTCGGTCATCGCGTCGATCATTCGCGCGGCGTACGGCGTCGAGCTGACCGCGTCGCTGATCCAGCCGCAGATCGACGTCACCGCACGTTACAGCAACTTCAAGACGTTTCCGGCCAAAGAGCTCATCGACCCGGACGTGAGCTCGAAGTAGCGGTATCGCTCGCGCAGGCGGCGTGCAGCTCGAGCAGCGGCACGATCGTCTCGGGCGGGCGCCGGCCGAACCCGCATTCCGTCGCGATCCCAAAGACGTTACGATGATGCGCGGCCGTCGCCATGCGCCGGCGCGTGCCTGCCACGCCGTCGGTGTAGTGCACGAGCCCCAGATACAGCTCGGTCTCGGGCGCGAGCGCCAACCGATCGAGCGGCGCAAAGTATGCGTCGTCGTCACGGTCGCGCGGCACCGGCATGTGCAAGAACGCGATCGGGTGCCGCAACGCCGCGCGCAGCCGGTTCGCGGATTCGACCATCACGCGCATGTTCGGCGGCTCGAGCGAGTGCTTGTGCTCCATGTCGCCGTAACAGAAATGATATCCGAGGTCGACGCCCACGGGAACGCGGTCGCCGATCCGCGCCAAGCGGCCGGCGAGCGCCTCCGGCGCGTCATCGATGTAGCTGGAACGCACGCCTTCCGCGACGAGCATCTCGACGACGCAGTCCCATTGCACGGCCAAATCGGCGTGCGGGATCGCGCCGGCGATCTCGTCGACCTCGGTCAACAGCCGCCGCATGTAGCCGGGCTCGACGTTGGCCCGGTCGCCGGCGGCGATCAGGACGTTGAGGAAGGCCAGCGGACTTGGGATCGCGACCAGAAAGCGCGCCGTGGCCGGCAGCGCGCCGGCGGCACGCAGCTTCGCAAACAGCTCGTACGAACGGCGCGCTTCCTCCGCGTAGCCCAGCGGACCGAAGCGCACGTCGTCCGGCGCGATGCCCGGCTTGAGGCGATAGTACGGCCGGTTGCCGCGCTGCTCGATGTTGAGCGGGCCCTCGGCGGTGAGCTCGAACTGGTCGTGATCGGCCACCGAGCGAATCTGCCATTGGACCCATGCTTTGCGTGGACCGGTCTCGCCGTCGGGATAGCGCCGCACGGCGTCACCGAGAATGCCGGCCGTCGTGCGAAACACTTCCTCGGCGTCGGCGAGCGGAATGCTCCCGACGAAATGGACGTTGCGTGACACGTGTTGGTGTATGACCGTTGCCGGGCGGGGTTCCTGCCACCAGCGCGTTCGTCGGCGAGATGTGGCCGCTGGGCCGACGCCACGCTGAACGCGAAGACGATTATCCTTTTTGAGCGCCGATCGTCTCGTTGAAGAGCTTGGTCATCGTCTGCCAGTGGCGCTCCTCGCACGCCGCATCGTAGACGGGTAGATCGCGCATGACCCAGCCGTGTTTGGCCGGGTAGGTCTCGACGAGGTGATTGACACCGGCCGCCGTGAGCGCGGCGTCGAGCTCCGCCTTCTGTTCGTCGGTGAACGACTGGTCCTCGATGGCGCCCGCGACGTACACGCGCGCCTTCATCTTCGGCGCCAGTTTGTGCGGGCTATCGGGCGCGTCGTTGACGAGCCATCCGCCGTGATACGATGCGGCAGCCCCAACCTGTGCGCCGAACGTACCGGCGGCGGTCAGCGACATCAGCCCGCCCAGACAATAGCCGGTGGTACCGATCGGGCCGCGCTTCACGTCCGGTTGCGATTCGAGAAACGCGAGAAAGGCCGGCGTGTCGGACATGACCTTGGCCGGCGTCGTCGGGCCGATGAATTTCTCCATCAAGGTCTTGCGCTTCTCAGCATCGCCGAACCACGAGCCGTCCATCGGCGGGTACGTACCAGCACGGTAGAACAAGTCCGGTAGCAGCACCAGGTAGCCGTAGCCGGCCAGTTTCTCCGCAACGGCCTGCATGACGGGCCGAATTCCGAGTCCGTCCATGTACATCAGAACGGCCGGCCAGGGGCCGCTGCCGCTCGGACGATAGACGTACGCCGGGCACGTGCCGTCGCTGGTCTTGATGTCAACTTTCGTCATGCTCATGCGGCGTTTTTTCGCGCCTGCCGCGCCAGGCCCTCGACCCGGAGGAAGCGAAATCCGCGCATCCCATGTTGGAGCTGGACACCGAACGCCGTCGGACGGAACGGCGGAAACAGGTCGCGCGTTGCAGTTATCGCACCTTCAGCCGCAACGCCCATGATAAGTGCAGCGCTCTCGCCCGCTGGCGCTGCACCGGCTGCGGGCGCTTCGGCTGCCCGCGCCACCGGATTCGCCTCGAGAATCCGGAGTTGTGCAACTACTGCACCGGCAAGATCGTGCACTTCGTCGAACGCGGAACGAGCCGCCGCAAAAACTAGCCGCAGGCCTCGAACGCGCACTCTTCCCTCTAGGTGAGATGATCAAAGCTATCCGCATTCACCGCAACGGTGAACCGGACGAAATGCAGTGGGAAGATATCGAGCTTCCACCGCCCGCGGCCGGTGAGGTTCGCGTGCGCCACACCGCAATTGCGCTCAACTTCTCCGATGTGAACGTGCGGCGCGGCGGCTTTTACATCACGCCCCCATCCGCGTTCCCGCTCATCCTCGGAAATGAGGCTGCCGGCATCGTCGCCTCCATCGGTGCGGGCGTCGACGGTCTCAAGCCCGGTGACCGCGTCGCTTACGTCGGCGTGGGCGGACCATTCTACGAGAACACCGGGGCGTACGCTGCGGAACGCAACGTGCCGGCCGACTGCCTCATCACGTTGCCGGAGGGCATCAGCGAACACCAGGCGGCGGCGCTACTGCTCAAAGGCTTGACCGCATCGCTGGTGATCAACCGCATCTACAAACCGAAACACGGCGACACGATTCTCATCCACGCCGCGGCGAGCGGCGTCGGGCTCCTGCTCTGTCAATGGGCAAAGCACCTCGGCGCCGGCGTCATCGGGACCGTCGGTACCGCGGCCAAGGCGCAGCTCGTTCGCGAACACGGCTGCGATCATACGATCCTCTATCGAGACGTCGATTTCGTTCCGGCGGTAAAGAACATCGTCCCCAAGGGCGTCCATGCCGTCTTCGATGGCGTGGGAAAGGACACGTTCATCGCGTCGTTCGATTGCACGCGGCCGTTCGGCATGCTGGTCAACTACGGCAATGCCTCGGGCCACGTTCCGCCGATCGATCTGCTGCTGCTGGCCAAGAAAGGTTCGCTGTCGGTTTGCCGTCCGGCCTACAGCAGCCACGTTGCCGACCCGAAGGATTATCGCGCCGCGTGCGACGAGCTCTTCGATTTCGTTGAGCGGGGCGTGTTACGCGTCGAAACGGGGAGCACGTACGCCTTGCGCGACGCAGCGCAAGCCCATCGCGACCTCGAGGCACGGCGCACCGTGGGCTCGACGGTGCTCGTGCCCTAAGTGCTCGTACGTCGTATGACTTGCAGGCAATGGCTTCATAACGCCGGCGGCATTGATCAATCGGACGGCTGTGGTAGAACGTACGTATGACGATCGATCGACGGGCCTTTATCGGGGGCCTCGCGGTGGCAGGTGCCGGCCTCTCACTCGGGGCCCGGAGCGCACTCTCGCAACCGGCCGGCCGGATCGACGTTCACCATCATTTCGCGCCGCCGTACTGGCTGCGGGTAACCGACGGCATCTCACCGGCCACGTCGGGCATTTGGAAGCCCTGGACGCCGCAGCGCTCGCTCGATTCCATGGATCAAGGCGGGTGCCAGAAGGCGATCGTCTCGATCACGACCCCGGGCATGGCGTTCGGCGACAACGAGCAGACGCGGCGCCTTGCCCGCGACGCCAACGAATACGCGGCGAAGATGCGCTCCGATCACCCGGGCCGCTTCGGCATCTTCGCCGCGCTGCCGTTCCCCGATGTCGACGCATGCCTGCGGGAGATCGCGTACGCGCTGGACACGCTGAAATGCGAGGGCGTCGGCATGTTCACCAGCTACGGCAAATACTACCTCGGCGACAACATCTTCTTCCCGATCTTCGAGGAGCTGAACCGGCGCAAGGCGGTGCTCTTCGTGCATCCGACCTCGCCGATGTGCTGCACGAACTACATGGCCGGCATCACCGATGCGGACATCGAATACGGAACCGACACGACCCGCGCCATCGCGCGGATGGTGTTCAGCGGCTGCACCGTCCGCTATCCGAACATCAAGATCATCTGGTCGCACGCCGGCGGTACGATGCCCTACTTGCAGTGGCGCTTCATGCGCGAATCGCGCAATCCGGCTTGGAAGAGCGCCAATCTGCCTGACGCGTTCGAAGGCGAAGCGCGCAAGATGTACTACGACACCGCGCAAACGGCGATCGCGGCACCGATGGCGGCCATCACGAAGATGATCCCGGTGAACCATCTGTTGTTCGGTTCGGACTATCCGTACCTGACGGTCAAAGAGAACGTCGACGGCCTCGCAACCTGCGGCGTCTTCACGCCGGAGCAACTCACCGATATCGGCCGCGCGAACACGCTAGCCGTGCTCGGCGCCTAAGGACGGTCAGCCGGCGGCCAAGATGGCCCGCGTATCGAGCGTGGCGTCGCGCAGGACGAACGCGCGGAAGGCGGATTCGACCGGCGAGAGATAGCGGCCCGCGATGCAGGCGATGCCGATGTCGCGCGCGGCCCCGGGATCTTCGATCGCGAGCGTCACGCAATCGTGCGATGAACCCGTCGCCGGCACGATCGACACGGCCGAGCCCGCGGAAACCAGCCCGAAGATCGAACCGGATTGCGCGCTTTCCGATGCGACGTTCGGCTTCACGCCGGCAGTCGCGAGCAACTCGAGAATCTGGCGGCGCACCGGAATGCCTTCGCGGAACATCGCGAACGGCTCGTTCGCCAGCTCGGCGAGCGCAACGTGTTTGCGTTGGGCGAGGCGATGGTGCGGCGGCACGATCACGACGAGCTCTTGCTGACCGATCGGGCGCCAATCGACGCGCGCGTCGTCGGTCTGCACGGTAATGCAGAGCGTCGACTCGCCGGCGTACAGCCGCTCGAGCAACGCGTCGCGGCCGGCCTCACCGTAGTCGAAGCGCACGGCCGGATGCTCGAGCTTGAACAGCCGCGCCAAGTGCGGAACGAGACGTGGTCCGAGCGTGCGCAGGAAGCCCAACGCGATCGTGCTGTCGTCGGCACGGTGCATCCGGGACACGTGCGAGCGCCCGTTGCCGAGTTCGTCGAGCGAGCGCTCGACGTACGGCAGAAACGCCACACCATGCTCGGAGAGGACCACCGAGCGGCCCCGCCGCTCGAACAGCGGCACGCCCAGTTCGGCCTCGAGGCGAGCCATCGCCCGGCTGAGGGTGGGCTGGGCGATCCCGAGCCGTTCGGCGGCCCGGGTCACGTGCTGCAGGCGGCCCAGAACGCGAAAGTACTCCAACTGAAGGAGCTCCATACCTATAGCCTCCGCGTCATAGAATACGTCGCCCCGGATCATCGCTCCCGGCAGCCGAGCCGACTATAGTAGGAACGTGGAGAGGCCCATGGGATCGGTGGTGACCCGGCCGTCCGCCACGGAGATCTTCCGGACGGACGAGCTTCGCGTCGACGGCCGCGACAAGGTGAGCGGTCGCGCTCAGTACACCGCCGACGTGCGGCGGCCGAACGGCTTGTGGGCCGCGTTCGCGATCAGTCCCTATGCGCACGCGAACATCGTGCGCGTCGATACGCGCGCTGCCCGGGAAGTACCCGGCGTGCGGGCCGTGCTCACCGGCGCGGATATCAACGGGGTGCGTCAGGGACGCATGATCTCCGATTGGTCGGTCCTAGCCCACAAGAAGGTCGTGTACGTGGGCGATCGCGTCGCGGCGGTCGCCGCCGAAACGCGCGCGGCGGCGGAGGAAGCCTCGCGGCTGATCGAGGTCGAGTACGAAGAGCTGCCGGCCGTGCTCGATCCGCGCCGCGCCTTCGACGCCGATGCGCCGATCATTCACCCCGACCTCGAGTCCTACGACTTCGCCTCGGACGTGCGGCCGGTGCGCCGGCACCTCAACCAGCAGGGCGGAAACGTCGTTCGCAAGGGAACGGACGACGAGCTGGCCGCGGCCTTCGCCGGCGCGTACCGCATATTCGAGCACTCCTACGCGACGCCGCGCCAGCACTGCGGCTACATCGAGCCGCGCTCGACGCTGGTGTGGATCGACGATGACGGCACGGTGCACGTTGCGACCCCGAACAAGTCGCCGTTCCGGCTGCGCGAGATCATGGCCCGCGTCAGCGGCGTGCCGCGCGAGCGGATCGTCGTCGAGTCGACGTCCATCGGCGGCGATTTCGGCGGCAAAGGACTGACGCTCGACGAATTTCCGTGCTACTTCCTGGCGCGGGCGACCGGGCGGCCGGTGCGCTACGTCTCGAGCTACGTCGACGAACTACAGAACGGGACGGCGCGTCACCCCGCGCATCTCACCCTGCGCACGGCGGTCGCGCGCGACGGCACGTTCTTGGCCCACCATTCGCACGTCATGTTCAACGGCGGCGCCTACGGGGGCGGCAAGCCGGGAAATCTGCTGACGCCGGGCCAGATCGGTTACTCCACGGTTGGTTACCGCATTCCCCACGTCCGGCTCGACATCGACGTCGCCTACACGAACACGGTTCCGTCGGCCCACATGCGCGCCCCGTCGGACGTGCAGATCTTTTGGGCCTGGGAACAGCACGTGGAAGAGATCGCGGCCGGGCTGGGGCTCGATTCCTTGACGCTGCGGCTGCACAACGTCGTCGGCGAAGGCGATACCGCGCTGACCGGGGAGTCGCTCTACAAACCCGCCGGGCGCGCCGTCTTGCAAACGCTCGCGGCGGAACTCGCGAAGCACGGACCGCCGGCACCGGATGTGGGCCGCGGCATCTCGTTCGTCTGCCGGCACACGGGCGGCGGCAAGACCTCGATCAAAGCGGCGGTGAACGCCGGCGGCACGGTCGACGTGATCGTCGGGGTCCCCGATCAAGGATCCGGCAGCTTCACCGTCGTGCGTCGCATCATCGCGGGCATCTTTCAGCTTCCGCCCGAGCGGATCGCGGTTCGCCGCGGCAACACCGGCGAAGCCGCTCGCGATCCCGGCGCGGGTGCGAGCCGCGTCACCCACATCGTCGGGCGCGCGGCGATCGTCGCCGCCGAGGCGCTGGCCGAGCAACTCGGCGCGCGTACCGGCACGACGTTCGACGACGGCGCGTTCGTCGACGCCGCCGGCGCCCGTCATCCTTTCGAGACGATCGCCGCGCGCGCGTGCGCCGGCGGGGCCGTCGACGTCACCGGCAGCTACGACGGTTCGCACGAAGGCGATCATCCGTCCGATTATACGTTTTCGTCGTTTGCGTTCGACGTCGCGGTCGACCGCGAGACCGGCGCGTTCGAGATCCGCGATACGCTCTTCGTGACCGACGTCGGGCAAATCATCAATCCGGTCGCGCATCAGGGACAGATCGACGGCGGCTTCATCTACGGCCTGGGCGGCGCGACGATGGAAGAGATCCCGGTCGATGAGCGCGGCAAGGTCACGACGCTCAGCCTGGCCGACTACAAGTTGCCGACCATCAACGATCTGCCGCCGGCCTTTCGGACCGTGCTCGTGCCGTCCGAAGGTCAAGGCCCCTACGGCGCAAAGATGGCGGGTGAATTGAGCAACAGCGCCGTCGCGCCCGCGTTGATCAACGCCATCGACGCTGCCGTGGGCGTTCGGCTGGCGGAGTTTCCAATCACGTCCGAGCGCATCTACGATGCGCTGCGAGCAAAGGAGCAAGTATGACCGACGGTTCGCGTAAGGCCTTTCTCGGCGGCACGGCCGCTGCGCTCGCGGTTGCCGGAACCGCACCGGTGCAGGCGCAGGTACCGCTGCCGAAGCTGCGGATCGGTTCCGGCCCCGCCGACGCCTACGCGGAAGGCTGGTACGGCGTGGACGAAGGGTTTTTCAAGAACGCCGGCTTGGACGTGGAGTACCTTCCGTTCAACAGCGGCAGTCTGGCGACGGCAGCGGTGCTCGGCGGATCGTGCGACATCGTGTGCGGGACGACGATGACGCTTGCCATCGCGGTCGCGAAAGGCGTTCCGCTCGGCATCGTCGCTCCGGCCGCGGTCAACACGGCCAGCGGGCCGCAGGCGCTGTTGTGCGTGCGCAAAGACGGACCCATCCACACCGCCGCCGACATGGTGGGCAAGACGATCGGGGTCAACGTCTTGGGCACCTCCGTCGATCTCGCGATCGAAGCGTGGTTCGCGAAGAACGGCCTCGACCCCAAGAGCGCCAAGTTCGTCGAGGTCTTGGCGGCCGAGGTCGGCACGGCCATCGATCGCGGCACGATCGATGCGTTCGCTCAAGGCGAGCCGGCGTTGTCCGATGCGCTGCACCGGAACGATGTCCGGGTGCTTGTGGACCCGATGCCGGCCATCGCGCCGCGCTTTCTCTACGCCGCCTGGTATGCCACGCCACAGTGGTTCAAGGCGAACCTCGATACGGCCCGGCGCTTCCAGAACGCGATCGCCGTCGCAGCGCGGTGGGGCAATGCCAATCACGCTGCTTCGGCGGTGATCGTGGCCAAATACACGAAGCTGCCGGTAGCCGCCATCACGACCATGATGCGGGCGGATTTCTCCGACGGCATTCACACCGAGGAGATCCAGCCGCTGCTGGACACCGCCACCAAGTTCGGCTTCCTCCCGCGCCCGATGACCACCGCGGAGCTCGTCCTCAAAGCATGATCGATCGTTTGCAGAGCCCGCACTTCCGGATCGAACGCGAGGGAGCGCTCGCGACCATCTGGGCACGCGCCGGCGACAAGCTCAGCCCCGAGGAAGCGGAGGCCGCGAAGAAGGTCACGAGCGCGCTGGCGCTGGCGAACCTGCTCGACGCGCTGCGCGCGGACGACACGATACGGGTGATCGTGCTACACCGCGGCGGCCCCAATCACGGCGGGAACTCGACCCAGCACTACAACAGCCCGGGCTGGCAAGATCATCACAACGACCCGGCCCATATCTGGAAGACGTTCTCGGGCATCGTCCGCATGCACGAGGTCATGGCGGCGATCGAGAAGCCGATCGTCGTGCAGGTCGACGGCAACATCATCGGGGGCGGCTGCTGGATCGCGCTGTCCGGCGATTTCATCGTCGCTCGCGAGGACGCGATCTTCGCCGACCATCACCTGGCCATGGGCGCTTTCGATCCGATCGGGCCGCCGTTCGGGCTCGTACCGGGCGACGGCGGAACGGCGTTGGCGCCGCTGTTTTTTTCACCGCCGGTCGCCAAAGAGTTCCTGATGCTCGGCAAGAGCTTCACCGCCAAGGAGCTGGCGGCACAGGGCGTGATCAACTACGCGGTGCCGGAAAGCGAGATCGATGCGAAGGTCGCCGATCTCGTGAAACGGCTGCTCGACCGGCCAGCCTACCCGCTGGCATGGTGCAAGCGCGCCGTCAACCGGCACGTCGTCGAACAGTTGAACCGGACGCTGGATGCCGGGGCGGGCTACGAGATGATCGGACTGAGCCAGCTCGAGCGGCAGGGTTGGGTCGACAAGAAGACACTGGACTGAGAACGACGGAGCACTGAAAGAGACCATGCTTTCTGCAGTTGAGCGGTACACCGACTACGCGCATACCGGACCCGGCACGCTGGGCGGCAAGCTCATGCGCTCCGTTTGGCAGCCGGTCGGGTTATCCGACGCCGTCGAGCCGGGCCGTGCCGTCCCGGTCAAGATGTTGGGCGAGGAATTCACGCTCTATCGCGGCGCGACCGGGACGCCGCATCTGGTGGCCGGACGCTGCGCCCATCGGAACACGCAACTGTCCGTCGGCTGGGTCGAGGACGACTGCCTGCGCTGTTTCTACCACGGCTGGAAGTACGACGAACACGGGCAATGCGTCGAGCAGGCCGTCGAGAACCCGGGCTTTGCCGCCAAGGTGCAGATTCCGAGCTACCCGGTGCGCGAATATCTCGGGCTCATCTTCGCCTATCTCGGTAAAGGGGAACCGCCGCCGTTGCCGCGCTATCCGGAATTCGAGTCCGATTGCGTCGTCGACCCCGTGATGATGGACGTGCCGTACAATTTTTTCCAGAACATGGAGAACTCGGTCGACACGCTGCACGTGAGCTGGGTGCACCGCAAATCGAACTTCTACTCCGACGGCCGGCTCTCCGATTTCAAGGACAACGGCAAGAAGACCGAATCGCTCGACGGGAACATCGTCGAGTTCTCGGCCGACGAAACCGGCTACGGCTTCATCTTCCGCGACATCTACGACAACGGCAACGTGCGCGTGAGCCATTTCGAGATGCCGAACACGCTGCACATCAAGGTCTGGCCGGTCGATGCGGAGAGCGGCTGGCGCGATTTCGTGGCCTGGAAGGTTCCGATCGACGATGAAAGCTACCACAACTTCAACCTGACGATCGCCCACGTAACGGGCGACGCTGCCGAACGCTACCGCAAGCACCCGCAGAATCCGCGCAACTCCGGGCGCGGCGCGCAGTGGGCGGAAATCCAGCGCGTCGGCAACGAGATCTTAGCCGGCCGCCTGCGCTTGACGCTCGAGGACGTCGGCGAGCTCGCGAAGAGCGTGAATCTGCAGGACTACGTCGCGCAGCGCGGTCAGGGATTGATCGTCGATCGCGTCCACGAGCGCCTCGGGCAATCCGACAAGATCGTCATCTTGTTGCGCAAGCTGTGGAGCCGCGAGATGGCGAAGATCGCCGCCGGCGAGCCGCTCAAGCGGTGGAGCTGGCCGGGCTACCTCGAAGTGACGACCGGCGCGCATTAGCCCGTGAAACTCGTAACCTTCGAAATCGCGACGCCGCTGGGCCCCCAGCGCCGGCTGGGCGCGCTCATCGACAACGATCAAGACGGCCGCGTCGTCGACCTGACCCTCGCGTACGCGTCCTACCTGCGCGAAGCGACCGACGAGCCGACGCCGGAGGGCTTGGCTCAACTGCGCACCCCGCCCGACATGATCGGTTGGCTGCGTGGCGGCCACAAATCGAAAGAAGCCGCCGAGCACGCGCTCGCGCACGTTCGCGCGAAAGGCCCGGGCGCCGTCCGCGGCGCCGGCGGCGAACAGCTGGTCCATCCGCGTTCCGGCGTGCGGCTGCTCTCGCCGCTGCCGCGTCCGACGACGTTTCGCGATTTCTCGATCTACGAGGATCACGGGAGCTTACGCGACGGTGAGGATCTCGCCGTGCGCCGCTACAAGCCGGAAAACTGGTACAAGTGGCCGCCGTACTACAAGGGCAGCCCGGAATCGATCTACGGGCCCGAAGATCCGATTCCGTATCCGTACTACACGCAGAAACTCGATCTGGAGCCGGAGCTCGGCATCGTCGTCGGACGCACCGGCCGCAACATGAGCGAGGACGAAGCGCTGGCGGCGATCGCCGGCTACACGATCGTGGTCGACTGCAGCAGCCGCGACGGCCAAAAGCGCGACACGCTCGGTCCGGCCAAGTCGAAAGACTTCGCCACGATGGTCGGGCCGTGTCTCGTCACCCCGGACGAGCTCGACGTCGACGATCTCGACGTGCGCGTGATCGTCGACGGCGAGATCTGGTTCGAAGGCAACACCAGCTTGCCGCGGTCGGTGCTCGCGCACCAGCTCGTCGCCTACGCGTCGGACAACGAGACGCTGCAGCCGGGCGAGCTGCTCGGCACCGGCACGATCGGCACCGGCTGTTCGATCGATCTGCACAAATGGGTGCAAGTGGGCCAAACCGTGTCGATCGAGTTCGAAGGCATCGGACGCATGCAGCACCGGATCGTCGAAGGCGAGCACGTCGTCGACTACGTCGGTTCGGGCATCGGCCGGTTGTTGACGCCCAAGGTTGCAGAGCCCACGAGGAGTTAGGGACGTGTCCATATCGTCGAGCTGGCGTGGGAGCGTCGGCATCATCAAACCCACGATGCGGCTCGGCGGAATCGAAGAGTTCATCCGCCTGCTGCCGGAAGGGATCGGCGTTCTGCCGCTGTTCGTCAATATCCGTAAAGGCACGGCGGACGAATTCAAGAGCGTGCTCGAGCACTTCGAAGAACACGTCAAAACGCTGGCGGGCGTTCCGGTCGAGCTGATTCACCCCGAAGGCGCGCCGCCGTTCATGGTGCATGGTTTGGCCGGCGAGCGGGAGATCGTCCGGCGCTGGGAGCGCGAGTACGGCGTGCCGATCGTCACCGCGCCGATGACGCAGGTCGAGGCCATGCGTGCGCTGGGAATTCGGCGCATCATCGGCGTCTCGTACTTTCGCGGCGACATCAACGAGACGTTCGCGCAGTACTTCCGCGATACGGGCATCGAGGTGCTCGCCATGTGCGGCATGGACGTCGACTTCGATCGCGCCCAGAACCTCTCATCGCGCGAGGTGTACGGATTCACGCGCGCGACCTTCCTCCGGAACCCGGGCGCCGACGGAATCTACCTGCTGGGCTCCGGTTGGAAGATCACCGACGTCGTGCAGCTGATGGAGGACGACTTCGGCGTACCGGTCGTGCACGCGCAGATGGCGCGCATTTGGGCCATTCAGAACCGGCTCCACATCCGCGAACCGCGCCCGGGGTACGGCCGTTTGCTGGCGGAGCATCCCCGGCCCGTGGAAGTGGCGCTCGCAACATAGCAAGCAACCGCGGTCCGCGTTTTCTGGGTAAGGAGGGATGGATGACGCAGCAACAGCCTGAAGAGAATGCGATCGACTTCGATCGTCTCGCCATCGATCAGATCGAGAAGGGCGAACCGGACGAACTCGACGGACCCGCTTTTGATCTCGATCGTACGCTCGACGATGAGGATCCCGACGATGGCCGATGACGATAAGCAAAAAGCCGAACCGACGGCCGACGAGCGGGCGCGGCGCCTACGCGAGATCGGGGACGCGAACGCCGTTTACGGCGAGATCGGTCAGAGCGACGAGCAAGCCGACGTCAACCAGGCCGACGAACCCGACGAACACGTGTAGCAGCGGCTAGGCCGGCACGTTGACGTGCATCGTCGCGCGATTGCCGGCAGCGCGCTCGTACTGGGACGGCCACGGCGCATCGGCGCCGAGCGCCCGCGCGGCATACAGCGGCCAGTACGGATCGCGCAGCAGCTCGCGCGCCATGATGACGAGATCCGCGCGCCCACCGGCGACGATCGCTTCGGCATCCGCCGGCTCGGTGATCATGCCCACCGCTCCGGTCGCAATCTCAGCGTCACGCCGGATGCGCTCGGCAAACGGCGTTTGGTAGAGCGGACCAACGGGGATCGCGCTGCGCGGAATATTCACCGCGCCGCCGGAGCTCGCGTCGATCAGATCGACGCCCTCGGGCTTGAGGAGTTTGGCCAGCTCGACGGACTGCTCGATATCCCAACCACCGTCGACCCAATCGCTCGCCGAGATACGGACGAACAGCGGAAACCGTTCCGGCCAGACCGTGCGCACCGACCGGGCCACCGCGATCGCGAGACGCGTGCGGTTCTCGAACGACCCGCCCCAGCGATCCGTGCGCTTGTTCACGAGCGGTGAAAGAAACTGGTGGATGAGATATCCGTGCGCCGCGTGCAGTTCGATCACCTGACCGCCGGCGGCGAGCGTGCGTTGCGCAGCGCGGGCAAAGTCTGCGATGATCCGCTCGATCCCGGCTTCGTCGAGCGGCGCCGGCACGGGATACGTCGCGTCGAACGGCTCGGTGCCCGGCCCAACGGGAATCCAACCGCCGGCAGCCGGCGCGGCCGCTCCGGTTCCCAGCCACGGCGCAAGGGTCGACCCTTTGCGCCCGGCGTGCGCGAGCTGCGTCCCCCACGCGGCGCCGCGCTCGTTGCAGAAGCGCGCGATGCGCGCGAGCATCTCGATGTGGTCGTCCTTCCAGATTCCGAGATCGTCCGGCGAGATCCGGCCTTCGGGGCTGACGGCGATCGCCTCGGTCAGCACCAGCGCAGCGCCGCCGACGGCGCGGCTTCCGAGGTGAACGAGGTGCCAGTCGTTGGCGAAACCGTCGACCGACGAGTACTCGCACATCGGCGAGACGACGATCCGGTTGCGGAGACGAACGTCGCGGAGCTGGTAGGGGGTGAAGAGCAGGGCCATGGCGCTACGTTGAACCGGCGCCTCCACGCGACGGTTCCACCGGACTCGGTCGATGCTCAAGTATGCAGCTTCTCGCGCCAGTTCCGCGGCACGCGTCCTCGCGGGCCGGATACCGGTTGATCCGCGGGATGTGCGTGCGGCAGTGCAAGCCGGGGGCCATCGCCAAATTGCCCCGTCCGGTAGTCGTAGAACCAGTCCTCTCCGGGTTCGAAACTTTGAATCACGGGATGACCCGTCGCATGATTGTGGGCCGTCGCGTGACGGCTGGGCGACGTGTCGCAGCAACCGACGTGCCCGCATTGCGCACAACGCCGAAGATGCAACCACCAGCCACCGGTTTCGAGGCATTCGACACAACCGTCACCGCTGGGCGGAATGCTCGGGTCGATGCCGTTCACTTCGGTCCTTTCGCCGAGATATCGCGGCGCAGCGCCTTCAGCGCGTCGACGAAGATCTCCGAGAACGTAGGAAACGGCTGAATGACGTCGCGCAGCACGTCCAGGGGAACGCGGGCGCGAATGGCCAGCGTCGCCTGCTGCAGCCACTCGCCGGCCTCGGGGCCGAGCGCATACGCGCGTGTGGCGTACGCCGCCGACCACCTCGATCTTCATGTCGTTGGTGATCATGGTGGTGACACGTTAGCGCACTTCGCCGGCCCGAGACAGGTGACTCGCACTTCCATCTTGCGGAGCACGGGTCGGCGCTCCTCAACGCGAAGGGCGGCCGGTATGGAAAAGACGTTCATCAATCCACCCGAACTCTACAAGCACCCCAGCTACACGCGGGTGATCACGGTCAAAGGCCCCTGCAAGTTCATCTACCTTTCCGGACAGACCCCGTCGGACGAGAACTACGAGCCGCCATGCGCGAGGCGCGCCGTCCGGAAGATCCGGAAAACCCGCCGGTCAGCACGATGCTCGGCGTCAATCGCCTCTCACACCCCGATTTTCTGATCGAGATCGAGATCGTCGCCGTCACCGAAGCCTAAGGCTCGTCATCGAGGAACTGTGAGTCCCTGGCTGTAGCGTTACTGCGAGATGAGGGTCAAGGTCGCGGGATCGATCCCGTAGTTGCCGGGCCCGACGTTCTGGTTCGGGAACGCACAGATGACGCTGTTGTCGGGACCCCAGATGACGACTAAGTTCGGCGGACCGCACGGGGTCTGCTGCAGTCCGTAGTTCTGCAGCAGCAGCGCACCGGGACTGTCGGGCAGCACCTGATACGACGGGTACTCGAGTTGCGCTTGTTGGTCGTAGATCGCGCCGAACAGCGCGGCGGCGCCGAGTGCGGCTAAGGCGAAGCCGCCCCAGAAACCGCCGCCCCAATACGTGTTTACCGGCGCCCAGGCGACGCCGCGATTCCAGCCCCACGAACCGTTCCAGGGATGCGGATTGGCGATCGGCCGGCCGTGGAACCCGCCACGGCTTGGACCGGCTCCGCCCGGGGTGAAGGGCGCCCGCGCGTAGCCCGGCGCTCGCGCGATCGGCGGCGTAACGCGTCGCGCCGTGGGTGGCGGTGCGATCGTGTGGGGCGCGAGATCGCGCTGAAAGTTGAAACCACCGCCGACGGGTGCCAGCGGGCGTGCCGCCGGGGCCGGAGCTATCGTGCGCGCTGCGGGCGGCGGTGCCGGGCGACTCATGGGTTGGGCTGGACGAGCGCCACCCCCGCCGGCGGGAGGCCGGCCGCCACGCTGCGCGGCGGCGGGAAACGGCAGGGCGAACACGAGCAGCACGGCGACGAGGCCGCGAACGCGGCGTATCATTGCACGACCGTATCGAGCGTGCCGCGCACGGTCACGAAGGTGCCGCGCGCCGTTTCGAACGCAACCAGGACGCCGTGTGGCGGAACGCGCTCGGAAGAATGCAGCAAGTGATGCACGGCATCGCTGAGATTGAAATAGACCGTCCCGTGGTCGAGCGGGATCACGTGGTCCTGATGATGTTGGTGCAGCGTTACGGTCGATGGATAGCAGCGCCGCAGTTCGCCGGCGTAGGTGCACGCGCCGGTGGCGACTTCCAGCACGCCGCGCCCGTCGCCCGAGGTGATATACAGCGTATGACCGGTAAGCCGCATCCGCGTGCTGGGATACGTGTTGACGACACCGTCGGTTTGCTGAATCCGCGTCGTCCCAGCGGCCAGCGCCGGAGCCACCCCGGCGAACACCAGACTCAGCAAGCAACTCACCACGGCCATCAGGCGCATACGTCGTTATTTCCTCGGGAGTTCCAAACGACCTCGCGCCTCGGCCCGCCTTGTAACGAATCCTGCGTCGACGGGGTTATAAGAAACAGTATGGAAAATATGCGCGTAATGAGCGGTGCTTCGCTCGAGCCATGGCTTGCCAACATCATCGACCTCACGTTGAGTGATGGGACGCACCGGGTCGGTCTCTTGCAGAAGATCGACGGTCCATGGGCACAGTTGAGCGCCGGCCGCGGAAAGCCGGCCCTGGTAGACGGTGGGAAGGTCCG
>Ga0181536_10001504_pt1 | contig 27332 bp, 26 predicted proteins | sample PEATcosm2014_Bin_41_FD_121105 | JGI IMG/M metagenome (GOLD analysis project Ga0181536, IMG submission 121105) | Peatland microbial communities from MTU Mesocosm Facility, Houghton, MI, USA - PEATcosm2014_Bin17_60_metaG | ecosystem: Environmental > Terrestrial > Soil > Wetlands > Peat | place...
AACGCCGCCGGCACGCTGAACTGCGCGTCCGCGGAAGCGAAGCGCAGATCGGCGTTCAGCGCCATGCCCAGACCGCCGCCGAGACAGTAGCCGTAGATCATGGCGATCAGCGGCTTTTCCAGATTCAGCATCTTGTGGCGCAATTTGCCCGGCGCCTCGCGCGCCAGCCGCGCGGCTTCGGCGTTGGCGCGCGTCTTATCGAAACTCTTGATATCGCCGCCGGAGATGAACGCCTTCTTGCCGGCGCCGCGCATGACCACGACCTTGATGGCGGGGTCGGCCTCATAAGCCTCGATCACGCTCAGCGCGTCCTCGGACATGCCGGGGGAGAGGGCGTTCAGCTTGCCGGGATTGTCCCAGATCAGCCAGCCGATGGGGCCCTTCGCTTCCGCGCCGATCAGTCCGGATGTCAGTTTCATGTCTGGGTTTTGCCTTCTGGTCAGGGGAAGAGGGATCACGCCTGGGGTGTTGTCGCATCGATACGGCGGGACGGCCGCGAGTTCAACGCCTCAGGCAGCTGCTATCGTGAGCTGAAGCATGCCCTCGGGCCTGACCCGGGTGGGCCGCGTCCGAGGTTGAGGCTTCGACCACGAATCCGCACGCCAATGGATGGACTGTGCCGGCTGGTTTGTTTTATTTCATCATGAAAACGGTCAGCGGTTCGCTTTTGGATCGCGGCCAGCCAAAGCTTTACCACAAAGACACCGAGACACAGAGATTTCCACATCAAAAAACCGAGTTCTCCGTGTCTCTGTGTCTTTGTGGTAAAGCTTGCATCGCTTCGAGTGGCACAGCGTTTATCGGAGCGCACGCGGCTTGTTTGGTTCAGCCAGACCGTCCCGGCCGGTTGAAAAAGCATGACAGGTTCCGCGGAACCCAGCGCCAATATCTGGCATTGACGTCTTAGCGACCGCGGCGCACATGCGGACGAACCGCGTCGAGCAACTGCCCGGATGGGGCGAGGCGCGGTCCCTCGCCGTCGTCGACCGGCGGCACGATGGTCACGTGCCATGAACGTAACGTCACCAGCGAGGCCCGCGCCACCGGGTGATCCAGCAACGGCTGATTCAGCGACGGACCGACGATCACCGGCGTGCCCCGCCCGATCGCCTCCGCTACCACCGACAACGCCAGATTATCGGCGATGCCGTGCGCCAGCTTGTTCAGCGAGTTGAAGCCGCACGGCGCGAACAGCACCACCCCACGCGGCGGCCGCGGACGGATGGCCGCATCGAAGTATGACTCGACGACCCGCACGCCCGCGACCTCCGCGAGCTTGCGCGGCGCCAGCACGCGGGACGCGTTCGGGGTCGGAATCGCGATGACGGTTGCAAAGCCGAGCCCGACGAGATCACGCGACAACTCCGGACAGCGCGCCGCGGTCGTGGTGCCGCTGAGCACCAGGTAAGCAATGTCAAACGTTTCGCCGTCAGGGGTGTCATCAAAGCTCATTTCACCCGCCTCTCCTGTTGCTCGGGCTCCGCCGATGGCCGGCGGAGGCGATGGCCGCTGCTCGCTCCACGCCGCCGCGGGGAGCTTGGCACCATCGCGCCGGCGCCGTTAGATGCCAGTGCCGTTCATGACGGGATCGAGGGGGAAACGCCAATGGATGCCGATTATGTGATCGTCGGTGCCGGATCGGCCGGCTGCGTCCTGGCCAACCGTCTGACCGAGGACCCGAACACAAGCGTCGTGCTGATCGAGGCCGGGGGCCGCGACTGGCACCCCATGATCCACATTCCCGCCGGCTACATGAAGCTGCTGGACCACCCCACTTTGACCTGGGGCTACAAGGCTGATCCAGAGTCCGGCCTCAACGGGCGGGAAATCCCGTACCCGCGCGGCCGGGTACTGGGCGGATCCAGCTCAATCAACGGCATGATCTACATCCGCGGCCAACCCGAGGATTTTGACCATTGGGCGCAACTCGGCAATCGCGGCTGGTCGTGGGACGACGTGTTGCCGTTTTTCCGCAAGGCCGAGAACTGGGAAGGCCAGGCCGACGCCGTCCACGCCAAGGGCGGCCCGCTGTTCACTTCCCCCACCCGCGACCAGCCGCTGCTGTGCCAGGCGGCGGTCGAAGCCGGGCAACAGATGGGCTGGGCCTACCGCGAGGACGTCAACGATCTGCCGCCGGGGTTCGGCGACCATATCGGCTGGGTACAGCAGAACCGCGGCGGCCGGTTCCGGGCGAGCACGGCTCGATCTTACCTACGCCCGGCGATGAAGCGGCCGAACCTGCGCGTGGTGACCGGCGCGCTGGTGCACCGCGTGCTGTTCGACGGCAAGCGCGCGATCGGCGTCGAATTCTCCCGCGGCGGCACGGCGGAACAGGCCAACGCGGCGGGCGAGGTCATTCTGTCGGCCGGAGCCATCGGGTCACCGCACATCCTGCAATTGTCCGGCGTCGGCGATCCCGATCATCTCGAGCGCGCCGGCATCCCGGTGCACCACGCGCTGCGCGGCGTCGGCAAGAATTTCCAGGACCATTTTCTCGTCCGCGTGTCCTGCGACGTCCAGGGCATCGCCACCATGAACGAGCGATCGCGCGGCCTGGGCCTGGCCGGCGAAGTCATGCGCTACGTGCTGACCGGCACGGGGATCCTGACCTACGCGGCCTCGCTGGTCGCCGCTTCGGTCAAGGTCCTGCCGGAGTCGGAGACGCCCGATATCCAGGCACTGTTCGCCTCCGCCAGCTACGCGCCTGGTCCGACGCGCCGGCTGGACGACAAGCCCGGCATGACCTCCGGCATCTGGCAAATGCGCCCGCTAAGCCGCGGCCATGTCGAGGCCCGCTCGCCGCGCCCCGCGGACCAGCCGTCGATCAACCCCCGCTACATGGACGACGAGCGCGACCGGCGCGCGGTGATCGGCGGGATGCGCATCGTCCGCGAATGGTTCCGCGCCCCCGCCCTGGCCCGCTACGTCGTCGCCGAAACGCTCCCTGGGCCGGACGTCCAGACGGATGACGAGTTCATCGCGTATGCGAGACAAACCGGCACGACCGTGTTCCATGCGAGCTGCTCGTGCCGGATGGGGCCGGACGTCCTATCGGTAGTCGACGACCAGTTGCGGGTGCATGGGCTGGACCGGCTGCGGGTGATCGATGCCTCGGTCATGCCGGCGGTGACCTCGACCAACACGAACGCGCCGACGATCATGATCGCGGAGAAGGGCGCGGCGATGGTGCGGGAAGCCGGGAGGGGCGCGCGCGTCGCGATGGCGACGGCAGGTTAGGTTGTCCCCGCCCGCTCTTTCCGTCATGGTCTCGGCCACCTGATCCGGCGAGGGGTGGCCTGGACGAGCTGGGCCATCACGGAGGCAGAACTGTCCTTCCGCCGCCGCTCAGTTCACCGCCGAAACCAGCCAGAGCCCACCCGGCAGGCTGACGCCCCCCGGCCCTTCATGCGTTTCGAAGAAGGCCTCGAAAGCCGAGCGGGCGGCCTCCCTTGTCGTCTCCGGAAGCCCATGCAGCAGCCGGGCACCCTGGCCGATGAACGTCGCGAACGCGGCGGCCTCAGCCGCGTCCGCCCCGAGCGTGATCGACAGGTCAAGCGGCGTCAGCGCCACATTTCGAAAACCCGCGCCACCCAGGATACGCCGGACCCGCGCCGGGTCGCCCCAACTGAACTGGCCCGGATCCTCCGGCCCCGGCGGTGCGGGAGGCGTCACCAGATGGCGGATCGCGGCCAGGCTCGCGGTGGCCCAGGGATTGTCCGGGCCGGGCCGGAACACGGCCAGAGCGAGGCGTCCGCCCGGTTTCATCGCGCGCCGGATGTTGCTGAAGGCGGCGATGGGATCGGCGAAAAACATCACCCCGAAACGGGTAAACGCGAGGTCGAAGGCGGCGGGCGGAAAGTCGCGGGTGGCGGCATCAGCGAGCACCACCCGCGCCTGGGCCGCGCCGGCGGCCTCGATCCGCTGACGTGCCAACGCCAACTGCTGTTCGGAGATGTCGACGCCCAGTACCCAGCCCTCCGTCCCAACCGCCTCGGCCAGCCGGAGCAGGGTCGTACTGGTGCCGCAGCCGATATCCAGCACACTCTCGCCGCGCTTTGGAGCGGCGGCCGCCAGCGCCGCGTCGGTCACGCCCGCGAAGAGCCGGTCGATCCGCGCCTGCTCGGTCACCCACCGGCGCGTCGCCTCGCTGTTCCAATAAGCCTGCTGGTGTGTCGCTATCGACGCGGCGTCGCTCATGCGCGGCCCTCCCGGGAGACTGGTTTGCGTCGGGTCCCCGACCACGCCTCTACTCCGGCGGGGTGTTCGGATATCCCGTGGATGCTGACCCGTTGTCCTAATGCACGCAATCAAATTCAATGCGCGACGTTTCCCGCTCCAAATGGTCCGTGATCCGCCATTCGCGTCCGTGTCGTCTCCCTGCTCGCCCTGGGCAAAACGGCTGACATGGACGGTGGCGCCTCGCTGGTTGTATGACCTCGCCGGCACCCGGGGCAATCAGGAGCCGGACCATGTGTCCTGACGGCCTTGCTCGCCAGGTCCATATGCGGGGTCAATTTGGGCGAGCCGTCGGCGGCGGCAGCCGGGCTACCAATCAGCTCACGGCGGGGACATGGCGAAAATCATCCCGGTAGATAGCTTCGACTGCGTGGTCTTCGGCGCGACCGGCGACCTGACCCTGCGCAAGCTGTTGCCGGCGCTCTACTACCGGTTCCGCGGCGGCCAGGTGCCGGAGGGCTCCCGGATCATCGGCGCCGCCCGGTCCGATCTTGACGACAACGCGTATCGGGATCGCGCGGGTGACGCGCTGAAGGCCCATGTCGCGAAGACCGACCTCGACGCCGAAGTCATCCGCCGGTTCCTCGATTGCGTGCACCATGCGCGCGTCGACGCGACCGCCGCCAAGGCGGATTGGGGCGCGCTGAAAGCCTTGCTCGATCCGAAGCGCGTGCGGGTGTTTTATTTGGCCACGGCGCCGGATCTCTATGGCCCGATCTGCCACAACCTGGGCGCCGCTGGGCTGGTGACCGAACTGTCGCGGGTCGTGCTGGAAAAGCCGATCGGCCACGACCTGGAATCCGCCCGCGCGATCATCCGCGATGTCGGCGAAGTATTCACCGAGGCGCAGACCTTCCGCATCGACCACTTCCTGGGCAAGGAGACGGTGCAGAACCTGATGGCGTTGCGCTTCGCCAACACGATCTTCGAACGCTTGTGGTCGGCCGACGTGATCGGCCACGTGCAGATCACCGTGGCCGAAACCGTGGGCATGGGTCGAGCCAATCCTCGACGTCTGGGCGAGCCGGCCCGATCACCCCCGGCCCTATCCCGCCGGAAGCTGGGGACCGACCGCCGCGATCGCGTTGATCGAGCGTGACGGACGGACCTGGCATGAGGATCTGGGGTAGGCGAATTCGGGCCGGCGCGGCCTATGCGACCTGTTTGTGTCCCGTCTCCGACGCCCGCACGATCATATCCAGCAGCCGGTGCCGGATGACCGCCGCGTCGAAACCCGGAATGACCGGCTTGCCATTTCGAATGCCTTCGCCCAGCCGCGCGTAAAGCTGCGCGACGTTATAGGGCGAGTCATGCGGCACCGTGTCCGGCACCCAGCGGTATTTCGCCGGGATCGCCATGTCCGCCAGCGGCACGCCCGCGCCGCGCGCTCCTTGCACGCTCAGTTCCTGGCGCTGCGTCGAGGCGCGGGAGGTCGCGGCGAGCACCAGATCGCCCTCCTCGCCGTGGATCTCAAACAGGAATTCGTGCCCGCGAGTCATGCCGCCGCGCACCTGGCAGGACACCACCGCGCCGTCGCCCACGATACCGCTGACGACCAGTTGATCGGGCACATTCTTGGCGATCAGTTCGCCGGTGCCTTGCAATGGGATGCGATCGCGCTGACTGACCGCGAAGGCGGACAGTTCGCGGAACTCGCCCAGGCAATGGCAGAGCACGTCGAGGTTGTGACCGCCGGTGATGGTCATCAGATTGGCGCCATTGGCGCGGTCGGTCTGATAGGCGCGGTCGATCGTCTTGCCCCAGTTTCCGGCGTTGACGAACAGCGTGCCGGACAATACGCGGCCGATATGACCCTCCGCGATCAGGTCCTTCACGTAGTTGATCGCCGGCGAGGCCTGGCCTTGCAATCCGACCGCGTGGCGAATGCCTTTCCGCTCGGCCGCGTCGCGCATGCGGATGGCTTCCTCGGTGTTCCGGCCGAGCGGCCATTCGCAGTAAACGTGCTTGCCGGCGTCGATGGCGGCCATGACGGGCTGGTAATGGTCCGGCACTTTGACGCTGACGGTGACCAGGTCGACGTCCGGATGCGCCGCGAGCTTCGCCGAATCCGCGAATGCCAGCGGCACCCCGTAATGTTTCGCCGCGGCATCGGCGGATTGCTGGCTGGACGTGCAAACCGCGACGATTTCAAACTCCGGCAGGGCCCGCAGCGCGGGGATGTGGGAGATCGAAGCGAAACCTCGGTTCGGGCTCGCCCCGACGATGCCGACGCGGATTTTGCTTGCCATGGCCAAAGTTTCCTTCCCGGTCGCGGTTGATGGTTGGCGCGCACGCTGTGCCGGTTGCGCGGTTTTGGCAAGGCGGTAGCACGACGATTCTCCTGTCGTCGCGGGTGAAGCGAAGTAATCTCCATACGCGGGGCGATTGCTTCGTTTCGCTCACGATGACGGCGGGGATGCAACCTGATTGGGGAACGTACCAATCGGCCAGGGCAGCAAGCGCTCTGGCCGTTCTCCGGGTCAGGGGCTACGTTGGCGCGAACCGACCACCACAGGAGCAGGAAATGGCCGTCAAACCCAACCCCTCACGTGAAGCCGTTCGCGGCGTCGTGCCCCGGATGATCGAACTGTCCGAAACAGTCATATATGGTGACATATGGGAACGCCCAGGACTGACCAAGCGCGACCGGAGTCTGATTGTCGTGGCGGCGTTGATCGCGTCGTATCGGCCGGAGCAGCTGCGGGGTCATCTCGGTCGGGCGTTGGATAATGGCGTCACGAAGGACGAGATCGCCGAGATCATCACCCATCTCGCGTTTTATTCCGGCTGGCCGGGTTCGATGACCGCGGCGCGCATCGCGAAGGAGGTCTATGAGGAACGCGGGTTGGTGTAATTCCGACGGGCGAAACGAATGACCTGGCGCCTCTCGCCCGTCGTGGCGCGGTCTGGCCGGGCCATCGGCGTCAACACGATGGCGTTGAAAGATGGCCCGGTCGAGCCGGGCCATGACGAACGAGAGGCCATACCTCATTCTTTTCGCCGGTTGACAGAAGACACCGGCACCCCGCCATTCGTACGCCGAACCCTCACCACCAAAAAGGACGCCACATGGACAAGGATGAACTGACCGCCTGGGCGTTGGCGAACGGCTGGCAAATGCTCGCCGGCTGTCCAAGCCTGACCAAGCCGTCACGGCCCAAAGAGGCGATCGTTCGGTTGTCGCTCAAGGCGACCGTCGTCAACGTCGAAGTCAAGAAACCGGCCGGGAAGTGGGAGAAGGTGTCCGGCCAGCCGTATGCCAAGATCCAGCCCGATCCGGACACCGGGCTGCCTCTGGGCCTCGGCCTGGACACCATTCCCGGGTTCACCATGCTGATGCGGGAGAACAAGGACCGCATGACCTTCGCCCGGATGACGGGCGACCGGACGCCGGGCTGATCGCCGACGTCCTCGGTTCGTCTCACAGCAAACGCCAGCCCGGGCCAGCCATCACGACTCAGCGGCGGCGGGCCCGGCGGGCGGCATAGCGCGCATCGCGGGCTGCCTTCGCTTCGGCGGCACGTTCGACGGCCCGCGCACCCTCTTCGGCTTTGCGGGTCTGCAGTTCGACGTCCTGGGCTTTTCGCGCCTCCTCCTGCGCGGCCTGCTCGGCGGCGAGCCTGACGGCTTCGGCTTCGCGGGCGGCCTTGCGTTCGGCCATCCGAATCTCACGGGCGGCCTCGATCGCCGCCTGGGCGGCCCGCCGTGCCTGGACGGCGGGGTCATCAGGCCCAGGACGGGCGCGGAACCTTTCCAGCAAGGCGGCTTTGGCGCTCGCCGAGGAGGTCAGGCGGTTATTGAAGCTGTCGTTCTTGTACGCATTGGATTTCATTATCTTAGCTTACCGGTAATCGCGCCGCGGGCATAGAGCCCCCGCGCGCAATCCAGCCATGCCGCCGGAAACCGGATCACCGCGACGGACCCGGCCCGCGACACGCCAGAGACGCTCATTTCGCGGGCCAGGGTCACAGTTTTGTCGGCCGCACGAAGCCGGCGGTGGCTCGACCGTGCCGAAAGCCGGGCGCAAATTGCTGTTTGAATGAGGAACGCACCGGGACAACCACCCCGGCCAAGGAGCATCGCAATGCCGGCATCGCCGCGACTTAAACGTATCCAGCGTGGTTCCGTGGCGCTGCTGGTGCTGGGATGCACGCTGAACTACGTGGACCGTTCCACCCTCGCGATCGCCAATCCGCTCATTCGCAAAGATCTCGGTCTGACGATCGCCGACATGGGGATGCTGCTGTCGGCGTTCCTCTGGGCTTACGCCGCGTTCCAGCTTCCCGCCGGGGCGCTGGTCGACCGGCTGGGTCCGCGCAAGCTGCTCGGCGCCGGCATCTTCCTTTGGTCGCTGGCGCAGGCTCTGGGCGGCCTCGTGGGTGGGTTCTGGCAGTTCGCCGGGGCGCGCGTGTTGCTCGGCATGGGCGAGTCGCCGCAGTTCTCCGGCCTCGTGCGCGTGGTGCGCGATTGGTTCAACGTTCGCGACCGCGGCCTGCCGACCGGCATCAGCCTGTCCGGCTCCAAACTGGGCCCGGCCATCGCGCCGCCGGTGCTGACCGTGCTGATGCTGGCCTTCGGCTGGCGCTGGATGTTCATCATCGTGGGCGTCATCGGGATCGGCGTCGCGATCCTGTGGTACGCGGTCTATCGCGAACCGCGCGAGGTCGCGCTGACCGAAGACGAAAAAGCCTACCTGACCGAGGGAGAGGCCCACCAGGCCGCCGACCGCGTCACCTGGGCCGACTGGAAACATTTGTTCGCCTACCGCGCGACCTGGGGCATGGTACTGGGGTTTTTCGGTGAGGTGTACATGGGCTGGGTCTACCAGGCCTGGCTGCCGGGCTACCTGGAAATCGAACGCCACATGAGCATCGGCAAAACCGGCTGGGTCGCGGCGATTCCGTTCGCCTGCGGCGTGCTCGGCAGCGTGGGCGCCGGCTGGCTGACCGACCACCTGGCGGCGCGTGGCGTCTCGCCGGTCAACAGTTGCAAAATTCCCGTGGTGATCGGCCTGGCCGGCATGGGGGGCTTCACCATCCTCACCGCCTTGACCCCGAGCACCCTGGTCGCGGTCATCGCGATGTCCACCGCCCTGGCGTTCAACGGCATGGCGGGCGCCATGTGCTGGGCTTTGGCGAGCGTCGTGGCGCCGCGGCATTGCACCGCGTCACTGGGTTCCATTCAAAACTGCGGCGGTTATATCGGTGGCGCGCTGGCACCGATGATTACCGGGTTCATCGTGCAGGACACCGGAAGTTTCGTCCCCGCCCTGCTGTTCAGCGCCGCGTTGGGGCTGAGCTGCGCGTTCGTCTATGTGTTCATGGTGCCCGGCAAGCCGATCGACGTGACGACATTTGGCGCGGCGGAGCGGGCGGTGGCCGTGTGATCTCTACCCGCGGAAAGATTGACACGTGGCATTCCCTTCCACGTCACGGCCGGCCGCTATTCCGGCACCCGTTCCAATTTACCAACGACAAAGATGTAAGAGAGCACGCCCAACACTTCGATGACCGCGATGAAGACCAGCGGCAGCCGGTAATCGCCGGCCTTCAACAGGACACCGATCACGATCGGCGTTACGACTCCCGCCAGACCACCCATGAAATTGAACACCGAGCTGGTCAGACCGATCAACCGCTCCGGCGCGGTCGCCGAAACCAGCGACCAATGGATCGAGGCGACGCCGTTACAGAAGAACGCGAATGTCAGGAATCCCATGATCAACGGCTCGCTGTCCACGAAGTTGGCGCCGACGATGCTGGTGGAAAATATCAGTCCGCCGATGATCGGCGCCTTGCGTGCGAATGTCAGGCCAAAGCCGCGGCGGACCAGCAGATCGGACACCGCGCCGGAGAACAACACGCCCAGAAACACCGTGACGAACGGCATCGAACCGTAAAGTCCCGCCTTGATGAAGGTGAAATGCCGGTAGTTGACCAGATAGGTGATGAACCAGGTACGGAAGAACGTGCCCACCACGCCCCAGACGAAATGACCGAAGTAAATGCCCCATAGTTTCCGCCGCCCCAGGACAATGCACAGATCGCGCCACGGCGATCCAATTCCGTCGGCGTGGCGGTCCGCCATGCGCCGGGACAAATCCGGGATGCCGCCGCTTTCCGCGATCGCCTCGATCTCCGCCGCGTTCACGCCGGGAAACTCCGCCGGATCGCGATAGGAGCGGTAAAATGCGAACGACCAGACAAGACCCAGGGCGCCGGTCACGAAAAACACCGAGGGCCAGCCGTACTCGACCTTCAGCCACACCAGCACCGGGTTCATGAACGCCAGACCGACGGATTCCGCCGCCGTATAAACCGCGATGCAGGTGGCGCGCTCCTTTTCGCCGAACCAGGTCGTCGCGATCCGGTTGTTGATGAGGAACGTCGGCACCTCGAAGAAGCCGACCGCCATGCGCACCGCGATCAGCGCGATCAGACCGTTCGCGAGGCCCGTGGTCAGTGTGGCCAGCGACCAGAACATGATGACCGCGGGATACAGAATGCGCGGATGCACCCGGTCGGTCAGCCAGCCACCGGGCAACTGAAATGGCGTGTAGGTCCAGGCGAACGCCGAGAACACCAGCCCGAGTTGCACCGGATCGAGGTGGAAATCGCTCGCCATGGCGGGCGCGGCGATCGAGATGTTGCTGCGGTCGAGGTAATTGATGACCACGGTGACGAACAGCAGTCCCATGACCTGGAACCGCCGGTTGGTTGGTTTCGTTGCGCCGGTCGTTCGTTGCCTCGGCGCCAGCCCGTCGGCCTGCATGCGTTTCCCCGTGCGGCGGCCTCGCTGCGAGGCCGCTCATTGTGATGAGCGATACCCTGGACCATTTTCCGACCGGGTTGCAACGCTCAGCGATCCGCGCCGATCCGCCGCCCCTGCCATCGCGAGCGAAGCGTAACAATCTCCATGCGTGGAGACGTTGAGACCGCTTCGTCGCTTCGCTTCTCGCAATGACGGAACGGGATGCCAGTACCCGTCATCAGTAAATCGCGAGACACGGTCTTCAAACCGTCATGGCCGGGCCTGACCCGGCCATCTCGGCCAGCACAGTGCCGCCAAAGATGGCCGGGTCAGGCCCCGCCATGACGTGTGGGGATGTGCCGTGCTTCAACGATTCTGGGTACCGGCCGCTTCCGGCGCATCCAGCCGGTGCGGAACTCACCCCAAATGCAACACCGCCTTCCCCATGAAGCTCCGGTCCAGCAATTGCCGCGCCACCGCGCCGATCTCGGTCCACGGCGCCTCGATCTCGATGCGTGGCCGCAGCGTCCCGCGCACGATCATGCCGGCCAGCAGCGCGAGCCCCTCGGATGCCGGCTCGACCTTCTTCAGTTCCGGGAACAGCACCAGACCATAAAGCCGCGAGCCGCCCGACCGGAAGAATGTCGCACTGTCGAACGTCGCCTTCGGACTTTCCGAGACGCCGAACGTCACGCACGTGCCATCCGGCCGCAGCATCCCCAGCGCCGCGCCCAACGCCGACCCGCCCACCGAGTCCAGGATCAAATGGAACGGCCCAAACCCGGCGGCGGCGCTCAGATCCGGCGCGACGATCGTCCGCTCGCCGCACCATTCCGCCACCATCGGCTGAAATTGAGCGTTTCGCACATGGCCGTGCACGATCGCACCCGACGCGGCGGCGAGTTGGCAGGCGAAATGCCCAACCCCGCCCGAGGCGCCATCGATCAGCACCTTGCGTCCCAGCAGCAACCCACCCTGACGCAGCGCATGCAACGCGGTCAGCCCGGCCACCGGCAACGTCGCCGCCTGAGCATCCGTCACGCCATCCGGCAACGCCGCGACCGAATCCTTTGGCACGCGGATCGTTTCCGCCCACGCACCGGAGGGCAGAATGCCGACGACACGGGTGCCGACCGCGGGACCGCCGCCTTGGGGGGCGGTTTCCTCGACTGTGCCGGCGAAATCCCAGCCGGGCCGCCAGCCGGGTTCGGCCACGCGCACCGCTCGATTGGTCTCACCGCGGTTCAGCGAGATCGCGCGCACGCGGACCGTGACCTCATCGCGGTAAGCCGGCGCGAGCGGCACGGATTTGATCGCGAGGCGTTCGTTGCTGCTCGGATCGACGACGATGGCTCTGGTCTCGGTCACGTTGGTTCTCTCCCCGGTTCTGTCCCTTGGGCGGCGGCATCGCGGGCGCGCTCCCCGGCCATCGTGGCGCGGCCGAGCAACATCAATGCCAGATCATCCTGCGGCGGCTGGAACAATCCGCCGCGCGCGTCGCGGAAGTAACGTTCCAGCGGCAACGATTTCGTCATGCTGAAGCCGCCCGCCACGCGCAGCGCCGTATCGGTCACGGAACAGGCGGCGTTGGTGCACAGATACTTCACCGCCGCGATAGAGGGGCCGACCTCGCTCTCGGCCAGCACCCCGGCCACCGCCGCCCGCGCCGTGTCGTGCAGCGCCGCGCGCGCCCCGCGCAGCGTCACGTCCATCTGGCCGATCCATTGCTGGATATGCGGCTGGGTGGCGATCGGCTGCCCCAGCGCCGCCGGTACGCGATTGTTCGCGTAATGCGCCGCCGCGTCGCAGGCCGCCTGGCCAATGCCCAACGCCACCCCCGCCAGCACCAAATTCCACACGCTGCCGCCCTGGGCGCGGCGCGGCTGACCGATAACCACCGGCTCGACGATCCGCGCGTCGGGGACGAAGACGCGGTCATAGACGACGTCATCGTTGCCACAGCCACGCAGGCCCAGACTGCCGGCCCAGGTGTTTTCGATGCTGAGCCCGGGGGTGCCGCGCTCGACGATGGCGTTCACGAGTGCGCCGTCCGGAGCGGTCTCACTCGGCGGCAGCACGACGGCGGTCAGCAGGAACCGCAGGATCGGGGCGCCGGTGATGAAAATCTTCCGGCCGGTCAACAGCCAACCGCCGGGCACGCGCTCGGCTTGCATCGACGGCAGCCCGCCGCGCGAGATCGAGCCGAGTTCCGCCTCGGTCACACAATTGTTGATTGTGCCGCCGTCCCGCGCCAACGTCGCGCAGATCTCGGCCAGCACCGGCTCGGGCCAGGCCTTGCCGTCGATCACCCGGCCCATCAGCGCGAGGTTCATGCCGCAAACCAGCGCGGTCGAGGCATCGCCGCGTGCCAGCACCTCCTGCGCCAGCACCATGGAGAAGACATCAGCGCCCTCGCCGCCATGCACCACCGGCAAGGCAAGCCGCAGATAGCCAGATTGATGCAGGTCGGCGTAATTCTCGATCGGAAACCGCGACACGACGTCATTGTCCGCGACGCGCGCGTCGAAGCGCGCCGCGAGATCGGCCGCCAGTTCCATGATCCGGGACTGCGCCGCGGTGGGCGCGCGCAGCCCAGGCATGTGCTTGAACCGGGACATCCGTCAGGTGGTCTCCGTCCACTCGCGCCAGAGCAGGATCAGCGCGGACATGATCGCGGGTCCCAGAAACAGGCCGAGCAGGCCCCAGGTGGTGACCCCTCCCAAAATGCCCAACAACACCCAGAGGAACGGCAACCGGGTCGCGTTGCCGATCACCACCGGACGGATGAAATGGTCGGCGACGAAAGTGGTCACCGCGCCCGCCGCGACGATCACGATCGCTCCCGCCATCGACCCCTGGACCAACACCAGCAAAGCGGCGATGCCAAAGAACAGCGGCGCTCCGAATGGGATGATCGCACCGACCGCCGTCGCCGCGCCCAGCAGCGCCGGACGCGGCACATCGGTCATCAGATAGACCACGTACAGCACCAGGCCCTCGCCGAGGCCCACCAGAACCAGCCCATTCACCGTGCCGTGGATCGAGGCGATGGTTTGCCGGCCGATCCGCTCGCCCCCTGGGCCGAACGCACGGGCACTGGCATGACGCAACTGGATGATCAGCGCGTCGCCGTTCTTGAACAAGAAGAACAATGTCAGCAAACAGAAGCCAAAAATGACCAGCCGATGCAGGATCGCGATCCCGACCTGACGGCCGGCCGTCACGTATTGCGGGGTCCAAAGACGCGCCAGCATGTCGGCCGCCGCGTCCGGGTCGGACAGGTTCAGCAGCCACCACTGACGCGTCCGGTTGGCGAGAAGCGGGAGGTGTCCAATGAAATCCGGCACCGGAATGCCGTTATGCCGGGCATCGTCGATCCAGGCGACGACGGTGCGGGCCTCTCGCCCGGCCTGCATGCCGGCCACCGCGATCGGCAGCACGAACACCAGAGCGATCCCGAGTGTGAACAGCGCCGGCAGCAGGATGTCGTGGTGACCGAGCGGCCAGCGCCGCCTGGTGCGGTGATAAGACGGCCAGAAGGCGACCGCCAGGATCCCGGCCCATGCCAGGGCGGACATGAACTCCCGCAGCGTCCACAAGCCCAGACCAATCAATACCAGCGCGAGGATGACCCACGCGATGCGTTGCGCGCGGACGGGTTCGGGATTTTCGATGCTGGCGTTGTCCATGCGCGTAATGGACACGACAGCGGCGTGACGAACAAGGCCTCCTCAGGCAAGCTGCGGCCGTTCGGCAACCAGGGAGACCATCCGATGTATGTTCTGAACGACGTGCCGCCTCAGATCGATCCATGGCTGATCGAGCAACTGACCAAGGCCGAGCCGGCGACGATCGGGCATTTCCGGCATCACGGGTTCATGACGCCGGAGATCCGGCTGCTGCTGCCTGGCTACCGGCGGTTGGCGGGAACGGCGGTGACCGTGCGCAGCTACGCGGCGGATACCTCGATCGTGCACTACGCGCTGGGCAAGTTGCGGCCGGGAGATTTTCTGGTGATCGACCGCTCGGGCGATACGCGGCACGCGGTGTGCGGCGGCGGGGTGGCGTTCTCGGCCAAGGCGGCGGGCTGCGTCGGGATTATCATCGACGGGCCGGCGACCGATGTGCAGGAGTTGCGCGAGTACGACATGCCGGTCTGGGCGCGCGGGCTGTCGACGGTGACCGGCAAGGCGCAGTTCACATTTGGCGAGTTCTGCACGCCGGTCAGTTGCGGCGGGGTCTCGGTCGAGCCGGGCGATGCGATCCTGGCGGATGAGAACGGCGCGCTGGTGCTGAAACTGTATGAGATCGCGGAGGCGGCGGCCCGCGCGGTGGGGATGCAGAACGCGGAGAAGGAGATGCTGAAGCGGATCGCGAACGGCGAGCGGCTGCCGGACATCAACGGCACCAACGCGCGGATCGCCGAGATCATGCGGGCGGCGAACGGCTGAGCCGTAACGCGAACCGGTACGAAGGGCGACGTACGGCCATCGCACCGGAATGGTGCCGCTCCTGGTGGCTCGGACCATGGCGAGAGGGACGGGCGGAAAATCAGTCTGTTCAGCGGTTGGTGCGATACCAGGCGGCGAAATGAACGACTTCCGCACGGCCCGCTCACCCGTCATGGCCCGGCTTGTCCGGGCCACCTGAACCAGCACGGTGCCGCGCCAGATGGCCCGGTCAACGAGCCGGACCATGACGGGTGAGCGGGCCGTGCGTCATTGTTCTCGCCGGTTGGTGTCACCTGATGCCGGTCAAAGCGTGGAACCGAGGTCGGGATCCTCGAAGACATCGTGAGTTGGCGGCGGCTGTCCCTCAGCGGCGTTGCTGATCATCTGGGTTATCCCGTCAACCATCGCAACGACGTTAAAATTCAGCAACAAACCCAATGGCAACCCGCCCGCCCAGAGGCCCGTGCGAAGCCGCTGTTCATGGATCAGTTCGATCTCATCCGCGGCCTCGACCTGCAGGATCAGGGAGTTCGCGACGATGAGGTCGGTTTGACAACGGAACGCGAGCTGGTGGCCATCATAGACGACCGGAAGCACCCGCCCCCGTTCGAACGGCAAACCGGCCGCGGTCAGTTCCATGGCCAGACAGGTCTCATACACATCCCTGAACAATCCTGGGCCGAGCTGGCGATGCACCTCGACTGCGCAATCCATTACGCGGCGGGTCAGTCCACTGTCCGTGGTGGGCGTCATGGCGGGGCTCCTCTTTCGAGGAAACGTGGCAGGGAAACGTTAAGGACCGATGAATATTTGGCGATCAGAGCGCGGACCGGGCGAACCGGCGGGCGATCGCCGCGCCGATGGAGTCGCCGGCCCCGACGACCGCGACCGAGGCGTGACACTGTGCGGCCATAGTGGACACTCCCCGGGTTGAGTATCATGATAATAGTAACTCGCCGGACTCCTGTCCAAGCGCCCCCTTGACGCCGCCGCTCTGTGAACTAAGTATCGTCATGATACTAACCTGGAGCGGCCCCGATGCGGCACAAGAGCTTCGACGCCATGCAATGCCCGATCGCGCGTGGCCTGGAACATGTCGGCGAGTGGTGGACCATCCTGATCCTGCGCGACGCCTTCCGCGGCATGCGGCGGTTCGATGAGTTCCGGGACAGCCTCGGCATCGCGCCGACGATGCTGACGAAGCGGTTGAACACGCTGGTCGACTCCGGGCTGCTCACCCGCCGGCGCTACAGCGAGCACCCGCCCAGAGATGAGTATGTGTTGACGGCGATGGGCGAGGATTTCCGGCCGGTTCTGTTGGCCATGATGGCGTTTGGGAACCGGCATTTTCCGCCGGACCGGCAGACGGTCCGGATCGTCAACCAACGGACGGGGGAGCCGGTCGACCCGGTTCTGGTTGACCCGGCGACCGGCCAGCGGGTCGACGGACCGGGCTATGCCGTCGTGACCACACCGCGGGAGCAACCGGCATGAGCGCCGTGACCCCGATCGCCGCGGCACCGGTGACCGCGATTTCCCCATCACCCGTGACCGCCATCGCCGGATCGCCCGCGATCGCGATCGCCGGATTGCCCGTGGTCACGATCGCCAGGTCACCCGCGGCCAAGAGCGCCGGATCACCCTTGATGAACCCGCGCACCAGCCGTCTGCTGGAAGGCCCGATCGTGCCGATCATGCTGAGCATGGCCTGGCCCAACGTGCTGGTCATGCTGGCGCAGGCCTCGACCGGGCTGATCGAGACCTGGTTCGTCTCCCGGCTTGGTCTGGATGCGCTGACGGGTATGGCGTTGGTGTTCCCGGGCTTCATGATGATGCAAATGCTGTCGGGCGGCGCGATGGGAGGCGGGATTTCGTCCGCCATCGCCCGGGCGCTGGGCGGCGGGCGGAAGCATGACGCCGATGCGCTGGTCTGGCACGCGGTGATCATCAACGTCGTACTTGGCGTGTTGTTCAGCGCCCTGGTGCTGACCTTTGGGCGGACGCTGTATCAGGCTCTGGGCGGGCACGGCGGCTCGCTGGACTCGGCGTTGCGGTATTCCACCGTTGTGTTCATCGCCACGCCTTTGGTCTGGCTGATGAACGGCCTGGCCAGCGTCATCCGAGGCACCGGCAACATGGCGGTGCCCGCGCTCGCTGTGTGCCTCGGGGTCGCGTTGCTCATCCCGCTCTCCCCCACGTTGATCTTTGGCCTGGGTCCGATCCCGGCGATGGGGGTGACCGGGGCCGGGTTGGCGGTGCTGTTCACCACCGCGATGACCACGCTGGTACTTGGTTGGTATGTGTTCAGCGGCCAAAGCATGGTCCGGCCCGGTTGGTTTCGGCCGCGCCGGGCGATGTTCGCCGATATCCTGCGGGTGGGCGCGGTGGCCTCGGTCAGCACGTTGCAGACCTCGTTCACGATCGGCCTGCTGACCGCGCTGGTCGGCGCCGCCGCCGGTCCTGACGCGGTGGCCGGCTACGGCACCGGCGCGCGGCTCGAGTTCCTGTTGGTGCCGCTGGTGTTTGGGCTCGGTGCGCCACTGGTCACCCTGGTTGGCACCAATATCGGCGCGGGTCAGCGCGAACGGGCGTTGCGTGTCGCCCTGACCGGAGGCGCGGTGGCCTTCGGCCTGTGCGAGGCCGTCGGCGTGACCGCCGCGATCTGGCCGGAAGCCTGGCTCGGCCTGTTCGGCCACGACCCGCGCATGCTGGCGACCGGCGTCGTCTACCTGCATTACGCCGGGCCCGGCTACGGGTTCTTTGGTCTGGGGCTGTCGCTTTACTTCGCCTCACAGGGCGCGGGCCGGCTGGCGTGGCCGCTGTTCGCCGGGTTCCTGCGCATGGCGATCGCGGTCGGCGGAGGTTGGGCCGCATGGTTCGCGACCCACGACCTGCGCGTCGTATTCGCCGTACTGGGCCTGGCGCTGGCCGTCTACGGCGGCGTTCTGGTCACCGCGATCCGGGCCGGCGTGTGGTTCCGCCGGCCCGTTTGAGTGTCGCGCCGCTTACTTCTTCAGCAGGTCCCTGATTTCCGTCAGCAGGACTTCAGTCGCGGGAGGCGGCGCCGGCGGCGCTCCGGATTTCGGCCGCTGCAACCGGGAGACCATCTTGACCACCCAGAAAATCACGAAGGCCATGATCAGGAACTGGATCACCGCGTTGACGAACAGGCCGACATTCACCGTCGCCGCGCCGGCGGCCTTCGCGAGTTCCAGCGTATCGTAGTGCTTGCCGTTCAACGGGATGAAGACGTTGCTGAAATCGACCCCGCCCAGAAACAGGCCGATGATGGGATTGATGATGTCCTTGACGAGGCTGCTGACGATCGCGCCAAAGGCGGCGCCGATGATCACGCCAACCGCCAGATCGATCACGCTGCCGCGCGCGATGAACGCCTTGAACTCGTCGACCCAGGATGGGATGGGTGGCAGTGCCATGATGGTTCCTCCTGTTGGATACGGAACCATCGCCATACCGGCATGGCCCGGACGGTGCAACGTGCCGCCCAGGCCATACGAGATCGTTCAAATCTGGGGTCCGGCGCGGTTCAGAACCGGTAGCCGATACCGGCGCCGATCACCAACGGATCAAGCGAATCCTTCGCTCTGATATGGACCGCGCCCGCGCTCACGTGGGCGACCGTGTTCATGAAGATCTGCTTCACGTCGAGGTTCGCGAACCAGTGTCCGGAGAAGTTGTAGTCCACGCCGGCCTGAATCGCGGGGCCCCAACTGTTGTTGACACTCAGTGCGGTGATGGTTGGGCCGGCGGCCTTGGTGTCATAGAAGAAGCTCGCGTTGAGGCCCACGCCGACATACGGACTCAGTTGCTGACTCGGCATGAAGTGGTACTGCAGCGTCAAGGTCGGCGGCAAGACCCAGGTGCTGCCGACATCGACATTGCCCAGCGCGGTGCCGGTGGCGGTCAGCGTATGCCGCGTGGTGGCGGCGATCAGCTCGACCGCGATATTGTCGGTAAAGAAGTAAGAAAGATCGACCTCCGGCGCTGCCTGGGCCGAGGTACTGACGTGCCCGCCGATCAGCGACACGGAACTGGAGGCATCTTCGGGGATCACCCCGATCGCGCGCAGCCGGATCATCAAGGTGCCGGCCTGTTTGCCAACCGGGGGCTGGCTCAGGTCGAACGGGCTCTGCGCACTGGCCGTGCCGGCGAACGCCATCGCGCCCAACATCGCGGAGGCCAACAGCAAACGTTTCATCATCGCTCCTTCGCCGCGCGCAAGTGCGCGGCTTCGCGGGAAACAGGCCGCGGCGAACGGTCGGGGGCCTTGAGCTATGTCAAACGACGTCGCGGTATGGCATTCGGATCGCGTCTTGTGGCGGAAATGCCACAGTCAGCCCGCGAATTCCGCGCGGATTGCCGCCGAGTGCGCACCGATCGCCGGGACTGGGCCCAGATCCCGCGTGGTTTCACGCAGGACGGGCGGCGCGGCGATGGCGACCGGGCCATTCGGGGTCTCCACCGTCTGCCGCCGGAGCGCCGGATGGTGGGAGAACGCGGCGACATCGTTGACGAAGCCATAGGCGGTGTTGGCGGCGCGCAGTTTGGCGGCGGCCTGATCGCGCGTGAGTTTTCCGAAGGTCGCGCCGACATGCGCATCGACGATGGCGCGGTTGGCGACGCGCGTGACATTGGTCTCGAACCCTTGTTGTTTCGCCAGATCGGGCTCATCGAGAAATTTGGCGCAGAACTCCACCCATTCGCGTTCGTTCTGAATCGAGATCAAAACCAGCGCGTGGTCGCTGGTTTCGAAGGCGCCGTAAGGGCAGATCGAGGGGTGCGCGAGGCCGAGCCTCGCCGGCGCCTGACCGGTGCCTTCATAATACAGCAACGGAACGTTCATCCAGTCCGCCATGCCGTCGAACAGGCTGACCTTCAGCGCGTCGCCCTGGCCGGTGATGCCGCGGGCGATCAGTGCCTCCAACACGCCGGCATGTGCCGCCATCCCGCAGGCGATGTCGCACGCGGATACGCCGACGCGGCCGGGCCCGGCGGGATGGCCGGTGATCATGGTGAGGCCGGACTCCGCCTGCACCAGTAGGTCGTAAGCTTTCATGGTGGCGTAGTCGCCGGTCTCGCCATAGCCGGAGATGTCGACGGTGATCAGGCGCGGATAGCGTTTCCGCAGGTCGCTGGATCCGAAGCCGGAGCGGGCCGCCGCGCCGGGGGCGAGGTTCTGGATGAACACATCGGCCTTGGCGAGGATGCGGTGCAAAAGCGCGGCATCGTTCCGATCTTTGATGTCGGCGACGAGGCTTTGCTTGCCGCGATTGAGCCAGACGAAATAGCTGGACAGACCTTTGGCGGCCTTGTCGTAGAAGCGGGCGAAGTCGCCCTCGGGCCGCTCGATCTTGATGACCCGCGCGCCGGCGTCGGCGAGGCGCGAGGAACAGTACGGCGCGGCGACCGCCTGTTCGAGGGAGACGACGAGGAGATTGGCGAGGGGGAGCGCGGACATGGCGCGGTGGTGCCACGGGCGCGGGGCGGGTTCAAGCGTTAGCGGCGTTCCTGGACCACCTCTCGGCAAAACGCGGGGGCGATCAGGATGCGGGCGGCGCCGAGCGGTTTACGCAACAGCAAACCCGCCAGCTGATCGCCTGTCACGAGGTAATCCGCCCGAGCCGCTTCCACCAACGACAGCAGCCAGGGGTCATTGGGATTGGCGGTTTCCTGGTCCCGCGACGGCGAAGCTGTTTTGAGCGCACCAGGCCATGACGATAAACAAACCGCCGTGACGGCGTTGGTGACCCCCTCAATAACTCCTTGGCAACCCCAGCACGTGCTCCGCGATGTAGGAAAGAATCAGATTCGTGCTGATCGGCGCCACCTGGTACAGCCGCGTCTCCCGGAACTTCCGTTCGATATCGTATTCTTCCGCGAAGCCGAACCCGCCATGCGTCTGAATACACGCCTCGCCGGCGGCCCAGGACGCCTCGGCCGCGAGCATTTTGGCCATGTTGGCTTCCTCGCCGGGCGTCTGTCCGGCCTCGAATTTCGCGCAACCCGCCTGCACCATCAGCTCCGCCGCGCGCATCTGCGCGTAGGCACGGGCGAGGGGAAACTGGATCCCCTGATTCTGCCCGATCGGCCGTCCAAATACCCGACGCTCCCGTGCGTAGTCGGACGCCTTTTTCAGAAACCATTTCGCGTCGCCAATGCACTCGGCCGCGATCAACAACCGTTCCGCGTTCATTCCGTCCAAAATATACCGGAACCCGCGGCCCTCGACCCCCACAAGGTTTTCCGCCGGCACGATCATGTTGTCGAAGAACACCTCGGTCGAGTTATGGTTCATCATCGTGCGGATCGGCCGGATCGTCAGTCCCTTGCCCAAGGCCTCCCGCATATCGACAATGAAAGTGGACAGTCCCTCGGTCCGTTTCGCCGTCTGATCGCGCGGCGTGGTGCGCGCCAGCAGCAACATCAGATCGGAGTGTTCCGCCCGGCTGGTCCACACCTTCTGGCCATTGACCACGTAATGATCGCCCTCCTTCTTCGCGAAGGTGCGCAACGACGTGGTGTCCGTGCCGCTGGTCGGCTCGGTCACCCCGAACGCCTGCAACCGCAACTCCCCGGTGGCGATCTTCGGCAAATAGGTCTGCTTCTGCGCGTCGGTGCCGTGCCGCAGGATGGTGCCCATGATATACATCTGCGCGTGGCACGCCGCGCCGTTGCAGCCCTCGGCCTGCACGGTTTCCAGGATCGCCGCCGCCGCCGACAGCGGCAGGCCGGCGCCGCCATACTCCTCGGGGATCAGCGCGCCGAGATAGCCGCCCTCGGTCAGCGCCCGCACGAAGTCCGTCGGATAGCCACGCTCCTGGTCCAGCTTACGCCAATATTCGCCCGGATAACGGGCGCAAAGTTTCCTGACTTCCTCGCGGATCTCCGCGTGCGGGTCGGTGAAGGGCGCCTGTGTGTCCATACTCGGTCTCCGGGTTCCGTTCTTTAGGACGGAGGCGCGACCGGGATCAAGCGCCGCCCAGGCCGCGGGCCACCAACAAACCCCCGGTCCGCCGCGTGCGACACCCAGGCCGGGTCTCGCACGCGGCGGACCGACGCGGTAACATCGCGGCCGGGTCTGAAGGGCACGGCAATGCGGCAACGAAAAGCGGCTTCTCTGGCTGGTGCCCTGATCCTGGCCATGGCATCGGCGTTGACCGCCGCCATGGCGCAACCCCGCGACAGGCCCGCGCCACCCCATGCCGGTCCCGCCGCGCAACGTCCCACGCCACCGGCCCAACACAAACTGACGATCGCGGTGGGCGGCGCGTTCACCTCGATGGACCCGCACTACTTCAATTTCGGGCCGAACAACGCTCTGACCACCTATGTGTTCGAGCCACTGATGCGATTCGACGCGAAATTCCAGCCGCAGCCCGCCCTCGCCGTATCCTGGAAGGCGATCGACGAAAAGACCTGGGAGATCAAGCTGCGGCAGGGCGTGACCTTCCACGACGGCGCCCCGTTCACCGCCGACGACGTAGTGTTCTCGTTCGCGCGCATCCCCACGCTGCTGCTCAGTCCGAGCAGCTTCGTCTACGCGGTCAAGCCGATCGTGCGGACCGAGGTGGTGGACCCCTTCACGCTCCGGCTGCACACCGCCGCGCCGGTGCCGCTGTTGCCATATAACCTGACCAACGTCGCCATCGTGTCGAAGCGGCACGGCGAGGGCATGACCACGGCGTCGTTCAATGCCTTGCAATCCGCGATCGGCACCGGCCCGTACCGCATCACCGCCTTCTTGGTCGGCGAGCAGGCGACGTTTCAGCGCAACGAGGCATGGTGGGACAAGCAACCCTGGTGGACCACCGTCAGCTACCGCGGCGTGGCCGACAACGCCGCCCGGATCGCCACCCTGCGCGCGGGCGAGGCCGATATCATCGATCAGGTGCCGACCAGTGACGTCGCCGGGCTGAAAGCGAATCCCAAAATCACCGTCATCGCCATGCCCGGCCAGCGCCTGATCTATCTGGCGCCCGATGCCTCCCGCCCGGTCACGCCGTTCGTGACGGATCAGGCCGGCAAACCCATGGAGGCGAACCCGCTCCGCGATCCGCGCGTGCGCCGCGCCTTGTCGCTGGCGATCAACCGGGAGGGCCTGAAGGACCACGTCATGGACGGCTACGCCGCGCCGACCGGCCAGTTGATGCCGGAGGGCCTCAGCGGCTACGAGCCGGCGATCCCGGTGGATCCGTATGACCCCGAGCACGCGAAGAGATTGCTGGCCGAGGCGGGCTACCCCTCCGGCTTCGGCCTGACCTTGCATGGGCCGAATAACCGTTACATGAACGACGCCAAATTGGTCGAGGCGGTCGCGCAAATGTGGACCCGCGTCGGCGTGAAGACCCAGGTCGACCTGATGCCCGCCGCCGCGTTCTTCAGCCGGGTCTTGCGCGCCGAGTTCTCCATGCACCTCGCCGGTTGGGCGTCCGATACCGGGGAGGCGAGCAGCGATCTGACCGAACTCGTCGCGTCCTCCGATCCGGACAAGGGCCGCGGCGCGGTGTTCATGCCGGACAAATACGCCAATCCGAAAGTCGATACGATCATCGAACAGGCGCTGGCGACGATCGATCAGGACAAGCGGGAATCGCTGTACCGGGAGGCCGAGCGGCTGGCGATGCCCGACATGCCGATCATTCCGTTGCATCACCAGGTGAACATCTGGGCTGTCCGCAAGGGGCTGACGTTCCATGCGCGGATGCAGGAGCGGACCAACGCCTGGGATATCGAGCCTCAGTAAGGCGGCCGCCGCTGGTGACATGACCGTGACAGCGGTCCGCGCCGCTTCCCCCTTGCCTCACCCCCGTGCGATGGTCCGGCCCGGACATTCACGATCAGGTCCGCGAACCAAGGAGGAACCAATGATCAAGCTCTACGGCATGGGCAGCCCCAACGTTGTCAAAATCTACATCGCGTTGGAGGAACTGGGCCTGCCTTATGAGGTCGCTCCGGTCGACGTGTTCACCGGCAAGCAGTTCGATGCCGAATTCCTCAAGCTGAACCCAAACGCCAAGGTGCCGGTGATCGTCGACGGCGACGGGCCGGGCGGCAAGCCGTACGTCTGTTTCGAGTCCGGCGCGATCCTGCTTTACCTCGCCGAGAAGACCGGCAAATTGCTGCCGAAGGACATGGCGGCGAAATACGACGCGATCCAGTGGCTGATGACGCAAATGAGCACGGTCGGGCCGATGTTCGGCCAGTTCGTGCATTTCCTTCGCTTCGCGCCGGCCGGCAACGACTATTCGAAAAGCCGCTATTTGACGCAGGCGATCCGGGTGACCGAGGTGATCGAGCAGCGGCTTGGCACGCTGCCGTACCTGGGTGGCGCGGAGTACGGCGTGGCGGACATCGCGACCTACCCCTGGCTGCGCAATCTGCCGGCGTTTCTCGGCGACGCGGCGGGGGCGAAGTTCCCGCACGTCATGGCCTGGGTTGGCAAAATCAATGAGCGGCCGGCGGTGAAGGCCGCGCTGGCCAAGGTCGACGCGGTGCGCGCCGCCACGACGGCGTTCGACAAGGCGGCGGCCGAGGACCTCGACCGGGTGTTTGGGCGCGGCAAGTTCGCGGCCGCGTAATTCTGAGTGCACGCGCGGGTCCGGGCATCACCGGCGCCGCGGCAGTGGCCAGTCCTCACCACGTCGGGCACGCCTGCCGGTTCCGGGCAGGGAACTTGTTGCCATCGGTCACGATCTTAGCTAAGTTCCCTTAGTCAAGGGCATAGCCATGAAAACCGTGACCATCCACACCGCGAAAACGACTCTCTCGCAGCTCGTCGCGCGCGCTGAGGCGGGCGAAGAGATCATATTGGCGCGAGGCAAGGTGCCGATCGCGAAGATTGTGCCGTATCATCCCGTTGTGCCAAAGCGCCAGTTCGGCGCGTTGCGCGGCAAGTTCTCGGTCGGACCCGAGTTTTTCGAACCTTTGCCAGAGGACGAACTCGCGGCATGGGAGCAGTAGGCCTTGAACCTGCTGCTCGACACCCATGCGCTGCTTTGGTGGTTGCTCGGGGATACGTCGCTCTCGGTCTCGGCCCGTGACGCGATCGGCGATACGCGCAACGACATTTTCGTCAGCGCCGCCTCGGCGTGGGAGATAACCACCAAGGTCCGGATTGGCAAGCTGCCTGACGTGGCTGACATCGCCACAGACCTCGCCGCCACTGTGGAAGCCCAGGGATTTGTTCCGCTGCCGATCAGCTTCGCGCACGGCCAGACGGCCGGGGCGCTGCCTGGGCCGCACCGGGATCCGTTCGACCGCATGCTGGTGGCGCAGGCGATGGAAGGCGGCATGGTTCTGGTGTCGAACGAACAGCGGTTCGATGCGTATGGCGTGCGGCGGCTTTGGTGAGACCGCGGGAGGCCGTGCAAAAACGGAGAGCCTTGCGGCCAGGATTTCCGGACCGGCGCACCTGAGCCGCCAGGCCACCGCCATTTGGACGCCCGGTAGTTGGAATGGGGACGGCGGACCTCATCATCAGACCGGAGGATGACATTGTTTCGCGGGACCGCCCGCTGGCCCTCATTCGGCGGTGGGTCGGACGAAAAGTCAGCGAAGGGTGGAAAGCCGACCTTCGTTCGGCGCGATCTGTGACCTGTGCACAGCGGCATCGCCGCCGTGGCGCCGATCGGCTTCGTAATGGGAGCAATCCGAAAAATCGTATCCCGCCACATCGGCACGCCAGTGCGGGCGTGGTTTGAGTAGGGCCATGGACGGCGCATCCGGTTGGCGGTCCATGCCGGATCAATCGGCGGAAAGAAAACGGGGTCAGTGCATCGGCGGCGCGGCGCGATGGGCGATGGCCTGGGCGTTGACGCCGCGCGGCAGGGTGCCGAATTGACCCGACCACGGGCCGGCCAGGCGGGATGCGATGAAAGCGTCGGCGATGTCGTGCGGCGCATGGCGGAGGAGCAATGAAGCCGACAAAGCGAGGGCGATCCGTTCGACGAAGCGGCGGGCGGTGGATTCGGTGCGGAGGATGTCAACGAGGTCGGCTTCCAGTTCGGCAACGAAAGCGTCGTAACGCGGGTCGGCTCCGGTGGCCGTGCGGAGTTCGTCCAGCAGGGCCGGCAGGCAGGCGGGTTGGCGCTGTATGGCGCGCAGGACGTCCAAACAAACGACATTACCGGTGCCCTCCCAGATGCCATTCAACGGCGCTTCGCGATAGAGGCGGGCCATCAGATGGTCTTCGATGAAACCGTTTCCGCCGTGACATTCGAGCGCTTCGACGACCACTGGGGTGGCGCGTTTGCAAATCCAGTATTTCGCGATCGGCGCGCCAATGCGGCCGAACAGGCGTTCCGCTTCCGATTCGGACTCGCGGTCGAGGGCGTGGACGAAACGGAAGGCGAGCCAGGCGGCGGCTTCGACCTCGATCGCCAGGTCGGCGATCACGTTTGTCATCAGCGGCTGGTCGATCAGCGCTTTCTGGAATGCTCGGCGGTAGGTCGTATGGTGCGCGGCCTGCGCCAGGGCGTGGCGCATCAGGCCGGCGGAACCGACGCCGAAGTCCAGGCGGGTGTAGTGGTTCATTTCGATGCCCTCGCGGATGCCGTGGCCGGGCTCGCCGATCAGGTGGGCGATAACGCCGCGGAATTCAACCTCGGACGAGGCGTTGGACCTGTTGCCGCACTTGTCCTTCAGGCGCTGGAGTTGCAGCCGGTTGCGCGATCCGTCGGGGAGCCAGCCGGGGACGACGAAGCAGGAGACGCCTTCCGGCGTGCGGGCGAGGGTGAGAAAGACGTCGGAGTGCGGGACGGAGAAGAACCATTTGTGGCCGACAAGCGAGTACGTGCCGTCGGCGTTTCGTTCCGCGGTGGTTTGGGTTTGGCGGAGGTCGGAGCCGCCTTGTTTCTCGGTCATGGCCATGCCGAC
>Ga0181536_10001506_pt1 | contig 27327 bp, 27 predicted proteins | sample PEATcosm2014_Bin_41_FD_121105 | JGI IMG/M metagenome (GOLD analysis project Ga0181536, IMG submission 121105) | Peatland microbial communities from MTU Mesocosm Facility, Houghton, MI, USA - PEATcosm2014_Bin17_60_metaG | ecosystem: Environmental > Terrestrial > Soil > Wetlands > Peat | place...
CCGGCGCTCATCAGAGAATTGGAAGCGTTGGCGCCGCCTAAGGCCGAAGTTGCCAAGCGGAGAAAGGTGTCGTAGAGTGGGTTACAAGGGAGCGCTACTTTCCACGGAGCTCCGGGCAGTCCCGTTATTGATGCCGGTCGCCGTGACACTGGTGGCGTTGTCTGAGGACGGAAGCGAAATGGCTGTAAAGCTCTGGGTCCCGATGTCATAGAGATACCCGTGGCTATTGCCGCTCGCGTCAAGATAGAAGCCGGCCGCCATGCCGTTGTCGTTCACGCCGAGGAGTTGATTGGTAGTTGGCCCCGTGGCCGGCGTACTTGGATTGTTCACTTGTGTGAAAGTACCGCTCTGGTCCACGAATCCGAAAAAGTTCGGCGTTGTGGCGCCGTTGCTATCCGCGTAGAAGCCTACGGTCAGGCCGCTATTGTTGATGCCGGTCACCTGAGTCTGGCCAGAGCCCGGGAAGTTCTCGCTCGTGAAAGCCGAGTAGGGCGACGACGTCGTATAGCCCTGATTGGGAGTCAAGGTAAACGGAGGTGGAGTGGCGTTTGGGTTCCCACTGCCGAAATAACCGGCGATGGTGCCGGAATCGTTGATGGACAACTCCTGATTGAACGTCGGATCGCCAGGGTTGATCACGTTCTGAAAAATGTACCCAGCCTGGGCGCCTGCGGGAAGCAGAAGGAATCCGCCAATTAGCAGCGGCACAGCCATCCGCACACCGCGTGCCGCATTGAGGTTTGATTTGCGCATAGGAGTGATTATACGCGGCGATATAAGCATTCAACGGAATTTGCAACTATTGCGCCTCAGAATGGTCTAAGAAAACACATTCCAACTATGGAATCGGTGGGAATGAATACAAATGGTGCAAGCTAATGGCGATCGCGGGATTGAACAGCAGGCCCCGCGCCGAGGCCCGTGTTCCAAACCCAACAAAACTTCGGATTTCAGGCGGCCTGCTCTTCGTTTGTCGTGACAGACAACGTCCGCCGCACGATCACGCGTGGCGGGGCGCCCCGTGCTCCCAGTCCCGGTGAAACCGATGCATGAATGGTTCCGCTAAGCCCCACACCAGCAGGAACGCGAATACGGAGCCATACACCAGATCCCGGCTGGGGCCCTCCCAACCCGGCAGCGGCGGCGAGAATCCGACGGCCAAGGCTGCCAGCACGCTCAGCACATGCCAGTACCAGCGCGCATGAAAGAAGTAGAGGAAAAACAGAGCGAGGACGACGGAGAAGCCATAAACCACGTACGCCAAGATAGTAGACATGGTCCACTCCTGCTTGTATTCTAGCGCTAAAGCGGGGTTTTGGAGCTGATTATGCGATGGTCAATCGCCGCCACGGTTTGCCAGGCGGTTTTCGCGGGCGCGGTAGCCGCCGCGCAGCATGCCGGAGCCGGACTCGAACCCTATCCCGCCCGTTGGTGGACGCCGGTTCCCGAGGACCAGAAGGCGAGCTGGGAAATCCTCCCGCAAGCCGCGCGGTCCGGCGAGGTGATCCTTTCCAAACGCAACGAGCTGGGAATCCTGTCCAACTTCGCGGCAACTCCGTTTACCTTTCGCGGCAAGCGCTACGCCAGCGTCGAAGGGTTCTGGCAGATGATGCTGTATCCGGAAGGCCCGCGGGACGCACGCGCGCAGGCGCGGGGAATCGCATGGCCGCATACGCGCGACGAGGTAGCGCGCATGACTGCGTTCGAGGCCAAGGATGCCGGGACGCTGGCCGAAGCGAACATGCGGAAGATGGGCATCCACTGGGTGACCTTTGAAGGCCGGCGGATGCCTTACCGGTCGCAGGTGCGAGGCGAACATTACCGGCTGATCGCGGCGGCGATGCGGGCCAAGCTGGAGCAGAATCCGCAGGTGCGCGAGATTCTGCTCAAGACCGGAGACTTGAGGCTGCGGCCGGACCACATCGAGGAAGCCGATCCTCCCCCGGAATGGCGCTATTGCGATATCTGGATGGAAATCAGAAAGACACTGCGGCGGGACTGAAGTCCCGCGCGGACTAAAGTCCGCCCCCCAGGTTATACTGGCCTGGAATGAAACACGCGATCTATGGATTGTGCGGCGTTTGCTTGTTTGCCGGGATCTCGGCGGCTCAGACGCCCCAATACCCAGCTCTTCCCAGCGAAATCCCGGCGAAATTTGCGGAACCCACCGATAGCTTCGACTACACCAAGCGCGACGTGATGATCCCCATGCGCGACGGCGTGAAGCTGCACACCGTTATCCTGGTGCCGAAGGGCGCCCACGGCGCGCCGATCCTGCTGACCCGCACGCCTTACGACGCCGCCGCGATGACCAGCCACGCGCAAAGCGCCCACCTGGGTCCGATCCTGCAGGGCTACGACAACCTGACCGACGTGATCGTGGAAGGGGGCTACATCCGCGTGGTCGAGGACGTGCGGGGCAAGCATGGCTCCGAGGGGGACTACGTGATGAACCGTCCCCTGCACGGGCCGCAGAATCCCACGCCTGTGGATCACGCCACCGACACATACGACACCATCGAGTGGCTGGTGAAGAACGTCTCGGAAAGCAACGGCAAGGTTGGAATCCTGGGCATTTCCTACGATGGCTTTCTGCCTTTGATGGCGCTGGTGAATCCGCACCCGGCGCTCAAAGTTTCCGTGCCCATGAACCCGATGGTGGACGGCTGGAGGGGCGACGACTGGTTCCACAATGGCGCCTTTCGCCAACTGGGGACCCTGGACTACATTAACGATCAGGAGTCCTCGCGCGCGTCGGACGCCAAGTGGTGGACCAGCTACTACGACGACTACGTCACCTATATGCAGGGAGTGTCGGCGGGCGAGGTGGGGCGCCGCCACGGCCTGGAGCAACTAGGCTTCTGGCGGAAGATCCTGGAGCACCCCAGCTATGACGCTTTCTGGCGCGATCAGGCCGTGGACCGGGTGCTGGCGGCCGAATCGCTGAAAGTGCCAGTGATGCTCGTGGACAGTCTTTGGGACCAGGAGGATATCTACGGCGCGATGGCCGTCTACAAGGCGATCAAGCCGAAGGACACGGACAACGACAAAGTGTTCCTGGTGCTGGGGCCGTGGCACCATGGCCAGGAGATCGGGGACGGCAGCACGCTCGGCCCGTTGCGGTTCGGCAGCGATACCGCACTCTACTTCCGCCGCGAGATCTTGCGCCCGTTCCTGGACCAGTACCTGAAGGACGGCGCACCCAAGGCCGATGTGCCGCCGGTCACCGCGTTCGAGACCGGCACGAACGCGTGGCGGCGCTTGCCCGCCTGGCCGGCGGGGTGCGCCAGCGGTTGCACGATCCGGCCGGCGCCGCTCTATCTCTCAGCGGACCTGAAGCTGAGCTTCCGCGCGCCGGATCGGGGCGGCGCGGCGTTCGAGGAATACGTTTCCGATCCGGCCAAGCCGGTGCCGTTCCGCGCGCGGCCGATCGGCGACGACAGGCGCAAGACCTGGTCCCAATGGTTGGTGGACGATCAGCGGGAGGCGTCCGGCCGGCCGGATGTTCTGGCGTTCGTCTCGGATGTGTTGAGCGCGCCGGTGAAGATCAGCGGGGAGCCGGTCGCTAACCTGATGGCGTCCACCAGCGGCACCGACTCTGACTGGGTGGTGAAGCTCATCGACGTATATCCCGACCAGGTGGCCGACCAGCCGGCCCTGGGCGGATATCAATTGATGGTGTCGGCCGATATTTTTCGCGGCCGGTATCGCGAGAGCCTGGACGCCGCCAAACCGATCGCGGCGGACCAACCGCTGCGGTATCGGTTCAACCTGCCCACGGTGAACCACGTCTTTCTGCTGGGGCACCGGATGATGGTGCAAGTACAGTCGAGCTGGTTTCCGCTTTACGACCGGAACCCGCAGACTTTCGTGCCGAATATCTTCTGGGCCAAGCCGGGGGATTATCGGAAGGCGGTGCAGCGGGTGTACCATGCGCCCGGCCGGGAAAGTTACGTAGAACTGCCGCTGGTAGCACCTTAGTGGCGCACGCTTCAGCGTGCCGCCGTGGGCTTCAGCCCACGGTCCGGCGGCCATCCGAAGATGGCGGGCTGAAGCTCGCCGCGCGCGCCTTGCGCGCCGGTGCTGGGTGCGCTCGGCTGGGTTGTGCCAGCCCAGCGCTAAAGTCTGCCCACAGACGCCGGCAGACAGCCGTCCCTAGCTGAAGCTAGCGCGCGTCTTGTGTTTTTCATGCCCCGTTGCGACCGCAGGCCCTGAAACGTTCACAATCCCGGGCGAAGATTCACGCCCTTCCCCGCTCGATTCTCTTCGGCGACCATATAACGACCTGTCGCGCACAGGTGCAGCAAGCTTGGATCATACTCCGATGTAACATCAACCTTCTCCACCATACGAACCCAATCGCCCACCCGGAACCCAGCACCCAGCACCGACGCGCGAAGCGCGGCCAGTACTCGCGCGCAACGCGCGCCTCGCAGCTACAATCAAAAGCATGGACAAGCTCCAAGAGCTCCACCGCCGCCACCACGCCGCCGAGCAAGGCGGCGGCGAAGACCGCCGCAACCGCCAGCACCAGGAGGGCAAGCTCTCCGCCCGCGAGCGCATCGAATTGCTGCTCGACGAAGGCACCTTCGAAGAGCTCGACAAGCTCGTCACCCATCGCGGCCGCGACTTCGGCATGGATAAGGAGATCGTCCCCGGCGACGGCTTCGTCACCGGTTACGGCTACATCAATGGCCGCCTGGTCTACGTCTTCGCGCAGGACTTCACCGTGTTCGGCGGCTCGCTCTCGGAATCCAACGCGCAGAAAATCTGCAAGATCATGGACCACGCCATGAAGAACGGTGCGCCCGTCGTCGGTCTCAACGATTCCGGCGGCGCGCGCATCCAGGAAGGCGTGCTGTCGCTGGCCGGCTACGCCGATATCTTTCTGCGCAACACGCTAGCCAGCGGCGTGGTGCCGCAGATCTCCGCCATCATGGGGCCGTGCGCCGGCGGCGCCGTCTACTCCCCCGCCATCACCGATTTCGTCTTCATGGTGGATTCCACCAGCTACATGTTCGTCACCGGCCCGGACGTCATCAAGACCGTCACGCACGAGGATGTCACCAAGGAGCGCCTGGGCGGTTCCATGACGCACAACTCCATCAGCGGCGTCGGCCATTTCATCGCGCCCAACGACGGCGAGTGCCTGCGCATGATCCGCGAGCTGCTCGGCTACCTGCCGCAAAACAATCGCGACGATCCGCCGCGCCGCCCCTCCACCGACCCCGCGGACCGCATGGACCCGGCGCTCGACACGCTGGTGCCGGCCGAATCCAACCAGCCCTACGACATCACCGATGCCATCCATCGCGTGGTCGACGACGGCGAGTTCTTCGAGGTCCATGAGCACTTCGCCCGCAACATCGTGGTGGGCTTCGCGCGGCTGGACGGGCGTTCGGTGGGCATCGTCGGCAACCAGCCCGCGTACCTGGCCGGCTGTCTGGATATCGATTCCTCGGTGAAGGGCGCCCGTTTCGTGCGCTTCTGCGACGCGTTCAACATTCCGATTCTGACGTTCGAAGACGTCCCCGGCTTCCTGCCGGGCACCGGACAGGAATTCGGCGGCATCATCCGCCACGGCGCCAAGCTGCTCTACGCCTACGCGGAGGCCACCGTGCCGAAGGTCACCGTGATCGCGCGCAAGGCTTACGGCGGCGCGTATTGCGTGATGGGATCCAAGCACATTCGCACGGATGTCAACCTGGCGTGGCCCAGCGCCGAAATCGCCGTCATGGGGCCGGAGGGCGCGGTGAATATCGTCTACCGGCGCGAATTGTCCGCGGCCGCCGATCGGGACGCCGTGCGCGCGCAGAAGACCGAGGAGTTCCGCGAGCGCTTCGCCAACCCGTTCATCGCCGCCGAGCGCGGCTTCATCGACGATGTGATTGAGCCGCGCGAAACCCGCCCGCGCGTGATCCGCGCGTTCCGCATGTTGGAGAACAAGGTGGACACCACGCCCCGTAAAAAGCATGGCAACATTCCCCTGTAGGACAGGCCTCCTGGCCTGTCTGCTCTTACTCCGCCTCTCCGCCGCGACCAAGCCCGTCCCCTGGCTTAAACTCAACGCCGAAACCCGCCGCCACTTCACCGCGCTGCTGCGCATCGACACTTCCAATCCGCCGGGCAACGAGACCGCGGCCGCCAAATACCTCGCCGGCGTGTTGGAGCGCGAAGGCATCCCGGCGAGACTGCTGGCGCTCGATCCCGCCCGCGCCAACCTGGTGGCGCGCATCAAGGGCAATGGCTCCGCGCGGCCCATCGCCATCCTGGGACATACGGACGTGGTCGGCGCGCAGCGCTCGAAGTGGTCGACCGATCCATTCGGCGCAGTCCGAAAGAACGGCTTCATTTATGGCCGCGGCGCCGTGGACGACAAGGAAATCGTGACGGCAGGCCTCATGGTGATGCTGTTATTGCAGCGCCGGCACATCAAGCTGAATCGCGACGTGATCTTCGTGGCGGAAGCCGGCGAGGAAGGCACACCCGGCGTGGGCATCGATTTCCTGGTGAACCGCCACTGGGACGAGATTGCGGCCGAGTACGCGCTGGCCGAGGGAGGATCGGCCGTAGCGCAGGGTGGCAACGTGCGCTACGTGGCCATCACTACCGCGGAGAAGGTGCCCCGGGGCGTCCGTTTGATCGCCCGCGGCCCATCCGGGCACGCTTCGCGGCCCTCGCCGGACAACGCGGTGGTGCGCCTGGCGGCCGCCGTCGCCAAGCTGGGCGAGTGGCGTACGCCGATGCGGCTGAATGACACCACCCGCGCCTATTTCGAGCGCCTGGCGGCCATCAGCCCGCCTGGCGATGCGGATCGCTACCGGCACGTAGCCGACCCCGCGCGCGGCCCGGAGATCGACCGCTACTTCGAACTCTACGAGCCGGCGCACTACGCCATGGTGCACACCACGCTCGCGCCCACCATGCTCAAGGCCGGCTTCGCCTTCAATGTGATTCCGTCGGAGGCCGAAGCCTACATCGATATCCGCGCGCTGCCGGATGAAGATATGCCGCGCTTTTACGAGGAAATGCAAGCGCTTATCGCCGACCCGAATGTGGAAATGGAGCCGCATAAGCCGACTCGCCCGGCCACGCCGCCCTCGCGGACCGATACCGCCATGTTTCGCGCGCTGGAACATGCGCAGCGCAGAATGTTTCCGCACGCCACCACGCTGCCGTCGATGCTGACCGGTGCCACGGACATGGCGCAGTTGCGCGCCAAAGGCGTCGCGGCCTACGGCTTCGGCCCCATCGTGGAGGTCGGCGATCCGGGCGAAGCCCACGCCGACGACGAAAGGCTCGCCGAAGCGTCGCTGTATAAGCTGGTCGAATTCCTCTGGTACACAATCCTGGAGTGCGCGAGTTGATACGTTCTGACGACGGCATGGCTTTAACTAATCTTAGAGATGACCACAACCGGCGAAGCGACCCTGGAGCATATGTTAATTACGGTAAGCGCACAGATTGGATGAGCGGTGCGATGAAGGGGCGAATCAATCCCCGGCAGCCGGGACGAGCACGGTTTCCAGGCGATCCAGCCGTTGTTCGATCCGGTTGAGGGCCTCACCCAACTTCTCCGGCTCCGCATGGCTGGAGAAAACGGGGTTGTTGACCCACCAGTCCATACCCATTTCCCGGGCCTTGTCCACCGAACAGATCACCAGCCGGATCTGCAACGATAACAGCTCGATATCCACCAGCTTGATCTTGATGTCCCCGGCGATCACGATGCCCTTGTCGAGGACCCGCTCGAGAACATCCGATAGCGTGGAGCTTTGTACGGCGTGTGCAAGTTGCTGCATGCTAGATCTCCTTTTCCTATAAGAGCGTCCCCAGGGGACCCAGGTCCAGGTTCAAGTCGCGCTCCTCGAGGCCGAACTCTTTCCGCAACCGCTCGATCTCTTCGGCCTGGCGCATCAAAGTGAGGCCCAGCCGCTCGATCTGCTCGGCATTCAGCCCGCCGGCATCGATGCGACGGATGGCCTGGCGCTCCAGCAGCTCGTGCAGCAATTTCACCAGCGTGAGCACCAGTTGTCCCAGCCCGTTCTTGACGGTTTCCGGTTCCAGGTTCAGGCGCACACGGGCGGGAGCGCGCTGCGGCCGCTCCGGCAGGGGGGCCGCGACCGGCTGCAGGATGGCCGCAAAATCGGTCAGGGCGTCGGACTCGACGCGCGCCACATCATGACACACCACCGGCCGCCTCCTTTCCGAGTTCCAGCGTCAGACCCAGGCCGCCGCCGCCGCGCGCCGTTTCGACCGAGCTCAGCACGAGTTGCAGGCCCAGGTAGACCAGGTCGACGCCCGCCACCGAGATGGTCACTTCGCCGGCGACTACCGCGCCCGTGTTCAACACCCGGTCGAGCGCTTCGCATAACGAGACACGCTCCACGTCACTGAGCCCGCTAAGCTCCAGCTCAGCCTGGCCGTTGCCGTAGTCATTATGTGGCGGCATATACGCTCTCCACTTCCGGACGGCTGCGATACATGCTGTGGGCCAGTTCCCGGAGCTCTGCCAGCCCTGCCGGCTGCTGCTGCCGGTAGACCAGCACCTGCTGTTGTCGTGGGAATGCCAGCCGGAAATTCTCCACAACATCCAGTTCCCTGCGGCGTAGCGCGCGGCACAGCGCACAATCGCCCGGCGGCGTCAACAGGTTCAGAAACAGCGCCGGGACCGCGATGTTCAGACGTTCGCAAGCCGCCAGCAGGTCGCTGGTTTCCTCAAAAGCCATGCGGGTGGGTATGGTGACTGCGTACACCACCGCCCGGGCAGAATCAGCCAGCAGCTTGCGGAAATTCTTGAGGTGCTTCGACAGTTCCACCAGTTGTGCGGCGAAGCGCGGCAATTCGAACACGCCCTGGTACTTGAGCAGCACGACGAAAAAAGTCTTGAGCCACTCGTCAACCAGCGCGGGGAGTTCCATCAGGCGGACGAAGTGGCCGGTGGCGGCCGAATCGAGCACGAACAGGTCATAGCGGCGGTGTTCCATCAGGTCGAGCATGCGTGCCAGCGCCATGATTTCATCCAACCCGGGCGGGGCCAGGTCCATCAGCTTCTCGAGCACGACGCGGTCGAAGGTCAGGTCCAAGCGGGTCGAAACGGACCGCAGAAAATCCTCGATATCGCGCGCGTAGCCGTTCTTGAGAGCCTCAAATTCGGCGTGCGCGTCGATCTCCATGGCGCTCAAGCCGTACGCCATGTGCACCGGTTGCGGTCCGGCGTCCACCTCCAGGCAAGCGGACAGAGAATGCGCCGGATCCGTGGAGAACAGCAGGATGCGTTTCTGGGGAAAGTCGCGGGCCATGGCGGCGGCAGTGGCGCAGGCCAGAGTGGTCTTCCCTACCCCGCCCTTACCGGCGAACAGCGCCAGCCGGATTTCCGGCGATGGCGGTGTGGCCGGCGCCTCCGCGGCGAAATGCACGGCCCCCCGCGCCACCGCCACGGGCGCTGGCAGGCACGCGATACGGCGGGCCTGCTCCCAAAAGCCTTGCAAGCGCTCGGCGCCGCGGACTTCTTCGGGGAACAGGTCCACCGCCCAAATCTCCCGGGATTGCCTGGCTGCGTACAATTCCCGGACCTGCTCCTGTTCCCGGGCGTGGGCCTGGGTGCAGGCGGCGCACGGCCCCGGCTGATGCAATTGATTGATCACCAGGCTGCCGGCGGAAATGTGCGCGCGCAACAGTTCCCGCTCCAGCGCGGCGGTCTCCCGCACGCTGAGCGGTTCGGCCACGGTGACCGCGACGAACTGGCAGCGCGCCCCGTCGCGCAGCAAGGCGTTCATGCGGCGCAGCGAGGACCACCACTCCTGGAGAAACTTGTCGAGCCGGTCCGGGGACACGCTCCGGCCGAACACTTTTCGCAGGCAGCGGCGCTTGGCTAACAGCGCATCCAGCATGGAGAGCCACCGGCGGAGCAGCGCCGGCATGCCCAGCAGGCGGAGGGTGTGACCGCTGGGCGCCGTGTCCACGATAATGCAGGCGTACTGGCCTTGGGCGACCCAATCCGAGATCTGCAAGAACGCCATCAACTCATCCAGGCCGGGCAGGGACAGTTCGAGGAACCGGCCAATATCGTCGCCATCCAGGAAAGTACCGGCTACGGCAATCTCCTGCAGCATTCGGCCATGGGCGGTGCGAAAAGCTGCCAGGCACTCCTGGGCGTCTAATTCGAGGACTTGCAAGTTGGCGGGAGGAAGCCTGCCCGCTAGACTGTCCAGCAGCGAGTGGGCAGGGTCCGTGGACACCAGCAGAAAGCGCTCATCGACTCGGGATCGGGCCAGGCGCAGCGCGGCGGCCGCGGAGCAGGTGGTCTTCCCGACGCCGCCTTTGCCGCCGAACAATAACAGCCGCAGGGTGCGGGTCTCCAGGAATGCGGGCGCCGGCTGGCGGTCCGCTTCAGGTGGCATGGGGCGGGGCCTCCTCGAGCACTTCCGGGCCGCCCGCTTCTTCTTCCTCAGCTTCGGAGCCGGCCTGGGTTTCGTCCAGGCGGTCCAGAAGCAGTTTCTCCTGGCTGTCGAACTCCTCTTCCGTGAGGCCTCCGGTTTCGAGCTGCATGTACAAATTGCGCAACTGCTGCGCGATGGCTTCCGGCTCATCAGCCAGCTCGTCGCGCGCGGCGTTATGGATTTCCCGGAAGATCCACAGGATGCTGGTCACCGGAAAGCACAGGATGTCATCGACCAGCAGCATGATCAGGGTGCCAGGGAGATCTCCACAAAATTATGGGGCGCCCAGGGCCCGTTGTAATCGAACGCGAAATTGTTGTCGAACATCTGGGCCGCGCCGAAGACGGCATTGGCGAAATCTTCCTGATTCGCACGGTTGACCAGGCACGCCAGATGCATCAACTCGCGCTCATTCCGGCACTGATTGGCCTGGATGGCGGAACAGACGGGCGTCAGGACGCGCTCGACCTGGGCGGTAAAATTCTCGCGGTCCTCGCTGAGCAGCCGGTCGAAGGTGCGCCCTAGCTCGATCTTCTCCTCCTGGGTGGCCGGCCGGTCGCCTCCCAGAACCAGGTCCCGGGCCGCGCGCAAATCGGCATGGGTGTTGATGAAGTATTCGAAGATGTTAGGCACATCCCAGGTGACCCGCAAGCCCATTTCCACCTTACCGGCCACGTGTCCGAGTTGCTCCAGGAACATCCGCTTGTTGCGGCGCAAGATCTGTTGCACCTCTTCCGGATTCTGGGCCACGATTCCGAACGACATGGGCAGGGGAGTGGTGATGGCCAGCAGTTGCTTCAAGACCTCCTGGTGCCTGGCCAGATTGCGCCGCTCAGGCCGGATTCTCGGGCCACTGAGCCCGCTGACCACCGCCGCCAGGCGGCCTTCGGTAAGGATCGAGATTCCCTGCCCGTCCATGCCTTCGCAGGCGCAGGGGGGTGCTTCGGCGGCATACACTACCGCGAACAGATACCGGCGGGATGACGCGGTCGCCGTGGGCGCCACGGTTTGCGCCGGACCCAAGGCATGTATGCTCATCGACGCCCTCCATAGGTGGTTTGGTCGGAACTCCCGATTGTCGGCATGCTCGGCCCTCAGTAGCGGATGCGGAATCCTCCGGCTGGATTGCGCACCGGTCGGCTCGGAATGCCGGAGGCGTGCGCCGGCGCGGCCGAGGGCGCCACAGCCGCCAGTAATGCCCGCTTTTCCTTCTCGATTTCCTCCAGGCGCTCGTCGATATCGCGAATTCGCCGGGCGGCGCTGGCGCGTTCCGCGTGGCGCCGCGCCTTTTCCATCTCGAGGCAGGTGATCTGCATGAAGCCGCGATAGGGAATCGCGCACGCGTCCACTTTGCCCGCCAAGGTGCGGACGTGCTTCAGACCGCGCAAAGAAACAGCCATGTCTCAACCCTTTCCATTGGATTTTCGGGCCACCACGCGGGGCCGTGGTTGGCCGGATCGGGCGGCCGCGCGCCCACAGATTTTGACGATCACGTCGTCCACTTTCTCCGGCATCAGCGAATGACCCTCGCGCGTGACCTTGGCCGTATTGGTGTGCAACACGTCCCGGTAAACCCACTGGAATACCGGGTCGTCCAGGCGGGCATGCGCCTGACGATGCGCCAGGATCTTGGCCATGGCGATGGTGGCGCGAATGGTCGGCCGGTGATTGTTCACGCCCATGCCGCGGCACTCGCGAACCACGTCCACGATGACTTCGGCGTCCGCGCGGGAAACGCCGGACTTGGAAATGGCTACGCGCACCTCCGTCTCACGATCGAAGTGGCCCACGTCGATGGTGATCAGGCGGTCCATGAGGGCATCCTGGGTCTTGTGGACCCCGGCGTACTCCTCCGGGTTGGAAGTGAAGATCGCCCGAAAGTCCGGATGCACTTCGATGTAGCCTTCGCCGGAGCGCCGCAGGCTGGGGAGATTCAGGATTCTCTCCTCGAGCACGCTGAGCAGGGCGTTATTGGCCTCCGGGCGGGAGCGGTTGAACTCGTCGTAGATCAGGGTGTAGCCATCCTGGCAGGCCATGGTGAGCCGGTTATCGACCCACACGGAGTTCATGTTCTCTTCGGTTTTGAGCACGGAATGGATGTAATTATCCACCACCCTGGATTTGCGGTAGCCGGCATCCTTGCCGATGAGGTCCGAGCTGTTGAACTCGTCGTCTCCGTGGATCAGGGCCACCGGCCGATTGCGCTGCGCGGCCACGTGGAACGCCAGCGTGGTTTTCCCGGTGCCCGCGGGACCCGCGAAGTGCACCGCATATCCGACGTCCAGATAAGCCATCGCCCGGTCGGTCAAATCCCGGATGTGCGGCGTGGCCACGAACTCGTCGCTGGCCTCCGGCCGAACGTGGTCCTCACCCGGCTGTACGCGCACCACGGGCGCCACGCACTCGGCCGCGTCGATAGTCACCATCGCGTTCTCTCCTTTTTCGGACAGGGAGCCGGCCCGCAGGCCGGTGCCCCAGGCCGGCTGTTCGCGCCGGACTCCAAAACCCAACTGCGGCAGCTTCGCTTCGGCCAGCCGGGTCCGCAACTCTGGCCCGTTACGCTGTTAGAGAGCACGCCGCGCAAGAACCTTCGCGGCTGAAGGGAGCGGCACCTCCGTCACGAACTTGACTTCTCGAATGCTGCCCTCATGGGTCGCGACCACCATGATCGCGCCGCAGGCGAAGCACTTGATCTGGCCGTCGTAGTCGTCATAGCAATCGTCGAGATCCACCTTGTACCCGCAACCAAGACAGTTGATTTTCATCTTATTCTCTTCTCTTTCCTGCCGAGTCCCACGGTACGCTGGCAATGACTTTGAATTACCCGCCGGCCCGCTGGCGGGTGGAGGGCCAGAATCAATCCGCTTAACCACTCGCGCCACGAACCTGCCGACGGGTCCTGGATCGGAACGGCTACGGCTATCGGGTCCATTGCCTCCGCCGGCTTGAACTTCTGTCCCTACCTATCGTTGCTTTGAACGCGCGGCACCGGCGCCAAACGCCCGGCCGCGTCGAGAGTCACCATCGCGTTCCTTCTTCGCACGGGGAGCCGGCACGCCCGGCTGCGGCCCAAGGCCGGCTCCTCGGCGCGAGCATCACACTGCCAAGCCAGCCCAAGCCTTTCGGGCACCGGCCAGGTCCGACCTGAATTGCCGTGTATGGGTTTGCACAATGTGTTTGAGATGCTTCACGAACGCTAGCCGGTCATGCCGCGTCTGGCGGGCCATCGCTACCCGCGTGCTGTGGAAGTGTCCGCATAACTCGGCCACCGAATGCTGGCGAGCCTGGCATTCGTGCGCCAAGTCATCCAGCATCTCCCCACGCTCCTTGCGCAGCGTCACGATCTCGCCGCACAACCTTTTGATGTCGTTAGTTAACATGCTTGTTCTCTTCCTTTCTTTCGACCTTCCCGGCTGGGATCCCACGCGCCGGGGCAAGATCCTTTGAAGATCTCCCCCCGGCAGCGGGAGTTTTTCCCAGCACCCTCCTACGCCGGCGCGGCGGCGCTGGCTGTCAGGCCGATAGCCTCGGCGTACTTCAGGTATGTCTCCACCGAAGCGATCACCACGCGGGCTTCCACCGAGAGCAGTTCGATACCGACCAGGGATACTTTTGCCCAAGCATCGATAACGATGCCTTTGTCGAGAATGCGATCGACTACTTCTGCCAAGCTCGAGGAGTCCGTTGACTTTTGCACTTTCGCCATTTTTGATTTCTCCTTTCAGATCCGGACCTCGCATTTGCGGGCCCGCCTACGGGAGTGCAATCCAGCGGCCAGCCGCATCCCGCCCGCGTCTCGCCGCCACTCGTATTTGGTTGCCACATGTTAGCCGCTACTCCGCCCCTTCTAGCCGGGCTAGTACGGATTGGATTCCATAGAGCCGCTTCCCGAAATGCGGGAGTTCACGGGTCCGTCCGCCAGGGCCCCCTGCACCGCCCGGACGATCTCCTCGTGCAAAAATGGCTTGCCGATGAAACCCTGGATCAAGCCGCTGGCTTCGGCTTGCCGGATGGCGGCATCGTCGCGATAGAAATAGCCCGATACCACGATGATGCGAATCCCGGGATCGATGGCGCGCATCTGGCGCGCCAGCTCCAGGCCGTCCATGTCCGGCAGCTTGGCATCGATCAGCGCCACCGCATAGCCGCTCTGGCGGATCTTCCGCAACGCCTGCGCGGCTTGCAATGCGCAGCGCGATGCCAGCCCCTGTTTTTGCAGCACGTGTTCCAGCGCCCAGCAGGTATCCGGCTCGTCGTCCACGATCAGGCACACGGGCGACTGGCTGGGCACAATTCCCTTTCCCACGCCGGCAACGACAGCGTGAAAGTGGTGCCATGGCCGATCTCGCTTTCCACCTCAATAACGCCGCCGTGCTGCTGGACGACGGAGTAACAGATCGAAAGGCCCAGGCCCGTGCCTTTGCCGGACGGCAGCGTGGTATAGAACGGGTCGAAGATGTTGGCGAGTTCCGCGCGCGCGATGCCGCAACCCGTGTCTGCCACCCGCACCAGTACCGCGCTGGCGGACCGGCCGGCCGAAACGGTCAAGCGGCCCCCGCCCGGCATGGCGTTGAGAGCGTTCAGAAACAGGTTGAGAAAGGCGTGCTCCAGCAGGCTGGCGATGCCCCAGGTGGGCATGCAGGTTTCGGCAAAATTGGTGATAATCTCCGTTTTTTGCACGCGGGCCTGGTTGGACACCAGGGTGAGCGCATCGCGCAGCACCGCGACCAGATCGATCTCACAGAACTCCAGGTTGGGTGACGGGTGCGCGAAGCGCAGCAGATTCTCGATGATGCCGGAGGCCCGCTGGATGCCGATATGCACCTTCCCGGCGCACTCTTTGCGGAACTCCTCGGTGAGGTCGTCCTCCAGCAGAAACTGCGCGGCGGAGGAAGAGATGGCCAGGGGCGTGCGCACTTCGTGGGCGATGCCGCCAGCCATTACGCCCAGGGCGGCGAGTTTCTGGGATTGCAGCAACTGCTGCTCTAATTTGCGCCGCTCGGTGAGATCGCGGCCGATCCCCACGATGCCGGTGATGCGCCCGCCATCGTCCCGCATGGGCGAGAAGACCCAGGCCACCGGAATGCGCCCGCCGCTTTTGGTCACCACGTCGTACTCCGCGGTGCCAGAACCGCTCTGCAAGGCTTCCCGGGCGAAGAAGGCCCGCAAGGAGTCCTGCCGGTCCGCCGCGCAGTACTCCCACAGCGGCCGGCCCTGGACCTCACCCAGCCGATAGCCGCAGAGCCGTTCGGCAGCCCGGTTCCAGGTCAGGAGGCGGCCCGTGACATCGGTGGAAGCCACGATTTCAGCGGCGCTTTCGACCACGCTGGCCAGGTGCCGCTCGACCCGGCGGATCTCCTCCAGGAGGCGAAGTTGCTCGGTCACGTCGTCCATGAGCAGCATGACCAACTCCACCTGCTGTCCCCAAGCCATCGGGATGATCCGGTAATAGTAAGTGCGCAGGGGCACGCCCGGGGCGCGATAGGTCAGCCGCTGCTTGCCCGAGGAGTTCCGGCTGCTGAAGACTTGCCGGATCTGGGTCTCCAGATTCAAGTCCTGGACGATCACCTTGGGAAACACCTCCGCCAGCGGCTTGCCCAAGGTGTCGGCCTCGCTGCGGTGGGCCTTCTCCAGGAAATTATGGTTGGCCAGCACCACCAGCAGGTGTTCGTCGATCAGCAGGACCGAGGAGGGAATACTGTCCACCAGCAGGCGGTACATGGCGTGCGGATTGGAGTCGATCAGACGGCGATAGCGCTCTTCCGCTTTCGTATTGGGCACCGCGTTAGCAGCCGGCATAATCCACGAAGTGATAGGGCGGCCACGGACCGGTCACCAGCAGTGCCCCGCCGACGGCGGGCGCCATGGTCCTGGCCCGCTCGCGAAAATCCTCCGCCGCGGCGCGCGCCAGCAAAAAATGCAGCGAAACCAGGCGCCCTTCGGGAGCCGGACGAGCTTCGCGCCGCTGGAGGGCGGAGCCGCCGGCCAGGGAATTGCACATCCAGTCGGCCCAAGACTCCTCCCGCGCCGTGAGCCCCGCGCAGCGCCGGCGAGCGGCGGCCAAATACTGCGCCCCCGGGGCCGGCGGCGGCTCCGCCGGAAGGGGCGCTCTATGGAAGGCCCGCAGCCCCATTTCGGTCCGTCCTTCCAGGCGGTCGAGCAGCGTGTGATACTCGCCGGCGCGCTCGGCCAGCAGTCCAGGGATCTGGGAGGGCCCGAACACGCATCCGAAGCGGAACGGGACGATGGTGCGGGAGGCGTGCAAGCGCGCGATCAGCCGCTCGTACGCCAGTAACCGTGGGATGTCCAACTCGGTAGAGGGCGGCGCATACGGCGTCACCGCGGCTACCAGCCCATGCGCCTGAAAAGTCCGGATACCGGACGCGCATTCGGCGGGAGGCGGTCCGCTGGATTCCCGGAAAATGCAATGCAGCAGGTACCTCACGGGGCGCCCTCGCTTCCCAGCGTCGGCGCGAAGCTGTAAGGCGGCCAGGGGCCGGACAGCACGAAGCTCAACCCGCGGAGACGGTGCTGCGCGTCGAGCGTCCCGACGGCCTGCCGGAAGTCCGGCTCGGCGCCTCCGGGCACCAGGAATGCCCAGTTCACTATGACTTCGGCGCCTTCGGCGGCCTGCAACGGCTTGCGTTCCCGGAATGCCGAGGCGTGCAGTTGCAACTCTCCGGCGGCTTGCTGGCAAGTGGCCCGCAGCCAGCGGCTGAGCCCCTCCCGAGCATTCCCGGCGCTGCGTTTCTGCTGGAGATAGTCTCTGCCCGGAGAGGCGCTGCCGGGCGCCAACCCGGCGGTCTGTTGGGTGGCCAGGTTGCGATCAAGCAGGCCTTTTACAGCCCACTCGCGCTGCCGGCCGAGGTCCGCGAAAAATCCGGTGATGGCCTCATGGTACTCGGTCAGGAAACCTTGCAGGCTGTCCAGCGAAGTAAACAAGGTCGCAAAACGGGCGGGCAGCACGGGAGCCTGCTGCATAACGTCTTCGACGACGGCCTCGTGCCGGCAGGCCCGCGGAGCCAGCCAAAGCAGGTCCTCGAAGCGGGCGCCGGCATCCGCCCCGCAGAATTCTTCGCGCGGCACCTGGCTCAGCACGGCCGTGATATCCTGGCAGTCGCGTGCAAACACGCCGGTCTCCTTGAGCTGCAAGGCGTGGCCGGCCGGCGCCAGGCAAAACAGGTAGTAGGCGGAATGCTCCACGGTCATGACACTTGCCGGGCCTCTTCCAGGGCCGCATCCAAGTCTTCGGCCGACACCATCACCTGGAGCTGGTCGAGCGGCCTGTCCGGCCCGCTCTCGACGGTACGGCGCACCGCGCGCAAGGCCGCCTTGCTGCAAACCGACTCGATCTCGGCGCCGCTGAAACCCTCGCTGCGGGCGCCCAGGTCCGCCGCCTGAATCCCCGGCGCCAAGGGCTTGCGCCGCAGATGCACTTCGAAAATCCGCCGCCGGTCTTCCTCGTCCGGCCTGGGAATCTCCACGATGGAGTCGAAGCGCCCCGGCCGCAGCATGGCGGCGTCCACCAGATCGAGCCGGTTGGTGGCTCCCAGCACCAGCACACCTTTCAATTCCTCGATGCCGTCCATCTCCGCCAGGAACTGGCTCAGCACGCGCGCGGAAACGTGCGAATCCGCGGCGCCCGCCTCACGGGACGGCACCAGGGATTCAATCTCGTCGAAGAAGACGATGCAGGGAGCCGCCTGCTTGGCCTTCCGAAACATCTCGCGCACCGCTTTTTCGGACTCGCCGACATACTTGGATAACAGCGCCGGCCCTTTCACCGCGATGAAGTTCACGCGGCTCTCGGTGGCGATGGCCTTGGCCAGCAGGGTCTTGCCGCAGCCCGGCGGGCCCGCCAGCAGCAAGCCCTTAGGCGGCCGGACGCCGGCCTGGGCGAACAGCGGCGCATAGCGCAGCGGCCATTCCACCGCCTCGATGAGCTGCCGTTTGATGGCCGCCAGGCCCCCCACCTCTTCCCAGCGCACGTTGGGCACTTCCACAAACACCTCGCGCATAGCGGAGGGCTCCACATCGCGCAGGGCATCCATAAAATCGTCCATCTGGATATCCAGCTTGGCCAACTGCTCGTAGGGGATGCGGGCCAGCGCGAAGTCGACTTCCGGCAGAATCCGCCGCAGCCGGATCATGGCGGCTTCCCGGCAAAGGGCTTCCAAATCCGCGCCCACAAAGCCATGCGTGATCTCGGCCAGATGCCCCATGTCGACGCTTTCGGCCAGCGGCATACCCCGGCTGTGAATACTGAGGATCTCCTCGCGTCCATGACGGTCGGGAATCGGAATGCTGATTTCGCGGTCGAAGCGGCCCGGCCGCCGCAGCGCGGGATCCAGGGCGTTGGGCAGGTTGGTGGCGGCAATGACCACCAGGTGCTGCCGCCGCGCCAGCCCATCCATCAGCGCGAGCAACTGCGCCACCACGCGCTTCTCCACATCGCCAACCACGTTCTCGCGCTTGGGGGCGATGGCGTCGATCTCGTCCAGGAAAACGATGCTGGGCGCTTTGCGGGTGGCCTCCTCGAAGATCTTGCGCAGGTGGGCTTCGCTCTCCCCGTAAAACTTATGGATAATCTCCGGCCCGCTGACGGCGAAAAAGCTGGCCTCCGTCTCGTGGGCGATGGCGCGCGCGATCAAGGTCTTGCCGCAGCCGGGCGGCCCGTGCAAAAGAACGCCTTTGGGCGCGTCGATACCCAGCCGCTCGAAGACCTCCGGATACCTCAGGGGCAGCTCAATCATCTCGCGGATGCGCTGGAGCTGGGGCTTGAGGCCGCCGATGTCTTCGTAAGAGATCTCGCCGCCGCCCTCGGCGCGAGGTTCCTGCTTCCCGATCACCAGGTGGGTGGTGGGGTTGATCAGGACGGGACCCTTGGGCGTCGTGCTTTCCACCTTGAAGTCCGCCCAGCGGCTGCCAAATAATGTGGCCCGGATGCGGTTGCCTTCCAGCACCGGCAGCCCGTCGAGCAGGCTCCCGATGTAATCCAGGTCCCGTTCGGAAGGCGTCAGGTTGACGGGCGCCAGCACCACACTCGCGGCGGGACGGCAGGCGACCTTGCGCACCTGCACAAATTCATCCAGCGCCGCGCCGGCGTTTTCGCGCACCAGGCCATCCAGTTGAATCCGGGACTGGCCGCGCATCTCCTTGTGGGCCAGCATGGCCTTGCACACGGTCTTGCGCTTGCCGGACACCTCGACGGTGTCGCCGCTGGCCGCCCCCATCCTTTCCAAGTCCTCCGGACCGATGCGGGCGAAGGCCCGCGCCACGTCCTTGCTCAGCGCCTCGGCCACTTTGAGCTTGAGGGTGGCTTCCTCGGTGGTGGTCATCGTTGGATTAGTGGGATCGGAGGCACTTTATCTCCACCACTCCGTTATTGCAGGCCACCTGCAGTTTTTCCGGCGTGAAGGTCTCGGGCAGTTGCACTTCCTTGCGATATTTCTTGTCGCCGTGCTGCGCCGTGATGGTCAGCAGATCGCCGGCGATGTCCAGTTTCACGTCTTCGGCGCCGATGCCGGGCATCTCCGCCATCACCAAGACGTGGGCTTCTTCCTCGAACACATCCACTACCGGCTCGCGCACCTCCTGCACCACCGTATGGCCGGATTTGCGGTCCTTGCGGATGTTGCCGAAGGGTTCCACCTTCGCCTGTTGATCGCCCAGCCCCACTTTCACCGTGAAGCCGTAAATGCCTTTTGTCTGGCCGCCGGAGCCGATCTCACCGGTCCGCGACAATACTCCGCCGGACTCGGAAATTTCATCTAGTTTTTCGACCAGGTCGCCCAGACCCTTGAGGATCCCGCCGATCCCCAGGCCTACGTCGCCTGCCAGTTTTTCCTTATTCTTCTTGATGGGCATGCTGCTGTTCTCCGTTCGTTGCGATTCCGTATTCCTTCACCTTCGAATGAATGGTCTTGTAATCGATCTGCAAGCGGCGCGCCGCCTTCGCCTTATTGCCGCCGGCCTTGTGCAGGGCCTCGGCGATGACCTCGCGCTCCACGCAGATGGTCTGCCGCTTGACAATCTCCCGCAGGGACAGCAGACTCTCCGCTTCCAGCGCCGTGGGGCGGTTGATCCGCGGCTGATCCAGTTCCAGGTGCTGTTCGGTGATCTGCCCCTCGGCCATCAGCACCGCCCGGCGGATCACGGAGCGAAGTTGCCGCACATTGCCCGGCCAGCTATAGGCCAGCAGGGCTCCGAGAGCGCCGCGGCTGAAACCCGTGACTTGCTTGGACAGCTCGGAGTTGGTGACCTCCAGAAACTGGCGCGCCAGATAAGGGATATCCTCGCGCCGCTGGCGCAGCGGGGGGATGCGGATCACGAATTCATTCAGCCGGAAATACAGATCGCGGCGGAAAGAGCCGCCTTCGACCTGCCGCTGCAGGTCCAGGTTGCTGGCGACCAGCAGACGCGCCTCCACGCGGATGGGCTGGCTGCCACCCACGCGGTACAGCACCTTATCCTGGAGCACGCGCAACAGCTTGGCTTGGGAAGCCAGCGGCAGGTTCGAGATCTCATCCAGAAAAAGCGTCCCGCCGCAGGCGGTTTCGAAGCGGCCGGACTTCTGCTGGTGGGCGCCGGTGAAGGCGCCCCGCTCATGTCCGAAAAGCTCGCTCTCCAGCAGGGTCTCGGGGATGGCGCCGCAGTCCACGGGGACGAAAGGCTGCTGGCCTCGCGAGCTGCATTGATGGATCGCCCGGGCGAGCACTTCTTTGCCGGAGCCCGTCTCTCCCAGGATGATCACGCTGAAGTTGGACTGCGCCACCCGTTCCACATCCCCGATCAACTGCCGTACCGCATCGCTGGGCCCGAACAATTCGCGCAACGAGTCCTGGCTGCCGGCCCGGCCGGTGGCCTGCAAGCGGCTCAGGTGGCGCTCGTTCAAGCCGCGCAGGACCACCCGCACAATCTCGTCGTGGGCGAACGGCTTGGCCAAGTAGTCCAGGGCGCCGGCCCGGATGGCCTCGATCGCGCGGCGGATCTCGGGAAACGCCGTCATCAGCACGACCGGCAGATTCGCGTCCAGGGACTTGGCCTTCTGCATTACCTCCAGGCCGTTTTTGCCCGGCATGCGGTAGTCCAACAGGAGCAGGTCGGGATGCTGCGTGCGGATGAAATCCAACGCCGCATCGCCATCGCTGGCGACCACCGGCGTGAGCCCTTGCCGCCGCATGAGCTGGGCCAGTTGGTGAGCAATTTCGCTCTCGTCGTCCGCGATCAGGATCTTACCCGCGATCGGCTGATTCTGCATTTTTTCGGTGAGTGAAACTACAGTACTTTTACCGGATACTTAATCTCAATATTTCGATCAAGGTAACGCTGCACGGAGTGGAGCATGCCTACGAACAGCAGGCCCATCTCCCCCTTTTGCAGGGTGCCGTTGATGCGCGCCGCCATAAATCGATCGCGCTTCTCCAATAGAGCCGCGCCGAGTTGCTGTTTCTGGCGTTGCGCGCCGCCGGCGGCTGCCGCGCGCAGAGCCGTGCTGGCCAGTTGATACTCCTCGACCAGCAGCTCCGGAGACTCGGTCCCCATGATCACCGCCCCTCGCTCCCGCAAGCGCAGCAGCAATTGATGGTTTCGGCTTCCCGCCTCGGCCAGTTCTTCGACGATCTGGGCTTCATGTCCGCACACTGGCAGGCCATCCTGGTAGACGCGCACCTGGCCGGGCGTAAGGGGTAACCGAGCGACCGCTCGTTCGATGTCCTCCCACATCTTATCGACCAGTTCGGCGCTGTGCTTTAGCCGCTCTTGACCGAGGCGAGCCGCCTTGATGCGCTGCAGCAGGGCGCCCAAGGCGCCCATATCCGCCTGCGTGTGAATGATAGGAAAGTACAGCAGGAGCCTCACGGCGATTCGGTGCCCTCATCCTGCCGGTACTGGCCGACCGCGCAGACGGTTACCCGCAAACACGGTTGCCCTGGACCCATGGCAACTGATGATACCAAACCGCCGAGCGATCCTGACGGCCCCGCGGGGGGCTTGCGACTCTGCCTCGGCCTGACGCGACCTTCGCGACCAGCTTTGCCGAAAAGCCCTCTCTCCCGTATTCCCTTGAGCGGCAGTGTCCGAACCTCTTTATCTTCGCCCAGTTCTGCCATAATGTTGCCGGCTTCCATCCCACATGGTGTTCGACGGCGCTCGGGCACGCCAGCGAAAGACTGGCCCTTCGACGGCTACCTTATCGTCCATTATCGACCTTAGCTTTACCGTGATCGAAGCGTTCGGCCGCCTGGAAGTTCGGCGCGTCTCCGGTTGGCCGGAGAATCGGACGGGGCGGCCATCTCTCTTGCCGCGTCATCGGCGCGGACGCGCACGAGGCTCGCGAAGGCAGTTTGGGGCGGGAACTCGCCGGACGGCGTGGGGGGCTGCGCGCCGCCATGCCCTATCCGGCATCGGACCGCTTTCCGTAGAGTGATACCCCGCCGAGGCCCGCCGTCGCTCAACGGCCAGCAGGAACGCTGCCTCCTCCTCAACTCAAATCCGTTCTACTGCACCAACCCCCGCCCTTGCGGAACCTCCGAAACCGCTGGGGTCACGCGGGTCACGCGCCCCCGGCCGGCCCTTGCGCCACCGCCTTTTTGTTCCAGTATAATAGGACATGAATATATCGATTTAAACTGTACGTCCGTGAGAGCGGCATCCGAGAATTGCCGGGATGACGCGATCCACGCGTAGCCCCTGAAGGATCTCTCGGGGAGCGCCCCGCGATGGAATGCACGAAAGCGCAGGTCCGGCCGGTTGTCCGCTCCGGAGGAGGTTAGCGAATGGACAAGATCTGGCTGAAAAGTTACCCCGCTGGTGTGCCGGCCGAGATCGACCTCAACGAATACGCGTCCCTCAACGATTTGTTCGCCCAAAGCTGCCGAAAGTTCCGGGATCTCCCGGCCTTCCGCAATCTCGGCGCCACCATCACCTATGCCGAACTCGACCGCCTGAGCCGGCACTTCGCCGCCTGGCTCGAAAGCCTCGGCCTCGCGAAGGGATCGCGCGTCGCCCTCATGATGCCCAATCTTCTGCAGTATCCCGTCGCGCTGTTCGGGGCCCTGCGCGCGGGAATGATTGTGGTGAACGTCAATCCTTTGTACAAAGCGCCCGAATTGGAGCATCAGCTTAAGGACTCCGGCGCGGAGGTCATTGTCATCCTGGAAAACTTCGCGCACGTTCTGGAAAAGGTACTGGCGTCGACAGCGGTCCGGCACGTGGTGACCACGCAGGTTGGCGATTTGCTCCCGCCGCACCGGCGGCTGATGGTGAACTTCTCCGTCAAGCATGTGCAGAAGATGGTGCCGGAATGGCATATCGGAGGCGCCATCGGATTCCGAACTGCGCTCGAACGCGGCGCCCGCGCGCCGCTCCACGAGGCTGCGCCGTCGCACTCCGATATCGCCTTCCTGCAATACACCGGCGGCACCACCGGAAGATCCAAAGGCGCCATGCTGACGCACGGAGGGCTGGTCGCGAACATGCTGCAGGCGTGCGCGTGGTCCCGCGGCTTTCTCGAAGAAGGAAAGGAAATCGTGGTAACGGCTCTGCCCATGTACCACGTTTTTTCCTTGACCACGAACTGCCTGCTGTTCATCAAGCTGGGCGGCCTGAATCTGCTGATTACGAATCCGAGAGACATGCCGGGGTTCGTCAAGGAGTTGAAAAAGACGCCCTGGACGGTCACCACGGGGGTCAACACCCTGTTCAACGGACTGCTGAACACGCCGGGGTTCGACGCGGGGGATTTCAGCCGCCTGAAGTTTGCGCTGGGAGGCGGCGCCGCGGTGCACAACACGGTGGCCGAACGCTGGAAGGCAGTCACCGGGCGGCCCATTTTTCAGGGTTACGGTCTGACCGAAACCTCGCCCTTCGTTTCGTGCTGCCCATTGGACGCGGAATACTCGCCTTCCATCGGACTGCCGCTGCCCTCCACCGAAATCGCCATTATGGACGACGACGGTCGCGAATTGGCGCCCGGCGCCGAGGGCGAGATCTGCGTTAAGGGTCCGCAGGTGATGGCGGGCTACTGGCAGATGTCTGGCGAAACCGCGGCTGCATTCACGCACGACGGATGGCTGCGTACCGGCGACATCGGCATCATGGATCACGACGGCTACATGCGCATCACGGACCGGAAGAAGGACATGATTCTGGTTTCCGGCTTCAACGTCTACCCGAATGAAATCGAGAACGTGATCGCCGCCGTGCCGGGCGTAGTCGAATGTGGAGTGATCGGCGTGCCCGATATCATCGCGGGTGAAGTGGTCAAGGCGTTCGTCGTGTCGGAAAGCCCGAGCCTGTCGGCGGACCAGATTGTGGCCTTCTGCCGGCAGAATCTGACCAACTATAAGGTGCCCAGGATGATCGAGTTTCGGAGCGAATTGCCGAAGACCCCTGTCGGCAAGATCCTGCGGCGGGAATTGCGCGCCATCGCCATAGCGGATCAGGCCGCCTCGGCTCCCAGACCTGAGGCCAGCCTCGCGGCGCAAGCTGGGCGGCTGTAAACACAACCCCAGCCCCCTGGCCCCGGGACGCGGCGATGATGGCGGCTGCCGATATCCGGACGAGCAAAGAGGAGATATCGGTCATCCACTCCATGGTCTCGTGGTTTCCGGCGTGGGTTGCACTAACAGGAGGAAGGGACGCTTATGTCGCACAAGGTTGTCGCGCTCGTCGCCGTGCTCGCCCTGTCGCCGGGACGCGCTCAGCGGACCCAGACCTCAGCCGTTTCCGAGACCCTCTTCCGTTCGACCACCCAGGAAGTGCTGCTGGATTTCGTCGCCCGCGACAAACACCATGGATTGGTTAAGAATCTGCGCCCGGAGGAAGTTGAAATCCTCGAGGACGGAGTCCGTCAAAAGGTGCGCAGTTTCCAGTACCGCGGCGGACCGGACAAGCCTGCGGAACCCGGCGCCGCTGCACCCGCCGCCGGCGCTGGCTCGACATACAGTCCGCTTCGCGAGGTCAACGTGGTGTCCCTGGTTTTCGAAGGGATGAGCCCACAAAGCCGAAGGCGGGCGACGCTGGCCGCCAAGGCTTTTCTGGGCAGCGAACTCCGCCCAAACACCTATATCGGAGTATTTGCTCTGAACCACCGGCTGGCGCTTATGCAACAATACACGAACAACCTCGGCCTGCTCAACCAAGCCGTGGATCGCGAGGCAAACGGGGCTTCCCAGGCGTTCATGAAGGACGTGCAGACCCAGGTGGCGATCCTCCACAGCCTGGCATCCGGCGGCGGCTTCAACGCCATGCAGCCAGGCTCCGCCGATGAGAAAGGAGCCATAAGCACAGCCTCCCATTCCGACGCGGCGGCTGCGGCGCTTCAACGCAAGATGGCATCCCTCACCATCGCGATCCTCTCCAGCCAGGTTGGCAACCTATCCATTGATGCCTTGCACCAGTTGATTCGCGGGCAGGCGCAACTTCCAGGACGCAAGACGGTCGTCTACTTCTCCGAAGGCCTGATTCTGCCGCCCGAGCAGCCGGAACGCTTTCGTGCCTTGGTCAGCGACGCGAATCGCGCCAACATCGCCTTTTACACCGTGGACGCCAGCGGGCTGGATACTGTATCCCGGATCAGCGAGGCAAGCACGATCCATGCGGCGCTCGCCAGCGAGGATGAGGGTGGGCCGGGCGGGGCCGATCTCCCCGCAAACTACCAGGAGAACCTGCACTCGCTCGCCGTAGAGACCGGCGGCTTTGCCATTGAAAACTCCAACGACATGCGGTTGCCTTTGCGCCGCGTGATGGAAGAGGTCCGCGCGCACTACGAGGCGGCCTATGCGCCGGCCTCCTCGAACTACGACGGTCACTTCCGTACGATCGAGATTCGTACCACAAGGTCCGGAATCGGGATACAAAGCAGAAAGGGCTACTTCGCGCTGCCCCTGCTCAATGGTGAACCGGTTGCACCGTTCGAACTCGCCGCGCTGACCGCGCTGAATACCGACCCTCCTCCGCGTGCCTTCGAGTTTCATGCGGGGACAATGCGCTTTCGCAGTGCAGCCGAAGAAACGGAGTGCCTGGCCCTGTTCACGATTCCCAGCCGCGTCCTCTCTTTCACGGACGACCCAAAGAGCAAGCTTTTTCGCGTGCATGTGTCGTTTGTCGCCTTAATCAAGGATGAGCAGGGTCAGATAGTGCGCAAGATTTCGTACGACCTGCCGTTTCAAGCGCCCAGCGGCAAACGTCCGGAGTTCGAACGGGGCGAAACGACCGTTACGCTTCCTTTCAGTCTTCCGCCGGGCCGATACAACATGGAGGCAGTGGCCATCGACCCTGAGGGGCAGACGGCGAGCACCCGCAAAATTGCATTCTTTGTGCCTTCCGCCGCACCCGTCGGATTGAGCGATCTTGTGTTCGTCCGTAGCGTCCAGGCCGAAGCCGGCGGCCGCGATGCCTGGGATCCGCTCGACTTGCCCGGCGGCCGGGTTACCCCTGAGTTGAATCCGGCGATCGCGAAGTCGGCTACTGCCGCGGAAAGCGTGTATTTCGTTCTCTATCCAAGTCCCGGAATTGAGGCGAAGCCGGACGTGCGGATAACAATCTCGCACAATGGGAGGCTCGTCGCCGCAGCACAGCAGAGCCTGCCCGCAGCCGACCCCGACGGCTCCATCCGGGTGTTGAGCCAGATTGGCCTCGGCGGCCTCGATAGCGGCCCCTACGAGATCAAGGTAACAGCCGCACAAGGCGAGGCGACGGCGAGCAGTAGTGCCGTAATCGCCATACGGTAGCCCAATTGTGGGGCAGCGCAAAGCGCGCCCTCTGGGAGTTTGGCCATTTTCGTGGCGCAAGCTTTAGCATGAAAGAGGCCTTGAAACGAGAATTATGTTCTCGTTACCTTCATGGAACCTCAGGCCGCCACTTCGAGACCGATTTCCCGGAC
>Ga0181536_10001508_pt1 | contig 27325 bp, 22 predicted proteins | sample PEATcosm2014_Bin_41_FD_121105 | JGI IMG/M metagenome (GOLD analysis project Ga0181536, IMG submission 121105) | Peatland microbial communities from MTU Mesocosm Facility, Houghton, MI, USA - PEATcosm2014_Bin17_60_metaG | ecosystem: Environmental > Terrestrial > Soil > Wetlands > Peat | place...
CTGGCCATCGCCATCTTCGGCACCGGGGTTGCCGACGTCATGCACAAGGGGTTCGGCATCCCCTACGCCGGCACCTCGGTCTTGTGGGCCGTCGTCCTGGCCGCCGTCTTCTGGCAGTGGCACCGCAGCGAGCGGACGCTCTCCATCCACTCCATCACCACCCGTCGGCGCGAGCTCTACTACTGGGCCACGGTCTTCGCCACCTTCGCCCTCGGCACCGCCCTGGGCGACTTCACGGCCAGCGCCCTCGGCCTCGGCTACCTCGCCTCGGGCATCGTCTTCGCCGTGGTCTTCTGCGTGCCCGCCGTCGCCTGGGGCGCCTTCGGGGCCAACTCGGTCTTCTGCTTCTGGTTCGCCTACGTGCTCACCCGCCCGCTCGGCGCCTCCTTCGCCGACTACCTGAGCAAGTCCCACGCACTGAGCGGCCTCGACTTCGGCGACGGGCCGACGGCGGTGGTGATGACGATCCCCATCGTCGTGCTGGTCGCCTACCTCACCGTCACCCGAATCGACATCCAGCCCCACCACCACGGCGCCCACCGCCGCGGGATCCACCCCGAGGAGCCGACGGCCCGCGGCGCCTGACCCCCGGCCCGCTCACCCGCCGCCGGCGGCCCCCTCCCCCTCCCCGCCATCCTCGGGGCGTGCCGCCCGGGCCCGCTCCAGCTCGGCGTTCACCTCCCCCCCGACCACCACGGCCAGGCCGGTCAGGTAGAGCCAGAAGATCAAGATGGCCACCCCGGCGAAGGGGCCGTAGGTGGTGGCGTAGGCGCTGAACGCCGTCACGTAGTACGAGAAGCCGACCGAGGCGACCACGAAGATGGCGACCGCCAGGGCCCCGCCGGCGGTGAACCACCGCATCGTCGTGCGCCCGACGTTGGGGCCGAAGTGGTAGTAGATCGAGAAGAGGGTGGAGACGGCGAGCAGGCTCACCGCGAAGCGCACCACGGTCCAGACCACCACGAAGGGCTCGCCGTGCAGCCCGACGTGGCCCTCGATCCCGGCCCCGAGCGGTGCGCCCAGCACCACCAGGACCGCCCCGGCGCCGCCGAGGACGAAGGTCGCCGCCATGAGCGGCAGCGCCCGGGCCCGCCGGGCCAGGTAGGAACGGCCGGCCGGCACCTCATAGGCGACGTCGAGCGCCTGTTGGAGCGCCGCCATCGAGCTCGAGGCGCTCCACAGGGCCACCACCAGGCCGGCGGCGACGGCCGCGCCCGACCCCGACTCGTGGCGGCGGGCCGCCCGCACGGCGTCGGTGAAGATGCCCGAGACCCCCTTGGGCAGCGAGGTCTCCACGGCGTGGGTCAGCGACGCCACCCCGTGGGCGTCCAGCCGCACCAGCGCCAGGAACCCGAGCGCGGCGATGACCCCGGGGAAGAGCGAGAGGAACCAGCGGTAGGCGAGGCTGCCGGCCGACATCGAGGCCCGGTGGCGGCCGAGGTTGGCCGCCACCCGCCGGGCCAGCGCCCACCGGCCGCCGTCGGTGCCCTGGGCCTCGGGCCGCTCGGGGGCCGTGCGCATCCGGCCATGATGCAGGATCGCCGGGCCCCGGCGACGGACCCGCCGCCTCGCCCTGTCTCAGCCCTCCACGGCCGCCGGCGGCCGGGACGCCGGGCCCCGGCGGGGGCGCCGCACCGGGGCGAGGTGGACCAGCGCGTGGTAGGTCACCACGGCGATGGCCAGGTGCATGCAGACGAGCACCGCCACCGCCGGTGGCGGCGCTGTGCGCACGAGCAGCCAGAGGTCGGGCAGCCAGAGGACCAGGGTGACCACGACGGCCAGGCGGAAGTAGAGCCAGCGGGGGGCGGCGGTGACCCTGGTGGTGACCGGCCAGGCCGCGCAGGCGATCAGCACCCCGATCACGGTGAGCTTGGCGTAGTCGGCGAAGGCGAAGTGCACGTACCCCTCGGTCGAGGGGAAGACGGCGGTCCCGATGGCCACCAGCACCGCGTCGGCGGCCAGGGAGCCCCCCACCGCCACGACGCTCGCCACCGCCACGGCCGGCGCCCGGGGCTGGCGGTGGCGCGGCGAGAAGTCCACCCCCAACATGGCCGCCGCCCGGCCGAGGGCGCCCGGCCACGAACGGTCGGGCCGGGAGGGTCCGCTCGTCGCCGCCATCCCCCCGATCGTACGGACCCCCCCTTACGCCGACATGAACCCGGCGCCCGGGGCATCAATCGGGCACGACGCCCGAGGCGGTGACCGCCTCGCCCTCCCCCACCAGGGCGTTGCCGGCGTTGGCCGCCACCACCAGGCCCAGGGCCACCAGTTCGCGCCAGGAGAGGTGCTGGCCCAGGGCGACGAGGCCGACCAGCGCGGCCACCGCCGGGTCGAGGCTGAGCAGCACGCCGAAGGCCCGGGGGGTGACCCGGCGCAGCGCCGTCAGCTCGAGCGAGTACGGCAGGGCCGAGGAGAGGAGGGCCACGGCCGCCCCGAGCCCGAGCGCCTCGGGGTGCAGCATCCTCCCCGCCGCGGTGGCCAGGCCGATGGGGAGCACCACCGCCGCCGAGACGACCATGGCCACGGCCAGGCCGCTTCCCCCGGGGAACCGCCGGCCGGTCTCCTTGCTCAAGATGATGTAGGCGGCCCAGCACCCCCCGGCCACCAGGGCCATGCCCACGCCCACCAGGTCGAGGTGGCGGCCGCCCCCGCTCGAGAGCAGGACCACCCCGCCCCCAGCCAGGACCGCCCAGAGCAGGTCGGTCCGGCGCCGGGTGCCCACGATGGTCACGGCCAGCGGGCCGGCGAACTCGACGGTGACGGCCACGCCGAGGGGCACCCGGGAGATGGCCTCGTAGAAGGTCAGGTTCATGGCCGCCATGGCCACGCCGAAGGCCACCGCCACCCCGAGGTCGGCCCGGGACATGGCCAGGTGGCGGGGCCGGAGCACCCCGGCCAGGATCACCGAGGCCAGCACCAGCCGGAGCGTCACCGCGCCGGTGGGGCCGACCCGGGAGAAGAGGTGGGTGGCGATCGCCGCCCCGAACTGCACCGACACCGCGCTGGCGGCCACCAGGGCCAGGGCCGGCGGCCGATGCCGCCCCTGCCCGCCCTCGCCCGGTCGACCAGCCACGCCCGCACCCTAGGGAATTCCCCCCGCCGGGCGCGACGGCCCGCCGGTGGTCAGGCGGTGCGCGGCTCCCAGGTGAAGTAGCGGGTGGCGAAGAGCAGGCCGGCCACGCCCCAGGCGGCCACCACCAGCAGGTCGGTCCAGTCGAAGGGCGTGCCGACGAAGCCGGCCAGCATCCCGCCGGCGAAGTGCTTCACCGGGAAGATGCGGGCGACCCAGACGATCCACGCCGGGGTGTTGTTGCCGAAGGGGATGAAGATGCCCGAGATGAACATCAAGGGGAGGATGCTGGCGTTCACGACGGCCCCGGCCGCGTCGGCGTTGGGGACGAGCGCGGTCATGGCCAGTCCCAGCGCGCAGAACGAGCACGACCCGACCACCAGCATCAAGAAGAAGCGCAGCAGCGACAGGCCGGTCGGGATGTCGGCGGAGTAGAACGCCCGCCCGAACGCCGCCGTGACCACCATGAGCAGGACGGCGATGGAGAGCGAGTGGAGGATCCGGGCGCCCATGAACGACGACTTGGGCAGCGGGGAGCCGTCGATCCGCTTCAAGATCCCCGAGTCGCGCTGGAAGCTCATGGCGATGGCGTTGTTGGTGTAGCACGACGTGACCACGGCGAACGACGCCATGGCCGCCACGTAGTAGGTCGAGGACCGGACCGAGACGTCCCCCAAGTGGATCTTGAAGTTGCCGAGGAGCGAGGTGAAGATCACCAGGAACATGAGGGGGAAGAGGAAGGTGAAGAAGGCCAGCGACGGGTTGCGCCAGTAGGCCTTGTTGACGTAGCGGACCTGGGAGAAGGTGAGCCCGAGCGCGCTCACGGCGCCTCTTCCCCGCCCTCGGGCAGAAGCGCCCCGGACCCGGTCAGCGCCAGGTAGACGTCCTCCAGCGACGGCCGCCGCACCTCGAACCCGTCGAGGTCCACCCCCTCTTCGATGGCCCACCCACAGAGCCGGTGGACGTCGGCCACCGCGTCGTCGAGCAGGGCCTCGGTGAACCCGTCGGGGCCCGGCGGACCACCCAGCCCCGGCGGCGGCTCGACCCCGGCCGGGAGCCGGTAGCGGACACGGACCTTGGCCCGGTCCCGGAAGCCCAGTGTCGCCGGCGCTCCCTCGGCCACCACCCGGCCGGCGGCCACCACCGCCACCCGGTCGGCCAGGTACTCGGCCTCGTCCATGAAGTGCGTGGTGAGCAGGACCGTCTTGCCCAGCGAGGCCAGGCTCCGGACGATCTCCCAGGCCTCGCGCCGGGCCGAGGGGTCGAAGCCGGTCGTCGGCTCGTCGAGGAAGAGGAGCTCGGGGTCGCCGGCCAGGGCGATGGCCATCTCGAGCCGGCGCTGCTGGCCGCCGGAGAGCCGCTTCACCCGCTCGTCGCGCTTCTTCTCCAACCCCACCAGGTCGATCACCTCGTCGACCGGTCGGGGGTGGGGGTAGAGGCGGGCGTAGAGGGCGACGGTCTCGGCCACCGTCAGGTACTGCTCGATGCCGGTCGACTGCAGCACGATGCCCACGCGGGGCTTGAGGCGGGTCCGCTCCCGGCCGGGGTCGACCCCGAGCACCGAGACCTCGCCGGCGTCGCGGGCGCGGTAGCCCTCGAGGATCTCGACGGTCGAGGTCTTGCCGGCGCCGTTCGGGCCGAGGAGGGCGAACACCTCCCCCTGGTGGATGTCGAGGTCGATGCCGTCGACGGCGCGCAGGTGGCCGTAGGACTTGACCAGGCCGCGGACCCGGACGGCGAGCGGGCCCGTCGAGCGCGCCGTGGCCCCCGGCGGCCTCGGGGTACCCTCGTCGGTCACGGCGTCCTCCTTGTCGGCCGGCGGGGCGGGCCCCTGTCGCCTCAACAGGCTGGCACCCCCCACCGGCGGCGGCAAGGCCCGGTCGCTGTCGCTCGGCGTAGGCTCGGGGCGTGTGCGGCCGCATCGCCCAGAGCGAGCCCAGCGCCTTCGCCCGGCGGCTCGGGGCGATCTTCGGGGAGGACGAGGGCTGGCGCCCGTCGTGGAACATCGGCCCCATGGCCCGGGTCCTGGCGGTGCGCGAGACCGACGACGGGCGGCGGCTCGAACGGTTCCGCTGGGGCCTCGTCCCCGGCTGGGCGAAGGACCCCCAGACCGGGGCCCGGTGCTTCAACGCCCGGGCCGAGACCGTGGCCACCAAGCCGACCTTCCGCTCGGCCTTCGCCCACCGCCGGCTGCTGGTCCCGGTCGACGGCTTCTACGAATGGCGGGCCGTCGAAGGGTCGAGCAAGCAGCCGTACTTCTTCACCAGGGCCGACGGCGACGTCCTGGTCCTGGCCGGGCTGTGGGAGTACTGGCGCTCGCCCGACCAGGAGTTCGTGAGCGCGACGGTCATCACCACCGCCTCGGGCCCGGACCTCGCCGGGATCCACGACCGCCAGCCCGTCGTCCTCGAGCCCGACACCTGGGAGCGGTGGCTCGACCCCGGGCTGGCGGACCGCGACGAGCTCGAGGCCATGCTCGGAGCCGGCGAGGGGGTCCTCGCCCACTGGCCGGTCTCCCAGGACGTGGGCAGCGTGCGCAACGACGGCGCCTACCTGGTGGAGCCGGTCGCCGGCTGACCCGGCGCCAACACCCCTCACCCCGCGGTTATCGGAGCACCCGGTAGCAAAGGTGGGTGACCCCGTCGGACTCGACGACCCGCGTGCACTCGAGGTCGACCGGGTGGTCGGCGGACCCGGCGAAGAGCCGGACCCCGCCCCCCAGCAGGACCGGGACGAGGTTGAGGTGGAGCTCGTCGAGCAGGCCGGCCGCCAGGAACTGGCCGGCGACGTCGGCCGCCCCCACGGCGATGTCCCGGTCCCCGGCGACCGCCCTGGCCTGGGCCAGGGCCTCCTCGACGCCGCCGGTGACGACGGTGCCGCCGGTCCCCGGGCCGACGTGGCGGTCGACCGGGCGGTGGGTGAGGAGGAAGAAGGGCGCGCCCACCGGGTGGTGGCCCCCCCACCCGCCGGCGATGTCGAACGTCCGCCGCCCGGTGATGACCGCCCCGCACCCGAACATCTCCCTAACCACCGCCGCGCTGCGCGCCGGGGGGCGGAATCGGTCGTCGGGGCCCGTGCGCTCGGTCCCCGCCGTCCACCAGTCGAAGAGCCGGCCGCCGCCGTCGCCCAGGGGATTGGCCGGGCCGTCGTTCGGCCCGGCGATGAACCCGTCGAGCGAGACCGAGAGCCCGGCCACCACGTTGCCCACCGACACCTCCCCCGCTCGCCGTGCCGGGCGTCGCGCCCGACGCCGGGCCCACACTGCCGCGCCCGCCAAGGTACCGGACCGGGCCGCCGCCCACGGGTGTGCGTCCCCCTCGGCGTCGCCCGTTGCGGCGGTCCCGGCGCCGGCGCCCCCGTCCGGAGCCGCACGGCAGGGGTTGTGCTGCATCGAAATTTGGGTAGGATACTCAGTATGCTTCCAGAGAACGGCCGCTGGTGAGCGTCCGCCACGCCCTGCTCGGCCTGCTGAGCGACGGCCCGAAGTACGGCCACCAGCTCCGCCAGGAGTTCGAGGAGCGGACCGGGGATGTCTGGCCCCTCAACGTCGGGCAGGTGTACACCACCCTCCACCGCCTCGAGCGCGACGGCTTGGTCGAGTCCGACGACTCGGGCGCCGACGGTCCCCAGAAGGGGTACCGGATCACCGAGGCGGGCCAGGCGGAGCTTGCCTTGTGGCTGCGCACGCCGCCCGACCTCACCTCGCCGCCGCGCGACGAGCTCGTCATCAAGGTGCTGGTGGCGTTGGGCCTGCCCGGCGTCGACATGCACGACGTCCTCCAGGTGCACCGCCGCTACCTGGTCGAGCTCATGCAGCAGTGGACGAGGCTGAAGGAGGACGAGGCCGAGTTCGACCTGGGACTGGCTCTCGTGGTCGACGCCGAGCTCCTCCGGCTCGATTCGGTCGTCCGCTGGCTCGACGCGGCCGCCGGGCGCATCAGGCGGGCGGGCACCGAGCCCGCCCGCCCAACCATGCCGACCCCACGGATCCGACGACGGCTGGTCGCGCGGAAATGAGCTTCCTCGAGCTGCGCGACGTCTCGAAGTCCTACGGCCAAGGGCCGGCCCAGGTCCGGGCGCTCGACCGCGTCGGCCTGGAGGTCGAACGCGGCTCGCTGGTGGCGGTCATGGGGCCGAGCGGCTCGGGCAAGTCGACCCTGCTCACCATCGCCGGCAGCCTGGAGGGGCCCACCACCGGGGACGTCCTCATCGACGGCGTGGCGCTGTCGACGATGTCGCGCAACGAGCAGGCCAGGCTGCGGCGGCGGACGATCGGCTTCGTCTTCCAGGACTTCAACCTCCTGGCCGGGCTGACGGCCCTCGAGAACGTTTCGCTGCCCCTCGAGCTCGACGGCGTCGGGGCCAAGCGGGCCCAGCGCGCCGCGGCGGCGGTCCTCGACGAGCTCGGTCTCTCGGACCGGGCCGCCCACTACCCCGACGAGCTCTCGGGAGGGGAGCGCCAGCGGGTGGCGATCGCCCGGGCCGTCGTCGGCGACCGGCACCTCCTCCTCGCCGACGAGCCGTCCGGCGCGCTCGACTCGCAGAACGGCGAGGCGGTGATGCGGATGATCCTGAACGCCTGCAAAGGCGGCGTCGCCGCCGTCGTCGTCACCCACGACGCGCAGCTCGCCTCCTGGGCGGACCGGGTCGTCTTCCTGCGCGACGGGCGCGTCGTCGACCAGACGGTGCCGCCGCCGAGCCCCGAGGCGCTCCTCGGCCGGACCCCGGAGCGATGACGACCACCCTCGAGCGTCCGTCGACCGGGGTGCGCTCGGGAGGCGGCGGGGCACCGGCGCGCCGGGCCATGCTGCGGTGGGCCTGGCGGCTCTTTCGCTGGGAGTGGCGCCAGCAACTGCTCATCGTGGTGCTGATCGTGGTGGCGGTGGGGGCGACCTTCGTGGGCGCGGCGGTGGCGACCGACACCCCGCCGTCGGCCACCGCCGACTTCGGCACCGCCCAGGACCTCGCCACCTTCCAGGGCCCCGACCCCCACCTGGCCTCGCAGATCGCCTCGCTCGAACACCGCTTCGGCCGGGTCGACGTGATCGAGAACGACCTCCTCACCGTCCCCGGCACCATCGACACCTTCCAACTGCGGGCCCAGAACCCGACCGGGCCCTTCGGCGGTCCGCTGCTGTCGCTGCTCTCGGGCCGCTACCCCACCGGGCACCACGAGGTGGCCATGACGCCCGCCGTGGCCGCAGAGCTCGGCCTGAAGGTCGGCGGCGTCTGGCACCACGACGGCACCGCGCTGCGCCTGGTGGGCACCGTGGAGAACCCCCAGAGCCTTCTCGACGAGTTCGCCCTGGTCGCCCCGGGCCAGGTGCGCTCCCCCACCCAGACCACCGTGCTCTTCGACGCCGGCGGCGTTCCCGCCCACTCCATCGGGCCCAACGTCGAGACGCCGGCGTCGATCTCGAACACCAACGTGTTCAACCCCGAGACGATCGTCTTCGCCCTGGCCACCGTGGGCATGCTCCTCATCGCCTTGGTGGGGGTCGGTGGCTTCACCGTGCTGGCCCAGCGCCGGCTGCGGTCGTTCGGGATGATCGAGTCGCTCGGGGCCACCGACGCCCACGTCCGCCTCGTGGTGCGGGCCAACGGCGTGGTCGTCGGGGCCATCGGGGCCGTCGTCGGCGCGGCTCTCGGCATGGTCACCTGGCTCGCCTACCGCCCCACCCTCGAGTCCGACGCCCACCACGTCGTCGGGGTGCTGGCCCTGCCGTGGGCGGTGATCGTCCCGTCCATGGCGCTGGCCGTCGTCGCCACCTACGTGGCCGCCTCGCGCCCCGCCCGCTCGGTCACCAAGATCCCGGTGGTGACCGCACTGTCGGGGAGGCCCGCACCCCCGAGGCAGGTCCACCGGTCGGCCGTCCCCGGGGTGGTGTTGGCGGCGATCGCCTTCTTCTTGTTCGGGGTGGCGTCCAGCCGAAAGAGCCCGGCCGCGCTGGTCCCCGGGTTCATCCTCCTCATCGTCTCGGTGGTCCTCCTGTCTCCGATCTGCCTGGTCCTCTTGGCCAGGGCGAGCCGGCCGGCCCCCATCGCCGTCCGCCTGGCGCTGCGCGACCTCGCCCGCTACCGGGCCCGGTCGGCGTCGGCCCTGGCGGCGATCAGCCTCGGCGTCTTGATCGCCGTCACCATCTCGGTCGTCGCCGCCGGCCGCTACGGCAACGTCCTCGACTACGCCGGGCCCAACCTGGCGTCCGACCAGGTGGTCGTCCACACGGTGACAACCTCGGTCCGGACAGTCCGCCCGGGCGGCCCCACCGCGCACCCCGCGGCCACGGCAGCCACACTGCACGCCGAGGCGAAAGGGGCGCACGCCATCGCCGCCGCGCTCGGCTCGACCGAGGTCGTGGCGCTCGAGTCGACGAGCGCCTCGCTCTGGCACGCCGCACCGGGGCGCAACTGGTCGGGGCAGGTCTTCGTGGCCACCCCGCAGCTCCTCCGTGCCTTCGGCATCGCGCCGTCGTCGGTGCGCCCGAGCGCGGACATCCTCACGATGCGCCCCGGCCTGGCCACAACGTCCAGAATGCTCCTCGTCTACAACGGTTACATGGCCAAGACAGGGCCGGCCGGGGGCGGCGGCGCCGACGCGTTCGCCTGCCCCAAGTCGACCTGCCTGGCCGACCCGACGATCCAGGAGGTCGGCGCCCTCCCCTCGGGGACCTCGGCGCCCAACACCGTCATCACCGAGCACGCCGTCCACCTGCTCGGGCTCACGACGACCACCACAGGCTGGCTGATCCAGACCCCCGCCGCGCCCACCGCCGCCCAGATCACCGCCTCCCGGGCGGCGGCGGCACAAACCGGCATGACCATCGAGACCAAGAACAGCGCGCCCTCCTCCACAGAGATCATCAACTGGGCCACGGTCTTCGGGATCGCCCTCGCCCTCGGGATCCTGGCCATGTCCCTTGGCCTCATCCGCAGCGAGACCGCTGCCGACCTGCGCACGCTCGCCGCCACCGGGGCGGGCGGCCGCACCCGCCGCACCGTCACCGCGGCCACCGCCGGCGGGCTGGCCCTTCTGGGCGCGGTCCTGGGCACGGTGGCCGCCTACATCGCCGCCGCCGGCTTCTTCCGCGCCAGCCCCGACACAGGCATCTCGGCGCTCGGCCACGTCCCGGTCCACACCCTGGCGCTGATCGTGGTCGGCATGCCGGTCGCCGCCGCCGTGGTCGCCTGGCTGCTCTCGGGCAAAGAACCCCCCTCGCTGGCCTCCCAGCCCATCGAATGACCCGGGCCCGGCGGCGCGCCGCCTGGGTGGTGGGGACGTCGCGACCACGAACCTTCCTCGGTCCTCAGGTGGGTGCGGCCGGCCGGCAGCTACCCTGACGCCATGGGCGCCCTCTTGGAGCTCGAAGGGCTCCGGCGCCGTTTCGGCGAGGTGACCGCCCTCGACGGCCTCTCCTTCTCGGTGCCCGCCGGCCAGGTCGCCGGCTTCCTCGGGCCCAACGGCGCGGGGAAGACCACCGCCATGCGGGCCGTCTTCGGCCTCACCGACCTCGACGAAGGGACCGTGCGGTGGAACGGCGCCCCCGTCGGCCAGGCGGACCGCCGCCGGTTCGGCTACATGCCCGAAGAGCGCGGGCTCTACCCCGGCATGGTCGTGGGCGAGCAGCTCGAGTACCTCGGCCGGCTCCACGGGATGCGCGCCGACGCCGCCCGGGCCGCGGCGGGAGCGTGGCTGGAGCGGCTGGGGGTGGCCGACCGGGCACAGAGCAAGGTGGAGACGCTCTCGCACGGCAACCAGCAGCGCGTCCAGCTGGCCGCCGCCCTCGTGCACGACCCCGAGCTGCTCATCTTGGACGAGCCCCTGGCCGGCCTCGACCCGGCGGGGATCGACACCATCGGTGGCGTCCTGGCCGAGCAGGCCCGCTCGGGGCGGTGCGTGCTCTTCTCCAGCCACCAGCTCGACCAGGTCGAGGACCTCTGCGAGTCGGTGACCATCATCGACCACGGCCGCCTGGTGGCCTCCGGGCGGGTTGACGACCTCACCACCGCCGGGGAGCGCCGGCTGGTGGTGCGGGTGGAGGGCGACCGGGAGGGCGCCTGGGCCCGGGGCCTCGACGGCGTCACCGTCTCCGAGGTCGACGGGGGCGCGGCGCGCCTCGTGCTCTCGCCGGCGGTCGACAGCGACTCGGTCCTCAAAGCGGCGATGGCCGCCGGCCGGGTCACCGAGTTCGCGTTCCGGCGTCGGCGGCTCTCCGAGGTCTTCCGAGAAGCGCTGGCATGAGCGGCATTCTCGTCGGTGTCCTGCTGGTCTGCGCCGTGGCCCTCAGGGTGTGGCGGCGCCGCGGGCGGCGGGCGGCCGGCGAGCCGCGGCCCGCCGGCGGGCTGGGCCCCTTCTCCGGCGACGTGGGCCTGGTGGCCGCCCGGGAGGTGCGCGAACGGTTCCGGGCCAGGATCTTTAGGGTCGGGACCCTGATCATCCTGGTCGTCGTGGCCGCCGCCATCGTCATCCCCAAGGTCGAGGCCACCAAGGCCGGTCCCCAGCGGGTAGGCGTCGTGGGCGTCCTCGGTCCCCGGCTGGAGAAAACCGTCGTGGCCTCGGCCGAGAGCGTGGGGGCGAGCGTGCGGTTCTCCCCCGAGCCCGACCAGGCGTCGGCCGAGCGGGCCCTGCGCGCCGGCCGCCTCGACCTGGTCATCGTGGACCGCTCCAAGATCGTGGTGAACGCGGCGATCGGGGCCTCGGACACCTCGACCACGGCCCTCTTGGCGCGGGCGGTTTCCCAGGCCCTGGGCGACGCCGAGGCGGTCGAGGCGGCGCACCTCTCGCCCTCCCAGGCCACCGCCCTGTCCGGCGCCCGCCCGCTCCCGGTGCGCAGCCTCCAGCCCTCCAAACCCACCGGGGCGGCCCAGACGACCTCGGTGATCGGGCTCATCCTCATCTTCGTGATGCTGTCGCAGTACAACACGTGGATCCTGATGGGGGTGATGGAGGAGAAGTCCAGCCGGGTGATCGAGGTCCTCCTGGCCGCCGTCCGCCCCGTCCGGCTCCTGGCCGGCAAGGTCCTGGGCATCGGCATAGTGGCCTTCGCACAGGCCGCGCTGATCGTCTGCTTCGCCCTGGTCTTGGCCGAGGCGGTCGGCTCCGACCTCCTGCGCGGCACCGCGCCGCTCGTCGTGGCCAGCACCTTGCTGTGGCTGGTCCTCGGCTACGCCTTCTACTGCTGGGTCTACGCGGCGGCGGGGTCCCTGGCCGAGCGCCAGGACCAGGTCCAGACGCTGGCCTTCCCGCTGAGCCTGCCGGCCATCTTCGGCTACATCATGGGCCTCACCGCGGCCGGCTCGCAGAACGCGTCGCTCTTCTTCAAGGTCCTCGCCTACCTCCCCCCGACGGCGCCCTTCGCCATGCCGGTCCTCGTCGGCCTGAAGGTGGTCACCTGGTGGGAGTTCGCGGCGTCGGCGGCCATCTCGCTCGCCTGCACCGTCGCGGTGGCGAGACTCGCCGGCACCATCTACCGGCGGGCCATCCTGCGCACCGGCCGGCGGGTGCCGCTGCGCGAGGCCTTCGCTCGCGGCGCACGCTGAACGCCGGCCACCGGTCGCCGGGTCCCCGACGCGCCGGCAACGGCTCCGGCCGGAGCCGCACACTAGGAGAGGAGACGGGGGCGCGGCCGTGGCCTCCGGGCTGCTGCCTCGGCCGTCGCCGCTCGCCGCGCGGCCCGGGTGCCCGCAGACCGCCCGACGCCGTGCCCGGCGGGCCGTGACCACCCCGTCGGCCGGGGTCGGTCCCGGTCCACCTCACCCGAGCAACCGGATCCTTCTTTCGAAGTACCACGAGAAGTGCCCGCGGTACCTCTCCTGTAGATCGGGTCGCCTCCAGTCACCCCCGGCGACCCGACCCCGACACAGTTCGCGGCCACAGCGACACTCCATGGCCTCCTCGCCGTCGTCGAAGAGGGCGTAGTCGGTGGTCAGCTCCTCCCCGGCCTCGACGTCGCGCATGGCGACAAGGACGGCGTTGCCACCGAAGCCGACGTTCGGTTCGCACGAATGGTTGAGGAAGAGCATCACCGGCTCGTACTCTCCGTCCGACAGCGCGACGAGGTGGAGGTCGTCGGTGATCTGCACATCGGAGTTCTGCAGGCGTTCGGGCAATGACCGGAGGACCTCGGTCGACACGATGTGCCCGCCTTTCACGGCGACGATCTCGCCCCTCTGGATCGGTTGGGCGGCTTGCAGGCCCCGGCCCGGCGATGCTGCTCTGCGCCCCCTTGACCGCCTTCGGGGAGATCCAGGATGCGACCACACCTCGATTGTGCCCAGGCTTCAGTCCTCGGCCACCGGTCGGTGCCGTCGGAACTGCCTGATCTGGGGAGTTGTGGCAGGGATGCTTGACGTGCGCCGCATTTCGAGCAGCGACGGCCTCGGCGCGAGGTGGGCGCCGGAGGTGACGGGAACAGCCCCCTCGGAACAGGGTCGAACCGGGGCTGGGGGTGCGCCGGCAAGCGAGGGCGGTGCCGCTCACACCCGGCGGCTCCGCTCCGAGGTGGGCCGAATCCGGGCATGCTCACGGCGATGAGCGAGCGTCCTATCCCGACAGAACCGCCAGACGGCGCGGGCCGGCTCGGATGGGTTCTGGCGGCCGTCGGGTGTGCCGGCTCCCTCGGCGCGGCGCTGGGCAGTTCCGACGACGCCCGGTCCGCGGCAGCGCAGGACTGGCCCCCGTTCGTCCTCGTGGCGGGCCTCCTCCTGGTGGGCCTGGTCGCCGACGAGGACCGGCTGTTCTCCGCCGCCGGACACACGCTCGCCCGCTTGTCACCGAACGGGCTGGCCCTCTACGTCGGTGCTGTCGCCCTGGTCGTCGGTGTGACGACGGTGCTGAACCTCGACACCTCGGTGGCGTTCCTCACGCCAATCCTCGTCTACACCGCCCGCAACCGGGGAGAGGGTGAGGCACCGCTCCTCTACGGGTGCCTCCTCTTGTCCAATGCCGGATCGCTGCTGCTGCCCGGCGCGAATCTCACCAACCTGATCGTCCTCGGCCACCTGCAGCTCTCGGGGGGACAGTTCCTCCGGCACATGGCCCTCGCGGCGATGGCGGCGGCACTCGTGACCGCCTTGGTGGTGGGCGGTGCCGAGCACCGTTCGCTGCGGACGACCGTCGCCGGGGTCTCGAAACGAGAGCAGCCGGTGGTGGGGGTCGGGCTGGTGGCCGTGGTGGCGGTCACCGCCTTGGTGCTGTTCCTCCCCTCCCCCGCCCCTGCGGTGGCCGCCGTGGGCGTGGTGGCGGTCATCGTCCGCTCGTTCTCTTCGGACGTCTCCCCACGACGCGCCTGGGGGGCGCTCGGACTCCCCGTGCTCGTCGGCCTGTTCGGCGTCGCCGTGGCCCTCGGGACGCTCGGCCGTGCGTGGGCGGGACCGGCGAACCTCCTGTCCCATCTCGACGCCTGGGGTACGGCCGCGGCCGGAGCCTTCTTCAGCGTGGTCGTGAACAACCTCCCCGCGGCATCGCTGCTGGCGGCACGGGTGCCGCCGCGACCGTTCGCCCTCCTGGTGGGTCTGAACATCGGCCCCAACCTCTTCGTCACCGGGTCGCTCGCCTGGCTGTTGTGGCTCCGATCGGCCAGGGCGGCCGGTGCCCGGCCGTCCATCGCCAGAGCGAGCCTCCTCGGCGTCGTCGCGGCGCCGCTGTCGATGGCGGCCGCCCTGGGCATGCTGGCCCTCAACGGGTCACACTGAAGCACCCCTGCCTGCCGGTTGAAAACGGGGGTTCGACACCCCGTCCCGGTTCGATGTGACGCAGGCAGATCGCCGACCCCGGCGCTTGCTTGCCGGCCCCAACGGGCAGTCGACGAGGACAAATCAACGGCGACTCCCCGAATCCAGGATCTTCCCTCCGTAGCTCGAGCAAAGGAACATTGGAATCCTCCCGATCTGGCGTCCGTACTACCCTGACCAGGTGGATCCGGCCGGCGACCAGGAGCCGCGTCCGGGCGGCCTCGAGGAACCCAGTCCGCAAACCGGCTCTCTGCCGGGCGTCGACCCGGGCGCCCTGATCGTCAGCGGACTTGGTCGGAACGCGCTCTGGCAGTACGCCAATTTCCTGGCTGCCTCGTTCGCCGGCATTTTCATCATCGGTTTCGCCCTGCGGCGCCTGGGCACCGCCGCCTACGGGCTCTTCGCCCTGGCCGTGGCCATCATCGGCATCCTCAACACGGTCGACTTCGGGCTCCGGTTCGCGGTCATCCGGGCCACGGCCAGGGACGCTGACCGCTTCTCGGCCGAGGAGCGGATGGAGGCCCGGAGCGACGTGGAGGCCGCCCACTTCGCCTACGGGACCACGGGCGCCAGCGCTGCGGTGGTGTCGGCGGCGGCAGGGCTCGTGGTGTACCTGACGACGGGTGGAATATCCGCCACTGAGCATCTTCCCGCCGCCATTGTGCTGATCGGGCTCTCCGTCGGGCTCTCGCTGGGGACGTCGGCGTTCACGGGAGTCCTCATCGGGCGCCGACAGTTCCGGGTGCCGGCCGTTGGTGGTGTCATTGGCACGGTCGTCGAACTGGCCATCGTCGTCTTCACCATCGACCAACTGCGACTGGTGGCACTGGGCATCGGGCTCCTTGCCAACGTCGTGGTGTCCCAGGGCTACGGCGCCTGGTGGCTTCGACGCCACGAGGCGTGGTTCCACCTGTTTCCTCGGCCACACCAGTGGGTGGCGGTTCGGCGGGTCGCGGTCTTCGCCGCCCCGCTGATCGTCATGGCGTTGGCCGGGCCGATCATCCCGGCCACCGATCTCGCCGTGGTGGGGGCGGTGGCGACGGCCGGCGCGGTCGGCCTCTACCAGGCCGGCAGCGTCATCCCTGCCGGGGTAATCAGCACGCTGGTGACCGGATTCGACACCGTCTACCCCCACCTGGCCGGCACTGGTGACTCGACCGGGCAGGAGATCGCCGTCAAGTTCTTGACCCGGGTCGCGGCCTTCATTGGCGGAGCGGTGTTCGGCACTGTGATCCTTCTGCGCGCCGACGTCATACGGGTCGTGCTCGGGCGTCCATCGGCACTCGCCGAATCGGTTCTAATCGTCTTCTGCGGGATCTGGATGGAAAATATCCCGGTCCACGGACCCGCATTACTGCTCATCGCGCGAGGACGGCAACGGATCTACATGCCTCTGATCGTCGCCGAAACGATCGCCAACCTCGCTCTCACCGCTCCCTTCGCTATCTGGATGGGCCCCATCGGCGCCGCGGTGGCCACTCTCGTGACGGTCATCACCTCCGGCCTTATCGTGTTCCCGTACCTCGTGCGCCACGATCTCCCGGGAAACACCATCTGGGGCTTCACCGCTGCAGTAGTTGGCACGATGGTGCTGGGAGCGGCTTCGGCCGGGATCGCCGTCGCTCCGCTGCTGGTGCTCGCACCAGGCTGGGCTCGCCTTTTCGAAGGCTTCGCCGCCGGAGGAGTGGTGAGTTGCGTTCTCGGTCTCCTCTTCCTAAAGCGAGAAGGCAGGAGCACCCTTACCGCGATGCTTCGCCGACCGGAGGGCGCGTGAACCGGAAACGTCGCGGGCACCAGGGCGTGCATATCAACACCGGTCGGGCGGCGTCTCTTTCATGGCGGAGGTGAGCGTCCCGATGTTGACCAGAGGTTGGTCCACTCCCTCATCTTCCCACTAGGGATCGGGACGACCACCACCTCAGTGGAGCAGCCGCCGCAGCCCGACGGCCCGCAGGGTGGACCGCCACACCCCCAGACCTGCTCGTAGGGCTACGTGCCGGTAGCCCACCATGTCCGGATGGAGCCGGTGCATCCACAGGTGGGTGGTGGTTGCGCCGCGGTGGTCGACTGCGGACATCGATGACGCCTGCCGGCGGTACTCGAGGACCGCGTGGGGGGCCACGGCGAAGCGCGCCCCCATCTCGGCGGCGGCCAGCCACATGGCCCAGTCCTCCCCGTTGTCGCCCGGGAGCAGCCCCACCGGCCGCCCACCGGTGGCGTCGAACACCCACCGACGGAAGAGCGAGCTGGAGTGGGCCGGGCACTCGAGGGCCATTCGCCATCTGGTAATTGGCCGCGTCGGAATAAAGCGGTCATCGGTTCCGAAGAGCTGGATGTCGGTGGTAACGATGTCGGCCCCCGAGGACCGTTGGGTCTCCATCACCGCTTCCAGGTAGCCTGGACCCAGCCGGTCGTCAGCGTCGAGCACCACCACGTATGGGGCAGAGGTGGCGGCCACCCCGTCGTTGAAGGTCTGGGGCCCCCCGCGCGCTACGGCCCGCCGTACCACCCGCAGTTCGGGCCAGCCCTCCCGGTGCCGCTCGGCCACGCCTGCGGACCCGTCGGTGCTGCCGTCGTCCACCACCAGCACCTCATCGGGGCGCCGAGCTTGGGTGGCCACGGATCGCAGCGCCTCGTCGAGGTAGGGCGCCTGGTTGTGACATCGCACCACCACCGATAGGCGGCGGGACCCATCCTCGGGTGCACCGTCGGGAGGCATGGCGCATGGTACAGCGACGTCTCCGGGGCCCGGGTGCCTCGCTGGCACGGGAGGCACCCCCTGTCCTGCCCCGAAGCCGGAGAGTCGGCGACGAAAGAAGCGTCGATGCGTCGAGCCATCGTCTGTGGGGCCGGTTGGTTCGTCGGCGGTCACCTGGTCCGCCACCTGTACGAGACCGGCTGATGGATCTGTGGCGTGGGGTCCGCTCACTGTCCGCCAGTCGGGCCTGATTGGCCCATCCTGCGGTACGCCGCCACTAAGAAGGCGGCGTGGCTGGCCGGGCTCGGGAACGAGGCTGCGGCCTCCGACGCCGCCGAGGACAGGCGGTCGCGGACGGCGGGGTCGGCGACCTCGTGCATCCGGTCGGCCAGCGCCGAGACGTCCCCCGTCGGGAAGACGAGGATCGCCGCCGTCGGCAGTCCGCGTGAGGCCGTCGCCGACGCCACCACCGGGGTGCCCTGAGCCAACGCCTCCAGGGCGGTGATGGACAAGCCTTCGAACTCGGAGGGCAGGAGAAGGGCAGTCGCCCCCCGGAGGAGGTCGAGGCGTTCGGGGCCGGTCACCACCCCTAGGAACGCCACGCGATCGGGATCCAACCGACCGGCCATCCGCCGGACTTCGGCAATATCGTTCTCCTCGGGCCCCACCACGTCGCACGGCGCCAGCTCGTGGCGCGCCGCCAGGGCGCCCAGCACGTCGGGGACCCGTTTCTCGCGCGAGAGCCGGGCCATGGCCAGGTAGCGGCCCCGCCCGCCCGGAGTCCCGGGCCGAGGCGACCGGGCCTCGTCGGCTAGTGGTGGGCCCTGCACCACGAGCCGGGACGGCGGCACGCCCCACGACCGCGTGAGCAACGCCGCCTGGTACTCGGTCAGGGCGTGAACCAGTGACATCCGGGCCAACAGCCTCTTAGCCACCACCCTGTCGAAGCCCGCCTGAACCACCCGCACCGCTCGGGAAGTTCGGGCCGACGGTCCCACGAAGGCCCCGTGAGGAGTAAACAGCATCGGTGCCCGGCCGGCCAGGGCCGCCTGCAGCACCGTCGGGCGCGACCAGGCATGGAGGTGAAGCACGTCAAAGCCGTTGTGGGCACTGAGGCGGCGCATTGCGCCGCCCAAGGCCCACCTGTGGACCCTGACCACCAGTGGGGGGCGGGCCAGAGCGTCCCACGACGCGGGGGCAGACGCTCCTGGCTGGCAGGTGAGGACGGTGACCTTCCACCCCGCTTCCGCCTGGGCCTGGGCCATCGTCTCCACGTAGGTCTCCACCCCCCCGACACCCGGACGAAAGACGGGCGTCACGTGGAGCACTCTGGGGTCTCGGTTCGTCAAGGCGGACCACTCCGTTCCGTGGGGGCTTCAGGTCGAAGGCGGTAGTAGCGCCATAGCGCTCCGGCGTGCGAGAGCCCCCGCCTGGTGAACAGATTGCGGTTTCGGCGGCGCGGCGGGTGGTGGCAATGAGCTGCCGGAACCTGCACCAGGCGCCACCGGTCCGCCAACAGGCGGCGACAGAACTCTATGTCCTCGGGACCGTAGAAGATCTGCTCGTCGAAGGCGCCGACCTCGTCGAAGGTGCTGCGGCGGACCAGCAGGCATGCGCCGATGGCGAACTCGATCTCCCACGGACGCGGCCCCGGCAGCTCCGCAAGTCTGGACGCCGTCGGGGCATACGTCGACTTAAGCCCGAGACCGCGGGCCAACTTGCGGGCCATCGTGGGCGCGCGTCCGGCACTCGCCTCGGGCGCCTGCCCCACGAACACCGGGGCGCTGAGGGCCACCGACCGGTCCGACTCGAGAGGGGCAGCCAGCGCGGTGAGGCAGTCGGGCTCGAGCTCGGCGTCGCTGTCCAGGAAGCAGAGGTAGGGGGCCTCGCCGACGGTGGCGCCCTGGTTGCGGCCGCAAGCTACACCCAGGTTGGTCTCGTTGCGCAGGAGCCGAACCCGATTGTCAGGAGGCACCCGGGCCGGGCGGACCGAGCCGTTGTCGACCACGGCAACCCGGATCTCCACTCCGACCGAACCGAGAGCTGAAGCCACCGCCCGCCGCATCAGGTCCTCATCATCCCAGGTCAGGACCACAACATCCACCGCCGGCATCGTCACAGCCTACGGCGGTGCCACCCGAAGACCGCGATGGGCGTCGTCGGGCATTCTCCGGGGGTCGGTGGGAAACACCTCCGCTCCCGCCAGGAGACTCGCGGGGAGTCCGTAGCCTGGGTGGCTGACCATCCGGGCATGGCAGATGCGTGTCGTTTGAAGAGGCGTCAACTCGACTCGTTTCCGGACCAAATCTCGTTCGTCGCATCGGGAGTTTTGGTCTTTGAATGTGGAAATGCGCTGTTGAGTCCCCAACTTTCCTTCCCGCGAGCAGGCCGGTTGTTCAACGTCCCTTGAGCGCCACGAGGGTGCGGACCGTCCGGGCCAGAATGCGGGCATCGAGAACCGGGCCCTGGTGGCGCAGGTAGTAGAACTCGTACTGCAGCTTCTCAAGGGCGTCCTGCACGCTGGCCCCGTAGGGGAATTTCACCTGGGCCCAGCCGGTGACACCGGGCAGGACCAGGTGGCGCACGTCGTAGAAGGGGATCTTCTGGGTCAGTTCGGCCACGTAGTGCGGCTGCTCGGGCCTGGGACCGACCAACGAGAGCTCACCGCGCAGGATGTTGATCACCTGGGGCAATTCGTCGACGTGCAGCCGGCGCATCCACCGAGCGAGGGTGCGCAACCGGGGATCGTCTTCGGCGGTCCACTCGCTTTCGGTGCGGCCGGGCGGCATCGTCCGGAACTTGAGGATGGTGAACGTGCGCCCGCCCTTGCCCACCCGAGTCTGGCGGAATAGCAGAGGTCCCGGGTTGCCTATCCGGTCGGCGATCCACACGATCGGAAGGGCCACAGCCAGCAGCACAAGTCCCACCAGGGCGGATGCCAGGTCGACGATGCGCTTCGTCCGGGCGTAGGCGGGGGCGTGCAGTTCTTGGATGTCGAACATGAGCGAGACCCGCTCGAGCTCGGCCACCGGCAGCTTGCCCAGCCACTCGTCGTAGAAGACGGTCAGAGTACGGATGCGCAGCCCGAGACCGTGCAGCAGTGCGGCCTGTGCGACCACCGCCTCGTCAGCCTGGGCGTCGCGGTCGAGCACGACCACCGTCGCCCGGGACGCCTCCGCCTCCTTGACCAGATCCAAGCCGGCCTCAGCGCTTGGTGTCGTGTCCGACGATGGGTGCAGGACCCGCACCAGCCGCACGGAGCGCTCGGGGGCCCGGTGGATGTCGGCGTCGAGGGCAGCTGCCTCCTCGGGCCCGACGACCGCCAGCACCCGGTCCTCGCCGGCCCCCAAGGCCTGGGCCCTCCTGGCGGAATGTGCCACGGCGAGGTAGATCGGCAGAAGCACCAGCGTCGTGCCGCCCACCACGGCACGGGGCAGGAGGAGGGAGCCGGTGGCCAGCTGGATCAGGGAGATGGCCACCCCGCCACCCACCGCGGCCCCGACACCAGCCCACACGGCGCCGGCCTGGTTGCGTTGGACGTCGAAAGCGCCCGACAGGTAGGCAAAGAACTCGAGCAAGGCGATGTAGGCGACGGTCCACAAGAAACGCTGGGTGCCGGTGAAGGGGTAGTGGCCCACCAGGTGGGCATGCAGCTCGCCCAGCACGATCACGACGACCACAGGGGCCAGGATCGTGACCAACCGCCGCGTCCCCTTCATCGGCCGAGCCCCGTCATCGCTGCCGCTACCTCACCGCCTTCGCCACTCCAACGCGTCAGTGACGTGTGCACTTCGCCGTCACTGTTCGGCCCCCGAACTGTGTGGTCACCACCTCCGGATGACAGGCCCCGCTCAGGTACTCGCGGTCGATGGGCTGTTGCGGATCGTAGAGGAGTGATCGTTCCAGGTAGGTGTGTTCGGCGGATCGGTCGCCGTCGAGGGCCGCGATGTCGGCGAGCAGGTTCATCGAGGCGGTGAGCACCGGGTTGACCGCCATGGCGCGGAGGGCACTGCGCCGGGCGCTTTCGTCCTCCCCGGCGGCGAATTGGAAGGTCGCGAGGATCAACCAGGACTTGGCGTCGGTCGGGTCCCGTTGGACGGCCTCGGCGGCAAAGTGCGCGGCCGTGGCTGCCTCGCTGTGCTTGCGGGTCCCGCTGAAGTAGTAGGCAAAGGCCAGTGTTGACGCCGATGTGGGCCACGCCCGAAGCAGGGAGTTGGCCGTGGTGCCGTCAGCGATGGCTGCCGACGCCGTCGCAGGCGTGAGCTGAGCGGCCATCCGTTGCTGGGCCACGTCGCCCACGATCAGCAAGACGCCCGCAACGAAGGCGATTCCAGCCAGAGCGAGCGCGCTGGCGAGAGCCCAGCGAGGATAGGCGTCGGGCGCGGTTTGTGGCGCCGGGTCCGGCGGTGCCCCCCTCTGTCGAACGTCGACGGATGGTGGCTCGGTCGCCGTGTCGGGTTGCCGTCGGATGGCGGCCGCACCAAGGGCCAGGAATGCCAACGAGGTGAGGCCCACGAAGAGCGGCTCCGCCATCTCTCCAACCATTATGGCGACGGCGAACACCACCAGGGGGCCGCCGCGATCCCGTAGAGCGAAGAACAAGAAGGCGACGAAGGCGATCAACCCGAGCACGCCGGTGACCACCGCCACCTCGACGAACATGTTGTGGGCGTCGGAGAAGAATGCCTGGGCAGTTGTCCGGGCGAAGGCGACCGAGTAATGGGGCACCGTCGCCGCCTCGTACTGGTCGGGTCCGTAGCCGAACAGCGGGTGGGCCACCAGGGCATGGAAGCCGGCCAGCCATCCCCCAATTCGTTGGCCGAAGGTCTCCGAGGTGGTCGACGCGGCGACGTGATGGGCGACGCTTCCCGCACCCGGGATGACCGACCCCGTGACCAACCCCCCGGCACCGACCGCGCCGTAGAGGATCGCCCGGTCGCGGGTTTCCCGGTCGTACAGGCCCACTTCGTCGCGGCGGTGCAGCGCCCAGATCGACCATGCAATCACGCCCACGGCCACCAGCACGGGGAGCCGCTCGCCGCAGATGGCGGCGCCGAAGGCCACCACCGCGGTGACCGGGGCCCACAGGGCTGGACGTTCGACCACCCGCGTGGCCAACAGGGCCAGCGTGGCGGCCAGCAGGCCTCCAAAGTAGACCGGGTTGCCCAGCAGTCCGGCGGGCTGAGTCCCCCCGTACATTGGGAGCCCGATACCGCCCAAACCGGGGAATCGCTCGAAGAAGGCGACCGCAGCGTTCAGGGTCCCGGCCCAGATGATCGCGTTCTCTACCAGTCGGCGGTCGGCGACGGAGATCCCGGTCGCGAGGGCCCAGCAGGCGGCCAACCCGGCGAAGAAGATGAGCCCGGTCATGCTGAGGTACTCGCCGACCAGCGAGCTCAGCGGGGCTTTTGACAGCAGGGTGGCGATCGCCGCCACCACCACGAAGGCGACCGCCGATCGGGCTGCCCAGGTCCGGGTCGAGGAGACCCGGGCCGGCCCCTTGCCCAGGGCCAGGACCACCAAGAATGGCAGCCCTGCACCCGTCATCACCCACAGGACCGCTGCCTTGGGGACGTCGGCCGCAGACGACAAGGTGGGGAAGAAGAGCGTTGGGAGCAGGAATGCGCCCACTGCCAGGCCCCAGCCCCACCGAGTGGGCGCCTCCGCACTCTCGGCTTCCGGGCGCTGACGGTCGGTGGGCCGACGGTTCGCACCGGTCGCTCGGGGTTGCCCGCCGCCTGCCCCCCGACCGCGGTTCTGGATGGCCGAAGAGCGGGTCGCCGGTCGGGAGCGGGTGGCCGTCGAACCGGCGCTTCGCGCCGTGTGCTTCTTGGCCATACCCCCCCTCACTCTCCGCTGATCCGTACCCGACACCGCTTTCATCTCGGGCCCGGGGGGCGCGCGACACCACCCGACGCCCCGAGTACTGGCCGCACCAGTTGACCGGTAGGGGAAATGGTACCCGACCCAAAAGGAGGTGTTCTCGTGTGCGGGCGGTGCGAGGGCGCACACCCTGTCGACGGTCGGTCTCGATTACCCATCCCAGCCCGCTCGGGCGGGCGAGCCGGAAACAGCTTGAACAGCCGCCACCCCCCGACGCCGCCCGGGGCGGGTGAGCCCCTGCCGGTGACAGGCCGGCCCCGGACGGGCTGGCCGTTGACCGAGGTCTCGAAGGAGACGTCGAGCTCTCGGAGGGACGGTGCCTACGGTGGTCTTCGGATCGGGGAACTGGCCGGACTACGTCGTGGACGGGTGGACGTTCTGCGGAACAGGATCGACGTTGCCGAAATAATCGTGGAGGTCCGGGGTCATCTGCACTTCGGCCCCCCCAAGACCCGAACCGGGCGTCGGTCCCTAACCCTGCCTTCGTCGGTGATGGCGGTACTCAACGACCACTAGGCTCAGTACACGCCAGCGGAGCCGGATGCCCATGAATTCACGGCCCCCAAGGGCGGCCCCCTGCGGGCGCCAGCGTGGCGTCGGCGCGAGTGGAACCCGGCGGTTGTTGAAGCCGAGTTGTCTCCGTTGCATCCCCACGAACTCAAACACACCGCGATCGCGCTGTGGATTGCGAGTGGTGCCGGCCCACTCGAAGTGTCCCGACGAGCCGGTCACACGTCGGTCAGCTTCACGTTCGACCGCTACGGCCACCTGTTCCCCGAAGCCGACCAGTCCGTCGCCGACCGCCTCGATGCGTTGATCGCTGACGGACAAAAGACGGACAACGTTTCCGCGAAGGAGTCAGTCAAACGGCCTGGCAAGCCCGCGACCAGGGAAGAATCGAGTGGGCGCTGGGGGACTCGAACCCTCGACCTCAGCCGTGTGAAGGCTGCGCTCTAACCAACTGAGCTAAGCGCCCGGCGCAGGGAACCCGGCGGACCGGCCGCACCCAGGCCAGAAACGATAGCGCAGCGTCGACGGGCTCGAATCCGGGGTCCCGGTGGGCAGGTAGCCTGGTCCGCTCATGGCCGACGACGACGAGCTCGAGGGCACGGAGCCCGAGGACGAGGGCACCCCCGAACCCTCCGGACGGCCGGTGACCGGCTGGCAACGGCTGACCGAGACCTTCCTGCGCCCCCCCGGCCCAAAGACCGTGCGCCCGCAGCCTGCGCCGCAGGACCTCTCGCACCTCACCGATGCCGAGCGCCGGCGGCGCATCAACCAGATCGACCCGACCGAGCGCAAGGTCGGCCTGGCCGCCGGCGTCCTCGCGCTCGTCTTCTCCGTCGTCTACACCGTCCCCGACATGGTCTCGAAGGTCTCGGTCGCCACGACAGTCAAGCCGGTGCACAAGGTGTGCGCCGATCACTACAAGTACACGGTCAACGCCGGCGCCGCCGCCACCTGCAACACGGTGTACTCGACGAGCCACTACGTCTTCGAGCTCGTCTTCCTGCTCGTCTTCTCGGCAGCCCTCCTCGTCACCGTGCGCATCGGCCGCCGCGCCCTCATGGCGTTCGCCATCGTCATCTGCGGCCTCGCCTTCGGGACGTTCCTGCTCCTGCTCCCCTTCCTGGTGGCCGGGGGATGGCTGCTGCTGCGGGCCTGGCGCACCCAGCGCTACGGCTCCCCCACCGCCCGCGCCCCGGTGGAGGGGTACGTGCCGCCGGTCCGCGGTGCCCCAAGGGCGCCCGCCGGGCCGCGCCAGCCCCGCAACGCCACCCGGCGCGGTCGGGCCGCGCCGGCCGCGCCCGAGGGAAAGAAGCCCCCGGCGCCGAGCAAGCGCTACACGCCGAAGACCCAGAAGAAGAGGCGGCCGCCGCCGGCCGAGTGACCCCGCTCGCTCATCGGGTGACGAGCGCCGAGCGCAGCAGGTCGAGCACGTCGGCCCGCCGCCGCACCAGCGATCGGGCGGTCGGCTCCTCGCCCAGGGCGCGCAGCACCTCGACCTCGGTGACCATGCCGATCACCGTCGAGTAGATGGCGAGCAGCAGCAGCTGGGGCTCGTGCCGACGCATGCGGCCGGCGTCCATCTCCGCCTCGAGGAAGCTCGACGCGCGCTCGGCGAGTGGGCGGAGGGCGGTCGTCATCTGGGTGGCCGCCGGCGGCCCGAGGCGGGCGGCCTCCCGGACCAGCCCGAGCAGCTCGGGCCGCCGGGCGGCCAGGCGGAACACCGAGCGGACCACCGCCTCCACCCGGTCGAATCCCTCCCCGGCCCCGTCGAGGGCACCCTCCAGTGCCGCCGCCAGCTCCTCGGCGCTGCGGCCGATCACCGCCTCGAGCAGCGCCTCCTTGCTGGGGAACCAGTAGAGGATCGTCTGCTTGGTCACCTCGAGCGACCCGGCCAGGGCGTCGAGCGAGGTGGCCTCGTAGCCCCGGGACCCGAACGAGGCCAGGGCGGCATCGAGGATCCGGTCCGGCGTGCCGCTTGCCACCTAGCGGATGGTAGGCGCTTACCGGTTGGTAGACAACACTCCTACCGGATGGTAGACAGGTGCGATGGCCATCAGCGGCGAGCTGGCCGGACGCCGGTTCTTCGTCACCGGGGGGACCGGGTTCCTCGGCACCGCCCTGATCGAGCGCATCCTGCGGTGCGTGCCCGGGGCCGAGGTCGTGGCGCTGGTGCGGCCGGGCCGTCGGGCCACGGCGTCGGACCGCGCCGCCCGGGAGATCCTGAAGAACGACTGCTTCGACCGCCTGCGCGAGGAGCTGGGCGACCGCTTCGACGCCGAGGTGGCCGGACGGCTGGTGGCGGTGGCCGGCGACGTCGGACGCGACGGGCTCGGCCTCGACGACGACGGCCGGACGCAGCTGGCCGCCTGCGACGTGGTGGTCCACTCGGCCGCCACCGTCAGCTTCGACGCGCCGCTCGACCAGGCGGTCGAGATCAACCTGCTCGGCCCCGCCCGCGTGGCGGCCGCCGTGGCCGAGGCCCGCGCCGCCGGACGTGGTCCCGCCCACGTGGTCGCCGTCTCGACCGCCTATGTGGCCGGGACCCACCAGGGGGAGGCCCGCGAGGAGCTGCTCAACCGCTACTCCCTCGACGTCGACTGGGAGGCCGAGGTGGCCAACGCCCGGCGCCTCCGCCACGACCTGCAGGCCGAGTCGCGCCGGGCCGAGCGGCTGGCCGAGTTCGCCAAGGAGGCCCGCCGGGAGCTGGGGGCGGCCGGCGACCACCTGCTGGCCGCCCGGGCCGAGCGCGGGCGGGAGGACTGGATCAAGCGCCAGCTGGTCGACGCCGGCACCGCACGGGCCCAGGCCCTCGGCTGGCCCGACGCCTACCCCTTCACCAAGGCGCTGGGCGAGCGGGCGCTGGTGGCCGGGGCCGCGGCTTCGGGCGTGCCCCTCACCATCGTGCGCCCCTCGATCATCGAGTCGGCGCTGGCCGAGCCCCGCCCGGGTTGGATCCGGGGCTTTCGCATGGCCGAGCCGATCATCGTCTCCTACGCCCGGGGGCTGTTGAAGGAGTTCCCCGGTGTCCCCGAGGGCGTCATCGACGTGATCCCGGTGGACATGGTGGTGGCGGCCATCCTGGCGGTCTGCGCCAAGGGGCCCGACCCCGCCGGCCCGACCGTCTTCCACGTGGCCTCGGGGGTGCGCAACCCGCTGCGCTACGGCCGCCTGGTCGAGCTGGTCCAGGAGTGGTTCGGCCGCCACCCCCTCTACGACGAGCGGGGCCAGCCCATCAGCGTCCCCCAGTGGAGCTTCCCCGGCCGGGGCCGGGTCCAGCGCCAGCTCCACCGGGCCACCCGGGCCATGGACCTGGTCGAGCGGCTGGTCACCACCATGCCGGTGCGGGGCCGCCAGGCCGCCCTCTCCGCCCGCCTGGAGGACCGCAACGCCCTGGCCAAGCGGGCCCTCGGCTACGTCGAGCTCTACGGCGCCTA
>Ga0181536_10001509_pt1 | contig 27312 bp, 30 predicted proteins | sample PEATcosm2014_Bin_41_FD_121105 | JGI IMG/M metagenome (GOLD analysis project Ga0181536, IMG submission 121105) | Peatland microbial communities from MTU Mesocosm Facility, Houghton, MI, USA - PEATcosm2014_Bin17_60_metaG | ecosystem: Environmental > Terrestrial > Soil > Wetlands > Peat | place...
CATTGCGAGCGAAGCGAAGCAATCTCCATGCGCGGGGAGATTGCTTCGCTTCGCTCGCAATGACAGGGACGGAACACCGGCAGGTCCAACCTGATCGGAAAGCGCTCTAACATGGCCGTTCTCGCCGCCGCCGGATACGAAGGACTCGTTGGCGGGCAACGCAAGATTTTACCTGGGAGGAACAGAGGAACAGAGGGCCAGAGAAATCGGACCGGTAGGCAGTGTACGCATCATCATCCTCTTGATCATGGTTTACACGGAATGACAGGAGCCGCCACGGTGACCAGGACACCGAGAAGAATATCGGTCATATGCATTATCTTCAACCTTGGTGATATGTATCGGTATGGCAATTCTGCATCTCTTATATTTGGGTTGCCGGGGATCGCCACGGCGATTGGGTAGGTAATTCCGCGCGATCCCAGGGGTGTATAAGCCGCGCCATGCTAACGAGAGGCGCACGCGACCTGGCCGCGAAGAATCTCTGGCCCTCTGGTCCTCGGTTCCTCTGAATTGAATCCTTGCTCACGCATCCCCACGCGGCGGCGGTCTGAACCGGGACCGGCAACCACACGAGTCGCGTTTATCTCTGCTGTTATATCCATGATGGGACGAATGAGGACCGCCGACTCAAAAGCCCGGCGGTGCCAACGTCGGTTTCTCTGTCAGGTCAACAGCGCCGGTTGACGGCGTTGTGGACGGATCTAAACCGCCCCTGTGGCGACCGCTGCCTCCGCCAGGCTGTTATCGACTACATCCTCAAACGGGATATCGTGGTCCAGCGCGCCACCGGAGCGCATCGCCGCCTGCAGCCGCTCCACGCCCTCGCGCCGCGTGATTGGATCGGCACCGTAAAGGTTCAGCGCGCGGTAGCGGTCGATCGCGGCGGCGTAGATCGGCGCCGGCACATCCGGAAAAAATGACGCGAGCGCCCGCGCCACGTCGGCGCCCGGCGTGGCGGCGAGCCAGCGTAACGACCGGTACATCGCCCGCACCATCGCCGCCAGTTCATCCCGCCGGCCGGTGAGAACCGATCGGCGCGTGACCAGCGTGGTGTAAGCGGTGAGGCCGCGACTGGCCGCCGCATACCACAAATGGCCCGCGCCCGACTGCAACAGTTCTTCGGCGTACGGCTGAAACACCTGAATTGCGTCGAGCCGCCCGGCACGCAATGACGCCGCGTTCTCCGCCATCGACGGACCGCTCGTGCGATGGAGCGCGGCCGGATCGGCGCCGTCCCGGCGAATGTCGTCTTGCAGGCATAACCAAGGGGTCGGGACCTCGGCGACCGAGGCGAAACGCGGCCCCACCAGATCGCGCGGGCGGAAATCGGGCCGGGGTTCCCGGCCGATCACGAAGAATGGATCGCGCGCGACCACGTCGCAGAAACACACCAGGTCGGAGGCGGGGTCGGCGGCATGGGTCAGCAACACGCGCAACGGGCCGCCCCACATCACGTCGATGCGCCCCGCCCGCAAGTCAGCCGCGGTGCGGGCGGGATCGGGCGAGTCGCGCAATTGGACCTCGACCTGTTCCGCTTCGTAGGCGCCGATCGTGTGCGCCGCGTAGAACGGGGTGTAGAACAGCGCCCGGAAGTTTTCCGACAGGGTGATCATCGCCGTGCTCCTCGTTCGCGACCGGGCCGCGAGGGTATGGCACGCGCGGCGGCACGGCCAGAGGGGCACGCCCGGTTGGGGCACGCCCGGTCACCATGAGCGATGCCGCCTGTCATTGCGAGCGCAGCGAAGCAACCTCCGTGTCCCGACGGATGGAGATTGCTTCGCTGCGCTCGCAATGACAGGAGCGGAGCGATGACACGGCAATGCGCGGATCGGCTCGCTGTGGGCAATGCGACCGGCTTTCTGTAGGCTGGCGCCAACATGAGGAGAACCAGGCCAATGCCCGATACCCAAGCCATCAACGCGGTGCTGGAAGACGCCGTCGCATCCGGCGAGGTGCCCGGCGTCACCGCCGCCGCCGCCAACGCCGATGGAGTCATCGTCGAAGCCGCGTTCGGCCGGCGCAGCCTCGCCGGCGGCGCGCCGATGACCACCGATACGGTGTTCCGCATCGCCTCGATGACCAAAGCGGTGACCGGGGCCGCCGCGATGCAGATGGTCGAGCAAGGCAAACTGAGCCTCGATCAACCCGCCGGCGAAATTCTGCCGTTCCTGGCGAACCCGATGGTACTGGACGGATACGACGCGGCCGGCGAGCCAAAGCTGCGGCCCGCGAAGGGCGTGATCACACTGCGGAAATTGCTGACCCACACGGCCGGGTTCGTTTACGACACGTGGAACGAGGAGATGAACCGTTACGCGGCCAAAACCGGCCTGCCCGCCGCGCGTACCGGCAAGATCGCCGCCCTTCATGCGCCGTTGGGTTTCGATCCGGGGGAACGCTGGGAATACGGTATCAACATCGACATCGCCGGCCGGATGGTGGAGGTCGCGAGCGGCCAGGACCTGGAAACCTATATGCACGATCACCTGTTCCGCCCGCTCGGCATGACCGAGTCCGGGTTTGTCATCAAATCGCAATGGAAGGACCGCATGGCCCAGGTGCATGCGCGGGATGAAAAAGGCGGGCTGACGCCGATGGAATCGCTGCCCCCGGCGGAGAATCCGGACTTTTACGCCGGTGGCGGCGGCCTGTTCTCCACCTCGCGCGATTATCTGACGTTCCTGCGCGCCCTCATGCGCGGCGGCGAACTCAACGGCGCGCGGATTCTGCAACCCGAAACGGTCGCGCTGATGGGCCAGAACCACATGGGCGGCTTGAACGTGCTGCCGATGCAAACGTTCAACCCGCGCATGTCGAACGACTGCGAACTGTTCCCCGGCATGGACAAGAAATGGGGCCTGACGTTCCTGATCAACACCCAGGACGTACCCGGCGCCCGTTCCGCCGGCTCGCTCGCCTGGGCCGGCATTAACAACACGTATTACTGGCTCGATCCGGTCAAACGCGTCGCCGGCGTGCTGATGACGCAGGTCCTGCCGTTCGCCGATCCGACCGTGCTCGGCTTGCTGGACCGCTTCGAACGCGCGGTTTACGCGGCCAACTGAAGAGGTTCCACACATGAAAGATCTCGCCGGCCGCATCGCGGTCGTTACCGGTGGCGGCACCGGCATGGGGCGCGAACTGGTGCGCCAACTCGTCGCCGAGGGCTGCAATGTCGCCATGTGCGACGTGTCCGCGCGCAATATGGCCGAAACGAAACGGTTATGCGAACAGGAGCGGCTGCCGCAAGGCCTGCGCATCACCGCGTGCATCGCCGATGTCTCCGACGAGGCGCAGGTCCAACGGTTTCGCGACACCGTCGCGGAACAGCAGGAGACGGACAAGATCCATCTGCTGTTCAACAACGCCGGCATCGGCGGCGGCGGCAGCATGATCGCCAACGACCGCGGCGAATGGGAGAGGACGTTCAACGTTTGCTGGGGCGGCGTTTACCTCAACACGCGGGCCTTCCTGCCGATGCTGCTGCAGGCGGACCAGGGCCACATCGTCAACACCAGCAGCATCAACGGATTTTGGGCCTCGGTTGGACCGCGCATGCCGCACACGGCGTATTCGGCGGCGAAGTTCGCGGTGAAAGGCTTTTCCGAGGCGCTGATCGCCGACCTGCGGGTGAACGCGCCGCACATCAAGGTCTCGGTGGTGATGCCGGGGCATATCGGCACGTCGATCGCGGCGAACTCGCGCAAGATTCAGGCCGGCAACGAATCGGATGTGATCAGCGCGACGGAGATCGCCCAGGCGCGGGCGCGGATCGCCTCGACGGGGAAGGAACCGTCCGGGCTGTCGGACGATGAAATTCGGGCGATGCTGGAGGAACGGGCGCGGCGGTTTCTTGAAGAAGCGCCGACGACCGCCGCCCAGGCGGCGACGATCATTCTGGATGGGGTGAAGGCGGACCGGTGGCGGATTCTGGTCGGTGACGATGCGCACCGGATCGATGAACTCGTGCGGCAGTCGCCGGAACGCGCCTACGACGTCGATTTCTTCGAAAATTTCGCCGCCGAGGTAGGCTGGCGACTGGGCCGGTGAAGGACCAAACCATGCGCATCGTGCTGATCGGCGTGTCGCACTGGCATACGCCATTTTATTCCGAGCCCGTGCTGGAGATGACAGACGCCACGATCGTTGGCGTCAGCGACCCCGATGTGGCGCGCGCCGCGCCATTGGCGGCGCGGGCGAAGTGTCCCGTGTTCGCCGATTATCGCGACATGTGCGCGACACTGAAGCCGGATTTCGCCTTCGTGCTGGGCCGGCATTGCGACATGGCCGATGCGGCGCGCTTCCTGATCGACAGCCGCATCCCGTTCGCCATCGAGAAGCCCTGCGCCATCAACGCCGCCGAAGCCCGCGACATCGCCCAACGCGCCGCGGCCGCCGGCGTGTTCGCCGCCGTGCCATTGGTGTTCCGCCACTGCCCGATCATCGACACCATCCGGGAACTCGCGGCGGGCGAGGCCGTCCAGTACCTGTCGTTCAAATTCGTCGGCGGGATGGTCGATCGCTACTACCAGCAGAAGGTGGAATGGGTGATCGACCGGGCGACCTCGGGCGGCGGGCCGCTGCTCAACCTGGGGATCCATTTCGTCGATCTCTGCCGCGTGCTGTTGGGCAACGCGGCGCTGACGGTGACCGGCGCGATGATGTCAAACCGCTCGGCCGGCCTGACGATCGAGGACCATGCCGTCATGCTGATGCAAGGCGGCGGCGCCAGTTGCATGGTGGAGACCGGGTATCTGTATCCGGCGCCCAATTCGGTGTTCGACATGCACTACAGCATTCGCACCGAGAAGCACTATTTCGCGGCGCGCGATAACAGCGTACTTGAAATCGTGACCAATGACCGGCGGCGCTCCACGCGGGAGATGAAGCTGACGAATGTGTTCTTCTACCCGGAATTCGTGCGCGACACGTTGCGCCGGGTGCGCGACGGGCGCCCACCGATCGCCGACCTGACGGACAACGCGGAAGCGGTCGCGTTGATCGAGGCGGCGTATGCGATGTCGCCGCTGCCGGGGTGAGCCGCCTCACTCGCCGCATGGCGGTGGTGCCGTGCTGACGGCCGCCTGGCTGTGCGGCGCTGCCCGCGTTACCACAAAGAACGCGGAAACTCGCCAAGGTCACGAAGCCTCCTTCGTTACCCCCCAATCGGCCTGACGCCCTGACCAACATCGCTTCGCGGCCTTGGTGGTTTGGCGGGCCCCGCCACCGGCACGATCCCATGCAAAAAAAACCGGCCCTGGCTAACGCCATCAATCCGGCGGAACGACCAGGGTAATCGCCTGAAGTGTCACGGCTGCCTGTGGGAGCCGACAATCCTGTCATTGCGAGCCGAAGGCGAAGCAATCTCCCGCCGAGTGCGCACCATCAGGGGGATCGCGTCGTCGCTTCGCTCCTCGCGATGACAGCAGAAGCTGATTCGCGGTCGGGTGGACCGTTCGAGCGATTGGCCTGGCGGAACGACAACCGCCCATTGCCCGCGCCCGAATATCAGACTAAACTAACTTGACTTAGTCCATCGGGGATCCCCATGCGCAGCGTCAACATCCACGAAGCGAAGACGCATCTCTCCCGGCTCGTCGAGCAGGCCGCCAAGGGCGAACCGTTCGTGATCGCCAAGGCCGGCAAACCCCTGGTCAAGGTCACCGCGCTCGACGCGCCCGCCAAAACCCGGCGGCTGGGCTTCATGAAAGGCCAGATCGAGGTGCCCGGCGATTTCGACCGGATGGGCGACGCCGAAATCGCGCGTCTCTTCGGCGACGACACCGCGTGAGACTGCTGCTGGACACGCGCGTGCTGCTATGGGCCTCCGGCCGGCCCGGCATGCTGTCCAAGACGGCGCGGCGGCTGCTCGATGACACTGACAACGAGCTGCATTTCAGCGCCGCGAGCCTGTGGGAAATCGAGATCAAACGCGGCCTGGGACGCAACGGCTTTCAGGTGGACCCACGGCTGCTGCGGCATGGGCTGCTGCACAATGGCTACCAGGAACTGACGGTCAGCGGTGCCCATGCCGTCGCCGTCAATCTGCTGCCGCCCATTCACACGGATCCGTTCGACCGCATGCTGATCGCGCAGGCGATGGTCGAGGCGATCACGCTGGTCACCGCCGACCCCACCATGGCGCGCTATCCTGGGCCCGTGCACGTTGTTTAGGCCTGCGACGCATGCGGCCGGCCGGCGCGGCATCACCGGCCTGACCCGGTCCGCGGCCCGTTGCGCCCGTCGCCGGACAGGCGCAAGCCAATCGCGCACCGGACGGGCAACGCCGAGGCCGCCGCTCCGTCACTTTCGGTTTGATCCTCCGGCCCGTGCTTCCTACCTATCACGGTCGGAGTCCTCATCATGAACACCCATGTTCCGCCACCCGGCCGCCGCGCCGCGCCTTTGCCACCCGGCCTCGACGCCCGCTCGGCCGCCGTGCTGCGGGAAATCGTCGAGCAATACGTCGAAACCGGCGAGCCGGTCGGCAGCCGCACCCTGTCGCGCCGCCTGCCGCTGAACCTGTCGCCGGCCACCATCCGCAACGTGATGGCGGACCTGACCGATACCGGGCTGCTCTACGCGCCGCACACCTCCGCCGGGCGGCTGCCCACCGACCTCGGCCTGCGGCTGTTCGTCGACGGGCTGCTACAATTCGGCGAACTGAGCGATGACGAACGCGGCTCGATCTCGGCGGCGCTGGAAGCGTCGGGCCGCAGCCTGGAGGACACACTGACCGAGGCGAGTTCCATGCTCTCCGGCCTGGCCGGCGCCGCCGGTCTGGTGCTCGCCCCGAAATCCGAAGGCGCCCTCCGCCACATCGAGTTCGTTCCCCTCGGTCCTGGGCGGGCGCTGGTGGTGCTGGTGGCGGCGGATGGCCATGTGGAGAACCGGGTGATCGAGACCCCGCCGGGATTGCCGCCGTCGGCGCTGCAGCAGGCGGGGAATTATCTGAACAACCGCCTCGCCGGCCGCGGCCTGGCGGAATTGCGCATTATCGTCGCCGAGGAGCTGGCCGCCAACCGCACCGAACTCGACGCCCTGTCCGCGCAGGTGGTCGCGTCGGGGCTGGCGACCTGGACCGGCGAGGGCGCGCGTGGCGGCAACCTGATCGTGCGCGGCCAGGGACGCCTGCTGGCGGACGTGACGCAGATCGAGCGCCTCGCCGCGATCCAGTTGCTGTTCGAGCGGCTGGAAACCCAGGAGACCATGCTGAAGCTGCTGGAACTGGCCGAGACCTCGGAAGGCGTGCGGATTTTCATCGGCTCCGAGAGCGGCTTGTTCGGCACCTCCGGCGTGTCGATGGTGGTGGCGCCGGCGCGCAGCGAGGGCAGCGGGCGGATCGTCGGCGCGATCGGCGTGATCGGGCCGACGCGGATCAACTACGGCCGGATCATTCCGGTGGTGGATTATACGGCACGGGTGATCGGGCGGTTGCTGGGGTGAGTGGACGCGCTCGGGGACCGTACCACGGGCACCAATTCGGACAAGGAGGGCCGTGCGCCAGTTGCCATCTGGTCTATCCGAGTGCGAACCGGCGCGGCTCGGAAGCCGCCTCTCGTCGCGGCTGAATACAAACGCGCTGCTTTGTATCAAACGTTGATTTTGCTGTCTGGCTCGGGCAGTGTTTGGGTCTGGAAGGATTCCTGACCATGCCTGGCGGCGATATGGACCTCGTCATACCTCCAACCCTGGCCGCGGAGATTCAGGCCGCGGCCGACGATGAGCATCGCACGGCCGACGATCTCGTACGGGACGCGCTGGAGCGTTACCTGACAGACTGGCGCAAACGCACGGCCCACGCTCAGGAAAAGCCCAGGCGGACTTCGGCGGAGGCGGCGGCGCGGTTGCGAGAGTCGCGAAAAGGTAATGTCCTGCCCGATGGAGTGACAATCAGAGATCTGATGACCCACGGGCGGGCGTGACCTCCTTCGTTCTCGATAACTCTGTCGCCATGCGATGGTGTTTCGACAGTGGGAGTCACGCCTACGCGGATAATGTGCTGGAGATGCTGGTTGCCGGCGCGGACGAGGCATTGGTGCCAGCCCTGTGGCGGTATGAGGTCAGTGCCGTGCTGGCTCGCGCCCAGAAGACCGGAATACTTACCGGGGAACGGGTGGCGGATTTCCTGGACAACCTTGAGGTACTCAATATCGTCGTGGATTTCGACGGTGTTGACCGCATCCTGACCGATGTCCATCGGCTCGCGGTGAGCTACGGCCTGACCTCTTACGATGCTGCGTACCTGGAGCTGGCGCTTCGCGGAACTCTCCCTCTCGCCACGCTCGACGAGGAATTGCGGACAGCGTGCCGCGCGGCTGGAGTCTCCGTCCTATGAGCGATCCCGAGCGTCCGGGGCGGCGCGGCAGTCGGCGGCATTGGACCGGAGCAGCAACGGTCAGCTCAAATCTCTGGGCTGGGGTCGGCCTGATCCGCGGCGGAATAAGACTGCCTCTGAACCGCGGAAGTCGTCGCTTGCAACGACTCGGGGGCCATGCCCTCGTTCAACCCGGCAGCGGCCAACGTTCCAGGTATGGCATATAGTCCGGTTCCACATCGATTTGCAGCGTCGCCAGCACCCGGACGACGGCACAATAGAACGCTATCGTGATGGTCACATCGACCACTTGCTCGTTGCCCAGGATGGACTGGAGCGTGGCGAAGGTGGGGTCGGTCATGGCGCCGGCGACGGTGATCTCGCGCGCGGCTTTCAGGACCGTCAGGGGCAGCGCGTCCAGTGATGTGGGCTTGCCCGCGGTGTCGTCGATCAGCGCCTGAATGTCGGCATCGCTCACCCCGAAATCGTGCCCGATCTTGACGTGATGCGACCATTCATACGGTGAGCGGGCGAGCCAGCCGACCTGCAGAATCGCCAGCTCCCGTAACCGCGGGTCGAGCTTGCTGCCATAGCGGATGAACCCGCCCAGACCCGAAAACGCACGCGCGGCCTTGGGCGAGTTCACCAGCGCCTTGTTCAGGGAAATTGGCCGGTTGAGCAGGTCCTGATCCGCTTCGGCCAGGTCGGATTTGGAGAGGTACGGGACGCGGGCCATGGATGTTCGCTCCGATTGTTCGATGTCGGCATCCTGGCGGCGGCCGCGCGGATGGTCCAGGTGGCTCCGGATGGATTTGACACCGCTGGCGCGGCTGCGCACCGTCTGACGCGGGCTCGCCGGCAATGGCGAAAGCGCAACAAAGAGGGAACGGACAAAGCAATGGCGGAAATGGCTTCCGGTGACGCGACCATCCATGGTCACATCGCCGCCCGTATCGATCGCCTGCCGCTGACACGGGTGCAGTGGCATCTCGCCATCCTGGTCGAGCTCACCTGGGGCTTCATCATCGTCGACACCGACGGCATCGGCGCGCGGCTGTATCCGTTCGTCTGGCGGCCCGCCAATCTGATCAACGTGGAGCAATACGCGGTGATCCAGGCCTTGCAGGTCGGCCTCGGTATTCTGGTCGGCGCCTATCTGATGAGTTGGATCGCGGGCAAATATGGGCGGCGGCCGGCGATTTTGGCGTCCGCCTTCCTGGCCGGCATCTTCCTGTGGCCCTTTGCGCATGTCACGAGTTTCTGGCCGCTGGTGGTGCTGTCCGTGCTGAGCACGCTTGGCGTCGGCGGCATCGTCGCCACGCACGCGGTGTATTTGTCCGAGATGATCGGTCCCCTTGTCCGCGGCAAGGTGCTGCTGGCCTCGCAGGGCGGCACGGCGTTGGTCGGCGTCGTCATCAGCCTGGTGGCGTTCGCCTGGGTTCCCGTGCACTGGCAATGGTTCGTCTGGGCCGGCGCGGCGTGCCAGATCTTTGTTCTGCTGCCGCTGCTGTATTGGCTGCTGCCCGAGTCGCCGCGCTGGTTGGAAGCCAACGGCCATGCCGAGGAGGCCGAGCGGGTGATGGCCGAACTGGAGCGCCGCGTGCAGCGCGTGCACGCCGCGGCTCTGCGGGAGCCGGATCAGGGGCAGCACCCGTTGCTGATGACCGACAAGGCGGCGTGGCGCGAGCTGTTCTCCAACCCACGCTACCGCGGCCGGATTGTGCTGATCCTGGTGTGCTGGCTGTGTTGTTATCCAGGCCTGATTTACGGGGTGGGCGCGTTTACCTCGGTTTACATGGTCGACCACGGCGTGACGCCGCATTTCGTGTTCCTGACCTTTACCCTCGCCTACGCGGCGACATTCGTCGCCTTCATGCTGAATTCCGCTTTGGGCGAGGGTGTGGAACGGCGTGACACTCTGTTCGCCCTGGGGATCGTGTTCGCGATGGCCTGGACCATCGCGTATTTTTACCCGTCCCCCATGATGCTGGCGGTCTGCGTCATCATCGGCCGGATCTGCACGACGCTGTTCCTGTTCAATTTGTATAATTACACCGCCGTGTCGTTCCCCACCCGCATCCGTTCCGTCGCCTTCGCCTGGACCGACGGGCTCGGCCATCTCGGCGCCTGGGCCGGCGTGACGTTGCTGGGACCCTTGTATCAGCTTGGGCCGAACCATTTGGGGTGGGTATTGTTCATCGTCATCCCGGGGGCGTTGCTGCCGGCGGTATTGATCAAAGGATTTGGCATCAGGCAGAGCCGGGCGATTTTGGAGCAGGTGTCGACGTAGCGGCACCGGCGTTGGCGCGGGCGCCGCGGCGCGGTCGCGTGAGCCGGCGAATTTTGTCGCTCGGTTGCCTTTGACTCCGACGTCGCCCCGCGCTTTCCTGGGCCCCCAAACCAAAGGAACCGTCCCGATGCGACCTCTTGAAGGGATGCGTGTCGTCGCGTTGGAGCACGCGGTGGCGGCACCGTTGTGCAGCCGTCACCTCGCCGATCTGGGCGCCGACGTGATCAAGGTCGAGCGGCCCGGCGGCGGTGACTTCGCCCGCGAGTACGACAACTACGTCAACGGCATTTGCAGCCACTTCATCTGGCTCAACCGCGGCAAGCGCAGCGTGACGCTCGACGTGAAGAACGACAGTGGGCGCGAGGTACTGACGAAGCTGATCGCTGGCGCCGACGTGCTGTTGCAAAACCTCGCCCCGGGCGCGGCGGCGCGTCTGGGACTGAGCCATGAGGCACTCAAACCGGCCCACCCAAACCTCGTGGTTTGCGACATTTCCGGCTACGGCGAGTCGGGGCCGATGGTGCGAAAGAAAGCCTATGATCTGCTGATCCAGGCGGAGTCCGGGTTGATCAGCGTCACCGGCTCGCCCGAGGAACCGTCGCGGGTCGGCATCTCGATCGCCGACATCGCCACCGGGATGTACGCGCTGACCGGCATCACGGCCGCCCTGCTGCGCCGCGCCCGCACCGGCGAGGGCGCCAACGTCAAAGTCGCCATGATCGACGCCCTCGGCGAGTGGATGACCTACCCGATGCTGCGCCACGCCTATGCCGGCACGCCGCCGCCGCGCTCGCCCACGCGGCATCCGGCGATCGCGCCGTACGGGTCGCACCGGACGAAGGACGGCTCCATTATCTTCGGGCTGCAGAACGAGCGCGAATGGGTAACGTTTTGCACGAACGTGCTCGGCCGGCCGGAGGTCGCGACCGATCCTTTGTTTGCTACTCAGCACGCGAGGCGGGAGAATCGGGATGCGCTGACCGCGTTGATCGAAAATTTCTTCAGCACCATGACCTCGGCCGAGGTCGCGGCGCTGCTGGACCGGCACGGCATCGCCAATGGCCGCCTGAACAATCCGCTGGCCACCTGGAACCACGAGCAGTTCGCCGCGCGAGATAAATGGCGGCAGATCATGACCGAGAACGGCCCGGTACGGGCGCTGTTGCCGCCGTTCCAGTTCACCGATTTCGAGGCGGTGATGGGCGGTGTCCCCTCGGTCGGCCAGCACACCGACCAGGTCCTGGCCGAGCTTGGCTACGCCGCGCCCGCCATCGCGGCGATGCGCGCGTCGGGGGCGGTATGACCTACGTTCGTCATGGCCCGGCTTGTCCCGGGCCACCTGAACCAGCTCGGTGCCGTCAGGGGTGGCCCGGACAAGCCGGGCCATGACGAAAAAAGGCTGGGCCATGACGCGAAAGAGCCCGGCCACGACGCGAGAAAGCCGGGCTGCGACGAAAAAAAGCCGGCCCATGACGCGGGGTGTCCGGCATGACCGGCTTCGACCCCGCCCGCCACCGCATGATCCCCGAGCAGCGCTGGTTCGAGGATTTTGTCCTTGGCGAGCGATTCGTGCTGCCCAGCCGCACGATGACCGAGGCGGTGTTCCTGGCATTCCAGGGTGCCAGCGGGGACAACCATCCGGTGCATTACGACGTCGAATACTGCAAAGCCCGCGGCATGCCCGGATTGCTGGCGCACGGGTTCCAGTCGCTGATCCAGACCGCGCCGGGGGCTGGGCTGTTCCCCTACATGGTCGAGGAGTCGCTCGCCGGGTTCATCGAACAATCCAGCCGTTTCCTCAAGCCGGTCTACGCCGGGGACACCATGTACCCGGCGCTGGAGATCGACGAGCTGACCCCGGGCCGCAGCACCGGGGTGGTTGGGTTTGCCTCGACGGTCCACAACCAGGACCGGCAGTTGGTCGTGCGGGGCCGGCAACGCTACCTGATTCGGAAACGGCCGGCGGCGACCGCATAAACCTTACATTTGGACAGATGTTGCCACAATCGTGCCACAGGCGATCACCATGTTGCGTCGCATCATCAGGATCGTGGGTCCAACATGTTACGCAAGGGCAAGACGATGCATCCCGGCCGTATCCTCCGCGAGGAGTATATGGAGCCGATGCGCCTCGACACGGACGGTCTGGCCGCCGCCTTGGGCGTTTCCGCCGGGCGGCTGGAGCCGATCATCGCGCGTGAGGAGCCGGTGACGTCCGACCTCGCGCTGCGGCTGGCGAAGTGCTTCCACACCAGCCCGCAATTCTGGCTGGGGTTGCAGACGGCGTACGATCTGTCGATGGCGCACGCGATGTTCGGCGCCGAGATCGAGGCGCATGTGCGGCAACTGGCGGCGTAACGGCCGCGTCCCTCGCGGATAACGATGGCCCCGCTTACGTCCTGCCCGGACACCGCCGGGTTTTATCTGAGAGAAAGCCCGAGCCTCAGAGAGATCGGACCACCAAAAGCCGGTGCGTGCGCTCCAGTGGTTCCGCCAGACCTCACTCGGCCGCGCCGGTCTCCGGGAATTCGACATCCTCATAGAATTCCGCGACCGGGACAGAAATGCCGACTTCCGGCAAGGTCAGCGTGTCCTCGCTCGTGAGGGTCAGCGCGGTGAATGCCGCGTCGCCTTGTCGCTGATGCAGGACCAGCAGACCGCTCCCTGAAGATTCGACGATGACGTAGCGCCGGACCGAAGCGACGGCGGCGTATTCCCGCACCTTCTCAATCCGATCGCGCCGGCCGGAGTCGGAACTGACCACCTCGAAGATGATGACGACATCCGGCGCGAGTCGCTCCGTTCCGGGAAATTTCGTGCAGGTGATCAGAGCATCCGGAAAGCGGACCCGCTCGCCGATCGTTCTGATCCCGAGATCCGGCCCAAAATGTGAGCATGGCGTTCCGCGCAGACGGGAGCGCAGCGCGGCGTAAATGTTCTGCGAGATGCGGTTATGGTTGGCACTGCCGCCGACCATGGCGACCGGCCGGATGCCGTCGTATTCGTAGCGCTCCTCCTGGCGCGCGGCCCAGTCGAGGAACTGCTCGGCGGTCCAAGGGTAGGTCAGAGCGACGTTCATGGATCGCGGTTTATCACGGCGCGAGGTCGGACGCTGCCTTTTTCCGCCCCGTCACCGGGCTCCCATCGCCCGGCGTTGACCCGGAACTCGCCGAAACCGTCGCGACCCTTTGTCCGGCCCCGCCAGACTGCTATAGGGTGCCGTACCCGCCCCGGACCCTCCGGCCCAGGGGCCCAGAAGGATTCCATGATGGCACGTCGCCGCCAGCTCTATGAGGGCAAAGCCAAAATCCTGTTCGAGGGACCGGAACCCGGCACCCTGGTCCAGTATTTCAAGGACGACGCGACCGCCGGCAACGGCGCCAAGAAAGGCATCATCACCGGCAAGGGCGTGTTGAACAACCGGATCAGCGAGTACCTGATGCAGCGGCTCGCCGAGATCGGCATCCCGACGCATTTCGTCCGCCGCCTGAACATGCGCGAGCAACTGATCCGGGAAGTGGAAATCATCCCGCTCGAGGTGGTGATCCGCAACGTCGCCGCCGGCAGCATCTCCTCCCGCCTCGGCATCGAGGAAGGCACGCGGCTGCCGCGCTCGATCATCGAGTATTACCTGAAAAACGACGCCCTCAACGACCCGATCGTGTCCGAGGAGCACATCACCTGTTTCGGCTGGGCCGGCACCGCCGATCTGGACGACATGATGGCGCTGAGTTTGCGGATCAACGACTTCCTGTGCGGGTTGTTCCTCGGCGTCGGCATCACGCTGGTCGACTTCAAGCTGGAGTTCGGCCGGCTGTGGGAAAACGACGAGATGCGCATCATCCTGGCCGACGAGATCAGCCCGGACAATTGCCGCCTGTGGGACACCCGCACCAACGAGAAACTCGACAAGGACCGCTTCCGCCGCGACCTCGGCAAGGTTGAGGAAGCCTATCAGGAAGTCGCCAAACGACTGGGCATTTTGCCGGAGGCCGGGGTGCGCGACCTGAAAGGTCCGGAGGCGGTGCAGTGAAAGCCGTCGTCACCGTGATGTTGAAGGACGGCGTGCTCGATCCGCAGGGCAAGGCGATCGGTCACGCGTTGGGCACGCTTGGGTTCACCGGGGTGACCGACGTGCGGGCGGGCAAGGTGATCGTGCTGGACCTCGCGGAGACCGATCCGGCCAGGGCACGCGGCGCGGCGGAGGAAATGGCGCGGAAGCTGTTGGCGAACACGGTGATCGAGAGTTTCCAGGTCGTGGTGCTGCCGGAATGACCGGAGAACCTCGCGGCAGTGGCATAACGAAACGAGTTCGCCAGCGTGAGGGACAACCCACGCTGAACGCGAAACTGTTCGCGCTGGCGCTCACGCTGCTGCTGATCGCGCCAACCGGATCGCGCGCCGCGCTGATGAGCGCGCGGGACCTGCTGGCCGCCTGTTCCGGCGACGCCATGGCGCGGGCCACCTGCGACGGTTACCTCATGGCCGCCACCGACCTCGTCCTACGGCGAGAAGGCCGCGGCCGGGCCAACGGCAGGCTGTGCGTGCCGGCAACCGTCACGGTCGATCAGGTGCGCGACGCCGTGCTGAATGTCGGGCAGCGCGGCCGGGGTGCGCGGGCGCCCGCCGGACTCGGACTGGTCGCCGCCGCGCTGCGCCGGACCTGGCCGTGCCAGGGAGCACCCAACGAACAATGAAAGCCGGCATCGTCATCTTTCCTGGGATCAATCGCGAGCGCGACATGGCGATCGCGCTCAAACAATCCATGGGCTACGAGCCCCGGATGATCTGGCACAAGGAAACCGATCTGGGCGACCTCGATCTGGTCGTGATCCCAGGCGGGTTCAGCTTCGGCGACTATCTGCGCTGCGGCGCGATGGCGGCACGCTCCCCCGTCATGCGCGCGGTGCACGACCATGCCCTTCGCGGCGGCTACATTCTGGGTGTTTGCAATGGATTTCAGATATTGACCGAGGCCGATCTGCTGCCGGGGGCGCTGCTGCGCAACGCCTCGCTCCGCTTCCTGTCGATGGACTGCCATCTGCGGGTCGAACGCAACGACACCGTGTTCACCAGCCGTTACCAGACCGGCACGACCTTCCGGGCCGTGATGGCGCATGGTGACGGCAATTATTTCGCCGACGCGGCGACGCTCGACCGGTTGGAGCAGCAGGGACTGGTGGCGTTCCGCTACGCGACGCCCGCCGGCGACACCACCGAGGCAGCCAATCTCAACGGCAGTGCCCGCTCGATCGCCGGCATCCTCAGCCCCAATCGGCGGATTCTCGGCCTGATGCCGCATCCCGAGGACCTGGTCGACCCGTTGATGGGTGGTACCGGCGGTAAGCCGCTGTTCGACTCGCTCGCGGCCGCCTGATGGCACGCGAGATCAATCAGCAACTCGCCCGCGAATTCGGTCTGAGCGCCGAGGAATACGCCCGGGTCCTCGCCATCATGAGCCGCACGCCGTCGTTGACCGAGTTGGGCGTGTTCAGCGTCATGTGGTCGGAACATTGCAGCTACAAATCGTCGCGGGTGTGGCTGAAGCAGTTGCCGACGAAACAACCCTGGGTCATCCACGGACCGGGCGAGAACGCCGGCGTGGTCGATATCGGCGACGGTCTGGCGGCGATCTTCAAAATGGAGAGCCACAACCACCCAAGTTTCATCGAGCCGTACCAGGGCGCGGCCACCGGCGTCGGCGGGATTCTCCGGGATGTGTTCACCATGGGCGCCCGCCCGATCGCCAATCTGAACGCGTTGCGGTTCGGCAGCCCGGACAATCCGGTCACCAAACGGATCGTCGACGGAGTGGTGCGCGGCATCGGCGGCTACGGCAACTGCGTCGGCGTGCCCACGGTCGGCGGCGAGATCAATTTCCACCCCGCCTATGACGGCAATCCGCTGGTCAACGCGATGACCGTCGGGATCGCGCGCAAGGACCGGATTTTCCTCAGCGCGGCGGCGGGGGTGGGCAATCCGGTGGTCTATGTCGGCTCGAAAACCGGGCGCGACGGGATCCATGGCGCGACCATGGCCTCGGCCGAGTTCGGCGCCGATTCGGAGGAGAAACGACCCACCGTGCAGGTCGGCGATCCGTTCACCGAGAAACTGCTGATCGAAGCCTGCCTGGAGTTGATGGAAACCGACGCCATCGTCGCCATTCAGGACATGGGGGCGGCCGGCCTGACCAGTTCCTCGGTGGAGATGGCGGGCAAGGGCAACGTCGGCATCGCGCTGAACCTGGACAAGGTGCCCGCCCGCGAAACCGGGATGACGGCGTACGAGTTCATGCTGTCGGAAAGCCAGGAACGCATGCTGATGATCCTGCGGCCGGACCGCCAGGAGCTCGCGCGCGGGATATTCGAGAAGTGGGATCTCGACTTCGCGGTGATCGGCGAACTGACGGACACCGGCCGGCTGACCGTCACGCACCATGGCATCCTGGAAGCCGACATCCCGCTGGCGCCGCTGAACGATCAGGCCCCGCTTTATACCCGCCCGACGATCGAGCCGCCGAAACGCGAGAAATTAAACCCCGCGCGCATCGAGGATCGGATCGGCCTGACCGGCGCGCTGCGGAAACTGATCGCCTGCCCGGATTTGTGTTCGCGCGCCTGGGTTTGGGACCAGTACGACAGCACCGTTGGCGGACAGACCGTCAAGCGGCCCGGCGCCGCCGACGCGGCGGTGGTGAAGCTGGAAGGACTCAGCCGGGGACTGGCGCTGACCACGGATTGCACGCCGCGTTATTGCCTCGCCGACCCGGAGATGGGGGGCGCCCAGGCGGTGGTGGAGGCGTGGCGGAATCTGACGGCGGTGGGGGCGAGGCCGCTCGCCATCACCGACAACATGAACTTCGGCAATCCGGAAAAACCCGAGATCATGGGCCAGTTCGCCGCCGCGATCCGCGGCATGGCGGCGGCGTGCGAGGCGTTGGCCTTCCCGGTCGTCTCCGGCAACGTCTCACTCTACAACGAGACCGAGCGGCGGGCGATCCTGCCCACCCCCGCGATCGGCGGACTGGGCGTGCTGGACGACGTGACGAAAGCGGTCGGGCTGGCGTTGCCGCCGTGGCTCGACCTCGTGCTGATCGGGGCGACCGCCGGCTGGCTGGGGCAGTCGCTCTGGCTGCGCGAGGTGGCTGGGCGTGAGGACGGCGCACCGCCCCCGGTCGACCTGACCGTCGAACGCGCCAATGGCGATTTCGTGCGCGCGCGGATCCTGGATGGCACGGTCCGCGCCTGCCATGACGTGTCGGACGGCGGGGTACTGGTCGCGGTCGCCGAGATGGCGATGGCCAGCGGCACCGGCTGCCGCCTCATGACCCACCCGCGCGATGTCCCCGGCCATGCGTTCTGGTTTGGCGAGGATCAGGCTCGGTATTTGATCGCGGTGCCCGACGGCGCCGCGCTGATCCGGGCGGCGGACACGGCCGGCGTGCCGGCGATGCGGATCGGCACCTCGGGCGGGAAAGATTTGACTCTGCCGGACGGCGGAACCATATCGGTCGACGTGTTGCGCGAACTGCACGAGGCTTTCTTCCCCGGCTGGATGGGCCCAGGGATTGCCCCGGGGACTGAAAGCAAGACCTGACCGAGGAGACTGCCGTTCATGGCGATGCCGGCGAATGAGATCGAGGCGCTGATCAAGGCCGCGCTGCCCGACGCGACCGTGACGATCGACGACCTGGCCGGCGATGGCGACCACTACGCCGCGACCGTGGTTTCCGAAATGTTCCGTGGTCTGAGCCGGGTGCGCCAGCATCAGATCGTCTATGCCGCGTTGCGCGGCCGCATGGGCGGCGAGCTGCATGCTCTTGCATTGCAGACCTCGGCCCCCACCTGAAAAAACAAACCAGGAGTTCCCTCGTCATGGCCGATACCGTCTTCGACCGCATCCAGACCGAGATCGATGCAAACCCGGTGTTCCTCTACATGAAGGGGACGCCGATGTTCCCGCAATGCGGCTTCTCCGCCCGCGTTGTGCAGATCCTGTCCCATCTGGGCGTGCCGTTCAGCTCGGCCAACGTGCTGGAGGAGCAGGAGTTGCGTGAGGGCGTCAAGGAATTCTCCCAGTGGCCGACGATCCCGCAGCTCTATGTGAAGGGCGAGTTCGTGGGCGGCTGCGATATCATAACGGAGATGTTTCAGTCGGGCGAGCTTGAGACGCTGCTGGAAGAGAAGGGCGTGGAGCATAAGGCGCAGGCCTGATCGCCCATGGGTTGACGATCGGTTGCGGGAACGGCCGTCCAGGTTGGCGGCCGTTTGCTGTTGGCGGCGGTGGCGGCTGGCGATTGGCCAGCCCCCCGTCACGCGCGAGCGAAGCAATCTTCGGCCTTATGCGCCAGGGTGCTTCTGCCATGAGATGCACCGAACCTGACGGCACCGTCGTGGCAGGCTCTCGGATTCAGCGGTTTGGCAATGCCGCTTTATGCCTGGCGCGGTCCGGCACAATGCACGAAGATGAAGTGCGTGCCCCAATAGCTGTCATCCGTATGGCTGTTGGGATGCAAATTCGACAGCATTCGCGGCGTTCCCCGGCCGATGGAGATATCATAAAACCAAAATTCGACCCTCTCGAATTTTCGCAGGAGATCCTGCCTCACAACGTCCAGTTCCGCGGTTCCGATCACGACGTCGCAGCTGGAATTCGTGCCTGTGGCATCGGTTTTGTTTTGTAGCCAGGTCGCATGGTGAGCATCGCCTCGAAACAGCGCCACGCCTCGGTCGGCTACCTGTACTGGCATAGACATCGCGACGTAAGGGAAGTACTTCGAGAACAGCAGCTGTAGCGTGATCTTGCCGTCCGGCTTAAGAATTCGCACCACATCGTCGATGATCGCGTCGCGGGTCGCGTGAACGCAGATGTGTTGGAGGGAAATCGTGCAGTAGGCAAAATCGTAGTAGCCGGAGGGTGCGGCTCCGGCATTCGTCCCTGTCGTCACATAGATCGTGCTTCCGGGACTCCTCTCCCTCGCATGCTTAGCCATTTCGGCGCTGATATCGCCTCCATCCACTTGTTCGAAAAACCGCTGCATGCGGCGAATCATCCGGCCTTCGCCGCATCCGATGTCAAACGCCTTGCGCCGCGAAAAGTCGGAAAAAATCGGCTTCCGGATATCTCCATACTGAAACAGCAGTTGTGTCTCATACGGAACATTCTCGTGATAGTCATACCAACCGACGACCGCCTCAGGATTGTCCGCCCCGGCGGAATCGTAAATCTTGCGTTGCATTTCAGCGTAATTCGCCAGTGCGCCAGGTTCAATAACCATCGAGTTGCCACCTTCCGCGCGGTCCGCTGTATAGCGGGGTCAGGATACCAGCCGTGAGCGCGGGTGCAACACCTAAGTCCGCGCCGCCGCGGAAAGCGTGCCGGATTAATCGATTCTTAATAGTCGTTGTCTGAAATGTCAGAAGTTCGCGGCACCACGACGGTCCCGGGCGCTTCGCCGCCGTCTGCACCATACCGTGAATTGGGAACGTCAGGCCGCCCGGATTTCCGTTCCACGCCGGCCACGCCGTTTCATGCATTGACCGGCCTGTGGATTTTGGTGCTTAATCCGCCCATGGTTTACGTGGTCGCCTGAGTACGCCGTGGCGAACGTGCTGACATTCTCGAATCGCGCCCAGGTTTCACACGGCCAATTGAAAGCATGATAAATGGACACCGCCAAAAGCGATCGCGTTGTCTTCTCGGTACTATATAATGAGAGTACGGCATTCCTCGCCAACTACATTGACAATTTTTTAGGCTTTACCGGCCCAGATGAGATTTTGATCGTCAACCTGCAGCCGGGACGCGAGATCGATTCGCTGCCGCGCAACGATCGTGTTTTTCTTTTCAATGGATTGGTGCGGCGACATAAACTGGGACACACGCTGCTGGTCGGCCACCTCGAAGCATTCGAATTCGCGGTCAGGACCGTCGGCGACTTTGGCTTTTTCTGTACTCTGGCGTCCAACAGTCTGCTCGTGCGCCGCTTTGATCGCGAGGCGGCGATCATGATGGTTAACGCGAGCCATCACGAAACCCAGGTCGACCTCGATCATCTGCCGGGCGGGTGGTGGAATTGGTTGAAGACGATAAACGAAAATCCGGTATTCATTGATTTCCTGCGGGACCATTGGGGTCTCAGGCGTATCTCCCTGAACCAGATCGAAGGTTTGATCGCCCCCCGCGCCGACTGGGCGATTCTGCATGGTCACCTCCCGGAAATCACCACACTCGGCGCGGCAATCGTGGACGGCCACGAGTTTCCCTGCGAGGAGGTCTTGCCATCCACGCTTTTCATAACCTTAGGCTCCGGGCACTACGCCCATATCTGCCACAATTTCTGGTCGCGGCCTAATGGAGGAAGAGTTCAATTCGACGATCTTTTAGATCTGCCCACTATGTACCCCGACCATGTGTGCGCCATGAAGTGGTTTGAGCGGAGTTCATCTTCCTTGGAAACCGCAGCCGTTACTCAGGCCTGGAGTCGTGAACTGATCTCCAACGCCGCGGCAGCCATCGCGGTTGAAAACATCGACGACCTGCTCGACCGAAGGATACTCCTGGAGAAACTGGTTCTGTCGTTGCGTGCGCGCGAGGCATTCAGGCCGGTTTCCGGAAATTGGGTCCCAGGGTCCGGCAGCGCGCCGCGGTCCTGGATGTTTCCCGCGCGCCAGGTCCAGGCGATACGGCAAGTGATGACCATTCTGACCAGCGGCGATTGTCCCGCTCACGAGGCGACCGCGCACGTGTATTTTGAGAATACGAAACACGACCTGCAATTGGAAGTCATGCTCACGGAAGATGACGCGACGAGGGTCCGCATCGCCTGCCGTGGTCCGTCGGCGGCTGATGACATGAGTCCCAGCTTCCCGCACGAAGGCCATTTGTACGTAAGCCTGCGGCGAGGATCCGGGACCTGTACCTTCCGTATGCGAGTGCCGCTGTCGGTGACCACGGAGCAGGAAGCGGCCATGCGAAGAATCGTAATTTTTAACGGCAAGCAATATCGGCGCCTCGCCGCCCGCCATGTTTGTGATGTGGCGGCCTGGCGGGAGTATTATTTCCGGCACGAGCAATCCGTCGATGCCGGCGACGTATGGTTCGGAATCCCGTTTTTCATGAACATGACATTCGATGGGCTACTCGATGTCGTGCAAGAACCGAACAGGTTGATTTTTGGTTAACCGCGGCCGGCCGCTCGCGATCGAATTGGGTGTGCCCCTGGGTTTTGGCTCCGCTCGCATACGGGATCCGCGTTGGCGGCCGGCGGGAATCACGCGAATTTGGCGGTACCGTTAACGATGTACCGCGGCGTCAGGCCTACAACGATGGCCATCGCCACCGCGCTGTCCCGCCCGCGCCCTTTATCCGGATACGGTCACCGATGAAACGTCTTGTTCTGGATCTCGACGGTACTCTGACGGTCGCTTCGGAGCAGGCATCGTACGCCGGGCAGCCGCCAAACCTGGCCGTCATCGAGAAGGTGCGCGAGTATAAGCTGGCCGGCTTCGAAATCATCATCGCCTCCAGCCGCAACATGCGGACGCTCGGCAATTCCATCGGCAAGATCAACGCGCTCACCCTGCCGGTCATGATTGAGTGGCTGCGGCAGCATGATGTTCCGTTTGACGAGATCCACGTCGGCAAGCCGTGGTGCGGGTATGACGGGTTCTACGTCGACGACAAGGCAATCAGGCCCTCGGAGTTCCAGGCACTGAGCTACCGCGAAATCCAGCGGATTTTGCAACGAGAGGCCGGTGGCGAGCGGTGAACCGCCTGTTCCTGATCGCCTCGGCGGCATACGTTGAACCGGAACTGGCGGCGGAATTCGGCCGCCTGCCGCCCGCGTTCCTGCCACTGGGTAACCGGCGCCTGTTCGAGCACCAGCGGGCGGCTCTGGGCGATACGCCAGGCCGGCTCCTGCTGTCACTGCCTGAAGACTTTTCGCCTGAACCGTCCGATCTTCGCCGGCTGGCCGAACTGCGGATCGAGGTGCTGACTGTGCCTCCCGGCCTGACGCTTGGGCAGTCGCTGGTCTATGTCATCAACGTCACCGCCACTTCTGGCGCCGGATTGAGCGTGCTGCACGGCGATACGCTGTTGCAAGGTTTCGATCTGGCCGCGACCGACACCGTCTCGGTCGCGTCTGATGTGCCGCCGGGCTATCACTGGGGGTTCGTGCGTCAGCAGGAAGGCCACCTCGAACCGTGGTCCGGCGCATGCGAAGCCGAGGCCGATGCCGATGGTGCCGTTGCGCTAACGGGATATTTCTGCTTTGCCGACGCCGCGTTGCTGGTGCAGTCGGTCACCCGCGCCGGCGGGGCATTCGTACCGGGTCTGGCGCGCTACGCGACGGTCCGCCCGTTGCGAACCGCGACAGCGGCACAGTGGTTCGATTTCGGCCACGCCAGCACCTACCATGCCTCACGTCAGGCGGTGACGACCGAACGCGAGTTCAACAAGCTGGTCGCGCGCCGGCGCAGTATCACCAAGTCGGGCACCAATCCGCGCAAGATCGAGGCGGAGGCGCGCTGGTTCGAGGGCCTGCCGCCGCCGCTGCGGGTATTCACCCCGGCCTATCTCGGCACACCGCGAAGCGCTGACGCGGCGTCCTACGCGCTGGAGTACCTGCATTTACCGACCTTGGCCGATCTTTTCGTGTTCGGCCGGTTGTCTCGCCGCGCCTGGGACCAGATCCTGGCGGCATGCGATGAGTTCCTTGGCGCGTGTGCCGAACACCATGCCGCGACCGGCGATCCGCCGTCCGCCGGCCTGTATCTCAACAAGACGTTGCGACGGCTGGAGCGGTTCGCCGCCACGGCTGCTGTCAGTCTGTCGGCGCCGTGCCGCTTCGGCGGGGCGTGGTTGCCCGCGCTGGAGCAGATGGCCCATCTGGCCGCCGCGGCGATCCCGGACGCCGGGCCTGGACCGCACACCTTGGTGCATGGCGATTTCTGTTTTAGCAACATCATGTACGACTTCCGGGCGCAGCGCGTGCGCGTGATCGATCCCCGCGGCCTGGATGGCGAGGAGCAATTCTCCTGCTTCGGCGACATCCGCTATGACATTGGGAAACTGCACCATTCCGCCGTGGGACAGTACGACTTCATTCTGGCTGGCGCTTTCGAATTGGCGCAGAGCGGACCGCTGGACTTCTCGCTGACCCTGCCGGACAACGCGTCGACGCGCGGCGTAAGGGACGCGTTTCTCGGGCGCGCATTCGCCGGGTTGCGATCGGAGACCGCCGGCGCCCATCCGATCAGCGTCTTGCTGTTCCTGTCCATGCTGCCGTTGCACGCGGACGATCCGCTGCGGCAAAGGGCGCTGTTGGCCAATGCCATGCGGCTTTTCCTCGAACTCGACAGTGGTGGCTCGCGGTGCGGCTGAAATGATCGTCATCCCGATGGCGGGCCTGAGCCGGCGCTTCACCGAGGCGGGATACGACCTGCCGAAGTACATGCTGCCGTTGCCTGGCGGCACCGTATTCGCCCATGCGGTCGGAAGTTTCGCGGCGTTGTTCGCGACGGAGACGTTCCTGTTCCTGGCCCGCGACGTGGCGGGGACGCCGGGCTTCATCAAGCAGCAATGCGCCGCCCTGGGTGTTCGCGATGCCCGCGTCTATGTACTGCCCGATCCGACCGCTGGTCAGGCCGAAACGGTCGAGCTCGGATTGCGGGCCGCGGGTGCCGCGGATGAGACCGCGATTACTATTTTCAACATCGACACATTTCGCCCAGGCTTCCGGTTCCCGCGCGGTGACTGGTTCGCCGATTCTGACGGCTATCTGGAGGTCTTCCGCGGATCGGGCGCCAACTGGTCCTATGTCCGCCCGGCTTCCGGTTTGTCGCCAATCGTTAAAGAGACCGCTGAAAAGCGCCAGATTTCCGACCTGTGCTGCACGGGTTTGTACCACTTCGCGCGAGCCGCCCTGTTCGTCTGCGCGCTACAGCGCGAGCGAACCGCGGCTGTGCTGTCCGAACTCTTCGTGGCGCCCATCTACAATCACCTGATCGCCGCGGGAAAGCACATCCACTTCGAGGAGGTGGCGCGATCCGATGTGGTTTTCTGCGGAGTGCCGGCTGAATACGAAGCGTTGACCGGCATGGACCGACCGTCGAACGGCGGGGCGACACGTACTTGAAAAGGAGCGGCCGATGCCCAGTTGGCGTCAGATAACCTATACGGAGATTGCTGGCCTGTTCGGCGAGTATGCGAGAAGCATTCGCGGCAATCAGTTGGACGTGGGGAGGCATAATTACGCGCTAGGCCTGTCGCATGGGGTTCGAAAGAACTGTCGCCGTTGAGTGAGGTGTGGCGTACGGCAACGGGCTGTTCGATTTGTGCAAAGCCGCTGAAGTTTTCAGGAAAGAATTTGACATCGACATCACGGTGTTTGGCTTCGATAATGCCGCCGGCCCGCCGCGAGGCGCGGGCTGCGAAGATCATCCGGAAATCTGGCAAACCGGCCAGTTCAAGATGCCTGACCCAGCGGCGGTGCGAAGCGGGCTGCCTGACTTCGCGAAATTGATGATCGGCGATCTCGATCAAACTCCTGGCGATTTCGAGTCGGAGATTTTTGGCGCGAGGCTCGGTTTTTGCGCCGTCGATCTAGATCTTTATTCATCAACAAGGGATGCCATGAAGTTATTTGAAATGAACCCGTTGTTCTATGTGCCGGCTGTGCCGATGTACGTGGATGACGTCGAGGTTCTTATATCTTACAATCCATGGTGCGGGGAGGCGGCGGCGATTAATGAGTTCAATCAAAGCCACGAACTCAGAAAGATCCATATGCGGCCAAACTTTCATATTCATAATTTTCATGTGTGCCATATTCTGGATCATCCCATGAGGACGGGGCAATCAATCCCACGGTTCCCGTTCGAAATCATGCCGTTCTAAGCGCGGCGGCCGAACTTTAATTCGATCGCAGTTCTTGCAAAATCGGCAACAGATACTCCGCGAACAGCGCCGGGTTTTCCGCGAACGGGAAATGCCCGATGCCTTGCATCGCCTGGAATTGCACGCCCGGAATCTTCGCCGCCGTCGCCTCCGACATTTCCACCGTGCAGGAGTAATCGTATTCGCCGGTCAGCATGAACAGCCGGCACCGGTTGGTATCGATCCGGCCTACCCGCTCCCGCGCATCCCAGTCGCCCGAGTAAAACGCGATGTCGCCGAAGAACACCGACGGTCCGCCCTGGCCGTAATGCCAGGTAATTTGCTCCTGCCACTCCGCCGGGCTTTGCGGCGCCGACAGGCCGCGGATCCACTCCGGCACGAACAGCGTCTGATTGACCTGGGGATGCGCGGCCCAGGAGGTTTGCCGGCGGGTGACTTGCTCGCACGCCTCGCAGGCGACGATGCCGGAGAACGCCTCCGGATGCCGGTAGGCGAGTTCCAGACAGATTTCCCCCGACATCGATGCGCCCAGCGCGATCGGTTCGCGCAGCCCGGCGGCGGCGATGAACCCCATGATGAGGTCGACGTAAAGATCGGTGTTCAACCGCCATGAGCCGGGGATCGCGCCCTCGGGCGGCGGCGATTTGCCGTGCCAGGGCAGATCGAACGCGATCAGACGGTGGCTCTCGGTGATCCGCTTGTCGGCCATCAGTCCGTGGAACTGCCGCCCGTCGGCGCCGGCGGTGTGCATGCAGAGCACATCACGGCCCGTGCCGGACGTTTCGTAATAGATCTGATACGCCGTGCCGCCGACGGTCACCGGCACATAGCCGCCCGTCACCTTGGGTACCGCCCTTGGTCCGCCGCGCGGCGCCAGAGTCACCGGCGCCGGTTCCGTATTGCCCAACGCGAGCCATTTGCCGACGTCGAGAACGCGACGGGCGAGATGCGCGTGCTGCATGAACGCCACCGTTTCGCCTTTGATCTGAAACTCCGGCACCCGGTACATCATCGCGAAAATGCCGTGATGATGGCGCGGCGGAATGGGTTCCAGGAATTTCGCCCATATCGCGCCCGGCGCGGCGAGCGCGAACAGCGGCGCGCCATCGGCTGGCTGGAGGCGCCCATCGACGAAGTCGAACGACACCGATGCGCCGTCGCATTCGATCGCGAAACAGGCGGACCACTGGCCAGCCCAGACCGCCAGCACCGGATCGTTCCGGCAGGCGGCGCGCCATTCGGCGGCGGCGGGAAACCGGTTCATGTCAGATCACCCTCGTCGTGGCTCGGTTTGTTCGGATCGGGTGGCCCGGACAAGCCGGGCCATGAAGGAGGAGAGGGGCACGCGTCGGATAGCCGGACCATCGTTGTCATAGTGGGTCGATCACATTCAGCACCACGGGATGGTATTCATCGCCAAACCCGGCCGCTTCGGTTTGCTTCAGCCGCTCCATGGTCAGCTTCGCGGCTTTCATGTCGAGGCCGGATGCCTCGGCCATCTCCAGCGCGTAGGACAGGTCCTTGATCGCGTAGCGAGTCGAGAACGCACGCAACGGGAACTCGCGCGGCAACATGGCTTTTATGCCGTGATTGCGCAGGACGAAACTGTCGCCCGAGCCCATGGCCATGGTCGGCAGCAGCAGCTCGGGCGAGACGCCGTTACGGCGGCCGATCGCGATCGCCTCGGCCAATGCGGCGCAGTGCTGAAACACCAGCATGTTGTTGAGGATTTTCACCACCTGGCCGCAGCCGACGGGCCCGCAATGGGTGACGTCGGTGCCCATCGTTTCCAGGATCGGAC
>Ga0181536_10001511_pt1 | contig 27302 bp, 24 predicted proteins | sample PEATcosm2014_Bin_41_FD_121105 | JGI IMG/M metagenome (GOLD analysis project Ga0181536, IMG submission 121105) | Peatland microbial communities from MTU Mesocosm Facility, Houghton, MI, USA - PEATcosm2014_Bin17_60_metaG | ecosystem: Environmental > Terrestrial > Soil > Wetlands > Peat | place...
GAACGAACGACGGCGCGATAACGGCAGATCTCGTCCGGCGGACGCTCGGGCGGGCACCCGAGCAGGATCGGATCGTTGCGGTAGTAGATGGCCTTGATGTCTAATACGGGCTCGGGCCGCAGGTCGCTGGCGTAATAGCCGGTCCACTCGCCGAATGGACCCTCGATGCGCACGTTGTCGGGCTCGACGAAACCCTCGATCACGATTTCGGCGTTGGCCGGGATCGGCAGGCCGGTCACTGGCCCCTTGATCACCTCGACCGACGCGCCGCGCATGCCGCCGATGATGTCGAATTCGCTCACGCCGTAAGGCACCTCGCTACAGCCCATCAGGAAGCTCATGGGGTCGCCGCCGCAGACGATGGCAACCGGCATCCGCTCCCCGCGCGCCTGATACTTGTCGCGCATCTGGCGGCCGTGCTTGCCGGGCGAGATGTAGAAGCCGAGCGTTTTTTCATCGTGGATCATGACGCGGTAGGTGCCGCAATTGATCCAACCCTCGTCCGGATCGCGGGTGATGTTGTAGCTTCCGGTGCCGATGTAGCGGCCGCCGTCGGGCTGATGCCACTGCGGCGTCGGGAACTTGGTGACGTCGATTGCTTCGCCGGTCATGACGTTTTGCATGACCGGGCCATCCTCGACGAACTTCGGCGGAATGCGCTTCATCTCGGCTGCATAGTGGACGCGGAAGCCTTCGCTCAATTCGACCTTGGAAAGATCGGTCGGGAAGCCGAGCGTCATGTTCTTGCGCTTGCCGCCGAAGAAGTTGACCAGCACGCGGCTGCCTTTGATGGTGCCGGGCACGTCCTCGAAGAGAAAGCACGGCGCATTGTCGTCGTGCAGCGCCATCTCGGACACCATGCCGATGTCCTGCTGCCAGGATAGCCCTTTGACCTCTTCGATCTCGCCGAGCTTGCGCGCCTCTTCGATCCACTTGCGGAGATCGTCGTAAGCAAGATGCGGTGCGATGTTGGACCCCGCGAGCGTTGATGCGACTGATACGCCGCCGCCGCCGATTTGGATCGCCATTGGATCGGGTTGACTGTCTTGCTTGGCCATCACGCCCTCCGTTAGCTTTAATCGTGTACCAGTCATCCGGAAGATCGAATTGACAAAAATCAACTGCTCACTTGAACGGGCGCTGCGCGGAGCATTCGCGGCTGCTCTCGAGCCCGACTGGGCTTTCGCTCGACAGAGCCGGCCAGCTCACCAGCGGCTCAGTGCCCTGGCGCGCCGCCTCAATTTCCAGTCGCCGCGGGCGATCTGCGCTGCTCTAACGATGCAGCGGTCGCTCGGCGGCAATCCGCATCGAGCCGACCGCTCGCAGTCTTCACAAATAAAATTAGACCGCCGTCGTAGCGCCGCCATTGTGCTTGCGAGCTTGCTAAAGACGCCATGGACGGCATTGGTTGCGCGCATGTTTTTCTCCTTTGCGTGCTGGTCTCATCGGTCTGGAGGAGCCCAGCTGCATTGACAAAAATCAATGCGCTCAGGGCAATAGAGGCATGTATAGGGCTGCTTGCGATCACTATGGTGGGTGCACTATGGAGGGTGCCATGTCACACCAGATTGCCGAACCCAGAACCTACCCGACCCTCACAATGATCCTCAATGCGATCGCTAACTGGGTCAAAAAATATCGTTACGCTGCCGGCCTGCACCAGGAACTGGCAGAATGCGGTACGGACGAGGTGGCACGCATCGCACGCGATCTTGGGATCGATACCGCTGAACTGCTTAAGCTTGTAGACAACGGCCCTGGCGCGGCCGACCTTTTAAAAAGAATATTGCGGGCATTGGGTGCCGACGGCAACGCGCTTGCGCATGCCGACCCGCTTGTCATGCGCGATCTTCAGCGATTGTGCATCAGTTGTAGCCACAAGAAGCGTTGCGAGCATGATCTTGCTGCAGGAACCACCGCGCAAAATTATCGGGAGTACTGCCCAAACGCCGTGTCACTTGACGCGTTGTTCAACCGGAAGTGACGGACCGTTCCATTTGCGAGGGATAGCATCGCCCGCGGTTCCCGAATGATCAATTCTAGACCTTGTCATCACCTTGTCATCATGGAACAACGCGCAGGGCATCGCCACAATCTCCCTTGATTTGTGTCAATACGCTGCGGCCGCCACGACTGTATTTTGCAAAGCGTTGCGAAGTAACTCAGGATCAGACACCGTTCCATGCGACCGGATTTATTGCAATACCTGAATAAGCGGATACCGCGCTACACGAGCTATCCGACAGCGGTTCAATTCAACGCGGCCATCGACGCCACACAATATGAGGGGTGGCTCGCCGCGCTGCCCACCGACGTGCCGGTTTCCATTTATCTCCACGTTCCGTTTTGTGACGAGCTCTGTCTCTACTGCGGCTGCCACACCAGCGTCGTGCGGCGATACGCTCCGGTGGCGGCCTATGCTGATCTGCTCGAGCGCGAAATTGCCTTGGTGGGGCGCCATTTGGGCGATCGGCGCAACGCGGTTCATGTTCATTGGGGTGGTGGTACGCCGACATTGCTTTCGGACCGGGACTTTGCTCGCATAACGGAGGCCCTTCGTCGGACTTTCACGTTATCGGCCAAATGCGAGATAGCTGTGGAGATCGATCCACGCTCCGTGACACCAGAGCTGGTCTCGACCCTGGTGAATGTCGGCATAACGCGCGCGAGCCTCGGCGTGCAGGATTTTGAAGAACGGGTTCAGACCGCCGTCAGACGCATACAGAGCTTCGAACAGACAGCAAGCGCTGCGGATTTGTTTCGCGCTGCCGGTATCGACAACATCAATCTCGATTTGATGTATGGCTTGCCATACCAGACAGTTGAATCAGTCGCCGCAACCGTCCGGCGCGCACTTGCGCTCGATCCCGATCGCATTGCCCTGTTCGGCTACGCCCACGTTCCCTGGGTGAAGCGGCACCAAAGGCTCTTGCCGGAAAGCGCCCTGCCGCCGCCGATCGAGCGTTTTGCGCAATACCGCGCGGCATCCGGGGTGCTCACGCAGGCCGGTTATCAACCGATCGGACTCGATCACTTTGCCAAGCGGGACGACCTGCTCGCACGCCGCCAGCGCGAGAAGAGACTGCATCGGAATTTCCAAGGCTATACGACCGACGAAGCGGCAACTCTGATCGGCTTCGGCACTTCGGCGATCAGCGCTCTGCCGCAAGGTTATGCGCAGAACGCACCGGGCATGGTCGTATACCGCAATGCCATTGCCACGGGCCGGCTGGCAACAGCGAAAGGGCGTGCGCTGACCGACGAAGACCGTCTACGCCGCGAATTGATCGAACAGCTCATGTGCAATCTCGAAGTGAATCTCGCGGAGGTTGCGGAATCACGGGATAGACGCCTCGAGGAATTCAAAGTTGAGCTGGCCGCTCTCGATTCGCTCGCCGAGCATGGATTAGTTCACCGCCACAATGGCCAGATCTCCGTTCCCGAACAAGCGCGGCCGTTCGTACGGACTGTATGTGCTGTGTTCGACGCCTATCTGTCGAGTGACGAAACTGCGTATTCACGCGCAGTATGATTGTTGGCCCTCGTTGAGATAGCAGAGAGCGCCCTGCTTGCCGCATCTGGCAATCCTCGACCTTTCCGGCTTGGGGGTCCTGGCTCGTTCTAGCGGTCATCCGTGCGGTAAGCGCGAGGCCGCTGGGGGGCCGAGAGGGGGCCCTTGGCCAGTCCCAATGCCCTTTCGTCCCACGGTTTGTGTGCGCTCGACCGTTCGGCAAGGTTAACGATCACTATATGACTTCATGGCCCTTGCCGGCTCATGACGAAACTATCACGGGCGCCGCATGAACGACAGCGCGACGGGAAATTGGTGGCAGCGCCTTACGGGCGGGCTGCGACGCAGTTCCTCGGCGCTTGGCGGCGCCATTTCGGATCTGCTGACGAAACGCAAGCTCGATGCCGACACGGTCGCCGCGATTGAGGATGTGCTGATCCGCGCCGATCTCGGCCCTGAGACGGCTGGCCGGATCGCCGCAGTGCTGAGTGAAGGCCGCTATGACACCGCGATCTCACCGGCAGAAGTCAAGGCCGTGGTGGCGGCTGAGATCGAGAAGGCATTCGCGGGCGTGGCGCAGCCGCTCGTGATCGATGCGGCAAAAAAGCCGTTCGTCATCCTGGTCGCCGGTGTCAACGGTTCCGGCAAAACGACGACCATCGGCAAGCTCGCGGCAAGGTTCCGCGCCGAAGGCCGCGCCGTCATGCTGGCGGCGGGCGACACGTTCCGTGCCGCGGCCATCGATCAGCTCAAAATCTGGGCGGAGCGCACCGGCGCCGCTTTCATCGCGCACGAAGCGGGCGCCGATGCCGCCGGCCTCGTCTTCGACGCAGTGGCCGCGGCGAAAGCGCGCGGCACAGACCTGCTGCTTGTCGATACCGCCGGCCGCCTGCAGAACCGCACCGAGTTGATGGGCGAGCTGCAAAAGATCGTGCGGGTGATCAAGAAGGTCGATCCGTCGGCGCCGCACGCCGTGCTCCTCGTGCTCGACGCCACCGTTGGACAGAACGCGTTGTCGCAGGTCGAGATTTTTCGCAAAGCCGTCGGGGTCACCGGCCTCGTTATGACCAAGCTCGACGGCACCGCGCGCGGCGGCATTCTCGTCGCCATCGCGGCGAAGTTTAAGGTGCCGGTGCACTTCATCGGCGTCGGCGAAAGCGTCGACGATCTTGCACCGTTTTCGGCGCGCGACTTCGCCCGCGCCATCGCCGGCCTCGATTCTTGATTGAGTAGGCCGCCAAGCCGCGCTACACACCACGCCCCGAAGGACCGCTCATGGCAACAAAGCCGCAGCTCAATCCCCTCCTCAAGCTCGCCCTCGACCTCGGGCCGCTTGTGCTGTTTTTCTTCGCCAACTCCCGCTACGGGATTTTTGTCGCCACCGCGTCATTCATGGTCGCGGTGGTCGCGGCGCTGGTGATCTCCTATGTGCTGACGCGCCAGCTTCCGATCATGCCTTTGGTCACGGCGATCATTGTGCTGGTATTCGGCGGCCTGACGCTGATCCTGCACAACGATACTTTCATCAAGATCAAGCCGACCATCATTTATGCGCTGTTCGGCGGCGTGCTGCTCGGCGGACTTGTCTTCAACAAGACGCTGTTGGGCGTGGTGTTCGATTCGCTGTTTCACCTGACGGACGAAGGCTGGCGCAAGCTGACATTGCGCTGGGCGATCTTCTTCCTTGCGCTCGCCGTGCTCAATGAGATCGTCTGGCGCACCACCTCGACCAATGTCTGGGTGGATTTCAAGGTGTTCGGCGTGATGCCGCTGACCTTCCTGTTCGGCGCGCTGCAAGTGCCGCTGTTGAAGAAATACGCGGTCGAACCGGTACCGGCGCGGGAGTAATTTCACGAGCCCGCGGCGAGCGCCTTCTCGATCTGCGGCTTGAGCACAGTGTCGATATTATCGGTGGTGATCGGCCCGACCAGCTTGAAGGCGATGCGGGCATCGCGTCCAATCACGAAGTTTTCCGGCACGCCATAGACGCCCCATTCGATTCCGGCGCGGCCGCTTTGGTCGGCGCCCGCCGCAGCGTAAGGATTGCCGAAGCGGCCCAGGAAGCGTCGCGCATTGTCGGGCTCGTCCTTGTAATTGATGCCGACGAGGCGGATTCGATTGTCTTGCGCAAGCTGCATCAGCATCGGCGCTTCGTCGCGACACGGCACACACCACGACGCCCACACATTCACCACCGTGACCGCCCCCTTGAAAGTCGCCGTGTCGATGCCTGGAATGAGTTTGCCGTCCCGTTCGAGGCCGGCAACGGGCGGCAGGCTGGTTTGCGGTACCGGATGGCCGATCAGCGCGGAGGGAAGGATTGACGGGTCGCCACCCCCACTGAGGCGGAACAGGAACAACAGAGCAAGGCCGAGAAAAACAACAAGCGGCACCAGCACCACGACCCGGCGCCGCCCGACGTTGGTGTTCTGGTTCGCCGCGCTGGTCACGCTTCTTCCTTTGCTTGTTCCATCGTGCGCTCGGAGCGTGTGGCTGCGGAACGGCGGGTGATGCCGCGCAGTTCAAGATCGGCAAGCTTGCGTCTTTGCGCGCGGTAGTCGAGCATGACCCACGCGATCAAGACGCCGACGACGGCGAAGGCCGCGGCATAGGCCGCCACGATGAAGCCGATGTGGTTCGTCGCTTGCATCGTCAGCTCGCCGCGCTCGCCTGCATCAGCCGCAGCGTCCGCACGCGGCGGCGTAAAATTTCATTCCGCATTGCCGCAACATGCAGCGTCACGAACAGCAACGTAAACGCCACCGCCATGACGAAGAGCGGTATGAGTATAGTCGGATAGATCGTCGACCCGCCGAGGCGAAACACCGAAGTCCCTTGGTGCAGCGTGTTCCACCAATCGACCGAGAATTTGATGATGGGCAGATCGATCGCGCCGACCAACGTGAGAATCGCCGCGGCGCGTGCCGCGCGCGACGGATCCTCGACCGTACGCCATAACGCGATCACGCCGAGGTAGAGCAGAAACAGCACCAATTCCGAGGTGAGCCGCGCGTCCCATACCCAATAGGTGCCCCATTCAGGCCGTCCCCACAGCGAACCGGTGACGAGGCACAATAACGTGAAGGCGGCGCCGATCGGCGCCGCCGCCTTGGCCGCGACATCGGCGAGCGGATGGCGCCATACCAGCGTGCCGAGCGCGGCGATCGTCATCACTCCCCAGCCCAGCATGCCGAGCCAGGCCGATGGCACGTGAAGAAACATGATCTTGACGGTGGCGCCCTGCTGATAGTCGTCCGGAGCGACCATCGCCTGATTGAGCCCGAACGCAAACGCAATCAGCGTCACGCCTCCGAGCCACGGAATTGCGCGATTGGCGAACGTCAGGAAACGCGACGGATTTGCGAAATCGGCGAGGGCCATCGGCACTTCCTAATTCAAATCAGTTCCTAATCCAGTTGGCGGTGCGAGCACAATGCCGGCGCGCCTGGCTGGGTTTCACTTTTGCATGACACGATTGCTACTACTCCATTTCCTGCCGCAATGCGGCAGCCGCGGCGAATGGTCCGACCACGAGGCTCGCGAGCGTCAGCGCGCAGAGGACCGTAAACGGAGTTCCAAACGGCACCGGCCCGACCACGGCCGCATTCGCCGCGGCAACGCCAAAGATCAGGACTGGCACCGTCAGCGGCAGCACGATCACGGCAAGCAGTAGCCCGCCGCGCCGCAGCGCCACGGCAATGGCGGCACCGATCAGACCGATGAAGGTGAGCGCCGGCGTGCCGACGAGGAGCGTCAGCACGAGCGCCGCTTCGGCCGGCGCATCGAGATTGAGAAACAGCCCGCTGAGCGGCGCGGCGAGGATGAGCGGCAAGCCGGTGGTCAGCCAATGGGCGACGCCCTTGACCGCGACCACGAGCTCGAGCGGGGCGTGGCTCATGAGGATGAGATCAAGCGAGCCGTCCTCGTGGTCGGCCGCGAACAGACGATCGAGCGCCAGCAGGCTTGCGAGTAGCGCCGCAAGCCAGAGGATCGCCGGCCCGATTCGCTTGAGCAGCGCGAGATCCGGCCCGACCGCGAACGGAACAAGCGTGACCACGACCAGGAAGAACAGCACCCCCATCAGCGCGCCCCCGCCGACGCGGACGGCGATGCGCATGTCGCGGATGAGGAGGGCGGCGAGAGGACTCATGATGTTTTTCGCTCCCCTCCCCCCCGTTGTGGGGAGGGGTTGGTGGTGGGGGTCGTGAGGCGAATCGCTCCCGTCGACGCTATTGCTCCGCTTTCCGACCCCCCACCCCAACCCTCCCCCACGAGGGGGGAGGGAGCAGATGCGGCAAGGGGGGAGGGGGTAGCCTGACCGAGCCTCAGCTCCTGCGCGCCGTCCAGCCCAATCGACCCGTGCGAGGCGGCGAGAATGAGGCCGCCCTCCGCCAGATGCGTCCGCATGAAGCCGGCGAGGCGTTGCTGTGCCGAGGCGTCGAGCGTGCTCGTGGGTTCGTCGAGCAGCCAGATCGGGCGCTTGACGGCGAGGAGGCGCGCAATCGACAGCCTCCGGCGCTGCCCGGCCGAAAGGTAGGCGGCGGGCAGATCGGCCAACTCATCAAGGCCAACCGCGTCCAGGGAAGGCTGGATATCCACGGCCCGTGCGCCAAGAAAGCCGACCCAGAAGCGCAGATTCTCGGCTACCGACAAGGACGGCTTGAGGGCATCCTGGTGCCCGAGATAGTGCGCCTGCTCGGCAATGGTCAGTTCGGGATCGCCCCCCTCCAGAGCGAGCTGGCCGTGCGTGATGCGGACCAATCCGACTATGGTCCGCAGGAGCGACGATTTCCCTGCCCCATTGCGGCCGGTGATGGCCATGGCCTCGCCGGAGGCCACGGCAAAGCTTAGACCCACGAAAACGTCGCGGCCGCCGCGGTGACAGGCCAGATCAACAGCGGAAAGCCGCATCAGTGATGTCCTAGGCGTAGCGCAAGACCCGCATGAGCCCGCTTGGATATCGCAAACGATGGTGGGATGCCCGGTATTTTATCGATCATTATTTTATCGATCATTTCTTGCCGATCTGGCACAAGCCTTGAAAACGCCTTATAAGCCGCAGGGTGGATCGCGGCATGCTGCCGACGGCTGCTGTGTCCAACTGCCAATGGTCTGTTGCGGCCTGTTCCGGCAATAAATTACCTCCGATTTGCCCCGGCGCCCGGCCGCGAGGATGGGAAAAAATCATGGATTCGCTCGACAGCTTCAAGTGCTTGCGGCCGCTCAAGGTCGGTTCCAAAACCTATGCCTATTACAGCCTGCTGGCGGCGGAAAAAAACGGGTTGAAGGGGATTTCGCGGCTGCCATTCTCGCTCAAGGTCCTGCTTGAAAACCTGCTGCGCAACGAAGACGGCCGCTCAGTCAGCAAAGAGGACATCCAGGCCGTCGCGCAATGGCTCAAGACCAAGACCTCCGAGCGCGAAATCGCGTTCCGGCCGGCGCGGGTGCTGATGCAGGATTTCACCGGCGTGCCCGCGGTTGTCGATCTCGCCGCCATGCGCGATGCGATGCGGACGCTCGGCGGCGATTCAAAAAAGATCAATCCATTGATTTCGGTGGATCTCGTCATCGATCATTCGGTGGCGGTCAACTTTTTTGGCAACAACAACGCGTTCAAGAAGAACGTCGAGGAAGAGTACAAGCAGAACCAGGAGCGCTATCGGTTCCTGAAATGGGCGCAGCGCTCGTTCGAGGATTTCCGCGTGGTGCCGCCCGGCACCGGCATCTGCCACCAGGTCAATCTGGAATATCTCTCCCACACAGTGTGGACGGCGAAGACGAAGGTCAAGTTCCCGGACAAGACAGTGGCGACCGAGCTCGCCTATCCGGACACGCTCGTGGGCACCGATTCGCACACGACGATGGTGAACGGGCTGTCCGTGCTCGGCTGGGGCGTGGGGGGCATCGAGGCCGAGGCCGCTATGCTCGGCCAGCCCTACTCGATGCTGCTGCCGGAAGTGATCGGGGTGCGCCTCAACGGCAAGCTCAAGGAAGGCGTCACGGCGACCGATCTCGTCCTCACCGTCACCCAGATGCTGCGCAAACGCGGTGTCGTCGGCAAATTCGTCGAATATTTCGGCCCGGGTGTCGCCAATCTCACGATCGCGGACCGCGCCACGCTCGGCAACATGTCGCCGGAATACGGCGCGACCTGCGGCTTCTTCCCGATCGGCGACGATACCATCCGCTACCTGCGCGATACCGGCCGCCCTGCGGAGCGTGTTGCGCTCGTCCTCGCCTACGCCAAGGCGCAGGGCATGTACCACACCAAGACGACGCCCGATCCGATTTTCACCGACGTGCTCAAGCTTGAACTGTCCTCGGTCGAACCTTCGCTCGCCGGGCCCAAGCGTCCGCAGGACCGCGTGCCGCTCAAGGAGGTCAAGAGCGGATTTGCGCAGTCCATGGACAAGGAATTCGGCAAGGCGGCCGAGCTGGACAAGCGCGTTCCGGTCGAGGGCCGCAATCATACGCTCGGCCACGGCGACGTGGTGATCGCGGCGATCACGTCCTGCACCAACACATCGAACCCGAACGTGATGATCGCGGCGGGCTTGCTCGCCCGCAAGGCGGTGGCGAAGGGCCTCACGGTCAAGCCATGGGTGAAGACTTCGCTCGCGCCCGGCTCACAGGTTGTCGCCGAGTATTTGGAGAAATCCGGCTTGCAGAAGGACCTCGACCAGCTCGGCTACAATCTCGTCGGCTTCGGCTGCACCACTTGTATCGGCAATTCGGGCCCGTTGCCTCCTGAAATTTCCAAGGCGATCAACGATCACGATCTCGTCGCTGCGGCGGTGCTGTCCGGCAATCGCAATTTCGAGGGCCGCGTCAACGCCGACGTGCGCGCCAACTATCTCGCGTCACCGCCGCTGGTCGTCGCCTATGCGATCGCCGGCTCCATGCAGAGCGATATCGCCAAGACGCCGCTCGGCACCGACCAGAAGGGCCGCAAGGTTTATCTGCGGGATATCTGGCCGTCGAACCGCGAGATCGCAGAAGTCGTACGCAAGAGCATCAACAAGCAGATGTTCACCCGTAAATATGCCGACGTGTTCAAGGGCGACGCCAACTGGCGCAAGATCAGTGTGCAGGGCGGGTTGACCTATGCGTGGGATCGCAAATCCACGTACGTGCAGAATCCGCCCTACTTCTCCGGCATGGCGCGCCGTCCCGAGCCGCCGGCGGATGTCATCGACGCCCGCGTGCTGGCCCTGTTGCTCGACTCCATCACCACCGACCACATCTCGCCGGCGGGTTCGATCAAGGTCGATTCGCCGGCTGGAAAGTACCTCATCGACCACAAGGTCAAGCCGATCGATTTCAACCAGTACGGCACGCGGCGTGGCAACCACGAGGTGATGATGCGTGGCACCTTTGCCAACATTCGCCTCAAGAATCAGATGGTGCCCGGCGTCGAAGGCGGCTTCACGATCCACCATCCGTCGCGACAGCGCATGACGATCTACGACGCGGCGATGCGCTATAAGAGCGAGAACGTGCCGCTGGTCGTGTTCGCCGGCAAGGAATACGGCTCGGGCTCTTCGCGCGATTGGGCCGCCAAGGGCACGATACTGCTCGGCGTGCGCGCTGTGATCGCGCAATCGTTCGAACGCATTCACCGCTCCAATCTGGTCGGCATGGGCGTGGTGCCCCTCGTGTTCGAGGAGGGGACGTCATGGCAGACGCTCGGGCTGAAGGGCGACGAGCAGGTCACCATTCGCGGCCTGCACGGCGAACTCAAGCCGCACCAGCGGATGCTCGCCGAGATCGTCGCATCCAACGGCGGCCTCAAGCGCGTTCCCCTGATTTGCCGCATCGATACGGTCGATGAGTTGGACTACTACAAAAATGGCGGCATCTTGCAGTATGTCCTGCGCCATCTTGCGGCATAGCGGGCATTGGCTTGTTGCGGCCTCACCTCGAATTGAGTGGCGGGTGACTGTCGCCGGGGTTAACACAGGCGCGGGCGGCGGCCATACCGTCACGAGGGGTACGCGGGGTGGAGATCGGAATGCTGCGTTACCGCCTTGCGTGGGCACCCCTTATCGCCGGGCTTTTGATCGCGACCTACGGCATTGCTCGCGCCGAGCCGCGGGCGCTCCTTGAGCTTTTCACCAGCCAGGGCTGCTCGTCCTGCCCTGCGGCCGACAAGCTCCTCGGCGAGTTCGCGGCCGATCCATCGCTCGTCGCCATCAGCGACCCGATCGACTATTGGGATTATCTCGGCTGGAAGGACACGCTCGCCAGCCCGGCCCATTCGGCGCGGCAGCGCGCCTACGCGCACATGCGCGGCGATCGACAAGTCTATACGCCGCAAATCGTTGTCAACGGCAGCATGCATGTGCTCGGCAGCGACCGCGCCGCCATCGAGCGCGGGGTCGCGCAAACCGATCAAAAACCTGCGGTCATGTCTCTGCCTGTGCTGATTTCCGTAGGCGGCAGTAATTTGAGCGTCAATGTCCAGGCAAAAGACAACGGGCATTTCGGCGGCGAGGTCTGGCTATGTCCGCTGGCGAGAGCTGTGCCGGTCTCCATCGGCCGCGGCGAGAATCGTGGACGAACCATCACGTACCACAATGTCGTGCGGCGCTGGCTGAAGCTCGGCGACTGGACAGGAACTGATTCGACCTGGATCGTTCCGATCTCCGATATCAAAACCGACGAGATCGATGCTGCCGCCGTCATGGTGCAAGAGGGCACGCACGACAAGCCGGGGATCATCCTCGGCGCGGCATTCGCGCCGCTCGGACAACAGACGACAGAGGACGGACGACAGAGAACAGAAAGCAGAGGACGGACGACAGAAGACAGATGATTGAGATTAATGTCCGTCGCTTGTCGTCCGTCGTCCGTCCTCCGTCGTCTGTCCTCCGAAAAGAAAAGGCCGGCAACTGCCGGCCTGAAGTCTTGGGGATTGAACCGTACACAACTTTGGGCCCGGTCCGTCCGCGCCCCGGGGGGCTGGGGGGGCTGAGGAATCCGGAGTACGATCCGGACCGGGCCCTGAGGCAACAGTCCGATGTCTCGCAGGTCAGCTTGGCGTGTGCTGGGCCGAAATAGGGCCGCATTATGATTCGATTAACGAATCCGTGATTCTGGCCGTCGCAAATGTCGCACCCGCGCGGTAGCGATCGGCGTGTCGGTTGCGCTAGGTCTCTACTTCACCCCCAAGTTTGCACCCCCAAGTTTGCACCCCCAAGTTTGCGGTGCATTTGCCGCGCAGGAAGTCCTTGCCGGCGCACCTATCTGGCGCGATCATGAAGATCGCATGACAAAGGAGGCGCCGTATGGATTTCGGCGAAATCGAACCGAGCGCGTGGCGCGGGGGCGAGTTTCGAGCGCCCGCCCCCGCGAGTGAGGTCACCTTCAGCCGGCGCGAGCTTGATCGTATTCTCGGTCTCTATGGCCGAATGGTCGCTGCCGGTGAATGGCGTGATTACGCAATCGACTTTCTCAAGGACCGCGCGGTGTTTTCCGTTTTCCGCCGCGCCTCGGAAATCCCCATCTACAGGATCGAGAAGAATCCCCGGCTTGGGCGACGGCAGGGCGCCTACAGCGTCATTTCGGCGACCGGACACATCTTGCGCCGTGGTCACGAACTTGACCGCGTGCTCGGTGCGCTCGATCGCTCGGTCCGCGTGGTTGCCGGCTGAGCATCTAATTTGAGCATGATCTTTTCCGAAAACCGGTAGCCACCTCGGATCAAGTCCGGGGCAGGCTTTTTCGGGATCATGCTCAAGGTGGCGCCGCATCCGCTTTTCCGAGCGGGAGTTGCATCAACACCGTGTCGAGCCAGCGGCCGTGCTTGAAGCCGACGGATTGCAGCGCGCCGATAAGCGCAAACCCCGCTGCCGCGTGCAGCGCGATCGATGCGATCTGCGCCGAATCTCCGATCACCGCGATCATCTGACGGAAGCCGCGCTTATGCGCATCCTCTATGAGGCGCGAAAGCAACAGCGCGCCTAATCCCTTGCGGTGGAATTCCGGCGCAACATAGATCGAGTCCTCGACGCTCCAGCGATACGCCGGACGGTCGCGGTAAGGGCCGGCATAGGCATAACCCGCGACCAGCCCGGCCCGCTCGACAACGAGATACGGATAGCCGTTATTCCGCAGCGCCTCTTGCCGACGGGTCATCTCGGCTTCGTTCGGCGGCTCGAGTTCAAACGATGCCGTGCCATGTTCGACGGCGTGGGCGTAAATGCGCGTAATGGCCGCGATGTCGCCGGGTCCGGCCGGCCGGATGCTGATGCTGACGTCGCTCATCGCTGACGTGGAAAACATGGCTGACATAGCAAACAAAACGCCCCGGAATGGACCCGGGGCGTTCCGATTCTGATCGCGCTTGCTTAGCGCCGATTGCCGAATAGGCGAAGCATCATCAGGAACAGGTTGAGGAAGTCGAGATAGAGCGACAGCGCGCCCATGACCGCCTTGCGGCCGGCAACGGTGCCGTCGTCCATCGGGCTATACATCTCCTTGATGCGCTGCGTGTCGTAGGCGGTCAGCCCGACGAAGACGAGCACGCCGATCACCGAGATCGCCCAACCGAGCGGGCCCGACTGCAGGAACATGTTGACCAGGCTTGCGATGATGATGCCGATCAGGCCCATGAACATGAACGAGCCGACGCCGGTCAGATCGCGCTTCGTGGTGTAGCCCCACAGGCTCATCGCACCGAACGTCGCCGCCGAAATGAAGAATACTTGCGTAATCGACTCGCCGGTATAGGCGAGGAAAATAAACGCCAGCGAAAGCCCGAGCAGGCCGGCATAGAGAAAGAATAGCCCGAGCGCAGTTCCCACCGAGAGCCGGTTGATTCCGAAGCTAATTAAGAACACCAGCCCGAGCGGCGCGAGAATAAAGACCCACATGAGCGGGCCGCTGAAGATGGCTTGCCCGAACGTGGTCAGTCCAGTGATCTGTCCACCGGCCACTTGAATGGCGTCGCCACCGGCAGCTTGATAAGCTAGCCAAGCCACCACGCCGGTCAGCGCCACGCCGGCGGCCATGTAATTGTAGACGCGGATCATGTGCGCGCGCAGACCCGCATCGATCGCCACTTGGTCGGTGCGATAGCCGGTCCTGGCGGTCGCGAGATTCCGATCGAAGTCGGACATGGAAAATACCCCTGGTTTGTCCCGGCCCTGGCCGGGTCCCTGGCGTTCGGCGGACAAACGCCGAACTTCCGTGGCGGGAATCTAATGCGAAAGCATCGCGTGCGCCAGATGGGTGCGACGCGATATTTGCAATGGTTACAATTCGTTCATCTCGTTCGCCGGACCGCTGCCGATTAGAGATTCCTCAGCACCTCCGCGGGTTTGCGGCCTAGCGCGGTGAACGTGCCGGCAAGGCCGAGGGCGACGGTGACCAAGAGCGCGGCAAGCGCCGCGCCGGCTGCCTGTCCGGCCACCCAGACGAAGGGAAATTCCATCACCCAGGTTACGATGAGATCGGCGGCAAGCGAGCCCATCGCGACGCCGAACAGCACGGTCGCAAGGCCGATGAGAAGATATTCGAGCGCATAGGCGGCGAGCAGCCGCGCCCGTGTCGCCCCGTATGTCTTCAGCACCACCGCGTCATAGATGCGGAAGCGCTGGCCTGCCGCAAGCGCCCCGCCCAGCACCAAGGCTGCGGCGATCAGCGTTATGGAACTCGCGCCGCGCAGCGCCAGGACCAGGTTGGTCAGGATGTTGTCAAGCGCATCGAGCGCGTCCTTTACGCGCACGGCGGTGACCGTCGGAAAGGCATCGGCGAGCGCCTTGATAAGCGCCGTTTCCTCCTGCGTCGTGCCGCCGTCGGCAAAGGTCAGCGTGGCGATATCGCTGTGTGGCGCGCCGCCGAACGTGCCGGGCGAGAACACGAGGACAAAATTGATGCCAAGGTTCTCCCAATCGACGATGCGAAGATTGGCAATCCGGGCCGTCACGTTGCGGCCGAGCACGTTGACGGTGATGGAATCGCCGATCTTGAGGTTGAGATCGGCGGCCGTTCTGTTCTCGAGCGACACCAGCGGCTCTCCGCTATAGTTGGCGCCCCACCACTGGCCGGCGACGATGCGCGACCCCGCCGGGACCACGGACGCGTAGGTGATGCCGCGGTCGCCTCGCAGTACCCACCTCGATCCGGCCGCTGGCTTGAGGTCGTCCGCTTTGATGCCATTCGCCGCGACGATGCGGCCGCGCAGCATCGGCACGCGTTCGAGGGTGGAAGCCGGTGCATGAACGCGCACGAAGGCGTCGAAGCGGTCGGCGGCTGCCGATGGAATATCGAGGAAGAAGAAGGACGGCGCCTTCTCCGGGAGCGCAGCCGTGAACTCACGGTGCAGATTGCCGTCGATCTCGATCACGGTCACGAGCAAAGCAAGACCAAGCCCGAGCGAGAGTACGACGGTCGGCGTCAACGCACCGGGACGGTAGATGTTGGCGACCGCAAGCCGCACTGTGGTCGAGCGCTGGCGCGGCAAGCGGCGGGCGATCCACATCGTGAGCATGGCGACGAGCCGCAGCACTCCGAAAACGACGGCTGCGGAGACGACGAAGATCGCCGCGATGCGGTGGTCGTAGGTGGTCTCAATCGCGAGCGCAGCCAGAATGATGACAATCGCCGCCGTTGCGATGACGTAGCGCCGTCGCGGCCAGCGCCGTTCGGCGGCGACCTGGTCGCGGAACAACATCGACACTGAAATATCGTGCGCTCGGCCGAGCGGCCACAGCGCGAAGGCGAGCGCCGTCAGGAGCCCATATACGATCGACAGCGCCAGAACCCCCAGATGCAGCGAAGGCGCAACGGGAAGCGGAATTATCGCGCCGAAGGCCGAGGCAATCACATAGGGTAGCGCCGCGCCGAGCCCGGCGCCAAGGAGTGCAGCGAACAGCGCGACCAGCGCAATCTGTGCACAATAGATAGCAAAGACGCCACCGCCGGTGGCGCCGAGCGTCTTCATCGTGGCGATTGCGTCACGCTTACCCGCGAGGTGGGCGGCGACCGCGTTCGCCACGCCGACGCCGCCGACGAGGAGCGTGGTCAAGGCGACCAGCGTCAGGAATTGGCTGAAGCGCTCGACATTGCGTTCGAGTTGCGGCGACGCCTTGGTGCGCGTGCGGATCTCCCAACCGGCGTCCGGGAACGCGGCCTGGGCCTGTTTTTCGATCGAGGCCACGGCGTGATCGCTCGAGTCGGCGTCCGACAGGTGCAGCCGGTATTGCCAGCGCACCAAACTGCCAGGCTGAATGAGCCCGCTGGCACGCAACGCCGCCTCGCTTATGAGCACGCGCGGCCCAAAGCCGATCCCGCCCGCGAGCTTATCCGGCTCGCTGGTGAGCGCTGCGCGCAGTTCGATCGCCACATTGCCGATGGTGATCCGGTCGCCGGTTTTGAGGTCGAGGCGCGCGAGCAGCGTGGGATCAACGGCGGCGCCGAACGCGTCACTGTTGCGCGCGAACACGGCCGCGAGCGGCATATCAGGGTCGGTCACGACCGACCCGAACAGCGGATAGGCGTTATCGACGGCCTTGATCTCGACGAGGGTCGCCCCCTCCCTTCCCTCCCCCGCTTGCGGGGGAGGGAAGGGAGGGGGAGTGCGCGCCATCGCCCGTGTGGTGGCGGCGACGGAGACCGTGCCATGGCCGTCGAGGAAGGCGCGCTCGCTGTCACTCGCTTCACGCTGAATGAGCGAGAAGGCAAGATCGCCGCCGAGGATCACCCGGCCCGCGCTGGCGATACCGCCGGCGAGACTCGCGGCAACTGAGCCGACCCCGGCAATCGCCAGGACGCCGAGCGCGATGCAGGCAATGAAAACGCCGAAGCCGCGCAATCCGCCGCGCAACTCGCGCCACGCGAAACGCAACGCCAGCCGCGCCATTTGCCCGGCAGGCGGGTGCCGGCGCCGCGCCGAGCGCGTATCCACCACAGTCATCTCATTTCGCCCCGTGCAGCATCGGCTCGTTGAGCCGTCCCGAGTGCAGGTGCAGCACGCGATCGCAACGCGCGGCAAGCGCTCTGTCGTGGGTGACGAGCACAAGGGTCGTGCCGCGCTCGCGATGGCCGCGGAACAGAAGCTCGATGATCTCGCGTCCCGTCGTCTCGTCAAGGTTGCCGGTCGGCTCGTCGGCGACGACGATGGCGGGATCGGGCGCGAGCGCGCGGGCGAGCGCGACGCGCTGCTGCTCGCCACCGGAAAGCTCGGCCGGGTAGTGGTGGAGGCGTTCCGCCAAGCCGACTGCCGAAAGCTCATGCTCGGCGCGGCGAAGCGCATCGCGCGCGCCGGCGAATTCGAGCGGCACTGCAACGTTTTCCAACGCCGTCATGGTCGGGATCAGATGGAAGGCCTGAAAGACGATGCCGATCGACTTGCCGCGGAAGCGCGCGAGGTCGTCTTCGTCGAGCTGTCGCAGGTCCTGTCCGGCAACGATGACGGAGCCAGAGTCCGGCCGCTCCAGCCCGGTCATCACCATCAGCAGCGTCGACTTGCCGGACCCTGACGGCCCAAGGAGGCCGACGGCCTCGCCGCGCCCTATATTGAGGTCGATCTCTCTCAGGATATGGACGCGGGCGGCGCCGCGGCCGAGCGAGAGGTTGACGCCGCTCAGTGCGATGGCGTCGCTAGCGGAAGGGTCGCTAGCGGAAGGATAGCTCGAAATGTCGTTCATGTTGCCGGTTGGCCCGCGCCCTTCACCATCGTTTCGTGTCCGATCATATGGGGGGCTGCGCGCTCTGGTCCAAATCGTGTGTGCGGCGGTTTGTAGCGTGGCGCTTAGCGGCGGGACAGCCGTGCAGTCTGCAAACGCCGGGTCGTCGGTCAAAGTCGTCGCACTCGGAGATTCTTTGATGGCCGGATATGGCCTGCCCGACCAGGACGGCTTCGTGCCCCGTTTGCAAGCGGCCCTTGCGGCCAACGGCATCGCCGCAGAGATCCAAAATGCCGGCGTTTCCGGCGATACTGCCTCGGACGGGCTAGCCCGGCTCGACTGGTCGGTGCCGCAGGGCACTGATGCCGTCATCGTCGAACTCGGCGCCAACGACATGCTGCGCGGGATCAAGCCGGAGGTCACGCAGGACGCGCTCGACACGATGCTGCGGCGCCTGACTGAGCGCCATGTCGCGGTCCTGCTCTGCGGCATGCGCGCGGCGCCAAATCTCGGCGCCGATTATGGCCAGACCTTCGAACGCATCTATCCCGAGCTGGCGGCCAAATATGGCGTGCTGCTTTATCCGTTCTTCCTCGATGGCGTTGCCGCCGATCTCAGCCTGACGCAGCACGATGGACTTCACCCCAACGCAACGGGCGTCGGCGTGATTGTCCAGCACATTTTGCCGAGAGTCGAGGAACTGATCGCCCGCGTCCGGACGCAACCCCCGTCGTAAGGGTTGCATACGTCGTGCGATCCTCGCATGCTGCGGATGCTGCGAATCGCCGACCACGAGCCGCAGGTTGTCATGCCCCGCCTGTTCACCGGTCTTGAAATTCCGCCGCACGTTGCCCAGTCGCTCGCCATGATGCGCGGCGGGTTGCCGGGCGCGCGCTGGATCGACTCCGAAAACTATCACCTTACGCTGCGCTTCATCGGCGACATCGACGATGCGCTGGCGCATGAAATCGCCGGTATGCTCGGGCGGGTGCGGCGTATGTCCTTCCCACTGCGCCTCGATGGGCTGTCATCCTTCGGCGGCCGCAAACCGCGGGCGGTGGTCGCCGCGGTCGCGCCGATCGCACCGCTGATGGAGTTGCAGGCGGAACATGAACGGCTTTTGCAGCGGCTTGGGCTCGAGCCCGAAGGGCGCAAATACACGCCGCATGTCACGCTGGCGCGGCTGCGCGATTCGTCGAGCCGGCAGGTCGCCGATTACCTCACCGCCCGCGGCCATTATCGTTCCTCGTCGTTTGAGATTTCGCGCTTCGTGCTGTTCTCATCGCGAGCGTCCGTCGGCGGCGGTCCCTACGTCGTTGAAGAGGCTTATCCGCTTGCCGAGACGGCGCTGAGGTGGGCGTAGGAATCACCCTCCCCCTACAGGGGAGGGTGAACATCATGCCCTAAGCATCCGTGTTTGGAGATCGAGCATCGCCGTCGCGAAGCCATGGCCATCGGCCATGAACTCGCGCATCAGCGACAGCGGCGTCGGGCGCGACGACTCGACCTCGCCGACGACATTGCTGAAATCGAAGGACAGCTCGGCGTCGAACTTGCGGGCGAGCTGCTGCATGCGCCGGTTCTCGGCGAGACAAGCCATATGGAGGAGCCTAAATCCGCGGTTGCGTGCAATGAGCAACGTGTGGCGAAGCAGCGCCGAGCCGACGCCGTGACTTTGCCACGGCTGCTCGACGCTGATCGCGGCCTCTGCCTGGCTCGGGAATCGGATACCCAGCGGCCGCAACTCGGCGGCCCCGCGCATCAATCCGTCGATGAAGAAACCATGCACAACGGCGTCCAGCGAAATGGACAGATCAACGTAATTGCGAACGAAATCGTCAGACACGCCGCCTGCGAACCGGCTATGCCGACTGTCCGGATCGAGACGCAGCACATGGTCGCGGTATTTTGCCGCTTCTCCAATCCACAATTTGCGGATCACGCCGCCTTCGGGAAGAACATCCTGCATTCCAAGGGTCTCCTGACGTTGTCGTCAACAAGGCCCCCCGATCGTTTCCTCCGCCCAAGCGCAGCCGGCGTGACAAACGTCTTCGCGTGCACGCCGAATCAAATCATCATGTCGTGCGGCGCCAAAGTTTGGCAAGTCGAAGCATTGAGCAACATGCCCACATTCCGTATACGCATGGCTCGTAAATCGTTCACGACTGTTTGATGACCGCAGAATCGTGGCATGCGCAGTGCAATGCTAAGCGTTCGCGGGTTCCCGCCACGTTTTATCCACAACGGTTAACCCGCATATGGCGAATTCCGTCACCGCGCACTACGCCGCCGGCGTCGCCATGGGCCGGATCGACAGCGATGCTGCGCAGCTCGCCGTCGTTGACATACTGGCGCGGCTTGAAGCGCGGATCAAAGAGTATCGCCTTGCACGCAAATCTTCATCGCTCGGCTGGCTATTCGGCAGCCGCGAGGACAACGAGCCGCGGATCAAGGGCCTCTACATCTACGGCGACGTCGGGCGCGGCAAGACCGTGCTGATGGATTTCTTCTTCGAAGCGAGTCCGGTCCTGCGTAAGCGCCGCACGCATTTTCACGAATTCATGCTCGACGTGCACGAACGCATATACGGCTACCGACAGAAGATGAAGCGTGGTGAGCATGCCGGCGAGGATCCGATCCGGCTTACGGCGATGCAGCTTGCGCAGGAGGCATGGCTGCTCTGCTTCGATGAATTCCATGTCACCGACATTGCCGACGCCATGATTCTCGGGCGTCTTTTCGCGCAGTTGTTCGAGCGTGACGTCGTGGTCGTCGCCACCTCGAACGTGCCGCTCGGCGAGCTCTACAAAGACGGCTTGAACCGCGCATTGTTCGTGCCGTTCATCCATATGCTCGAAACGCACATGGATGTCGTGCGACTCGACGCGCGCACCGATTTCCGGTTGGAGAAGCTCGCCGGAATGCCGGTGTGGTACGTGCCGGCCGACGCCGCGGCGGACGGCGCGCTCGACGACGCCTGGCGGCGGCTCGCCGGCGGACATGCGGGGGAGGCGGCGGACCTTCCGCTCAAAGGGCGCGCCGTGCATGTCCCGCGCGCCGCCATGGGGGTGGCGCGCTTCACGTTCCACGATCTGTGCGAGAAGCCGCTTGCCGCCGCCGACTATCTGCGGATCGCGCGCGAATACCACACCATCATCCTCGACCATGTCCCGGTGATGACCTTTGCTACGCGCAACGCCGCCAAACGCTTCATCATCCTCATTGACACGCTCTACGACATGAACGTGAAGCTTATCGCCTCGGCTGCCGCCGGGGCCGACGCGCTCTATCAGGCCAACGAAGGCTTCGAGGCGCAGGAGTTCAAGCGCACCGCCTCGCGTCTCATCGAAATGCGCTCGCAAGCCTACCTGGCGCGGCCCCATGGCGCCGCCCATTCGCGGGCGTCCGGCTCCTCTGCCGGCATCGTTGAGACCTGAGCGGTCAAAGCGACGGCCCCGGCTTGAATGGGCGTGCCGAAAGGTCTAATGAGCGCGGCAACCGGGCTTCCTTTGCTAATCAAGGACATTTGTCAGATGGCGCGAAACAAGATTGCATTGATCGGTGCAGGTCAAATCGGCGGGACGCTGGCGCATTTGATCGGTCTCAAGGAGCTCGGCGACGTCGTCATGTTCGACATCGCCGAAGGCGTGCCGCAGGGCAAGGCGCTCGATCTCGTCCAGTCGTCGCCGGTCGACGGCTTCGACGCCCGCTTTTCCGGCACCAATTCCTATGAGGCGATCGAGGGTGCGGCGGTGTGCATCGTCACCGCGGGCGTGCCGCGCAAACCAGGCATGAGCCGCGACGATCTGCTCGGAATCAACCTCAAGGTGATGGAGCAGGTCGGCTCGGGGATCAAGAAATACGCGCCGAACGCCTTCATCATCTGCATCACCAATCCGCTCGATGCCATGGTCTGGGCACTGCAAAAGTGCTGCGGGCTGCCAAAGCAGATGGTCGTCGGCATGGCCGGCGTGCTCGATTCGTCGCGCTTCCGCTATTTTCTCGCCGACGAGTTCAACGTCTCGGTCAAAGATGTCACGGCCTTCGTGCTTGGCGGTCATGGCGACAGCATGGTGCCGCTGGTGCGCTATTCCGCCGTGGCCGGCATTCCGCTGCCTGATCTCGTCAAAATGGGTTGGACCACGCAGGCGCGCATCGACGAGATCGTCGACCGCACCCGCAATGGCGGCGGCGAGATCGTGAGCCTGCTCAGAACCGGCTCCGCCTTCTACGCGCCCGCCGCATCGGCGATCGCGATGGCCGAAAGCTATCTGCGCGACAAGAAGCGGGTGCTGCCGGCCGCCGCATGGCTGAACGGCGAGTACGGCATCAAGGACTTCTACGTCGGCGTGCCGGTGGTCATCGGCAGCAAAGGCGTGGAGCGCATCGTCGAGATCGAGCTCAATAGCGCTGAGCGCGGCATGTTCGAGAAATCGGCGCAAGCGGTGGCAACCTTAGTCGAGGCCTGCAAGAAGATAGCACCCGATCTCGGCAAGTGACGGTTTTGTCCCAGACGGGACACGCGAGCTGCGGGGAGCCTCGATGAATATCCACGAATACCAGGCGAAAGCCGTGCTGCGCGAGTTCGGCGTGCCGGTACCACGCGGCATACCGGCTTTCAGCGTCGATGCGGCCGTGACGGCCGCCAATGAGCTCGGCGGCCCGGTCTGGGTGGTGAAGGCGCAGATCCACGCCGGCGGGCGCGGCAAGGCCGGCGGCGTGAAGGTGGTCAGGTCGGTCGCCGACGTGAAGCGCGAAGCCGAGCGGCTCCTTGGCTCGACGCTGGTGACGCACCAGACCGGGCCGCACGGCAAGGAAGTGCGCCGCCTCTATATCGAGGAGGGCTCCAGCATCGACCGCGAATATTATCTGTCCGCGCTCATCGACCGCACGACCTCGCGCGTCGCCTTCGTCGCCTCGACCGAGGGCGGCATGGATATCGAAGAGGTCGCCCGTACTCAGCCTGACAAAATCCTCAGCTTCTCGGTCGATCCGGCGACCGGCTTCATGCCGCATTACGCCCGCCATGTCGCGCGCGTCTTGGGATTTAACCGCGAGGTCGCCAAGCAGGCCGAGAGCGTGTTGCCGAAGCTCTACCAGGCGTTCCTCGCCAAGGACATGAGCCTCCTCGAGATCAATCCGCTGGTCGTCACCAAAGCGGGCGAGCTTGTCTGCCTCGACGCCAAGATCGGCTTCGACGACAACGCGCTGTACCGGCATCCCGATATTGCGGCGCTGCGCGACGTTACCGAAGAAGACGAAAAGGAGATCGAAGCCTCGCGCTACGATCTCAATTACGTCGCCCTCGACGGCACCATCGGCTGCATGGTCAATGGCGCCGGCCTCGCCATGGCGACCATGGACATCATCAAGCTCTACGGCGAGACGCCGGCGAATTTCCTCGATGTCGGCGGCGGCGCCACCAAGGATAAAGTCGCGGCCGCATTTAAGATCATCACCTCCGACCCCAACGTGAAGGGCATTCTGGTCAATATCTTCGGCGGCATCATGCGTTGCGACATCATCGCCGAAGGCGTGGTCGCGGCGGTGAAGGAGGTCGGCTTGCGCGTGCCGCTGGTGGTGCGGCTCGAAGGCACCAATGTCGATCTCGGCAAGGAGATCATCGCCAAATCCAACCTCAACGTCACCTCGGCCGACGACCTCGACGATGCCGCGCAGAAGATCGTCAAGGCGGTGAAGGAGGCGGCGTGATGTCCATCCTCATCGACAAAAACACCAAGGTCATCTGCCAGGGCTTTACCGGCAGGAACGGCACGTTTCACTCCGAACAGGCGATCGCCTACGGCACCAAGATGGTCGGCGGCACCTCGCCCGGCAAAGGCGGCTCCACGCACCTCAACCTGCCGGTGTTCGACACCGTGTCCGAAGCGCGCGAAAAAACCGGCTGCGACGCCAGCGTGATCTACGTGCCGCCGGCTGGTGCGGCGGATGCGATCTGCGAGGCGATCGACGCGGAAATTCCGTTGATCGTGTGCATCACCGAAGGCATTCCCGTCCTCGATATGGTGAAGGTCAAGCGCGCACTCTGCGGCTCGAAATCGCGTCTGATCGGGCCGAATTGCCCGGGCGTCATGACGGCCGGCGAATGCAAGATCGGCATCATGCCCGGTAATATTTTCAAACCGGGCAAGGTCGGCATCGTCTCGCGCTCCGGAACGCTCACCTACGAGGCGGTGTTCCAGACGACCCAGGAGGGCCTCGGCCAGACCACCGCGGTCGGCATCGGCGGCGATCCGGTGAAAGGCACCGATTTCATCGAAATGCTGGAAATGCTGCTGGCCGACAAGGCGACCGAGGCGATCGTCATAATCGGCGAGATCGGCGGCTCGTCGGAAGAAGACGTCGCCCAGTTCGTCAAGGACGAGGCCAAGCGCGGCCGCAACAAGCCGATGGTCGGCTTCATCGCTGGCCGCACCGCGCCGCCTGGGCGGCGTATGGGCCATGCCGGCGCCATCATCGCCGGCGGCAAGGGCGGCGCCGAGTCGAAGATTGCCGCCATGGAAGCCGCAGGGATCAAGGTCTCACCTTCGCCGGCTCGCCTGGGCAAGACGCTCGCCGAAATTTTGAACTCTTGATTCACTTCTTGCGTCTTTTCGCTGCCGCATCGAGCCATTAAATAGGCTAGAAGAGAAATTCCCTGCGCCGGGCGGGGCTGCTTCGCGTCGTTCCGAACTCGTTCGGTTTTTACTTATTGCGCGTCGTTTCTCACCCACTCGCTCGGGATTCGCCCAGGAATCGCACTATGTCTCGTCAGGACGCGAACGCCGCCTTCGCACGCACGTCGTTTCTTTATGGCGGCAATGCCGCCTACATCGAAGACCTGTACGCGCGTTATGAAGCCGATCCGAAGACGGTCGACGTCGAATGGCAATCGTTCTTCCAGAGCTTGCAGGATGATGCCGGCGATGTCGCCAAGAACGCGCGCGGCGCGTCGTGGAGCAGGCCCGACTGGCCGCCGCCAGAGCGCGGCGAGCTCATTGCGGCGCTCGACGGCAATTGGGGCGAAGTCGGCAGGACGCTCGGCGGGATGGTCAAGGCGCAGGCGCAGACGCGGGGCGTCGAGCTTTCCGCCGCCGACATCGAGCGGGCAACGCGCGACTCGGTGCGCGCGCTGATGCTGATCCGCGCCTATCGCGCGCGGGGACATTTTCACGCCAACCTCGATCCTCTCGGCCTCGAGCCGCAGAAGAACGAAGAGGAGCTCGATCCGCGCACCTACGGCTTCGGCGAAGCCGATCTCGACCGGCCGATTTTCCTCGACAAGGTGCTCGGTCTCGAATTTGGCACGATCCATCAAATCGTCGGCATTCTGCGCCGCACCTATTGCCAGACGCTTGGCGTCGAATTTCTGCACATCTCCAACGGCGCGCAGAAGGGCTGGATTCAGGAACGCATTGAGGGGCCGGACAAGGAGATCACTTTTACGCGGGAGGGCAAGCGCGCGATCCTCAACAAGTTGGTTGAAGCCGAAGGTTTTGAAAAATTCTGCGACCTGAAATTCACCGGCACCAAACGCTTCGGTCTCGACGGGGCTGAGTCGATGATTCCGGCACTGGAACAGATCATCAAGCGCGGCGGCGCGCTCGGCGTGCGGGAGATCGTGATCGGCATGCCGCACCGCGGGCGGCTCAACGTGTTGGCGCAGGTCATGGCCAAGCCGCATCGCGCCATTTTCCACGAGTTCAAGGGCGGTTCATCGACGCCCAACGAGATCGATGGCTCGGGCGACGTCAAATACCACCTCGGCGCCTCCTCGGACCGCGAGTTCGACAGCAACACGGTGCACCTGTCGCTCACCGCCAATCCTTCGCACCTCGAAATCGTCGATCCCGTCGTGCTCGGCAAGGTGCGCGCCAAGCAGGATCAGCTCGGCGCCACGCCCGAAGACCGCACGATGGTGATGCCGCTGCTCATCCACGGCGATGCGTCGTTCGCCGGGCAGGGCGTGGTCGCGGAATGCTTCGGCCTGTCCGGACTGCGCGGCCACCGCACCGGCGGTTCGGTCCACTTCATCGTCAACAATCAGATCGGCTTCACCACCAATCCGCGTTATTCGCGGTCCTCGCCTTATCCTTCCGATGTCGCCAAGATGATCGAGGCGCCGATTTTCCACGTCAACGGCGAGGATCCGGAAGCCGTCGTCTTCGCCGCCAAAGTCGCGACCGAGTTTCGACAAAAATTCCAGAAGCCGGTCGTCATCGACATGTTCTGCTACCGCCGCCACGGCCACAACGAAGGCGACGAGCCCTCGTTCACGCAGCCGCTGATGTACAAGGCGATCGCGGCGCACCCGACCACGCTCGAAATCTACGGCAACAAGCTCGTCGGCGAGGGCATCGCCACCTCAGGCGAGGTCGAGAAGATGAAGGCGGACTGGCGCGGCCGGCTCGACGTCGAGCTTGCAGCCGCGCAAAGCTACCGCGCCAATAAAGCCGATTGGCTCGACGGGCGCTGGGCCGGTTTCAAGAGGGCGGGCGACGGCGACGATTCGCGCCGCGGCCACACCGGCGTCGAAATCGCAACGCTCAAGGAAATCGGCCGGAAAATCACTGCGCCGCCGCCCGGCTTCCATCTGCATCGCACGCTCAATCGGTTTTTTGAGAACCGGCGCAAAGCGATCGAGACCGGAACCGGCATCGACTGGGCGACTGGCGAGGCGCTCGCCTTCTGCTCACTGCTGCTCGACGGTCACCGGGTGCGGCTCTCCGGCCAGGACAGCGAGCGCGGTACGTTCTCGCAACGCCATTCCGTGCTGCACGACCAGGAGACCGACCAACGCTACGCGCCGTTCAATCATCTGACCGAGGGGCAGGCCCGCTTCGAGGTCATCAACTCGATGCTGTCGGAAGAGGCGGTGCTCGGCTTCGAGTACGGCTACTCGGCTGCCGAACCCAACGCGCTGACCATGTGGGAAGCCCAGTTCGGCGATTTCGCCAATGGCGCGCAAGTGGTGTTCGACCAGTTCATCTCGTCCAGCGAACGCAAATGGCTGCGCATGTCGGGGCTCGTGTGTCTGCTGCCGCACGGCTACGAGGGACAAGGACCGGAACATTCCTCCGCGCATCTCGAGCGCTTTTTGCAGATGTGCGCCGAGGACAACATGCAGGTCGCCAACTGCACGACGCCGGCGAACTACTTCC
>Ga0181536_10001512_pt1 | contig 27301 bp, 26 predicted proteins | sample PEATcosm2014_Bin_41_FD_121105 | JGI IMG/M metagenome (GOLD analysis project Ga0181536, IMG submission 121105) | Peatland microbial communities from MTU Mesocosm Facility, Houghton, MI, USA - PEATcosm2014_Bin17_60_metaG | ecosystem: Environmental > Terrestrial > Soil > Wetlands > Peat | place...
CGTCATGGCCCGGCTCGTCCGGGCCACCTATCGCCGCACCGTGCTTGAACAGGTGGCCCGGACGAGCCGGGCCATGACGTGGAAGAGAGGACGCCATGTGTCAATCTTTAAGAGGGTTGGTATCACTTGCCGCTCCGGCCTCTATCATTACTCTGACCGATCGGATTTATAAACGAAGACAAAGCGCCAGACACGTGCGAAGGGGGTCAATTTTCGACGCCAATCGTCAATCGATACGGAGTCAGGAAATATGGCGGCCTTCGCCCCCTTTCGGGCGCCCCTCAGTCGTCGCCAATTGAACGAATGACCCGCGCCGGATTTCCTCCGACAAGGGAATTCGGGGGAACGTCCTTGGTGACGACCGAACCCGCCGCGACGACCGAGTTCTCGCCTACTGTTACGCCACCGATGATGGTCGCGCCGGTTGCGATCCACACGTTTTTCTCAATCACGATGGGCTTTCCGATTGTGGCGGCGCGTCGCCGCGAAGGTTCAAGGGGATGGCCCGTCGTGATGATGCTCACGTTCGGCCCGATCATCACATCGTCCGCGATGTCGAGGCCGCCAAGGTCATAGAAAGTGCAGTTCTGATTTACGAAGACATTATGCCCGACGCGAATTTCGTCCCCACCGGCAGTATAAAATGGAGGGATCAGTAAAAAGCTCTCGTCTACCTTTTTACCGATAAGTTCGCTGAACAAGGCTCGAATTTCGTCCGCATCGTTGAACGTCAAACGGTTAAGTGTGGCGGTGATCGCCATCGCCCGTTTGACGTTTGCCAACATGGCCGCCGATTCCGGCGTCCTGCTGTAAATTATTTTGGTGCGATCGTAATTCGGCATTCGTTATTCTCCTCGGGCTACAGTTAATCGTGCGTCCGGCGCACGATGGCCACGCCGAGACTGGCTGAGTGTAGCCACAAAGCGGAAGGGCCGGAATCCACCCAACTCGGTCGGCGAGGGAATGCTGTCCAGCCCGCGCGCCGCCGGGTATTCGGACAGCGACATCACCGCGTTGCGCGCGGCCGGAACGATCGCCAGCGATTGAGCGGTGCGGTCAGCTTGATGGGTGACGGCTCAGGATCAGCGTGGAGTGAAAATTCAGAATGCCGCCATTGCCGCTGACCAGCACGTGGTCGTTGCGTGGCACCTGACGCGCGCCGCCCTGGCCGCGAACCTGCACCACGGCCTCGGACAAAGGTGTGAAGGCCCACATATAGTAACCGGACAGCTGACCGCCGCCGGTGTTGGTCGGGAGCGACCCGCCAGGTCCCAGCTTGCCGTCGGCGACAAAGGGGCCGCCTTCGCCCTTGGCGCAGAACCCGTAATCCTCCAGCGTCACCAGCACGGTGTAGGTGTAGCAGTCATAGAGCTGGCACGTTCCGATATCGTCGCGTGTGATGCCCGCCATGCGGAATGCCATCTCGCCGGACCGTTTCGCACCGGTTTCGACCGCCGGATGTCTCGCGGTGTTCAGATTGTCGCCCGGCGCGCAGGTCGCGTAGCCCAGTACATGCACCGGCGGCTGCTTCAGGTCGCGTGCGCGTTCCGGTGACGTCACGATCACCGCGACCGCGCCGTTGGAGACGAGACAACAATCGAGCAGACGCAGCGGCTCGGCGATCCAGCGCGAGTTGTGATGATCAGCCATCGTCATCGGCGCCTTCATCTGCGCCCTGGGAGACATTTGGGCCCATTTTCGTTGGCCAACAGCGATGATACCGAAATGATCCTCGCTCGTGCCGTAGAGGTGCATGTGGCGTCGCGCCGCCATGGCGTAACCCAGATTGGCGCCAAAATCGCCATAGTGCGCTTTCAGACCCGCCATCCCGTTCAGCGGGAACCGATGCGGTCCGGAATAAGACTGGCCGGCGCCGCGGCTCGGCGTCAAAGGCGCGTCGGCGTAAACCAGGACGACGGTCTTCGCCAGGCCCTCGCGGATCGCCATGCAGGCATATTGCATCATCGCGCCGGCGGTCGAGCCGTAGCCGTTCATGACGTTGATCAGCGTCAAATTCTCGAATCCCAACGCCATCTGCGTGCGCGGATCCATGTCGTTCGGGATGTTCGCGTTGATCAGCAGGCCGTCGATGTCGTTCTTGGTCAGTCCCGCGTCGTCGAGCGCCAGCGCGATCGCCTCGGCGGCGAAATCAACGGCGCGCCGGCCGTAAATCTTGCCCATCGGGGTAACGCCCAGGCCAACGATGGAACCTTTGGGTTGGTTCGCCATGGTTTCTCTCCGGCTCAGTCGGCGGCGGGACGAAATTTCGGGATGCGAACGTTGTCGCCGACATCCTCGAAGCACACTTCCAGCTTCATGCCGATGCGCAGCGCGTCGTTGGCGACGCCGACGACGTTCGAGACCATGCGCACGCCCTCTTCGAGGTCGATCTGCGAGACATTGTATGGCACCGAGGCGGCGAAGCCCGGATGCATCACCTGATGCATGATCGCGAACGTGTACAGCGTGCCGCGCCCGCTGGCGGCCCGCCAGCCAAGGCTTCCAGCGAAACAATGCGGGCAGCGCTCGCGGACCGGGAAGCTCCAGCCGCCGCAGCTCGCGCAATGTTGCAGCATCAGCTCGCCTCCGCGGGCGCCGTCGAAGAACGTGGCGCTGACCGTGTCCGGGATGGGCACCGGTTTGCTGGCGGTCTGGGACATCGCGCGCTTCCTCCTGCTCGATTTCGGCCATGCTATCACGCTTGCCGGTCAATGGCACAAGGCCGGCCGTTGCGGACCTGGCGAAGGCGGGGCTACGCTGGGGTCAACGCCCGACCGGGAACAAACCGAGGAGACCGTGCATGAAACTCATGTGGTTCCACCTGATGCCTTACACCGAACTGCCCGACGATTTCCGCGAGAAGAACCCGTCGGTGTGGGTCGATATCCATTCGTCGCTGTTCGATCCGAAGCGCGCGCATCTGATGTACAACGATTTCATGGACGAGCTGGAATACGCGGCGGAATGCGGCTTCGACGCGGTATGCGTGAATGAGCATCACTCCAACGGTTATGGCCTGATGCCGTCGCCTAATCTGATCGCCGCATCGCTGGCGCGGCGCACGACGGACACCGCTTTGTGCGTCATGGGCAATTCGCTCGCGCTCTACAATCCGCCGACGCGCGTCGCGGAAGAATTCGCGATGATCGACTGCATTTCCGGCGGACGTCTGATCGCGGGTTTCCCGGTCGGCTCGCCGATGGACACCTGCTACGCCTATGGCCAGAACCCGTCGATGTTGCGGGAACGTTATCTCGAGGCGCACGATCTGATCGTCCGCGCCTGGACCGACAAGGACACCTTCGCCTTCAACGGCCGCTACAATCAGCAGCGTTACGTGAACATCTGGCCGCGGCCGGTGCAGAACGCGCCGCATCCGCCGATCTGGGTTCCGGGCGGCGGATCGATCGAAACCTGGCGCTGGTGCGCGGAGATGGACTACGTCTACTGCTACCTGTCCTATTACGGCTACAAAGCCGGGCAGGCGACGATGGACGGTTTCTGGAACGAAATGGCCAGGCTTGGCAAGGACCGCAATCCGTATCGCGCGGGCTTCCTGCAATTCGTCGGCGTAGCGGAAAGCCGGGAGCAGGCGCTCGCGCTGTATTCGGAGGCGGCGGAATATTTCTACGGCCGCTGCCTGCACATCGATCCGCGTTTCGCCGGCCCGCCCGGTTACGCCACGGAAGCCACGCAGCGCGCGGGGATGCAAAGCCAGGTGTCGAAGGCCGCATCATACACAGAGAAGTTCAAGGACCGTCCCAGTGACATGCGAACACTGGTGGACGCAGGCTATGTCATCATCGGTTCGCCCGATGAGGTCGCCCAACAGTTGCGGGAAGTCGCGGTCAATCTGAATGTCGGCAACCTGATGTTGCTGTTGCAGTTTGGCAACATGAACAAGCAGACCGCGAAGTACAACACGAAACTGTTCGCGGAACAGGTGGCGCCCAAAATGCGCGGTCTGTTCGATGCGTGGGAGCATCGCTGGTGGCCATCGCCGATGGACACCGGCACGCGCGCCGACGTGCCGGCCTGGACGCCGCCTTTGGCCGCGGAATGAGATAAGAAGGGCCGCGGCCACCTTGGGTCGCGGCCCAGGATCAGAGCCTCATCCCGGTCGAAGCCCCATCGCCAGCCTGGCATTCAACGTACTGGGCGACAGGCCGGCGCCGCCGCCGTGATGCGGTCATGAAGGACCGCTTAGGGTCGACCGCGGCGGTTCGGGCCCGACGCCTTGGCTACCGCCGCGGTGGGTGGGGAGCACACGGTCGGTGACTCGGCGACACCAGCGAAAGGTAGTGTCTCAGTTTACAACTCGCCCGCGCCAAGAAGCATGGCGCTGACCACCCGGTCTGCTATGGATGTGGCATGAAACTGAATTGGCCCCGGCGGAAATGGGTGTTGACGGTCGGCGGTGGTCTTGCCGCTGTTTGCTTCATCGGTGCTCTGTTTCTGGCTCTCTCCGGGAAGCGGGACCAGTGGATCACATTGGCCTTGTCAGGCGCGCTCATTGCCATCGTGGTCTTGCAACTCGTTCGCCGGGATCGTCCAGATGGCTAAAGGCCCCCGAGGCTAACGTAGGCGCCCAACCCTCCGCTGCTTCGGGTCGGATGCGGTGGTTCACGCCTGGGGATCCTCGCTATCGCCGTTTTGGGTGGATTGCGGATATTCCCGAAAGGTCCTTGCCCGCATCGCCGACCATCCGGTCGCAGCCGCGAGAGATCCCCGCGTCAGGCTTCGGTGATGACGTGTTGGACGTCCGTGCCGATCGGTCAATCCTTCCGCCGGTCGGAATCACGTCAACCGCCGAAGATCATGGCTTCGTGCTCACCCATCTCGTTATGGACCTGCCCGACTGGTTCGGCGTATCAGCCGGGCGGCCGCACGGCGCTGGTCCGGTTGTCCCGGATACCCAGCCGGGTCATGACGGGTATACGCTCGTAGTATTTTCCGTTGGGGTTGAACTGGCGCGACTTCCGCCTTTCGCCATTGCGCGAAGCGAAGCGAAGCTGCAATCTTCGCGCCCCAATATGGGGAGATTGCTTCGCCTCGCTCGCAATGACAGTGCCGGCAACCCGCTCGTGCAACCTGACCGGAAAGCGCGCCGAGAATCAGAAATGGCCACCGCTGGCATGAGAGTTCCGTATGTCAACCGTTTCGTCGTTCCGATGTCCGCGGCCAGTGAGAGAAATCACCGCCTGAGATTGAGGTTTCGTCAACCGCGTTGCGTTATGCGCCGGTCATGGATCTGACCGTCTGCATCTGTACGCATGATCGTCCGCACTACCTGCGGTTTTGCCTTCAAGGCCTGCGCCGTCAGACCGTGGCCGAAGATCGTTTCGACGTCCTGATTATCGACAGCGGGTTGCCTGAGCCCGCCCGCTCGGAAGTTCGGGAGCTGGCGCGACAGTATCCCGGGGCCCGCCTCGTCCAGGTCGATGAAGCAGGTGTCAGCGCGGCCCGCAACGCCGGCGCCGCCGCCGCGCTGACTGACTACATCGCCTATATCGACGCTGATGCCATACCCGCCGAAACCTGGGTGGAGGCGATCTTCAGCACTCTCGGGGAGCGGGCCGATCGCCCCGCTTTGCTCGGCGGCCGCATTCTCGCGAAATGGGAAGCGCCTCCGCCGCCATGGTGGCCACGCTCCCCACGCGGCCTGATGTCAATCATTCAACATGAAGGCATGGGTGAATTCCGCACCGCCGAACTGCCGCCTGGGCTGGAGCCCAATGGCTGCAACATGATTGTTCACGTGGCTTCGCTATTGGACGCCGGTGGCTTCGGACGCGGGATCGGGCGCATAGCCGGGGTGCCCTTGTCCAATGAGGACGTCCAGCTTGCCTGGCGTCTGCAGGATGCGGGCCTTTCGGTGCGATACGACTCGAACATCGCGGTGTATCACCACATCCAGGAAAAGCGGCTTAACCCGGACTGGTTGTTATCGCGTCTCTACTGGCAGGGCGCTTCGACCGTGCTAACCCACCGGCTGTCGCATGATGGCGGTACGGTGTGGCGAAAACTGCCACGCCGGCTTCTGGTCGCTGCCCTGTTCGCGCCGGCCGCTCTATGGCCCAGAGCATCCACGAGTTGTCTCGCGATCCGTTGGCGCCAGGCCTACGCGGCCGGCTTCGTCCGCGCCGCGGTTGACTGGCGCGCGACCGCCGCGGCACGTCGCATGGCCCGGCTGGCGCCCGCGGCCCCCTCGGCCGCCACGCCATGGGTGCCCCGCTGCATGTCGACTCGCCTGCCAATTCTCGCGCCGTATCGCGAGGCCACCGCCGAACTCACTCCTGAGCCCGCTCGCATGCTCATTCCAGAGGCCGCTGCCGAATTCACTCTGGAACCCACCCACGTGCTCATTCGCGAACCTACCGCCGAACTCGCTGTGGAACGGGGCGAAGGTCGACGCGGCGTTCAGCTGGCGTGTTCGCCTTCGTGAAACGCGGCGTCGCTGACCCGGCGCAGGCCGTCCAGGTAGCTTCCCAGAGTGCCAACATGCGCCCAGGTCGCCTCGTCGGGGTCGGTGTTGAAATGCTCGCCGCTGAGCGCGATCAGACGCGCCAGGATCGTGTCGATCTCTGCCTCGCGGGCGATGAAGGTGGCAAGGGTCAGGCTGTTGTCCGGGGTTTTTCGTATAGAGGCGGCTCTGTTCTGGCGGCGCCATACACGCTCTGAACCGTTCAAGAACCAAGCGGATAAGCGGATTATTTCATTGCGTTTTGTACCATCGGACGGGCGCACTCGCTTCGCCAGGCCTGGATCCGATACGCGTCGTGCTCGAACCCGCCCCACCCCGGAGGCTCCTGGATGGCAACAGCGCTGAATTCCGCGACCCTGGGTGGATGTTCGTGAGGTTGTGCAAAAAGGCCGCCCGCCGTTCAACGAATACGCTACCGTTATCATCGTCAACTGACCGGACCCGGGGTCCGGATCGGCCCGCCGACCCCGCGACTACAGATAAGCCGACGACAAGGCTGCCACGAGGCCCGTTTCCAGCAATTCTTTTGACGGCCCCTCACGCACCACCCGGCCCTGCCGCAATACATAGCCGTGCGTTGAAACTTTCAGTGCCAGACTGGCCATCTGCTCGGCCAGCAACACCGTCGTGCCGTCTTCCCGGCAGCGTTCGGTGAAGAAAGCATAGATTTCCTGAACGATGATCGGCGCCAGGCCCAGAGACGGCTCATCCAGCAACAGCGTGGACGGATTACTGATCGTCGCGGCCGAAACGATCAGCATCTGCTGTTGCCCACCACTTAGCAGACCCGCCTGCGTCGCGCGCTTTTCATTCAGAATCGGAAAGGTACGGAAGACCCGGTCCAGTGCGTCACCCCATGTCGTTCGGCGGCGGCCGAACCGCCAGGCGAGTTGCAGGTTTTCCTCGACCGTCATCTGTCGGAATATCCGCCGCCCCTCCATCGCATGGGCCAGGCCGAGTTCGGCGCGCCGCGACGCGGGGACGTGGGTGATGTCCTTGCCATCCAGCAGAATTTGCCCGCCGCGGATCGGCGCGAGCCCCGAGATCGCCCGCAGCAGCGACGATTTCCCCGCCCCGTTCGCCCCCACGATCGCGGTGATCGCGCCCTGGGCCGGCGTCAGGGTGACGCCGCGCACCGCCTCGATGGCGCCATAGCTGACGACGAGGTCCTTGATTTCAAGCATGGGCGCCCTCGGTTTCGCTGGTGCCGAGATAGGCCTCGATGACCGCGGGGCTCTTGCGCATCCCCTCGATATCGCCGTGGTAAATGATGCGGCCGCTGTCCAGCACCACCACGTCGTCGACCAGTTCGGCCACGAAATCCATGTGGTGCTCGATCAGCAGCACCATCAGGCCGGCGTCCTTCATGGCCCGGATCATGCGCGCCAGCAGCGCCATCTCGGCCTCCGACAGGCCCGCCGCCGGTTCGTCCAGCAGCGCCGCGCGGGGCTCGGCCAGCAGGGCGCGCCCGACCTCGACCAGCCGGCGGTAGCCGTAGGGCAGGCTTTCCAGCGGCCGGTCGGCGACGTCGGCGATTCCGGCCATGCGGGTCACGGCGTCGACCGAGGCGAGGAACGCCGCTTCCTCCCGGACCGCCGAGGGCAGCGACAGCGCCGCCGCCAGACCGCTGGTGCGGTACCGCCGGTGCGCGCCCAGAAGCAGGTTTTCCCGCACCGTGAAGCGCGGCACCAGCCGCGGATCCTGGAAGGTGCGCAGCAGCCCCTTCCCCGCGATGCGATGGTCCGGCAGCCCGGCGATCGATTCGCCAAAGAACCGGATGTCGCCGGCCGTCGGCTGATAGATGCCGGAAACCACGTTCACCAGCGTGCTTTTGCCCGAGCCATTGGGGCCGATCAGCGCGGTGATGCGGCCGGGATGCAGCTCCAGCGAGACATCGTCGACGGCGGTCAGGCCGCCGAAGCGCATCGTCACGCCCTCCACCACCAAGGCGGCGTTGCGGTCGCTGTCGACCGGCCTGATCGCGACACCGGCGGTGCCCGCGCGCCTCAGGCTGGCTGGCTTGATGAAGCGCGGTGGCAGCAGCAGCAGCCCGGCCAGGCCGCGCGGCAGCAGGATCAGCGTGAAGGCCAGGATCGCGCCGTACACGATGAACTGATACTGCGCGAAGACCTGCAGCTTCTCCGGCAGGAACGTGAAAACGATCGCCGACAGGATCTGTCCGGCCATCGACCCCAGCCCGCCGACGACGGTCGTCACCAGCACCTCGATCGAGCGGGCAAGGTCGAAACTCTCCGGCCCCAGATAGCCGATCATGTGGGCGTAGAGCCCACCCGCCAGACCGGCCATGCCGGCGCCGATCGTATAGGCCTGACGTTTGGTCCCCGCGCGGGGAATGCCCAGACAGCCGGCGGCGACCTCGCTGGCGTGGACCGCGTAGAAGGCGCGCCCATGGCGGCTCTGGATGAAATTATGCACCAGCCACATCACGATGGCGGTGACGATGACGACGATGCGGAAGTAATCGATCGCATCCAGCGTGACGCCGAACACCGACAGGTTCTTCAGCGTCGTCGAGGGCACGTTCGACAGGCCGACCGCGCCGCCGGTCAGGCCGTCCCACTCGCGGACCACCTCGCGAAAGATCAGGCCGAAGGCCAGCGTCATCATCGCGAGGTAGAATTCGCGCACCCGGCCGGCGGGGAACGACACGAGGTAGCCGCTGAGCGCGCCAATCGCGGCGGCCAGCGGGATGGAGACCACGAACGGCAGACCGGCGGTCTTCATCAGGATGCCGGAGGCATAGGCCCCCATGCCGTAGAAGCCGGCGTGGCCCAGTGAAATCTGGCCGGCGATGCCGGTCAGCAGGTTCATGCTCTGGGCCAGCAGGATGTTCAGCATCAGGAAGGTCAGGATCTGCACGGTGCCGCCGGAGAGCCACGAACAGCCGAAGAACAGCGCCGCGATGGCAGCCAGGATGAACGCCGGGTGCGTCAGCAGCCGCGTCAGGACGGTTCGCGGCGCGATCATACCTTGTTGATCTCCCGCTGCCCGAACAGACCCTGCGGCCGGACCACCAGAATGAGGATCAACAGCGCGAACGCCATGCCGTGCTGCGCGGCGGAGGAGATGTAACCCCCCACCATCTGTTGCAGCACACCGGCGACGATCCCGCCCGCCAGCGCGCCGGGCGTGCTGCCCATGCCACCGAGCACCGCCGCGACGAAGCCGAAAATCACCAGATCGAACCCGAAAGCCGGATCGACGGTGCCGCCGATCTGCGCCACCAGGATGCCCGAAATCCCCGCCAACAGGCCCGAGGCGATGTACGACCCCAGCACGATCGCGCGGACCGGAATCCCGATGACGGCGGCGAAGTCCTGATCCATCGCGACCGCCCGCATCGCCCGGCCCCAGACGGTGCCGCGCACCAGCAACTCGAACACCACGACCAGCGCGAGCGCGAGTACCACCACGGCGATATATTGCAAGGACACGTGGACGCCGAAGATGACGACGTCGTCGACGGCGGAGAAGATCACGTCCGGAAACGCCACCGCCTGCGACCCGAACCACAGAGCCGCGCAGCCCTGCAGGATGATCCCCACGCCGAGGGTGGACACGGCCCACCCCATACTGCCCTCGATCTTCAGCGCCGGCCGCACGGTGTACATTTCCGTGAACACCATCAGCACGACGATGACCGCCAGCGCGGCGAGGATCGCCAGCCCCTGCATCCAGCCGCGCGCGATCAGGTTCGCGGTCAGCATCGCGCAGAGCATCATCACCGAGCCCTGACCGAAATTCATCGTGCGCGTGGTCCAGAAGGTCAGGTTGAGCCCAATGGCGATCAGACCATAGACCGCGCCCACGCTGACTCCGGCCAGGAGCAGCGTCAGAAAGTCTTCCACGCGCCGCTCGTCAGATCGCGGTCGGAACGAGCGTCATGCGGCCATCCTTCTTGACGAACTCATAGGTCGTCAGATCGCCGATCTTGATCGCGTGATGTTTCTCGGGCGTGAACTCATAGGTGCAGTTGCAGCCAGGGAAGCCCTTGGTCGCGTCCATCGCCTTGATCACCGCGGCCGCGTCGGTCGTGCCGGCGCGGCGGAAGGCGTCGGCCATGACCAGCATGCCGTCATAGCCGGTCGCCACCGTGCCACCCATCGACGGTGTCGGTACCTCGGGGTCGGTGCCCCACAGACGGTCGGCGCCGTACTTCGCCTTGTAGGCGTCGAGGAACTCCTTGGTTTCCGGCGCTGGCGGCACCGTCGAAATCTTCTTGAACTGCGATCCCTTCGTGCCCGCCGCGAGGTCGCCCGCGCCTTCCACGTACGGCGGGGACAGACCGCCGGCCGAGGTGAAGAACGGGATCGTCATGTTCATCCGGGTCATGTTCTTGCGGATGACCGCCATGTCGGCGCCCAGACCGACGACCATCAACGCCTCGGACCGGGCGCGCTGCACCCGCACGAGTTGCGCGGTCATATCCTGGTCTTTCTGGTTATAGCTTTCGTTCGTGACCACCGCATCCTTGTTGGCGGCGGCGATACCGGCCTTGATCAACTCGCTCCCGGTCTTGCCGTAGCCGGTGCTCTCATTCAGCAGACCGATGCGGGTGAATTTTTTCGCCAGCAGGGCAGCCATGAAGTTCGCCTCGATATCGTTCTGGATCGAGAACGTGTACACGTTCGGCCGCGGCTTGCCGCCCGGCCCGTTCGGATAGATCACCGTTGGCGTCTGCGCCTGCGGGTTCATCGTGGGGCGGCCGTCGGCGGCGATCATGTCGATGACCGCGAGCGTCGGGCCGCTGCCGGACGGACAGAACAGGCCCACGATCGATTTATCGTCGAGGATGCGGCGCATGTTCTGCACCGAACGGTCGGGGATGAGCTGGTCGTCCAGCATCACGCCGATCTCGATCGGACGGCCGAGCACGCCGCCGGCCTTGTTGATCTTCTCGATCGCGATCTCGATGCCGCGCTTGTAACCTTCGCCAAATTCGTTGAACGGCCCGGTCAGCGCGGTGGTGAAGCCGACCTTGATCGGATCCGCGGCGCGCGCGCGCCGGGCGAATCCGAGCGTGCCGCCGGCGGCGGCGGCGCCTGTGAATGACAGCAATTCACGCCGTTTGAGCGTCATGTTGGCCGTTTCCCTTTGATTCCGACTACTTTGTCTTTGGACGGGCCGGAAAGTCGCAGAGGCGCGGGGACGGGTCAAGCCGGGCGCCGCCGACGCGCCACTCTTGCCTCAGCCGCGGAAACACGCCTCAATCGGTCCAACGCCCTCTTTCGATAAATTTCCCGAGGCAAGATCCAATGAATGACGCCGCCACTCTGGTGATGGAAAAACCGGCCGCCGAGACAGCCCGCGACGCGGTCGTTCAATGGCTTGGACGCTTTGAAACGGCGCTGACCGCGGGCGATCCCGCCGGCGTCGCGGCGCTGTTCGCCCAGGAATGCCATTACCGCGACATGCTCGCGTTCTCCTGGACGATCCGGCCCGTATTGGGCGTGGAGGCAATCGCGAAATTCCTGACCGAGGCTCAGAAAATCACCGGCGCCGGTGGCTTCGTACTGGCCGAGGGCCGGACGCCGCCGCGCGTCGTCCGGCGCCTTGGCGTCGAGGTTTATGAAGCGATCTTCCGTTTCGAAACCGGGATTGGTCGTGGTTTCGGCGTAGTGCGTTTGCCGACCACGACCCCCAGACGTGCCTGGGTGCTGATGACCTCGCTCGATGAACTGACAGGCCATGAGGAGAGGATTGGTGCCCGCCGGCCCAGTGGCGATGCTTATTCGAGGAATTTTGGCGGCCTGAACTGGCTGGATCAACGGAACAAGGCCCGAGAATTCGCCGATCGGGATCCGGAAGTACTGGTGGTCGGCGGCGGACAGAACGGTCTGGCGGTCGCCGCCTGTTTGGGACAGTTGGAGATCGATACGCTGGTCGTCGATAAATATCCGCGGATCGGGGACAACTGGCGGGTGCGTTACCATTCGCTGGCACTGCACAATCAGATCCAGGTCAATCACCTGCCTTACATGCCATTCCCGCCCACCTGGCCGAAATACATTCCCAAGGACATGCTAGGAAGCTGGCTGGAGATGTACGCCGAGGCGATGCAGCTCAATTGCTGGTCGAACACCGAGTTCGTCGGCGGTTCTTATGACCCGGCCACCGCGCGATGGACCGCTCGCCTGCGCCTGGTGGATGGGACCGAGCGCGTGATGCATCCACGGCACCTGATTCTGTCCAATGGCACGAATGGCATCGCCCACATCCCCGACCTACCGGGCCTGAAGGATTTCGCCGGCGACATGTTCCATTCGCACGGATTCAAGAGTGGCGCCTCCTGGCGCGGCAAGAAGGCCCTGGTCCTGGGGACGGGCAATAGTGGGCACGACGTGGCGCAGGACCTGCACAGCCATGGCGTGGACACCACCATCATCCAGCGCGGCTCGACCACCGTCGTCAGCATCGAACCGAGCGCCAAGATGAATTACGCGCTGTACGAGGAAGGCCCGCCGCTGGAGGATTGCGACCTGATCGGCACGGCCACGACCTATCCGTTGATGATCCGCGGCTATCAGGCCGGCGTGAAGCGCATGGTGGAAGCCGACAAGGACATGATCGAAGGGCTGAAATCCATTGGTTACAAATGGGACATCGGTGAGGACGAGACCGGTCATCAAATGAAATACCGCCGCCGCTGCGGGGGGTACTACCTCGACGCGGGATGCAGCCAACTCCTGATCGACGGCGAGGTCCGGCTGCTGCAATTCGACACGATTGAGCGGTTCGTTCCGCAAGGTGCTTTACTGAAGGACGGCACGGTCAGGCAAGCCGATCTGCTGGTGCTGGCGACCGGCTATCACACCCAGCAGGAGATGGTGCGGCGGCTTCTGGGTGACGAGACCGCGGATCGCGTGGGTCAGGTCTGGGGCATCGACGCGGAAGGCGAAATGGCGAACATGTGGAAGCGGACCCCGCACGAGGGGTTGTGGTTCATGGGCGGGGGCCTGACGCAAAGCCGGATCTATTCGAAATACGTGGCTTTGCAGATCAAAGCGATCGAACTCGGTTATATATCGGCGGCGATGCCGGCCTGACCGGATCAGGTGGCACCCGCATCGCTGACGTGACCGAAACGTTTTCCCCGCTGTTCAGGTCTGGCTCGGCGGGTCGGGCCTGAAGGCAAAGGCGGGCTTTCCCCAGATGCGGGTCCAAGGCAAACGTCGCCAGCCGCGCGCCATGGATGGACGAAAGTAACTCGATGAAGTAGCTCTGGCGGTCCCGACGCACAGGCAGGGGAAGCGCCCGGCGACAGCACCGGGCCGCGGCGTCGCGATGACAAAGGATGAGATCATGGACTCTCAATCAATCCTCGGCAGCGGTGAATTCAGATATCGATTGATACCGGAATGGGCGCGGTTGCCGGATGGCTGGGATTTCCATGAGGTGGCGGCGGTGGCCGTCGATAGCCGGGATCAGGTGTATGTGTTCAGCCGGAGCGCGCATCCAGTCACCGTGTTCGACCGTGATGGCAACTTCCTGCGTTCCTGGGGCGAGGGTGTTTTCAAGCGGGCGCATGGGCTCAGCATGGCGCCCGATGACACGATTTTCTGCACCGATGACGGCGACCATTCGGTGCGCCGCTGCACCCCTGAAGGCAAGGTCCTGTTGATCCTCGGAACGCCCGGCACTCCGAAAGCCTACATGGGTGGCGAGCCGTTTTGCCAATGCACCCACACGGCGCTCTCGCCGGCCGGCGACATCTATGTCTCCGATGGCTATGGCAACGCCCGTGTGCACAAATATTCTCCCGATGGCCGCCTGATCATGTCATGGGGCAAGTCAGGCGTCGGCAAAGGGGAGTTCAATCTTCCGCATAACATCTGCTGCGACGAGGACGGCTGGGTTTATGTCGCCGACCGCGAGAATCATCGCGTGCAGATTTTCGACGGTCAGGGCAAGTACGAAACCGAGTGGCATGATCTCCATCGCCCGAGCGGGTTGTTCATTCCGGCGGGTCGTTGCCCTTACTGCTATGTTGGAGAGTGTGGGCCAACATTCGGGTTCAGCCGGAACGCTTCGAATCTCGGTCCGCGAGTCTCCGTCGTCAGCAAGAAGGACGGCAAAATCCTCGCCCGGCTCGGCGACCGGACACCGGGCAATTTTCCTGGACCGTTCACCTCACCGCACGGAATCGCGGCGGATTCACGTGGTGACATTTACGTGGGTGAGGTCGCGAAGACCGGTTGGGGCAATCTGTTTCCTGGGGTAACGCCGCCGAAGCCGCGGGCCGTGCTGCAAAAACTTGTCAAGCTGGAATGAAATCTGACGCCCCGGCCCGGCTATCGCTTCGCCGGCTCGTCGGGTCCAATCAGGCCTGAATGGTCGTCATGCGCGGCGGCTCAAAATGAGCAGTTTCGGCGGTTTGATCACGCGGAAGCCGCTGACACTTACTGGGCGGTACCGCAACCACCAAAAGACCCCATGTGGCGCCGGCGGAGTTCGGTTGCCTCCGGAAGAAAAGGCATGACCAGGCCAATCCGCGGCGCGCCAGATTCCTTCAGCGTCTCAGGCGCGGCGATTTCCGTAACGATGTGCGAACAGCCCGGGTCAACGTCCCCCACCGGCAGGTCGAGGAAACCCGCTTCTCGCGATAGCCGTCACCCGGTAGGCGGCAATCAGGTGGCCAGGAAACCGCGGGCGGTAAAGTGGAGCGGTTATCGTCCATCCAGGACACTCGGATGGGCCGGGCATATGGGGGATGTCAGTTCAATCAGGCAGGGAGGGACATCATGCTGACGGATCGCTACGGTCTCGCCGTAGCCACCGCCTCCGCCGCCGCGCGAGACGCCTACGTCGAAGGCTGCGACCTGTTGCTGACTGTTTACCCAGGTGCGGCCGCCGCCCTCGACCGGGCCATCGCGGCGGATGCCGGCTTCGCCCTGACCCATATCGCCAAAGCGCGGGCGCGACAACTGGCGGGCGACCTCTCGGCGATGCGGGACTCGCTGGCGGCGGCCCAGGCCCTGACCGAGGGACTACCGGCGCGAGACCGCAGCCATATCGAGGTTTTTCGTCTCCTGTTGTCCGGACAGGGCGCCGCCGCGCTGACCGCGATCCGCGCCCATTTGGACACCTGGCCGCGCGATGCACTGGTGCTCAGGCCATCTGCCTGAACTCCGGGCAGGACCTGATCGGAAAACGCTCAGGCGCGGTTCCTCCAGACGCGGGATCCGCGATTACCAGACGCGTCAGCGCGGCCGCGATCGTTAGCGATGCGCTTACGCCGGTTGCGCGCCAAACATTTCGACCTGCCAACCGGCCGCGGTCAGCGGAAATGCCTTGATCGATCGGCGTACTCCAATCTGATAGATTGGCTGGAACAGCACGATCAGGTTGGCCTGGTCGACCATGATCTGCTGATATTCCTTCCACAGCTCGATCTGCTTTTGCTTGTCCGGCTCGGCGGCCGCGCGGTGCACCAGCTTCACCACATCGTCCGGCGGTACCCAGTGCACGCGCTTCGCCACCCGCTCCACGGTCGCCGCTGCCCAAAGCTCGCTTTCGATGGCCGGAGGGTTCCAGAAGGTCAGCGCGGACGTCGCCTTGTACGTCGTGTAATTGGTGCGGAAGGTCACCTGGTCGAGCGGTGCGAGTTTTGCCACGATGCCGACGCGCGCCAGGTCGGACTGAAGCTTTTGTGCCAGCACCTGGAACGACGTTCCGGTGATCGCTCCGTTGCCGTATTGCAGATCGAATTCGAAACCGTTCGGAAACCCCGCCTCCGCCAATAGCTTTTTCGCCTTGTCCAGATCCTGGCGAAAGCCGATCTCGCGCGTAAGCTCCTCCGTGGAGCCGTTGGTGCCAACGGGGAGAAAGGTCACGGGGCGGACCGCGCTGCCCGCGAGCAGAGAGTTCTTGATGCCGTCGTAGTCGATCGCATAGCCGATCGCCTGCCGTGCCGCCTTGACCGCGAGCGCTTTGTTGAAGGCCGCTTCCGAAGTCAACCCCAGATAAACGAAGTCCGTGGAGACCAGCGAGTCGATCCAGATGTCTTTGCTGTCCTTCACGATCGCGACCTGCTCGGGGATCAGGTTGAAGGCCGCGTCAACGTCGCCGCGCTGTAATGACAGAAGCTGTACCGCACTGTCGGGAATGTGGCGGAATACCACCCGCTCGAACGGCGGTTTGCCGCGCCAGTAGTTTGGATTGGCGACCAATTGGATCTGCGAATTTTGCTCCCATCGCACGAGGCGATACGGACCCGTCCCAACCGAATTCTGATTGAGCCAGGTCAGCGCCTTGTCTTTTGCCTTGGCATCCGTGCTGGCGTCGGATCCATGCTCCTCCATGACCTTCTTTTCGCCCACCACGAAACTTGGCGCCGCCAGTATCGTGAGGATCGGTTCCTCGGGAGCCTTCAGGACCACGTCGATGGTTTTGTCGTCCACCTTATCGAACCGCACGACGTTGGAAAGATACTGCGAGGGCTGATCGCCGACGTACAACACCCGATCGAGCGAGTACTTCACGTCGTCCGCGGTCATGACGTTGCCGCTGGGGAATTTCACGCCCTCCCGCAGCGTGAACCGCCACCCTTTGCCATCCGGCGTGCGCCGAAACGCGGTGGCCAGCGCCGGTTTGACGTTGACATAATCGTCCGGGGTCATGGTGATCAGCGCCTCGTAACAGGCGGCGACAATCAGCGGTGCGATGTAGTTCGATTGATGGGCCGGATCGAGGGTAACTGTGTCCGAAAAATCGATAGCGAGAACCAATGTTCCCTTATGGCTCTGCGCGAAAGCCGGCTTGCTGACGATTTGGGAGGCAAACGACCCCACCCCTCCGATACCGAGCAGCCGCAGAATGTCGCGGCGATCGACCATTTGGCCGGTTGGCTTGCTTGTCATTTGGATGTCCTTATCTCCCGTTGCCGCGACCATAGATGGCGCCGCCGCCGCCGTAAATCGCCTGGGCAAGGTATGGTTTGACAGCGCGAATCCGATAGCCGAGTTTGCCGCGGCGGTTGGTGGCAACCGCCCATGCGGTGCGCCGCGAATGATTGAGGGAGGATCGCGCGTCGATGCTACGCTTTCTCGTCGCGCGCGTGGGCGCCATGCTGGTGATGACGCTGCTCGCGACGCTGGTCGTGTTCCTGATCGCGAACACCGTTCCGGGCGACCCCGTCCTGGCGCAGCTTGGCGATCAGGCGGCTTCGGATCCCGTATTCGTCGCCGAATGGCGCCACCAGTACGGGCTCGATCGGCCGCTATGGCAACGTTATGTCATCTTTCTGGATGGCTTGCGGCAAGGCGATCTTGGCCGTTCGATCCGCTCGCGCCGCCCCGTGCTGGATGATGTGGAGGAATACGGCCCGGCGACGCTGGAACTCGCGACGGTGAGCTTCGCTCTGACGCTGATCGTGGGAATTCCTCTCGGCATTCTCGCGGCGGTGAAACGAGATTCGTGGGTGGATCACCTGGCCCGCGTCATTTCGCTGCTCGGCGTCTCATCGCCGACGTTCTGGCTCGCGTTTATCCTGCTCGCGGTCTTCTACGGTTATTTGCAGATCGCGCCCGGACCGGGGCGCCTTGGCACGATCGCCTTGCCGCCGCCGACGGTCACCGGATCGTACCTCATCGACTCCGCGCTCGCCGGAGACTGGGACACGTTCCAGGACGCCGCGGCGCACATGGTATTGCCATCGATCGTGCTGGCGGCCGCGACCATCGGTCTGGTGACCCGCACGACCCGCGCCAGCATGCTGGAGTGCATAAGGCAGGACTATGTCCGCATGGCACGAGCGAAGGGATCCCGCGAAAGCCGCGTTATCCTGCGCCATGTGTTGCCCAATGCCCTGGTGCCGGTGGTCACCCTCAGTGGCCTGGCGTACGCTCAGCTGCTGACCGGCGCGGTGCTGACGGAAACGGTATTTTCCTGGCCAGGACTTGGCCGCTATACGTTTCTCAGCGCGTCGGCCCTCGACTTTCCGGCGATCATGGCGATCACGTTGCTGGTGGCGGTTACCTACCTGGTGATCAACCTGCTCACCGACATCAGCTATGCGATCCTGGATCCCAGAGTGCGGCGATGAGCGGCGCGCGGATCGCGGAAATACTCGCCGCGCAGCCACCGCCGGTATCGCCTTGGCGGCGCTGGCGGCACCAATACGGTCTGGCGGCGCTTGGCGGAACCATCGTGCTTGGCTGGATCATCGTTGCCCTGGCCGCGCAGGCTTTGGCACCCTGGGCACCGAACGCGGTGGAGGTGACCGCGCGGCTGCGGCCGCCCAGTACGCTGCATATGATGGGTACTGACGAACTCGGCCGCGACGTGCTGTCGAGATTGATTTTCGGTGCGCGGATCTCGCTGATAACCGGCATCGTGGTCGTCACGATCGGCGCGTTCATCGGCACCGTGCTCGGCGGCATCGCGGCCTATGCCGGGGGACTGATCGAGGAGGCGATCATGCGCCTCACCGACCTCGTGCTGTGCTTCCCGCCGATCATCCTGGCCCTCGCGATCGGCGCGGCGCTTGGCATCGGCACGACCAACACCATCACCGCGATGCTGGTCGTGTGGTGGCCGAAGTTCGCCCGCCTCTCGCGGAGTTTGGTACTGCAGCAGCGCTCACTGGAATACGTGGAAGCGGCGCTGGTCGCGGGCTATGGACCGGGGCGTATTCTGTGGCGGCATATCATGCCGAATTCGGTCGGCCCGCTCATCGTTCTGGTAACGCTCGATGTCGGCAATGCCATCATTATCTTCGCCGGCCTGTCTTTTCTCGGTCTCGGCGTGGTACCGCCGACCGCCGAGTGGGGCTCGATGATTTCCGAAGGCCGGGAACTCGTCGCCCAATGGTGGGTGGCCAGTTTCCCCGGTTTCGCGATCCTGTCCATCGTCCTGGGTTTTAACTTTCTGGGCGATGGTGTGCGCGACTGGCTCGATCCCAGATCGAGGCGCCAATGACGGACCAGCGGCCTGTCGTACTCGAAGTCGACGACCTTCGCACATGGTTCTTCACCGACCAGGGCATCGCGCGCGCGGTTGATGGCGTGAGCTTCTCGATCCGCGAAGGTGAGACGGTCGGTATCGTTGGCGAGTCCGGCTGCGGCAAAAGCGTCACCGCGCTGTCGGTGATGCGCCTGCTGGAAGAATCCGCGCGCATCGTCAGCGGCACGATCCGGTTCCGCGGCCGCGACGTGATCGCCATGCGGCCCGCCGAACTGCGCGCCATGCGCGGCGGCGACGTCGCCATGGTGTTTCAGGACCCGATGACGTCGCTCAATCCAGTGATCCGAATCGCGCGGCAATTGAGCGAATCGATGACGATCCACGGCCAGTCCGGCGCGACGGCGGCGAGTCGCGGGATCAACCTTCTGGGCAGCATGGGGATCGCATCACCGGAACGCGCGATGACGGGTTATCCGCATCAGTTCTCCGGCGGCATGCGGCAACGGGTCGTGCTGGCGATGGGCATGAGCAACGAGCCGGCGCTGCTGTTGGCCGACGAGCCGACCACGGCGCTGGACGTGACGATTCAGGCACAGATCCTCGATCTTTTGGGCGACCTGAACCGCGACTTCGGAACCGCGATCGTGCTGATCAGCCACGACCTCGGCGTGATCGCGACGATCTGCGCGCGGGTCATCGTGATGTACGCCGGGGAAATCGTGGAGCAAGGACCCACGGTCGAAATCCTCGCCAACCCTCGGCATCCCTACACCTGGGCCTTATTGAACGCGCGACCGGGGCTCGACACCGATCGCGGCGACCGCAGGCTGACGACCGTCGAGGGCATGCCGCCGGATCCGTTGAGCCAACCACCGGGTTGCCGCTTCGCGGCGCGCTGTCCGTTCCGGCAACCGGTCTGCGACGATCACCCGCCTTTACTCGATGCCGGTCCGGAACGGCTCGCGCGATGCTGGCTCGCCGGCGAGGAGCCTTTCGAGCGCCAGGCGCGCCGGTCGCCGGATGCGGCCGCGGAGTTTGTTCCGGCCGCCACGCCAATCATGGAAGTGAAAGGTCTGGTCAAGCACTTTCATCTACGCGGCGGTCTGTTGGCCAGGTCGCACATCGTCCGCGCGGTGGACGGCGTCGATCTGACCATTGAGCGCGGCGAGATCATGGGCGTCGTGGGTGAGTCCGGCTGCGGCAAATCCACCTTCGCGCGTACGTTGCTGAGATTGTTCAAACCGGACAGCGGGAGCATCCGCTTCGACGGCCAGGAAATCGCCACCGCCTCCGCCGCCACGATGCGGCCGCTGCGCCGGCGGCTGCAGATGATATTTCAGAACCCATACGCGAGTCTCAATCCACGCATGACGGTCGAGGCCATTCTCGCCGAACCGCTGCGCTATCATGGCCTCGCCACCAACGCGGCGGAGACGCGAAGGCGCATCGACGAACTGCTCGGTCTGGTGGGACTTGGCGCCGGCGCGCGCGAGCGCTACCCGCACGAGTTCTCCGGCGGACAGCGTCAACGCATTTCGATCGCGCGCGCTTTGGCCGTGGAGCCGGACTTCATTGTCGCCGACGAGCCGATCTCCGCGTTGGACGTCAATATCCAGGCGCAAATCGTCAATCTGATGATCGACCTGCGCGAGCGCTTTGGGCTGACCTATTTGTTCATCGCGCACGATCTCGCCGTGGTGCGCCACATTTGCGATCGCATCATGGTTTTGCATCTGGGCCAGGTGGCGGAGATCGCTCCGGCCGACGATCTGTTCACCGCGCCGTTGCATCCGTACACGCGCTACCTGATTTCCGCGCAGCCCGCGCTGCATGGCCCGGAGCGCGGCACCGATCGGCTGAAACTCACGGGCGAACCCGCGAACGCGATCGATCCGCCGTCGGGTTGCCGCTTTCATACGCGTTGCCCGATTGCACGGAAGGTTTGCGCGGACGCTGTGCCGCCGCTTCGCCTGTTGCGTCCCCGGCATGAAGTCGCCTGCCACTTCCCGGGCGAGTTCGCGTGACCCGGCTTGACGGCCGTTGCCCCTGGTTCCAGGCTTTCTTCAGCAAACGCGGAACAAGATAAAGGAAGCCCAGGATGACCTCGGTCAACGTCATACGGCAAGGGTTTGTCGCCGAAATCGCCGGCATCGACCTGCGTGAACCGGTTTCGGCGCGCGACGTCGCGGTGATCCAGGAAGCCATCGACAACCATCCTGTTCTGGTGTTCCACGGTCCATCCATCAGCAACGAGCAGCAGATCGCGTTCAGCCGCCATTTTGGTTCGTTGTCACGTGCCACCGAATATCAAAAGGACCCGATGAAGCGCCGTCTCGGCGGCGAGATGACGGATGCGTCGAATCTCAGCGAGGACAACCAGGTCCTGGGCGCGGGAGATCGCCGCCGCGTCAACAACCTCGGCAGCCGGCGCTGGCACACGGACGGATCGTATAAGCGGCTGTCCGGGAAATATTCATTGCTATCCTGCCATTCCGTGGTCGCCGACGGGGGGCAGACGCAATTCGCCGATATGCGCGCGGGCTATGACGCGCTGCCGGAAAAAATGAAGCAACTGGTGGAAGGTCTGGTGCTGGAGCACAGCATTTTCCACTCCCGCGCGGTCGTGGGTTTCACGGGATTTTCCGCTGAGGAACAGGCAAGTCTGCCATCGGCCCAGCATCCTCTGGTGCGGGTGCATCCGGCGTCGGGACGGAAGTCGCTGTACCTGTCATCGCATGCATCGCATGTCGTGGGCTGGCCGATTCCGGAAGGCATCGATCTGCTCCTTGAACTGACCGAGTGGGCGACCCAACCCGCCGCCGTATATACCCATCAGTGGCAGGTGGGGGATCTGGTGATGTGGGATAACCGCTTCACCATGCATCGCGCGCGACGGCATTATCCTGAAACCGCGGTGCGCGACATGCGCCGTACGACGATTGAGGAATCCGTGCCGCCGCTGGAGCAAGCGGCCTGACATCCGGCCGCGAGGCCCGTCTCTTATCGGCGATATCAGAATCCGAACGGCCACGAGCGTGAACCGGATCCCTCCAACGATAAGCGAGGGGATCGCCTTTCGTTGACCAAGAAATCAAAATTAGGCTGATCGGTCGGACAGCACCCGGTGCAACGCGTCCAGCGACAGCTTCCCGCCATGTCAATCGGCATTGAAAATTGACCCCCATCGGCGTCCAAAATTGCCCCCCGGCGTGGCGGCTTGTGCCGATAGTCCATAGGGGGGACCCGCGCGGCGCGGAGTGCCCATCGAGAGGCTGACGCAGCGGCGCGCGGGCGGTTCCTGTGGACCCACCGGTGCAAGCCGCCTGAGTAGCAGAGAGCGTGGTCAGTCTCGGCCGAAGCCGCGTGGCGGGACGATCGCGGCCAGCGCGTCGAGGTCCAGATCGACGGTTGCCTGAAGCGCCTCCGCGGTCGCCGTTCCCCGAAACGACTCCGGCAAGGCACCGAGCCATGCCGCGCAACCGGCCTGGATGTCGACCAGTTCACCCACGGCATCGCGCCAAGGTTGCGGCCGGGGCCGGCGGTCAATCGGCCGGCGTGTGCGGACAACGACGGATGGCTCTTGCTTGTGCCGCGCACGGTAAGCTCCTGAGCTCGACTTTCCGCATTTTCCGGGTCCTGACGATCAGGTCATGACCCGGAAAATGCGGAAAGTCGAGCTAAGTGATCTCAGCCGGCTGTCCGCCGTGGTGGCGACCCAGGCGAAGCAGTGGCTCGACACCGGCACCGGGAAATGGGTGGACGTGACCTCGCCGGACAACGTGTTGCTCAGCGGTTGGCTGGCGAATGGTGCGGTGGCGTCCGTCCACATCGGCGCCATTCCGTTCGCCGGTAGTGGTTATCGCATGGAAATCTATGGCCGCGAGGGGACGCTGGTCGCGACCGGCGAGGATTCTCCGCAGTTGAGCGAAGTGTTCCCGCACGGGGCGAAGGGCGGCAACGCGCTCGCGCCAAGCCCGCTGACCCGCCGCCTTGGGTGTCATGTCTACTTTGCACGGAGTGACATTTCTAACGGGGAGAATTTGTGACTTTTTAAACGGGGACCGACATTGGATGTACGCGCAATATAGAGATGACACCCCTCTGCAAAGTTGAGGTGACACTGCCCCGGGCTTTTGGGTCCCGGGAGGTGCGCCATGACGGTGGTCTCGATGAGCAAGCAGGAGTTCAGCCGGCTCGAGGCGCTGCGGGGTGAGTTGGTGGCTTGATCTGCGTCAATGCTCCGACGGCTGGCTGCGTGCAGGTTTTCTGCCTCGCCGTGAGGAAGCGAAGCCAGGGTATCCCGACCACGCGATCGCCAAGGCGCAGCAAGCGGGATTCGGCGCCATGCTGAGTTTCGACATCAAGGGCGATATCGGTGGTGTCCGCCGTTTCGTCGAGGCGCTCAGGGTGTTCACACTTGCCGAGTCGCTTGGTGGAATCGAAAGCCTGGTCGCGCATCCGGCAACAATGACCCATGCAAGCATGAGCCCTGACGCACGGCGCGTTGCCGGTATAGGAGACACCTTGCTTCGGCTGTCGGTCGGCCTGGAGGCGGAGGTGGATCTTATGAACGACCTCAGGCACGGATTTTCGGTCCTGAGCGCGAACGAGGATCGCACAACGTGACAAATTCCGTTTCGCGCGCGGAGATCATGGCCTGGCGCAAGGCCGAACGTCGCCGACTGATCGAAGAGCGGCTCACAGTCGATCCTGGTGAACGACGGCGGCGCGCGACCGAGATCGCGGCGACGCTGTCGCGATTTATCGAAGAACCAGCCGGCCGTACGGTCAGCGCCTATTGGCCGTTTCGGGGGGAACCGGATTTGCGGCCTTGGATGAACGGCTTCGCCGAACGCGGAGGAAGCTGCGCATTACCGGTCGTCATCGAGAAGAACGCACCGCTTGTTTTCCGGGCCTGGAAAAGTGGCGACAAACTCGTGCCTGGGGTGTGGAATATTCCTGTGCCCGCGGATGGCGCCGAAGTCATTCCCGACATCGTCATCGCGCCGGTGGTCGGCTACGAGAGGAACTGTTATCGGCTTGGATATGGCGGCGGCTTCTTCGACCGCACACTGGCCGCCTTGTCGCCGCGTCCGATCATCATCGGGGTGGGCTATGCGCAGGCGGCCATTATGAGCATTCACCCTCTGCCGCACGATATCCCGATGACTGTCATCGTCACCGAACACGGAATCATTGCTCCGGCCATGTCTCCCACCAGGCACACGACTGAGAATCCTCCAAGGGCGATTCGTTGACCGCAAGCGTCGAACAACCTCATAATCTTACGTGGCAACGCATAGCGCATGCCGTGAAGCATCTGCCGCCCGCTTATTTCGCACTGGTGATGGCGACCGGGATCGTCTCAATCGCGGCGCGGGATTTCCAGCTTCCCGTGCTGGCGATGGGGCTGTTTGTCTTCAACCTTGTCGCGTATGCGGTGCTGGCGGCGTTGACCGCGCTGCGGGCGATCCGCTACTCTCGCCTGTTCTTCGCCGACATGACCAACCATCGGCTTGGACCCGGCTTCTTCACTGCGGTCGCCGGGTCTTGCATTCTCGGGACCCAGTTCCTGCTGCTGACGCACAATCTGGCGGCGGCGACCGTGTTTCTGGCGCTCGGCGTCGCGCTGTGGATCGTCCTCACCTACACGATCTTCACCGCCTTCACGGTCAAGCGCGACAAGCCGCCGATCGAGCAGGGCCTCACCGGGGCCTGGCTGATCGCCGTGGTCGCCACCCAGTCGATCGCGGTGCTGGCGGCGCTGATCGCCCGCGACTGGCCGCAGCCGCACCGGCTGGAGCTCAATTTCTTCGCGCTGTCGATGTGGCTGTGGGGCGGGATGTTCTATATCTGGATCATCTCGCTGATCTTCTACCGCTACAGCTTCTTCGCTTTCTCGCCGAGCGACCTGAGCCCGCCCTACTGGATCAACATGGGGGCAATGGCGATCTCCACCCTGGCCGGTGCACGGTTGGTGGAGAACACGCCGGACGCGCCGTTCCTGGCCTCGCTTCTGCCGTTCATCAAGGGGTTTACGGTGTTCTACTGGGCCACCGGGACGTGGTGGATACCGATGCTGCTTGTACTCGGTGTCTGGCGACACATAATCAAGCGGTTCCCGCTGCGCTACGACCCGCTGTACTGGGGAGCGGTGTTTCCGTTGGGAATGTACACCGTTGCGACACGGCAGATGGCCGAGGCGCTTGATCTGCCTTTCCTGGCCCCCTTGCCGCCAGTGGTATTCGCGGCGGCGCTGGCCGCCTGGACCCTGGCGTTCGTCGGCCTGCTGTGGGAGCTGCGCAAACTGCTGCCGAGCCTGCGCTGAGGCGCGGGCGTCCGGCGCCAGGACCCGGGGGCGCCGGCACCCCGAGCTGCGGTTTGCCCCGATGCGATGCGCTATCCCGGGGCGGCGCGCTTCACTGCCGGGCGGCCGACCAGAGGCAGACCAGCGTCTTGGCGTCGGCGTAGATGACCGCATCCGGCATGTCGCGGAGCATCGTGATACAGAAATGCGCATTACCGGGCGTCGTCGCTCAGGCCCTCTTGTGCATGCCGCGCCCGGTGCCGGCCCTACCGCTGGCGCACAGCCAACGGCAAGGGTGTTCGGCAGTGCACCGAACGATCACTTAATCAGGGCAATCATGTCACGAAGGCGCGGGTGTTCAGCCGTCCCAAGCCATTCGAACACCACCATCTCCGTGGTCACGATCTCCGCGCCATTCCGCTCCATTCGCCGGATCGCGGCTTCCTTGCTCTCTGAACGACGCGAGCCGACCGCGTCGCGCACGACATAGACGCGCCGGCCTGCGCGCAGCAAACCCACCACGGTCTGAAGCACGCAGACATGGGCTTCGCATCCTGAGACGATAAGGTCATGCCGTTTCGCGATCGTTTCCAGAAAGCCGGCAGTGCGACATGCATCGAACGTCATCTTGTGCACAAGGCGGCTGGTATCGGATCGGAGCTCCGGCACCGTGCTGCCGAGGCCGTTGGCGTTCTGCTCCGTGAATAAGATCGGTACCTGGAGCATCTCCGCCGCATTCAGGAGGCGGCGGGCGTTGGCGACGACCGACATGCCGTCATCGATCGCGGGCATGAGTTTGGACTGAAAATCCACGACCAGCAAAGTCGAGCTCTCACGGTTGACGGTCGGCATGGCTTCGTGGTCCTTTTCCAAAGATCTACGGCGTGCCGTCCAGGCTTGCGCCAACCCTCGGCAGCGATGCATCCTCACCGATGGCGTAGGCCGCGAGGGGGCCCTTGACGATGCGCGCCCCTACCCGATGGCGCATCACAAGGAAGCCGACCAGCGCCAGATTGACGAGGTTGAACACCACGCCAGAGCCGAAGGCCGGCGCGTAGAAGCCGAAATGGTCATAGATACGCCCGGCGAACCAACTGCCGAACGCCATTCCGCTCATCGCGGTGAACAGCACCAGCGGGATACGCCAGGACGCCTCCTCCGGCGGAAGCAGGTCGCGGATCGACACCACATAGGCGGGGATGATGCCCGCGAAGCCGAATCCGTAGGCGGCGGCGACAACGAACAGCCCAGCCTCGTTCTGGGTCAGCAGGAAGGCGCCGATCGACACCGCCTGAAAGGCGGAGCCGGCGAGCACGGTCTTCAGCCCGCCGTGACGGTCGGCGAAGGCGCCCCAGAACTGCCGCGAGATGAACGCGCAACCCGCGTTGGTGCATGAAGGAATCTGCCGGTCGCATCTTCCTCTCTTGGCATGCGGATCATCGGATCCGGACGGACGCCGGCACGCCGAGCGCAGTCATCCGGTTGAGCACGTTGCATCCGATTTTCGCCTCGGTCCGCTGATTGGGCAGAGTCCGGGCGTGAAGGCGCCGGCCGATGATGGTCTTGTAGCGAAACATGGCGGTCTC
>Ga0181536_10001513_pt1 | contig 27278 bp, 30 predicted proteins | sample PEATcosm2014_Bin_41_FD_121105 | JGI IMG/M metagenome (GOLD analysis project Ga0181536, IMG submission 121105) | Peatland microbial communities from MTU Mesocosm Facility, Houghton, MI, USA - PEATcosm2014_Bin17_60_metaG | ecosystem: Environmental > Terrestrial > Soil > Wetlands > Peat | place...
CCGAAGTCACCGTGGGAGCTGACATGACCACCAGGTTACTGCCGATAACCTGGACTTTGTGCCCGCAGTCGAGCGAGTGATGCTGGCCCAGCCACGGGGGTTCTGTGCCGGCGTCGAGAAAGCGATCAAGGCCCTGGCCTGGATGGTGCGGGTTTTCGAACCGCCCGTGTACTGCTACCACGAGATCGTGCACAACCGCCATGTCGTGGACCGGTTCCGCGAGCAGGGAGTCGTCTTCGTCGATGACGTGGCCAGCGTGCCCGCCGGGGCGCCGCTGATGCTCAGCGCTCACGGCTCGGCCCCGGAGGTCCTGGAGGCGGCCCGGGCCAGGGGCGGCGTGGTGGTCGACGCCGTCTGCCCGCTCGTGACCAAGGTGCACCACGAGCTCAAGGTCCGGAGCCGGAAGGGCTACACGGTCCTGTACGTCGGCCACGCCGGACACGAAGAGGCCGTGGGCACCATGGCCGTCGCCCCCCAGTCGGTGCACCTCCTCGAACGCCCGGAGGACCTCGATGCACTCGGTGACCTGGAGTCCGAGGGCTCACCCGTCGCGCTGCTGGCCCAGACCACGTTGAGCCATGACGAGTGGCGAGGCCTCATGGAGGCAGCCCGGAGCAGGTTCCCCGACCTCTGGATGCCCAACCGGAGCGACCTGTGCTTCGCCACCACCAACCGCCAGGCCGCCTTGAAGGCCATCGCGTCCGAGTCCGACGCCGTGATCGTGATCGGATCGGCCAATTCGTCCAACACCGTTGCCCTGGAGAAGGTGGCCCGCGCCAGCGGCTGTCCCCGGGTGCTGCGGATCAACGAGGCAGACGAGCTGCCCGACGACCTGACGGGCACCGTGGGAGTGACAGCCGGCGCCTCAGCACCGGAGGCCCTCGTGGACGAGGTGATCGCCCGGCTCTCGCCGGCCGGAGGCGTCACGGAGGTCACCGTGACGACCGAGGACGAGTACTTCCCGCCTCCGCCAGAGCTGCGAGAGCTCCTCAGGGCGGTGGGCGCCACGCTGGGCTTCCTGGCGGGGCGCCCGCTTTCCGGCCGGGAGGACCCTGCGGCTCAGGACCGCGCTGTCTCGGCCGCCGATGTGCTCGACCTGCTGGCCTCGTGAGTGCGATGATTGGCGGATGACGTTCACCCGGATGGACCAGTCGACGGCTGAGCAGTGGCAGCACATCATCGTCGAGTCGATTGAGCACCAGCCCCGTGTTGCCGACCGCGTGCTCTCCATGTTGGCCTCGCTCGAGGACATCACCGACGGCTTCGAGGTGGACCAGTTGGTCCACTCGCTCCAGACCGCCACGCGCGCCGAGGAGGCCGGAGCCTCCGACGAGGTGGTCGTCGCCTCGCTGTGCCACGACATCGGCAAGGCCGTCTCGGTCATGAACCACCCCCGGATCGCGGCTGAGATCCTGCGCCCGTACGTGAGCGACGACACGTACCACATGATCCGCGCTCATCAGGATTTCCAGGGAAAGCACTACTACGAGTACCTCGGACAGGACCCCGACGCGCGCGATCAGTACGAAGGCGAATCCTGGTACGCCCTGGCCGAGCAGTTTGCCGACGATTGGGACCAGACCAGCTTCGACCCTGACTACCCCACGAAACCGCTCTCGCACTTCGAGCCACTGGTCCGACAGGTCTTCGCCACCCCGCGCTCGCTTTGAGTGTCCTCCGCGGCGCGACCTCGAGCGCCAGTATCCACACCGATCCCGAGCACGCACGGCGCGTCATAGAGGAGTCGCGCCGCCAGTTCGACACGCGGCACACCGACCTCAAGCTGTCGCCCGTCGTCGGCCTCATTTGCGCATATGAAGAGGAGTCCAACATCGGTGCGGTGCTGTCGGCCATGCCGACGGAGGCGTGTGGGCTCGCGGTCACTACGCTCGTCGTCGTCGACGGCGGGAGCGACAAGACAGGCGAGATCGCCCGGGAGTCGGGCGCAGTCACGTTCGTACTGAGCGAGAACCTCGGTCACGGCTATGCGCTGCGGGTCGGGTACGCGCTGTGCGTGGAGCTGGGGGTGCAGTACGTGGTCACCCTGGATGCCGATGGCCAGAACGATCCGGAGGAGATCCCGGTCATGCTCCAACCCCTCGTCGACGACGAGGCGGACTTCGTCGTGGCCTCGCGGGTGCTCGGACGCGATACGACCACCGATCGGTTCCGCAAGGCCGGGGTGCGGGTGTTCTCCTGGATGATGAGCGCGATGGGGCACACCAAGCTCACGGATACCTCGAACGGCTATCGGGCCCTCCGCGTCAGCATGCTCGACGACATCGCCTACCGTCTCGTCCAGCCCCAGTACCAGACCGCCGAGGTCCTCATCATTGCGATGAAGCGCGGGTGGCGTGTCACCGAGCGCCCGACCCTGTGGCTGCCGCGGGCGTCGGGGACGACCAAGAAGGGCAAGAACTGGCTCTTCGGCTTCCGCTACGGGCGCGTCGTGCTCGAGACCTGGTGGAAGATGCGCACGGTGCCCCGACACTCCTAGGCCGCACCTCCGCTCGACGTCCGGCCGACCACCCATTGTCGGCCGACCTCAGTAGCGCCCGGTCCTCGCTTTCGCTTCGTCGTAAACGGCCTGGAGCTTCGGGACGAGCGCCTCGGTGGCCGCGTGCACCGACGAGCGCGAGACGCGTCCGCCCCCGGTCCGGGGCGGAGGCGGGATGGCGGGGCCGATCACGACCTGAATGGTGTGCGGCTTGGGGATCGCACTTCCCTTGGGCATGGCCAGGTCCGACCCCCCGATCCCGACGGGCACGATGGGCGCGCCCGTGCGAGCGGAGAGGAAAGCCGCTCCCTCCATCAGGTCCTCGATCACCGGGCCCTGCCGCCTGGTGCCCTCGGGGAACAAGACGAGCACCTGCCCGTTCCGCAGCACGTCCTCGGCACGTTGGAGCGCCTCGCGATCAGCGGACTCGCGGTGCACGGGAAAGGCTCCGACGGTGAGCAGCAGCTTCCCGAGCCACTTGTGCTTCCACATCTCGTCCTTGGTCATGAAGAAGAGCTTGCGGTCGGTGCAGAAGGCGGCGAAACCGAAGTCGGCGAAGGAGCGGTGCACGGGGGCCAGGATGACGGGTCCGGTCTCGGGCACGTGCTCCCTCCCGATGACTTTGGGGCGGAACCAGGTCCACATGCCGGTGGTGAAGACGGCGCGCTCGGCGACATACAGCGGCGTGCGCCTCGGGTCCACCTCGAAGGCCTGGTGCCGGCCCGGTGCCAACGCCGCCTCAGCCCCTTCACTCCCCTCGGGCGCAGAGCCCGGCGTGCTCACAGCCACGACAGCACCTCCTCGACCACATCCTGCACGGTGCGCCCGGTCGTATCGAGACGGTGGGCGTCCTCGGCCTCACGCAGCGGCGACGCATCGCGGGTCGAGTCGATGCGGTCCCTCCGGGCGACCCACCCGGGTGCCTCGTCGTGGCGCCTCCGGGCCCGCTCCTCGGGGGATGCCGTCAGGTAGACCTTGACCTGGGCCTGCGGGAACACGACCGAGCCGATGTCCCGGCCCTCGACCACCCCACCTCCGTGCGCGGCAGCCCAGGCCCGCTGGCGCTGCACCAGGTGACGCCGGACCTCGGGGTTGGCCGCCACGACGGATACGGCCTGACCCACCTCGGGCGTGCGGATGACAGCGGTCACGTCCGCGCCGTCGATCGCGACCCTCTCCCCGACCTCAATCACCGAACCGGCGGCGAGGGCGGCGACCGCCGCCGCATCGTCGGGCCGCATGCCGCGTTCGAGGGCCAGAGCGGCCACGGCGCGGTACATGGCTCCCGTGTCGAGACGGTCGACGCCCAGGTGGTTGGCCACCGCGGTCGAGACCGTCGACTTCCCGGCTCCAGCGGGGCCGTCGATGGCCACGAGGAGCGGGCGGGGCCCGTCATCGCCCGTCAGCCGGCCCATGTCGTCCGCGAAGCCCGGGTAGCTCGTCGCGACCGCACCGAACCCGGTCACCAGGCTGCGATCACCCGGACCAGCCGCCAGCCCGGCCACGGCGGCCGCCATGGCCATGCGGTGGTCCCCCAGGCTGTCGAAGCGGGCACCGCAGAGGGGGCCGCCCAGACCGGTGACCGCGAGGGTGTCGCCCTCGACCGTGGCAGATGCGCCGAAGGCTTCGACCATGTCGGCCACCGCGGCGAGCCGGTCCACCTCCTTCACACGCAGCTCGCCGACGCCGGAGAAGATCGTGGTGCCCTGGGCGACGGCGGCGGCCACGGCGAGCGCGGGTATCTCGTCGAGAGAGGGGATCTCGCTCCCACGTATCTCCGTGGCCCGCATCGGGCCCGCGGTCGCCCGGATGATCGTCGTGCCGGGTTCGTCGGGCACCAGGGTGACGTCGGCGCCCATGCGCTGGAGCACCGACACGTAGCCCAGCCGGGCGGGGCCGCTGTACACGCCTTCCACCTCGACCGCGCTGCCCGGAACCACGCAGCCGGCCACGATGAAGAAGGCCGACGCCGAGGGGTCCCCCGGCACGGTGCGGTCGACGGGCTCGAGGCTCGACGCCCGGATCGTCACGATGCGACCTTCACCCCACGGCTCGACCGTGATGTCGGCCCCGGCTTCGGCGAGCATCTCCTCCGTGTGGGTGCGGGTCGTCACCGCCTCCCGGACGATCGTGGTGCCGCTGGCCGACAGCCCGGCGAGCAGGATGGCCGACTTCACCTGCGCGCTGGCGACCCGGGCCATCCAATCGATGCCGTGGAGCGCGCCGCCGTGCACGTGCAGGGGCGGCAGGCAACGCTCCCCGCGACCCTGCACCGTCGCACCCATGAGGCCGAGTGGCTCCGCCACCCGGTCCATCGGGCGGGCAGAGAGGGACTCGTCGCCCACGAGGTTGGTCTCCCACTCCAGGCCAGCCACGAGACCGGCGAGGAGTCGCATGGACGTTCCGGAATTGCCGCAGTCGAGTGGACCATCAGCCCGATGGAGCCTTCGGCGCCCACCATGGACGACAACGGTCCCGTCTTCGCGGCGCTCCACCCCTGCTCCCATGGCCTCGACGGCGGCCAGGGACGCGGCAACGTCTGCGCCGTCGGAGAGCCCCCGGATCACGGAGGTCCCTTCGGCCAGTGCGCCCAGCAAAACGGCCCGGTGCGAGATCGACTTCTCCCCGGGGGTCCGCACGACACCGCGGCAGGGGACGCCGCCACGCACGACAAGGGCGCGTGGAGCGGTCACGAGAGGTGCTCGGCTCGGCAGCGGTACCCCTGCGCCTCGACTGCCGCCGTGAGGGCTGCGGCGTCGGCGCCGTCGACCACGAGGATGAGGACGCCACGCGGGCCCTCCGCCGAGTGCGCGATCTCGATGTCGTAGATGCCGATGGCCGCATCCGCGGCGAGTGAGGTGATCTCCGCCAGCACGCCCGCCCTGTCCGGGACGGGAATCCGCAGCTCCGCCAGGTGCTCGGGTCGCACGACACGGGCGGGAAGGTTCCGGCGCGCCGCGCTGGCCTTCTGGAGGACGCTGAACAGCGCGTCGCGGTCGTGGGTGGCCACGCGGTCCCGCATGGCCACCAGATCCCTGACGAGCGCATCGAGCGCGTCGACGATCGGTGCGGCGTTCTCGGCACAGATGTCGGGCCAGATGCCGGGATGGCCGGCGGCGACACGCGTCATGTCTCGAAAGCCGCCGGCAGCGAGCCGGAGCAGGGCACCGTCCTGCTCGGCGCCCGCACTGGCGGCGTTCATCAGCGTGGCGGCCACGAGGTGGGGTACGTGGGACACCACGGCAACGAGCCGGTCGTGGTCCGAGGGCGAGAGCACGAGTACGTCGGCGCCCAGGCTCATGACGACGCCCTTGAGCCGGTCGAACGCCCCCAGGTCCGTCGCGGCCGTCGGGGTGAGCACCCACACGGCTCCCTCGAAGAGATCGGGGTCGGCCCCGTGCAGGCCGACCTGCTCGGACCCGGCCATGGGGTGGCCCCCGATGAAGCGCGCGTGGTCGGCCTCGGCGACGATCGCCGTCTTTACCCCGCTCACGTCGGTCACCACGACACCCGCCGGGCGATGCTCTTCGCGCAGGATCCGGCGTGCCACGCCAGCCGCGGAGGTCGCCGGAGTGGCCACGAAGACGATCTCGGCCTCGGGGTCGTCACCGACGGCGTCGATCACCCCGCTCTGGAGCGCTTGCTGTTGGCGCTCTCGGTCAGAATCGAGGCCGGAGACGTGCCAGCCGCGTCGTCGCAACCCGAGTGCGATCGATCCGCCGATCAACCCGGTGCCGACAACGAGCGCCCGCCGGCGCGCCCCGCCCTCAGTCGGGGAGGTCATCGCGGAGCCCTTGGGCGCCGTGGAGGTAGACGTGATGGATCTCGTCCCGGGACCTGGTGGTGTACACGTGCAGCAGTACCCGGATGCACAGCGGCATGGAGCCAGGCACGGCGATCTCGGCCGCACAGAGGAGTGGCACCGCGCCGAACCCGATTTCGCGGATGGCGGTGGCGGGGAAGGCGCTGGTCACGTCCGCCGTGGCGGTGAAGAGGACGCTGACGATGTCGTCCTCGACCAGGCCGTTGCGATCCATGATCTCGCGCATCAGCTCCTGCGAGCGGTCCGTGACCTGAGCGACGGTGTCTGCGTCCACCGTCGTCGCCCCGCGCAGACCCCTGACCGTGAGAGCGGGTGCCATGGCGGGTCACTCTACCGGTCCTCTTCGGCTCCCTCGCTGGTCGGGGGCCGCTCGGGGCCGGCCTCCCGCCCCCGGGGGCTCGGTTGGGCCGACGCGGCCAGCGAGCGGACCTCGTCGGCAGTCAGGGCCCGCCACCGGCCGGGGGGCAGATTGGTGTCCCGGACCGGGCCGATGCGGGTGCGCACGAGACGTTGCACGGGATGGCCGACGGCGTCGCACATGCGGCGAACCTGGCGGTTGCGCCCTTCGTGGATGACGAGCCGCAGCACTCCGGGGGCCAGCACGCCCACCTCCGCCGGGGCCGTCGGGCCGTCGCTGAGCGCCACGCCCTGGCGCAGGGTGCGCAGGGCCCCGGGTGCGGGCGTCCCACCGGCCACCTCCGCCACGTACTCCTTGTCCACCCCGTGCGACGGATGGGTGAGCAGCTGCGAGAGCGCTCCGTCGTTGGTCAGGATGAGGAGCCCCTCGGTGTGGCGGTCCAGCCGGCCCACGGCGAACACGCGCGGCTCCGGAGGCACCAGGGACATCACCGTCGGACGACCCTGGGGATCGTCGGCCGTCGTGATCACCCCGTCAGGCTTGTTCAAGAGGTAGTAGACGAGGCCCGGCGCCACGGGCACGAGCACGCCGTCGAGCTCGACGCGGACCGCCGACGGGTCCACCCGGCGGCCGAGCGCGGCCACCTGACCGTCCACCGTCACACGCCCGGCAGCGATCAGCTCCTCGCAGGCCCGTCTCGAGCCGACCCCGGCCCGGGCGAGGACCTTCTGCAGGCGCTCGCCCTCTGAACCCTCAGGTGTCGTCGGAAGCCGCCTCGACGCCCAGGCCCAGCGCCGCCTGCAGCTCGCGCTCGAAGTCGCCCGCGACCTCGGGCCCGGGTAGGAAGTCCTCCACGGCGGGCAGTTGGTCCAACGAGTCGAGACCGAGACGCTCGAGGAAGAGGTCGGTCGTCCCGAACAGCGCCGGCTGCCCCGGGCCGTCGGCGTGGCCCACGATGGCGATGTACCCCCGCTGCTCGAGCAGCCGGGTCACCCCGTCGACGTTGACCCCACGCAGCGCGGAGATCTGGCCCCGGGAGACCGGCTGGCGGTAGGCGACGATGGCCAGCGTCTCGAGCGCCGCGGTCGAAAGGCGGTGCGAGACCTCGCGGTTTGCGAACCGCTCCACGTACGGCGCCAGGTCCGGGTGGGTCTGCAACCGGGCGCCACCGGCGATGCGAGCCAGGACGAAACCCCTGCGCTCGCCCTCATAGGACTGCGCGAGCTCGGCCAGCGCCTCTTCGACGCGCTCGACCGGCTCCTCCAGCAATTCAGCCAGCAGCTGGGGCGGCAACGGCTCCACCGCCACCAGGAGGATGGCCTCGATCGTCCGGCCCAGCTCGCCACGTTCCACGGGACTCAACTCCTCACCCCTCGTAGTCATCGACTTCGTAGCCGCCCAGCTCCGCGAGCCCGCGACCGCTGACCGCCCCGGCGAGGTCGTCGGGGGCCAGCCACGAGATCCGCAGGTCGCCGAAGGTCGCTCCCTGCCCCAGTGCCACGCGTCCCATCTTGCACAGCTCGAGCAGGGCCAGGAAGCGCACGATCACCTCGATGCGGGTCACGCAGTCCTGCACCAGTGCCCGGAAGGAGCCGGCCCGGCTCGATTCTGGCATCGCGATCAGCTCGGACACCGCTTCGGACACCGAGACGGTGTCCACCGTGACGTGTGAAAGGTCGACGCGCGGCACCGGGCGCTCGGCGGACCCCCGCAGGTAGGCCTGAGCCAGGTCATCGGGGGTGATCCCGGCCAGCAGGTCGGGGGCGTGGACGACGAAGTCGTCGTCGAGCCCGACTTCGCGGGGCACCGACCGCGACGCCTGCTCGGCCAGCGCCACGAACACGTCGGCCGCGGCGGCATAGGCGCGGCATTCGAGCAGGCGGGCCAGCAGGAGGTCACGCTCCTCCCACCCCACGAGATGCTCCTCGTCCTCGGATGCCTCGCGTCCGGGCAGCAGCTTCTGGGACTTGAGCTCGATCAGGATGGCCGCGACGAGCAGGAATTCCGAGAGCTGGTTGAAGTCGATGACGTCCCGCTGCTCGGACAGGACACGCACGAAGCCGTCGACCACGGGTAGCAGGGGGACGTCGAGGACATCCACCTCGTGGGAGGACACGAGGTGGAGCAGGAGATCGATGGGACCCTCGAAGACGGGTGTGGAGACCGCATAGGCCACCTGCTGACGTTACCGAACCAGCCGGCCTCCCCCGCGCACCCCGGCGCCGGGCCAGCGGCGGCACCCGTCCGCCCTACCATGGCGCCCCATGAACAGGGTCCTCTCCGGCATCGCGCCCTCCGGGAATTTCACCTTGGGGAATTACCTCGGGGCGCTGCGGCACTGGGTGTCCTTCCAGGACGGGTACGACGCCTTCTACTGCGTGGTGGACCTCCACGCCCTGACCACGGACATCGACCCGGCCCCCCTCCGGGCCAACACGCTCGACGCAGCCCTCAACCTCCTGGCGATCGGGCTCGACCCCGACCGCTGCACCTTGTTCATTCAGAGCCACGTACCCGAGCACACCCGGCTCACCTGGCTCCTCGAATGCACCACCACCATGGGCGAGCTCCGAAGGATGACCCAGTTCAAGGACAAGGGCAAGGGGCAGGAGGCGGTCCGCGTCGGGCTCTTCACCTACCCCTGCCTCATGGCGGCCGACATCCTCCTCTACGACGCATCGGCAGTGCCGGTGGGCGACGACCAGCGCCAGCACCTGGAGCTGACCCGGGAGGTCGCGGTCCGGTTCAACAACCGCTACGGGGAGACCTTCACTGTCCCCGAAGCCGCCATCCCCGGGACGGGGGCCCGCGTCATGGACCTCCAACACCCCGAGCGCAAGATGTCGAAGTCCGCCGACTCGCCGCTCGGCACGATCCGCCTGCTCGACTCCGACGAGGAGATCACCCGCAAGGTTCGCAAGGCGGTGACCGACACCGACGGCGAGATGCGCTACGACCGCGCCGCCAAGCCGGGCCTGGCCAACCTCCTCGACCTCCTGGCCGCCGCGACCGGCCGCACGGCAGTCGACGTCGCGGCGGGATACGAGCGCTACGGGGATCTCAAGAACGATGTGGCGACGGCCCTTTGCGACCTGCTGCGCCCGGTGCGCGAGCGGCGCGCCCAGCTCGAGAGCGACATGCCCTACGTGCACGCCGTGCTTTCCCGCGGGGCGGCGCGGGCGCACGAGGTGGCGGCGGCGACGTATGCGCGGGCGTCCGATGCAATGGGGCTGGTGCCGGCCGAGTCCGCTTAGACGCCGAGGACGCCCGCCCACCAGCTGTAGAGGCGCTGGAAGAGCCAGGTGATCGGACCCGGGTGGAGCCAGAAGTTGAGCACCACGAGGGCCAGCAGTATCGGCATGGTGTACTGCCGGTACTTGAGGTAGGTGGGCCACCAGCGCGCCGGCAGGAGACGCTCGAACAGCACTGACCCGTCGAGGGGCGGCACGGGGATCATGTTGAACACGAAGAGCCCGACGTTGACCAGGCTCGCGTAGAAGATCACCTGGGCCGAGGTCGACCATTGCGCGGTGGAGACCCAATTGGGCGGGAGGCCGGAGCGCGCGACCGCGACGAAGACGATCCCGAAGACCGCGGCCAGGACCGCGTTCACCATCGGCCCGACGATGGAGACCAAGACCCCCTGATTGCGGGGGCTACGCAGCCGGCCCACGTTCACGGGGACAGGCTTCGCCCAGCCGAAGACTCCGATGCCGCTCAGAGCCATGAGCGCCGGCACGATGAGAGTACCGACGGGGTCGACGTGCGCGACGGGGTTGAGGGTGAGCCTTCCCGCGCGCTTGGCCGTGTCGTCGCCGAAGAGGTTGGCCACGTAGCCGTGCGACACCTCGTGCAGAATGATGGAAGGCACGACGACGCAGAAGATGATGATCTCCTGCTGGGTGATGTTGTGGTGAGCGACGAGCGCCACCAAGAAGACGACCCCGGCCAGGATCCAGAGCGCGGTCTTGGTCCGCTGGTCCATCGGACGGCGCCTCCCTGAGGAGGCTCCGGGCGGACGCACCTAGTGCTTGGCGGCGTCGGCGATGCAGAGGCGGGCCGCGGGCATGGCTTCGAGCCTCGCTGCCCCGATCGGCTTCCCGCACACCTCGCAGTTGCCGTAGGTGCCACTCTCCAGGCGCTGGATCGCGGCTTCGACCTCGTCGAGGGCCTCACGGAGCTCCGTCGCCAGACGCTCGGCCTCGCCGCGCTCCGCGGTGACCTGGCTGGAGTCGGCGAAGTTCGAGTCGTAATTGAGGCCACTCCCCTGGTCAGCGAACCCGAGCTCCTTCAGCTGGGCCTGAAGGCCGGCCTGCTCGTTGCGCAGCAGGGCGGCAAAATCGATGTCGGCGGTCTCCGCCGTGGGGGCCTCGTTCGGCATGCGCTCATGCTACGCGGTCCCTCCCCCCTCTTGTTCCCGCACGGGGATGTGCTCCCTCGTAGGCCCGCCGGAGATGCTCAGGGGAGACCTTGGTGTAGCGCTGGGTGGTGGCGATGGAGGCGTGCCCCAGGAGCTCCTGGACGACCCGCACGTCGGCCCCCCGGGCGAGCATGTGGGTGGCGCAGGAGTGTCGCAGCACGTGAGGGCTCACCTTCTCCTCGAGACCCACCCTGGCGGCGTACTTCTTGACCACTCCGAACACCCCCACCCGGGAGAGCCGGCCCCCGCGGGCATTGAGGAACACCGCCTCGGCATCGCTCCGCCGCCGCCACCTCTTCGGTTCGAGAAGGGGCCGACCCTGCCCCGAGAGCCAGTCGGCCAGGGCGGCGCGGGCAAGCCGGCCCAGTGGCACGACCCGCTCCTTGTCGCCCTTCCCGAGCACGCGGACCAGCGGCAGGTCCACCGACTCCACCGCCCCGGCGACGTCGCCCACGTTGAGCCCCACGACCTCGCTCACCCGGGCCCCCGTGCCGTAGAGCACCTCGAGCAGGGCGCGGTCGCGCAGGACGATGGGCCCCGTGCCGACCACCGAACCGAGCAATCGCTCCGTCTCCTCCTCGCTCAGCGCCTTCGGGAGGAGGTCGGTGACCGAGATCGACGGCAGGTCGAGGGTGGGGTCGTCGCCCCGGAGGCCCTCCTCGACGAGGAAACGATGGAAGCCGCGGATGCAAGAGTGCGCCCGGGCGACCGAGGCGGGGCCGTGGGTGCGCCGCAACGAGGCGAGGTGGGCCGCCACGTCGGCCGAGGTCGCGGCGTCGATCCCCCTGCGGCTCCGAGTCTCCAGGTCCTCCTGGTAGGCGGCCAGGTCGCGGCGGTACGCCTCCAGCGTGCGCGGCGAGCGTCCCCGTTCCACCTCTAGCCAGGACAGGAACTCCTCGGCGTCCCGCGGGAGCACCGCGGTCATGACAGGCGCCCCGTGGCGGCCAGGCGCTGGCGCGCCATGTAGAGCCCGAGCACCGTGGTCTCGTCCTCGAGGGTGCCGTCCGCCACCAGGTCGTCGAGATCGGCGAGGCGGATCGTCTCGACGGTCATGAAGCGCTCCTCGACACCGTCGGGCCGACTGTCGCGGGCCGACAGCCCGGTGGCCAGGAAGATCGTGGTGTGCTGGTCGCTCACGCCCGGCGAGTTCCAGGTGCCGATCAGGCGTTCCCAGTGCGCGGCCTCGAGCCCGGCCTCCTCGGCCAGCTCGCGGCGCGCTGTCGCCTCCGGTGACTCGTCACGCTTGTCGCGCGTCCCGGCCGGGATCTCGAGCACGAGCGCGTCGACTGCGGCCCGGTACTGGCGCACGAGGGACACGGTGCCGTCCTCGTGCACGGGCACGACCGTGACCGCACCGGGGTGGCGGATCACGAAGCGGTCGAAGGGCTCACCGTCGGGATCGAGGAGGTGGAACCGGTCGACCCGGAACAGCCAGGCCCGGAGGAGCTCCTCCTCGGAGACGCGCCGGAAGCCGGGCACCGCCTAGGAGACGGCGTCGAGGTCGAGCAGGTGCGGCTCGCGTCCCTCCGCCCGCTCCAGTGCCGCCGCCACCAGCTCGCGGAACAAGGGATGGGGCCGGTCGGGCCGGCTCTTGAACTCGGGGTGCGCCTGGGTGGCGACCCAATAGGGATGGTCCTCGAGCTCCACGAACTCGACGAGCCGCCCATCGGGCGAGATTCCCGAGCACACCAGGCCGACCGCCTCCAGTCGTGACTTGTACTTGTTGTTGAACTCGAACCGGTGGCGGTGGCGCTCGGTCACGCCCAGGGTCCCGTAGGCCCGGGCCACCTTGGATTCCGGCAGCAGCACCGCCTGATAGGAGCCGAGCCGCATCGTCCCACCCTTGTCCGTGACCTCGCTCTGGTCGGGCATCAGGTCGATCACCATGTGGGGCGAGAGGCTGTCGAACTCGCGCGAGTTGGCACGCTCCAGCAGCGCCAGGTCCCGGGCCACCGAGATGACCATCACGTGCAGGCCCAGGCACAGCCCCAGGCAGGGAATGCCGTGTTCGCGGCTGTACCCGGCAGCGGCGACCATGCCCTCGATCCCCCGTTCGCCGAAGCCACCCGGGATGACGATGGCGTCGAGCCCACGCAACCGGTCGGTGCCGAGCAGATCGGGCACGAGCTCGGCGTCGATCCAGTCCAGCTCCACCTCGGCGCTGTGGTGGAAGCCCGCATGGCGCAACGCCTCGACGACGGACATGTAGGCATCGGGCATGTTGACGTACTTGCCGACGATCCCGACCTTGACGCGACGTGTGAGAGATTCCACGCGGCCGACGAGGGTTTCCCATTCGGATATGTCGATGCGGTGGGCGGCGTCGTCGATACCCAGCGTGCGGCACACGTAGGTGTCGAGGCCCTGCTCGTGGAGCACCAGCGGGATCTCGTAGATGCTCGGTGCGTCCACCGCAGAGATGACCGCGTCGATGGCGACGTCGCACTGCAGGGAGATCTTGCGCTTGAGCCCCTCCGATATGGGCTTGTCGCTGCGGCAGACGATGACGTCGGGCTGGATACCGCGACTGCGCAGCTCCGTCACCGAGTGTTGCGTCGGCTTGGTCTTCTGCTCCCCCGAGACGAGGTACGGCACCAACGTGAGGTGCACGTAGCACACGTTGTCCCGGCCGACGTCCCGGCGGAACTGCCGGATGGCCTCGATGAACGGCACGATCTCGATGTCGCCGACGGTGCCGCCGATCTCGACGATGACGATGTCGACGTCCTCGTCGGCCAGGCGTCGGATGCGGTCCTTGATCTCGTCGGTGACGTGCGGGATGACCTGCACCGTCCGGCCGAGGAAGTCACCGCGGCGCTCCTTCTCGATCACCGAGCGGTAGATGCCCCCCGTCGTCGTGTTGGAGCGCTTGGAGAGGTTCTCGTCGATGAACCGCTCGTAGTGGCCGAGGTCGAGGTCGGTCTCGCCGCCGTCCTCTGTGACGAAGACCTCACCGTGCTCCCCGGGGTTCATCGTCCCGGGGTCGACGTTGATGTAGGGGTCGAGCTTGCACATCGTCACCCGCAGTCCCCGGCACTTGAGGAGCCGGCCGAGCGAGGAGGCCGTGAGGCCCTTCCCGAGCGAACTCGAGACACCACCGGTGACGAAGATGAACTTGCTCACGCCGCCTTCGGCACGTCGAGCATCACTCCAAGTGATCGGTGCACCCGACCACGATAATCGAACGCGGCGGAACGCGCGGTGGACTACCCCGCATGGGACACCTGCAGCAGCTCGCGGGCATGGGCACGGGCCACGTCGCTGCCGGGATGGCCCGACAGCATCCGTGACAGCTCGGTGACACGCTCCTCTCCGGACACCGGTACTGCGGTCGTCACGGTGCGGCCCCGGGACTCCCCCTTGACCACGCTGATCTGTGCGTCGGCCCGCGATGCCACCTGGGCCAGGTGGGTCACGACAAGGACCTGACGTTGCCGACCCACCTCATGGAGGGCCTCTCCGAGCGCGAGCGCGGCAGCGCCGCCCACTCCGGCGTCGACCTCGTCGAAGACCATGGTCTGCGGGCCGCCCAACCCGACCAGCCGGATGGCGAGCATGGCCCGGGCCAGCTCGCCGCCGGACGCGGCCCGGGCGAGCGGCTGCAGTGGTTCGCCGAGGTTGGCCCCGAGGGCCAGCTCGACCGGCTCCCCGGTCCCCTCCGGCGCCACGTGGACCTCCAGGCGGGCGCCCGCCATGGCGAGCGAGGCCAGTCGTTCGCCGACCAGCCGGCCGAACTGTCCGGCCGCACGGGCCCGGACCGAGCGCACGGACGCCTCCGCCTCTCGCAGCTCGGCGCGGCGCAGCTCGTGCTCGGCCTGCAACCGCGCCGCCTCGCCCTCGGCGTCGTGGAGCGCCGCCAGGCGCGCCGCCCCCTCCCGGGCGTAGGCCATCACGGCACCGAGGTCCTCGCCGTACTTCCGGCGGAGCTCGGCCAGGAGGCGCCGGCGCTCCTGCACGGTTGCCAGGCGCTGGGGATCGTCCTCCCAGTCATCGACCTCGTCACGAATGGAGCGCGCCAGGTCGGAGAGATCGACCGAGGCCGCAGCCACGCGCTCGCGGTAGGCGTCGAACGCCTCGCGCCCGGACAGGGCCGCGGCAGCACGCCCGAGCAGGTCGAGGGCGCCGCCTTCGCCCGTGGCCGGCTCAACGAGCTCGAGCGCCTCTTGCGCCGCCTCACGGTAGGCCGCCGCGTCGGCCAGGCGATCCTCCTCGCGGCGCAGTGCCAACTCCTCCTCGGCATCCTCGATGTGGGCGGCCGCGATCTCGTCCACCTGGTAGCGCAGCACGTCGGCCTCGCGGGCACGCTGCTGCTCGTCCCCCCCGAGGCCCCGCAGGGCTTCGTCGAGCGCTCTCAGCTGGCTCCGGAGGGCGCGCAGGCGGCTCAGGTCCGTTCCGGCGAAGGCATCGAGCACGTCGCGCTGCGCGGCCGCCGCGATCAGGGCCCGGTGCTCGTGCTGCCCGTGGATCTCGACCAGCTCGGCCGCGGCCTCTCCCAGGGCTCCCAAGGGTGCCATGCGCCCGTCCACCCAGGCCCTCGACCGCCCCTCGGCGGGCACCGAGCGGGCGAGGACCACTTCCCGCTCCCCGTCGCCGTCACCGACGACGAAACGGGCCTCGACGAGCGCCTCGACGGCCCCGCCACGCACCATGCCCTGGTTGGCTCGTCCGCCGAGGACCAGCTGGAGGGCTTCCACGACGAGCGTCTTGCCCGCCCCGGTCTCCCCGGTGAGCGCGGTCATGCCGGGGCCGAACTGAATGGTCAGGTCCTCGATCACGCCCAGGTCCCGTACGTGCAGGTCGATCAGCACGTCGCCCTCACTCGTCCCGGTGGGCCAGGAGCCGGAAGCGCAGAACGGTGCCGAAGGTGTGCGGTTCGTTCCGGACGACGCGAACGGGGCGCGCCGCCACGGTGCAGGTGACCGTGGCCCCCGGCTTCAGGCGCCCGATGTCCTGTCCGTCGATGACCAGTGCCCCGGTCCGGTCGGGCGCGACCTCGACCCTGACCGACTGCTCGTCGGTGAGGACGAGACTGCGGTCCAGCGAGAAGTGGGGCGCCACGGGTGTCACGACCATGGCGCGCAGGGTGGGGGCCAGGATCGGGCCGCCGGCTGAGAGGTTGTACGCCGTGGAGCCGGTGGGCGTGGCGATGATCAGGCCGTCCGCGGAGTAGGTCAGCGCATCCTCGCCGTCGATGCAGGTGGCGAGCCGCACCGTGTGCCCGAAGTCGATCTTCTCGATCACCACCTCGTTCAGTGCCAGCAGGACCCTGACGTCACCACCGGGGGAACGGTCCGAGATGCTCACCTCGAGGGCACAGCGCTCCTCGATGGCGGCGGTCCCGTCGAGCACCGCGACCAGGGCGTCGTGCACCTGTTCGGGCGAGAGGTCGGGCAGGTACCCGAGACGCCCGAAATTGACACCGAGGACCGGCACGTCCGCCGCAGCAGCCAGGCGGACGACCCGCAGGAACGTGCCGTCCCCGCCCATGCTGACGGCAACGGTCGTGCCGGCGAGGTCCACTGCGCCCAGGTCCGCATCGACACCCGCCTCGCTGACGCGGTCGGGACCGCTGAAGCGCAGGATGCGAGCCACGTCCCCCCGCTCGGTCAGCCAGGTGGCGGTCTCGGTGGCCAGCGCCAACGCGTCGGCGCGGTCCGGATGGACCAGGAAGGTGACGGTCGCCATCGGCCGGGACGGCTCAGCCGGCCGCGTCGGACGGGGGCTGATGACCCTCCGCCTCCGACAGGGCGGCGGAGAGGAGGGCGGCGGACTCGTCCGCATCGCACCCCGCCACGCCCTTGCGGGCGTGCAGCAGGAATTCGACGTTGCCGGCGGCGCCGGTCAGCGGGGAGGCCATCGCCCCCATGATGCCGGTTCCGGCGTCATGGAGCGCGGACACCACTCCCTCGAGCGCACCCCGCCAGACGTCCGGGTCCCGCACGACGCCCCTGCCCCTGGAGACGGCGGCGCGACCCGCCTCGAACTGTGGCTTGACCAGGAGGACGAGGTCGGCCTCGGGAGACGAGACCGGCCCCGTGAGCGCGGGAATCACGCTGCGGAGCGAAATGAACGAGAGGTCGGTGACAACGAGTGGGCAGGGTTCGTAGCCCGGGTCGGCAGCCCCCAGGTCGTCCGTGGTCAGAGTCCGGGCATTGGTGCGCTCGAGCACCGTGACGCGCGGATCCGCGCGAAGCGTGGGATGGAGCTGCCCGTGGCCCACGTCGACCGCGTACACGTGCGCGGCGCCGCGCTGGAGCAGGCAGTCGGTGAACCCACCCGTCGACGCTCCGGCATCGAGCGCCCGCCGCCCGGACACGGGGACGGGAAACCGGGTCAGGGCCGCGTCGAGCTTCAGTCCGCCGCGGCCGACGAAGGGCGAAGGGGGACCCAGCAGGACGACCGGCTCGTCGGCCGCGACCAGACGAGCCGCCTTCTCCGCGGCCGCACCCGACACGAGCACGAGGCCGGCGGCGATCGCCGCCTGGGCCTCCTGCCGAGTCGGGAAGAGGCCCAGGCGCACGAGCTCGGTATCGAGCCGACGGCGGGCCCCCGCGCTCAGCTGGCGGCCTTCTTGTCCGACTTCTTGGCCGAGGACTTCTTGTCCGACGTCTTGACCCGGGCCCTCTTGGAGTCGGACTTCCCGGCGCCGCGGCGGGCCGGTGTGACCTTCTTGGCGGCAGCAGTAGCGCGCTTGGCGGTCTTGCTCGCCTGCGTGCTCACGCCCTTGGCGGTCTTGCTCGCCTGCGTGCTCACGCCCTTGGCGGTCTTGCTCGCCTGCGTGCTCACGCCCTTGGCGGTCTTGCCGGCCTGGGCCGTGACGCCCTTGGCTGTCCTGCCGGCCTGCGTCGTGGCGTCCTTGGTGGCGGTGCGCCCGGCGGCCGCCGACTTCTTCAAGATCTCTGCGACCTGATTGGCGATCGCCTCGAGGGACTTCCCGTCGATCCGGTCCAACTGCGTGGCCACCTCGTGGCGCACCAGCTCGAGCACCTGCTCGCTCGTCTTGCGGCTCCGCTCGACCAGGTTGTCGACCCATTCCTGGGCCTGGCTGCGCTGGATGTCTCCGGCGTTCACCAACTCCCGCACGATCTCCTCGGCCCGACCACGGCTGACCTGCCCGAGGACGGTCCCCGCATCGAGGTACTTGCGAATGCGCTCATTGCTAGCCATTGAACAAGAGTATCTCAAATGCTAGCTGATAGCAAGCAGTGATTCACGCCCCGCCGAGGGCCTGCCGGACCAGGGTGGCCAGGTCAGGGGCCACGACCGCCGGGTGGGCGTCGGGTGGTACGTGCCCCTCCTTGGTGACGCCGGACAGCACGAGCGCGAAGGGGATCCCGAGCTGGGAGGCCAGCGCCCCGTCGGTGGAGGGGCGGTCGCCCACCATGGCGCGCAGCTGCCCGTCGGGCACCGTGGCGGCGATCGCCTGGGCGGTCGGCCGGTGCGGTTTGCCCGCCACCTCCGGACTGGCCTCAGCGGCCGTGGCCACCGCGGCCAGGATGGCCCCGGCCCCGGGGACCAGGCCATCGGGCGTGGGGAAGGTCGGGTCCTCGTTGGTGCCGATGAGGCGCGCCCCGCCCCGCACCGCAGCGGCGGCGCGGGCCACGCCGTCGTAGGTGAACGTCCGCGTGAGCCCCACCACGACGGCGTCGGCCGGCCCCTCGGGCACGACCGCGACACCACGGGCCGCCAGGGCTTCGAGCACGCCGTCGGCCGCGAGCACCACCGCGCGCGAGCCGATCGGCACCATGCCGGCGGCCACGTCCGCCGAGCTGAGGAGGTCGGCGTCCTCCGCGGCGATACCGCAACGAGCCAGGCTCCGGTGCAATTCGGCCCGCGTCGGCGCAGAGTTGTTGGTGGCGAACAGCACCCGGACCCCCGCGCCTCGCAACCGGGCGACTGCCTCGTCGACACCTGGGACGGGGCGCCCGGTGAGCCACACCACGCCGTCGAGGTCGACGACCCAGGTTCCCTCGGGCGGTGGCGGCCACATCGGCGCCGAGGCTAACCGCCGTCCCTAGACTCGATCGCCATGGCGGACCTGAGAGCCGAGGGCAACGACCTGGTGCTCCACATGCACGCGCTCGAGAAGGCGGAGGGCTTCCACGGCGACATCCGCGTCCCGCTGTCGGCGGTCACCTCGGTCCGCGTCGTCGATGACGCCTGGCCAGAGCTTCGGGGCATCCGGGCCCCGGGCACCGGTGTGCCGGAGGTCATCGCCGTCGGCACACGGCGAGGCGGGTTCGGGAGGGACTTCGCCGCGGTTCACGGCACGGGCGCGGCGGTCGTCGTCGAGCTGGAGGGAGCCGAGTACGCACGTCTCATCGTCACGTCGGACGACGCGAACGCAGTGGCCTCGGCCATCCGGGCAACCGCCGGCACGGACTGACGTCAGCGGGTCACCCCTGACAAGATATCGATGTGGCCGAGCCTCGGGACGTGGAGGTGCCGGCGCATTCGCTCGAGCGGCTGGGTCGCCTCATCGGTGCCGAGCGCGAGGCCGCCCTACGGGAGGCGGCAGGGTCCGCGTTGCAGTCGCTCGACGGGGTCCGGATCTGGAACATCAGCTCCACCGCGCACGGCGGAGGGGTGGCGGAGATGCTCAAACTCCTCTGCGGTTACGCCAACGATGCCGGCGCCGACACGCGCTGGCTGGTCATTGACGCCGATCCCGAATTCTTCGCCATCACCAAGCGACTGCACAACCGCATTCACGGCGCAGCCGGCGACGACGGGGATCTCGGACCCCGGGAGGCCGCGCACTACCATGCTGTCCTCGCCGCCAACGTGGACGCAATCGACGGGCGGATCCGTCGCGACGACATCGTCGTCCTCCACGACCCCCAGACGGCGGGTCTGGCGAACCATCTCATCGGCTACGGCGTGCACGTCGCCTGGCGCTGCCACATCGGGTCGGACCGCACGAACACGTTCACCGAAGAGGCGTGGAGCTTCCTCCAACCGCACCTGGCCCACTGCCGCACCTTCGTCTTCTCGCACGCCGCCTTCGTGCCGGCCCGGCTCGCGGGTGCGGACGTGTGGATCATCGAGCCCTCCATCGACCCGCTCTCCGCCAAGAACCGCCCGCTGTCCCGGGCTCGGGTCGGGAACCTCTTGGCGAGGATCGGGTTGCTCGAGGGCGCCGCGTCGGTCCGCACCCCGGCCGTGATGGGGGGCGCGGGACCGTTCTCGCCCGACGACCCCCTGGTCGTCCAGGTTTCGCGCTGGGACCACCTGAAGGACATGCAGGGTGTGCTACGCGGCTTCGCCGAGCACCTGGCCGGGCGGAGCGACGCGCGCCTCGCGCTGATCGGACCCGCGGTCACCGGCGTGAGCGACGACCCCGAGGGCGCCCAGGTCCTCGAGGAGTGCTTCGACGTCTGGCGGTCCCTGCCCCGTCGCTCCCGCGACTCCATCCGCCTGGTCACCCTCCCCATGGAGGACCCCGTCGCCAATGCCGTCGTGGTGAACGCGGCCCAGCGCCACGCCAGTGTCGTCGTGCAGAAGAGCCTGCAGGAAGGTTTCGGTCTCACCGTGACCGAGGCGATGTGGAAGTCCAGGCCCGTCGTCGCATCTGCCGTGGGCGGCATCGTCGGCCAGATCCCCCCGGGTGCGGGCATCCTCCTCGCGGACCCCGGCGACCTCGATGCGTTCGGCTGGGCGTTGGCCGCCCTGCTCGCCGACCCGGCAGGGAGGGCGTCGATGGGACGACGGGCCCGGCGCCACGTCCGCCAGCACTCCCTGAGCGACCGGCACCTCATCGACTACGCGCGCCTTGTGGCGCACATGACCCGCCTCCCGCGAACCTCCTAGGACGGAGTCAACGACTGCGCGATGAGCCTCCCCGTGATCTCCTCGGGGTGGAGACGGATCAGCGTGTGGCGCTCCCCGCCCGCCCATGGTGCCAGCCCCAGCGCGGCCAGCGTCGCGGCCTCGTGGGGGTCGTCCACCAGTCGTAGGGACCCGGTGACCAGGACGCTCCAGCCCTCGCTCATCGACTCGTCGACGCGATCGATCTGGAAGCTCACCAGGGGCTTGCCGTCAAGGCTGGCGGCTCGCGCCGCCGTCGTGCTCACGATCACGTCGCCCTCGCTGACGGCGAAGTTCATCGGGTGGGCGACGGTGCCCCGGGGTGACACGAAGACGAGCCGTCCCACTCCGCCGGCCCGCAGGTGCGCCCCGCACTGCTCCGACGTCAGCTCCGTCAGCTCCGGGTGCCGACCGGCTCGGCCCCGTCCCGCGGGCCGGTCCACCCGCCCGCCGTAGAGCTCCTCGGGTGTGGCATCGAGTGCGAGCGCCAGGAGGAGCATCGTGCCCGTGCTGAGGCGCCCGCCGGTGCTCTCCTCGAAGTAGCGGAGGTAGCCGGGATCGATGCCCGCCTTCGACGCCACCTCCTCGATGCTCAGGCCCAGCTCGGTGCGCCGCCGCGCGACGCGCCGGGCGAGATCCCCGGTGTGGGTCGCCGGGACGTCGTCGTCAGGATCGCTCACGGACGTATTCTCATCCGACCGGCGGCCTGACACCAACAGCGTTCAGGTCTCGTCCCAGGGTGGGCAGAATGTCAATGAGCGGGCAGCGTCACGCTGCGTGACCAGGCCGACGACACGGTCACCCTCCAGGACGGGTAGACGGGCCCGGCGGTGGCGGGTCATGACGGTCACGGCCTCGCACACGGTGGCGTCGACGTCGAGCCCCAGGGCGTCGTCGGGCTGCACCAATTCGCCCAGGGTCACCCGGCACGGGTCGAGTCCCCGGGCCACCACCCTCGTCACGATGTCGCGATTGCTGACGACTCCGGCCAGGCGACCGTCGGACAGGCACAGGGGGATGGACTCCTCGTGACCGGCAGCCAGGAGGCGTGCCGCGTGGGCTGCCGTATCGGTGGTCCGGAGCACCTCGATGTCGAAACGCATCACGTCCCGGACCGTCCTCATGGCGACCTCCCAGTGCGGACCCGCTCTCGCCCGCGCCGCCCGGAATACCCAGATGCCGCCGGTTCAAACCCTCGGTCGCCACAAGGAGCCGTTCGGCCCGCCGGGGCCGTGGTGTCACGAGGACAGAACCTCCCCTTGCCGAGGGCGAGAATGCGAACGTATGTTCGTACCCCATGGAGCGCCAGTACGGGCTGGAGTCGATGCGGCGCTCGCTCGCCATGCTCCCCTCGGCGCCCCGGCGCCCGACCGCGAGGAAGCGATGGGGCTCGTTTCGGGAGCTCCAGGACCTGGAGCGGCAGTTCTGCCCTCCGGGAGGCCTGCAGCGCTTGCTGGCGCGCTGAGGGTCCCTCAGCCCAGGGCGATGAGGTTCACCGGGTCGGTCAGGACGTCGCCGACCTCCCGGAGGAAGAGGGACGCCGCCCGCCCGTCGACCAGACGATGGTCGAAGGAGAGGGTCAGTACGACTGCGTCGCGCAGGGCGACCTCGCCCTCGAACTCCCAGGGGCGCCGCTGCACCGTGCCGACGGCCAGGATCGCGGCCTCCCCCGGATTGAGGATCGGCACCCCCCCGTCGACCCCGAAGACACCGACGTTGGTGACGGTGATCGTCCCGCCGCTGAGATCGGCAGGCGTGCAGCGTGTGGCCCGGGCTCGGCCCGCCAGCTCGGCCAGAGCCGTGGCGAGCTCACGCAATGACATCTCGTGCGCGTCCTTGACGGTGGGCACGAGAAGGCCCAGCGGGCTGGCCACCGCCACCCCCAGGTTGACATAGTGCTTCGTCACGACCTCGCCCGTGGAGTCGTCCCACGACGAGTTGAGTGCCGGATGGTCGCGCAGCGCCAGCACCATTGCCCGGGCCACGAGAGCGAGCACCGTGACGTGCACACCCTCGAAGTGCCGGTTCCCGCGGAGCCGCTCGACCAGCTCGACGGTCTCCGTCGCGTCGACGGTGAGGAAGACGCAGGCCTGCGGCGCCGTCGCGACGCTCTGCACCATGGCCGCGGCCATGTGCTTCTGGACGCCGCGGACGGGAGTCCGTGACTCGCGCTCGGGTCCTGACCCCGTGGTCTGGACCAGCGATGCCGCTCCTGCCAGGTGCGCAGCCAGGTCCTCCCGCGTGATGATGCCGTCCGGGCCGTGACCGGTGACATCGGCCAGGTCGACGCCGTTCTGGCGTGCCATGAACCGCACCGGTGGCGCGGCGAGCGGCCGCGAGCCGCCGCGCCGAGGCTCGGCCGGGCTCCGGGCCGGATGGGCGCGGCGGCGCCGGCGCCGGCTGGGGGGCGCATCCGTAGGCCCGTAGCCGACCAACATCGGGATCTCGTCGCCCGCGCCGACCACCTCGTCCGTGTCGATGGCGATCAGTGGGGATCCCACGGCGACCGTCTCACCCGCGTCGGCCAACACCTCGATCACGGTCCCGGCGAAGGGGCTGGGCAGTTCCACCACGGCCTTCTCGGTCTCGACCTCGACGAGGGCCTGGTTCAGCGCCACCTCGTCGCCTGCCGCGACCAACCAGGACACGATCTCGGCCTCGGTCAGGCCCTCGCCAAGGTCGGGCAGGACAAAGCGTCGGACGGCGCTCATGCCTGTAGGCACCGGTCGACCTCGTGGAGAATCCGATCGGTGTCGGGGAGGTAGTGCTGCTCCAGTCTGGAGGGCGGGTACGGCGTCGCAAAGCCGCCGACCCGGCGCACCGGGGACTCGAGATGGTAAAAGCAGTGCTCCGACACCCGGGCCGCGATCTCCGCTCCGAGGCCGCAGAAGACGGAGGCCTCGTGGGCAACCACAAGTCGACCTGTCTTGCGGACCGAAGCCTCGATCGTGTCGAAGTCCACCGGCGAGAGCGACCGGAGGTCGATCACCTCGATGGACGTGCCCTCCTCGCCTCCGATGCGGGCTGCGTCGAGCGCCGTGGCGACCATCGGGCCGTAGGCGGCGACCGTCGCGTCCGTCCCCTCCGCGATCACCCGTGCCTGGTGCAACGGCGTCACGGGCGTCGGGGTGTCGTCGACCTCGCCTCTCTCCCAGTAGCGCCGCTTCGGCTCGAAGAACACCACGGGGTCGTCGGATGCGATGGCCTGCTGGATCATGAGATGCCCGTCGCCCGCAGTGCTCGGCGTCACCACGCGCAAACCGGCCGTGTGGGCGAAGTAGGCCTCAGGCGACTCGGAGTGGTGCTCGACGGCACCGATGCCGCCCCCGTAGGGCACCCGGATCGTCAGCGGCATCGCCACCCGACCCTCGGTACGGTGACGCAGCTTCGCCACCTGTGAGACGATCTGGTCGAAAGCCGGATAGACGAACCCGTCGAATTGGATTTCGCACACCGGCCGGTAGCCGCGCATGGCCAACCCCACGGCCGTACCGACGACACCGGACTCGGCGAGAGGAGTGTCGATGACGCGCCTGTCGCCAAAATCCCGCTGCAGGCCCTCGGTGACCCGGAACACGCCACCGAGCTTCCCGATGTCCTCGCCCAACAGCACGACCTTGCCGTCACGCTCCATCGCCTGGCGCAGTCCCGCGTTCAGCGCCCGCCCCAACGACATGGTGGCCATCACGACTCCAGCGTCGACAGATAGTCCTCGTAGGCCTCACGTTCCTCTTGGAGCAGGGGATGCGGTCCGGCATAGACGTGCTCGAACAACGCGTCGGGTGGAGGATCGGGAAGGGCCAGGCACCCTCGGCGCAGTCGGGCCGCCGCATCCTCGGCCACCGCGGTCGTCTCGTCGTCGAACGGGTCGTCGGCGAGACCCTCGGACCGGAGCAGTGCGCGCAGCCGCGCCAGTGGGTCCTTCACCCGCCACTCCTCCTCCTCTTCGTGGGAGCGGTAGCGGGTGGGGTCGTCCGACGTCGTATGCGGTCCCATCCGGTACGTGACCGCCTCAATCAGAGTCGGGCCCCCGCCGGCGTAGGCCCGGGCAAGGGCGAGCCGCGTGGCGGCCAGGACGGCCAGCACGTCATTGCCGTCGACGGCGATGCCGGGAATGCCGTAGCCCTGGCCGCGCTGGGCGATGGACCCGTGCGACTGCAGACGCACGGGCTCCGAGATCGCCCACTGGTTGTTCTGGCACACGAAGACGACCGGTACCGCGTAACTGGCGGCAAAGCCGAAGGCTTCGGCGACGTCGCCCTCGCTGGACGCGCCGTCGCCGAAGTAGGCGACGGCGGCCGAGGTCGCGCCATCGAGCGCGATGCCCAACGCGTAGCCGGTCGCATGGAGGGCCTGTGACCCGACGATGATGGCGGGCGTCGCAATGCCGAAGTCCGCCGGATCCCAACCGGAGAGCGCGGTGCCCCTCCAGAGTTGCAGCATGGCCACGGGGTCGACGCCGCGGCAGTAGGCCACGCCATGCTCGCGATAGCTCGGGAGCACGAAGTCGTCCGGTTGCAACGCGTGGGCCGAACCGACCTGTGCCGCCTCCTGACCCAGGAGCGGGGCCCACAGACCCAGCTCGCCCTGCCGCTGCAGCGCCATCGCCTCGGCATCGAGGCGGCGCACGACCACCATGTCGGTGTACAGCTCACGCAGCTGCTCGGCTCCGACGTCGGCGACGAGCTCCCAGTACGGGCACCCCACCGTCGGCTGCCCGTCCACAGAGATCAGCTGGACGAGCCCGTCGAAGCCCATCCACTCCGGGATCCTCCCCTGCGGAACCCGTACATGCGCGATGGCCATATGGACTCCCTTCCCGAGCAGGGCTCGCCGAGGAGCATCACACCACGATCCGACGTCTGGGCGCGGAAAAACGAATCAGATCAGACTACGGACACGGATGTCATGCGGGAAGAGTCCAATATGCACAACACATGTGCGGACCGGGAGAAGCTCAACGGGGCGTCGTGGCCCGGCCCGGCACGAACCGTCAGGAAGCCCTGCGGCGGGCCACCGTCCTCGGTCGAGCCGGTTGCTTTGCCGCCTTCTTCGCCGATTTCTTGGTGGCCGGGGCGGCCCGGCGCGCCGGGGTCCGCTTCGCGGCCTGCTTGCCCTTGGTGCTCTTTCCCTCGGGTCGTGCCGCCGCGGCGATGCTCGCGTTCAGAGCCTCCATGAGATCCACGACCTTGGCGGGAGCCTCAGGCTCGGCCTGGAGCACGATCTCGTGGCCGCTCCGCTTCTCCTCGATGAGGGCCTCGACCTTCTCCCGGTGCGTGTCGTGGTAGCGCTCGGGGTCCCAGTCGCTCTCCATGGACTCGATCAGGAGCTGCGCCATCGACAGCTCCCGGTCGGTGACGTCCTCGGTGTCCGGCAGACTGATGTCACGCCCCGGTGAGCGGACCTCGTCGGAGAAGTACATCGTGTGGAGGGCCAGCACCTCCTCCTCCGGCCTGATGGCGACGAGGTACTCCTTGTTCCGCATGACCAGGGTGGCGATGGCCACCCTGCCCGCATCGGCCATGGCCTGGCGGAGCAGGGCGTACGCCTTGTCGGCTCCGGCGCCCTCGGGAGCCAGGTAATAGCTCGAGCGGAAGTACACGGGGTCGATGTCGGCCTGCTCGACGAAGTCCGAGATCTCGACCTGGCGCGACTTCTTCGGCTCGGCGCTCTCGAGCTCCTCCTCGCTGAGGATCACGTATTCGCCCCCACCCAGGTCGAACCCGCGCACGATGCGGTCCTGCGGTACCTCGTCACCGGTCCGCTCGTTGACCTTCTTGTAGCGGATGCGGTCCGACGTCCCCTCTTCGAACTGGTTGAAGTGGATGCTCTTGTCCGACGTGGCCGGGTACAGGCCGACCGGGATGTTTACCAGTCCGAAACTGAGGGCCCCCTTCCAGATCGTGCGTGGCACGCCCAACAAATTACCAGCCCAGAGGCGGTCCACCACCTTGATACAGCCTTTCGGCACACTGAGGCCATGGTCACGAGCGCTCCCAGGGGCTTCGTCCCCGCCCTGCTGGACGGGCTGGCGGAGCTGGGCCCCGTCGACCCGTTCAGCGGAGATCTATCCCTTGAGCTGGGCATCTCTCTCTGGCTCCGGAGCAACGGGACCTCACTGATGGAGGCCCGGGACATGCTGCTCGAGGTGCGCGCGGTCATTCTGGAGGTCAGCGGGCTGGATCCGGCCACCGAGCCGGTGCCCCTGGTCGGCCGCTCCCCCAGGCTCGACGTCGTGAACCTGGCCACCTACGCTGGCAATCTCCTCCGTCGCGCCTCTGCTTTTGCGCGCTGCAGCATGGGCGTCCTCGCCGACCGTGTCATCGCCGAGCTCCCCGAGCGCGAGGAGGCGGCACTGGGCGCCTGACCCTAG